>Ga0209474_10000255_pt1 | contig 63748 bp, 47 predicted proteins | sample GraSoiAngelo_145_FD_185902 | JGI IMG/M metagenome (GOLD analysis project Ga0209474, IMG submission 185902) | Grasslands soil microbial communities from the Angelo Coastal Reserve, California, USA - 14_1009_05_20cm (SPAdes) (version 2) | ecosystem: Environmental > Terrestrial > Soil > Grasslands...
TTGCCGGACTCCGTCGAGGTATCGCTCACCATGAAGAGGACGCCGTTGTCATAGCAAGCATTGAGCGCTGCTTGGTTGTGGAGGCCGGAGACATCGGGGCTGATGAACCCCTGGGGGCTGAAGTCGGTGAACGAATGGTCGGCGGCGAACTGGATGTTCTGCGCGAGCTCCGCATAGGCCACGTCGTACGTGACGGCGTCCAGGTTCTCGTGCGTGAACGTGTGGTTGGTGAAATAGAAGTCATAGGCGGTCGCGGTCATCGCGTTCGTGAGCGGATCGTTCGGCACGTCGGGATCGCTGCCTCCCTCGCCATTGAAGGCCATCGTCAGCCTGAATCCCGAGTTTCCGGGCTTCACCACCTGAGAGCTCCACCAGTCGTGCGTCTTGTTGTAGTCGGTGGCCGTGATCCGGTAAACGCCGCCGGGGTACATGCTCGCCATATACATGTCGTCGTCGATGAGCAGGTCGTCGACCTGGGGCTGAAGGTAGGCGCGGAACTCGCCCATGTAAGCGCCCCTCGTGACCCACTCCACCAGGCCGTGGGCGAGGATGAGATCATGGACGAGGAACGGGTTCGAGTCGAAGGTGAGGGCCATGGTCTCGCGCCCGTCGGAGGTCACGCGGCTCGAAACCAGCGCGTTGTTGGCGCTATCCACCAGCAAAGGCGTGACGTTCGGATCCGATGCCGTAGCGCGGTACGCCCAGGCGTTGGTAATCGGAACCGGGTTCGCGGCATTCACGTAGGGAAAGATCGTCCTGCCGGCGGTCGTCAGCGTCGCGTTGATCGGCGACGACGTCGTGTCGCTGCCCGACGAGGGCGGATTCAGGCCCTGATCCGCTCCCGGGTAGACGTACCAGGAAATTTCCCGCACGTGGAACTGCGCCTCGTACGTTCGCAACGCCTGCCATTCGGCAGCCGTGAGCGCCGAACGCCACGTCGCGCCGCCATCGGGCGAATACGAGAGCGCCCCGGTCGTGAGGATGACCCCCTGGTACTTGCCGTTGCAGCCGGTCGCCAGAACAGCAGAGGTCAACTGTCCCGCCTTCTGGGTCGCGATCCATGTCGTGTACGGGATGGTGTGGAAGCCCAGCCCCTCCTGGATCGCCCCGAGGTCCGCCTCCGTCCCGTCGGTGGAGATGACCAGCACGTTCATCGCCTTCGTCCAGTTGGTGCAGCCCGGCGGCGGCGTGGTGACCGCCTCCGTGCTGCTGGAACCCGTCCGCAGCGCGTGCGAGCCCGTCGGGAAAGCCGAGATGGTTGGCAGGGCCGGCAACGGCGGCAAGTCGACGGGGCCCAGCGGGTTGGTGGGAATGACCGGCGGCGCGACGGGCGCCAGCCTGAGGGTTTCCATCGGCACGCCCGCGCAGGCGGGCCCGGCGCAGATGGCCTCAGGGTCGAGGATGATAGGTCCGGTGAGCTGGTTTCCGCGGTCTGCGGCACCGCTCGACGATCCGCCGCACGCGACGAGGACAGCAACGGCTCCAACTGGAACAAAGAATCTGAATGTGGTCACGGCGGTGCTCCTGGCTTCATTCCCCTCCCGGATGACGGTCCTCAAATCAGAAGGAAAGTGACGGTCTGGCCAGCTCCGACCTTCACGATGCTGATGCACTTGCCGGCGTACATCTCGGCGTTCGAGGCACAGAGACCGCTGACGGCGAACTCAACGCTCACCGGGCTGCTGAAGGAGACGCTCACGCCGGGGGTCAACAACGCGCTCACTCCGGCATTGTTGCGGGCCATGGTCCGCGCGATCCGGGCCCCGGCATCGTTCATGTCGGGGCTCATGATCGGCAGCGTGGAATACTTGCGGAACTTCTGGAAGGCGACGTCGAGCAAATCGCCGAGCAGGGTGTGAGCGCCGTCGTATGCCCTGGTGTTGGACTGGTGGTACATCGCCGGGTCGATGTTTCCCTGCAGCAGGTAGACGAGGAGGTTCTGGCTCTCCTTGTCGAGGATCTCCGCGTAGGAGAGCGCCCGCCCCCAGTACGAGGTGTAGAGGAAGTTGTATTCGGCCCCCCACTCGGACGGTGTCGAGACGTTGTAGAAGAGGTTGGTCGGCTTGCGCGGGATGTGAAGCAGACCCCGCTTCAGCGTGCTGTAGATACCGATGTTCGGCGCGGGACTGTCCCAGCCGACCCGCGAGGTGTCACTCACCGTGTAGCGAACGCCCAAGTCCCAGGCCGCCGACATGGCCGCCGGGTTGGTGAGCCCCGAGATCTCGGGCGTCACCAGGTTCATCGTGGTGTAGTTCTTGAATCCGTGGCTCCTGGCGTATCCGTCGTTCTGATCGAACTCGCTGAACGCAGTGGCGTAGTCCATCCCGTCCAGGTTCGTGTGATCCCAGGTGTGGCTGATCCAGTGGAAGTCGCCGCTGTACGTCCTCACCGCGGTGGTCAGCGGATCGCTGTCGTCGGCGCCATAGGCGTTGAACGCCCACGCGAGACGGAAGTTTGGACCCGCAGTGGCCTTCCGTGAGGCCTGCCAGGCGCGCGTGGCATTGAAATCGAGATCTGACATCCGGAACGCCCCGCCGACGTACAGGTCGTCGTCAATCAGGACGTCGTCGATCTGGGCCTCGGTGTACGCACGGAACTCGCCGAGGTACATGCCCTTGGTCACCCATTCCACCAGCCCGTGGGCAAGCACCAGATCGTGGATCAGCCATTGGTTCGTGTCGAAGGTCAGCGCGATGGTTTCGCGGCCGTCGCTGGTCACGCGGCTGGAGGCGAGCGCGTTGCCCACGCCGTCCACCAGCAGCGGAGTGACGTTCGGGTCCGACGGCTTGGCGAGGTACGTCCAGGCCATCGAGATGGGAATCGGATTCGACGCATTCACGGACGTGAACACGCTGCGGCCCGCCGACGTCAGCGTCGCATTGATGGGCGAGGCGCTGGTGTCGACTCCCGACGAGGGCGGATTGAGGCCCTGGTCTACGCCCGGGTACACATACCAGGAGATCTCGCGGACCTTGAAGGTCGACTCGTAGTTGCGCAGCGCCAACCATTCGGTCGCGGTCAACGCCGAGACATAGGTCAGGCCGCCGTCCGCGGAGAAGGCCAGGTTCCCGGTCGCCAGGATCACTCCCTGGTACTTGCCATCGCACCCCGTCGCGAGCTTGTCCGGCGTGAGCATTCCGGGATTGCTGCTCGCAATCCAGGTGGTGAACGGGATGGTGTGAAAGCCGAGCGCCTGCTGGATGGCGCCCAGCGACGGCTCGTTCCCCGTTGCGGCGATCACCAGGACCTGCATGGCGACGCGCGTCACCGCGCAGAGCGACGGCAGCGGGACCGGCGTCGGGACCGGAAGCGTCGGGCCCAAAGGCATCGAAGCGATGGTGGGCGGCGCCACCGGCGCCTGGGGAATGGGTTCCTCGACGATGACGATGGGCGTGAGCGAAGGAGGCGGCGGCAGGGGAGGAGGCGGCGGCAGCGGAGGCGGATCGAGGCCGAGGGCGCGACTCGCGCTTGTGGTCTCCAACTGGGCACTGCCTGTGGAGCTGTCGATGCGTCCGCGACCGCACCCGGCGAGGAGCGCCGCGACCGCGAGGATGAAACAGGAGCGACTGGACATGGACGTCTCAGAGTGTGACGAAGGTGACCGTCTGACCGGCCTCGACCTTCACGTTGGTGATGCACTTGCCCCCGTATCTCTCGGAAGTGGCCGTGCAGATGCCGCTCACTGCGAACTCCACCGACACTGGGCTGGTGAAGCTCACGCCCACGCCCGGCGTGATCGTCGCCGTCAGTCCGGAGCTGTTGCGCGCCATCGTGTTCTGCATGCGCTTGCCGATCACGTCTTCATCGGGGCTGATGATCGGAAGCGTCGAGTACGCGCGGAACTTGCCGAAGGCGGTGTCCAGGAGATCGCCGAGCAGCGTGCGCGTGCCGTCGTAAGCGCGCGTGTTCGGCTGGTGGTACATCGTGGGATCGATGTTCCCCTGCAGCAGGTAGAGGAGGAGGTTCGCGCTCTCCTTGTCGAGCACCTCGCTGTAGCTGAGCGCCCGGCCCCAGTACGACGTGTAGAAGGAGTTGTACTCGGCGGTCCAGTCGTCGGGCGTGGAGACGTTGTAGTAGAGGTTGGTCGGCTTGCGCGGGATGTGGAAGAGGCCCGGGACGAGGGTGCTGTAGATGCCGATGTTCGGCGACGGGTTGTCCCACCCGGGTTGAGACGTATCCGTGATCGTGTACCGGATGCCGACGTCCCAGGCCGCCTGCATCGCCGCCGGGTTCTTGAGCCCGGACACGTCCGGGGTCACCACGTTGACGACGCTGAAGTTCTTGAAATTGTGCGCCTGCGCGAACTTGATGTTCTGATCGAACTGCGCGTACGCGAAGGCGTAGTCGACGTTGTCGAGGTTCTCGTGATCGAAGGTGTGGTTGATCCACTGGAAGTCGCCGCTGTTCGCGGTCACGGCCAGCGTGAGCGGGTCGTCGGGATTGTCCGGGTCGCTGCCGCCGGCGCCGTTGAACGCATAGGCGATGCGGAAGTCCGGGTTTGCGGTGGTGACCTTGGCATTGACCTGCCAGGCGCGCGTGGCGTCGAGGTCGTCGGGGGTCATCCGGTAGACACCGCCGGGGTACATGCTGGCTTGGTACATGTCATCGTCGATCAGGATGTCGTCGTTCTGGGCCGCGGTGTACGCACGGAACTCGCCCAGGTAGAGGCCCTTCGTCACCCACTCCACGAGGCCGTGGGCGAGCACCAGGTCGTGGATCAGGTACGGATTGGAATCGAAGGTGAGCGCCATCGTCTCGCGGCCGTCGGTGTTCACCCGCGTGGAGATGAGCGCGTGTCCCGCGTCGTCCACGAGCAGCGGCGTGACCGCCGGATCCGAAGGAGTGGTGAGGTACGTCCACGCCAGCGAGATCGGCAGCGGGTTCGAGTTGTTCACGTACGTGAAGACGTTCTGCCCCGCCGCCGTCAGGTGCGCCTGGATGGGCGTCGTATTGGTATCGACTCCTCCGCTCGGAGGATTCAGCCCCTGGTCGGTGCCGGGATAGACGTACCAGGAGATCTCGCGGACCTTGAAGCTCGCCTCGTAGCTGCGCAGCGCGAGCCACTCGGGCGCCGACAATGCCGAAGCCCAGGTCACGCCGCCGTCGGGCGAGTACACCAGGTCGCCGGTGGCGAGGATGACGCCCTGGTACTTGCTGTCGCAGCCGCTCGAGAGCTTGTCGGGAGTGAGCTGTCCGAGGTTTTGCGTTGCCACCCAGGTCGTGAACGGCACCGTGTGATACCCGAGCGCCTGCTGGATGGCCTGCAGCGACGGCTCGTTCCCGGTCGCGGAGATGACCAGGACCTGCATCCCGAGACGCGTGATCGGGCAGATCGACGGGAGCGGGACGGGCAGAGGAGGCGGAGGCGTCGGACCCAGCGGCGAGCTGGGAATCACCGGCGGTGCGACAGGTCCGAGGGTGATTGACTCCACGTGGTCTCCGACGCAGGCAGGACCTTCGCAGATGGGACCGATCGGGGGCGGCGGCAGCGGATCGAGCCCGAGCTGGCGCCCGGCTACGCTGGAAGTCGCGCTGGTCGCGCGCGGGTCTGACCCGCGTCCGCAAGCGAAGACAACGGAAACGACGGCGATCGCGATGAGGGCTCGAGGTGTGTTCACGACTGGGCTCCTCCCTTGAACGAGAGAACGAAAGCGTTTTCCCCATGGCGCGGGACGCGCCGGGGGCCAGAGCGGTTGCTGCATGAAGGTGTCGCGCTCGAGATGGTCGAGCTTGCGGGACAGGAGCGGCAGGCCAGTGGCGGAGGCGATCAGCGCGGACGCGGCGAATCCGTACCCGTACCAGGTTGGGCCGAGGCGCTGCGTCAGCAGCGTCAAAACCAGGTTCCCGCAGGCGAACAAGGCGCTGAGGGCGAGCGCCGCCTTGCGCTGGTCCAGGTAGAAGAGGACGTTGAGGACCGCGAGGAAGACGACCTGCAGGAACACCGCCGCCGTATCCACGTAGAGCAAGCGCAGGTACAGCGGAGAGATGCCCGCTGCGCGCAGCATCGCCGGCCCCGCGACGAAGACCAGCACCATCGTCACTCCCTGCACCTTGACGATCTCGGCCAAGCCGCGGCGGACGCAGCCGACCATGCCGTCCTTGACCCGCGTGAGCCGATCGAGGGGCGCTCCGTCGCGGACGCAGCGGAAGAATTCCTGGCAGCGGTCCGCGAAATCCGCCTCCAGGCGGAGGAAGAACGCCGCCATGGCCGGGATCGCCGAGAGGTAGGCGAAGAAGATGGGCAGATCGTAGATGATGGAGTAGCGAAGGGGACCGAACACCGGTTCCGAGGTCCCGGGGTTGAGCCAGAAGGCCGCCTTGTCCGCCCAGACGCCGAAATAGAAGACGGCGCCGATGGCCGCGAGCTCGTAATGCGCCTGGCGCGGATCGAGGAAGTCGAAGCTGAGCCGTCGCTCGCCGGGAAATGCGCGCAGGATCAAGGCGAGCATCCCGAACAGCGCTCCGGCCTGCCCGATGAGAAAGCCTGCCAGCAGACCCTCGAGACCAAAGGGCCGCAGTACCGCCGCGCCTCCGATCGAAGCGAGATAGGCGGCGAGGAACAGGGCCGCCACCGTCCGGTACGCCTTCACACCCGAGAGCAGCACCAGCAGGAGCCAGCCGTCGCAGAGCACGACGAAGTTCGCGACCAGGAGCAGGCGGCAAGCGAGCGACTCGTCGAATGCGGTGTGCACCACGGCCGATGCGAGCGCGCCGCCGGCGAACGTCGTGATCGAGAGCGCGGCGAATAGATTGGGAAGGATCCGCTCGCTCTTCCGCGCATAGATCTGGTCGGCCACGAACCGCGCGAAGAGAAGCTGCAGCGGGCCCGTCAGAAGGAGCGACGCGGACATCAGCCAGGTGATGGAGACGAGGAACTGCGTCACCCGGATGGGCGGCTCGACGGATCCGGTGGCGAGCAGGCCGATGGCGAGGACTCCGCCGATGGAAACGACCCAGGGTCCGCTGGAAGCGACTCCGGCGTAGCCGTACGCGCCGAGGAGACCGGCGTAGCTGTCCCGGGAGAGCAGCGTGCGGAGCTGGAATCCTATGCCCGCCATGTCGCGGCCTCCCGGTAGACTTGTCGGTACGCGTCGACCATCTGCTCCTGCGTGTAGTGAGCCTCGACGCGGCGAACGGCCGCGCGCTGCGCCTTGCGCCAGCGCGCGGGATCGCCGAGAAGGGAAAGCGCCGCGCGCGCCGTCTGCTCGGGCGCGGCGATGGGGACCACGGCGCCGGCAGATCCGAGCGCTCGATCCTCGGGCGTGCGCCCTTCCACCATCTCGCGGCAGGCGCCCACGTCGGTGGTGAGCACCGGAAGACCGCTGGCGAAGGCCTCGAGCACGACCAGGGGAAGCGCCTCGCTCATCGAGGTCAGCGCGAGAAGACCGAGCTGCGGGAGGATCTCCTCGGGCGCGCGGAAGCCGAGGAACTTGACGTTGCGGTCGAGGCCCAGCGCGGACACGAGCTGGCGGCATTCGGTGGCGTACGCCTCGTCCTCGGAGGTGGGGCCGACGATCCAGCCTTCCACCTCGGGGCGCTCGGCGACGATCGCCTTCATCGCCCGGATGAACGTCTTCACGTCCTTGATCGGAACGACGCGGCCGATGAAGCCGATCACGGGACGCGGGCCATCGGACAGCTTCGCCCGCAGGGGCCGGAACCGCTCGACGTCGATGCCGTTGGCGATGATCCGCGTCTGCTCCGCCGCCGCGCCGTCCTCGATCTGCCGCTTCCGATTGCCGTCGTAGAGCGCGATGATCGGGTCGGCGGATGCGTAGGTCATCGTTCCCAGACCCTGGAAGAAACGCATCCACAGGCACCGGGTGGCGCTGCCGCCCGGAATCGACTCCGCGCTGGCGAGGTCGATCATCCGCTCTTTCGTGTAGATGCCGTGCTCGGTGAGCACGAGCGGACGGCTTCGCTGGTGGCGAAGGAGCGCGCCCAGGAACCCGGCGTAGCCCGTCGAGACCGCGTGATAGAAGCGCGCGGGCGGCAATCGGCGGGCGACGTCGGCGAGGGTGAACAGGCCCAGATACGTGGACCGCAGCGTCCAGAAATAGCTGGTGAAGGGGGAATCCGCGCGATCGCGGCGATAGCGATCGCAGATCCAGTCCCAGCAGGCGTCTTCGTGCAGGAACGCGTCGCGCGCGAACCCGTCGGGCGCCTGCAGGCAGAGCGCGAGCCGCTTCACGAGCTCGGCGTCGGCAGGCGCCCGGGAAGCCCCGAGCAGATGATCGTGGAGGCGGTCGAGCTCGTCGACCGCGGAGGCGTCTACGGAGCGGTCCGGCGAATCCTTTCGCGGCTCGAACAGGTAGTGGCGCTCGAAATGGACGACGTTCGGCGGGAACGCGTAGGCGGCGCGGCCGTGATCCGACCGGCGACCGCCGATGAAAACGAGCGAGAAGGTCGTCTCGGGCAGCGCCTCGATGAGCTTGTGTACCCACGTGGAAACGCCGCCCCGCACGAACGGGTATGTCCCTTCCAGGAGGAGGGCCACGTCCGCCGGCCGCGCCGGAGAGAGGTTCATGGCGCTCACGTCCAGTACCTCCGGACTCGTGCCGCGGCTCCGCCAGGAGCCGATCGAGCCGGCAGGGACAGGTGGCTCCGCACCAGATCGAACCGGCGCCGGAGGAATGCCGCCTCCGCGAGGTACGGCGCAGCGATGCCTGCCGGCAGGCCGAGGTCGCGGGCCCGGAGCAGCGCCATCTCTGCCCGTTCAGGCTCGCCCAGCCGCAGCTCGATGCGGCCGAGCAGGAGGTGAAGCGACGCCGAGCGCGGATCCTGCTCGACTGCCGCCGTTGCGTGGTGCCGGGCAGTCCCCAGCGCGTGATCGAGGCACTCGCCCTGGGCGAGGCCGAGCCACGCGACCTCCCAGTACTGCGAGGCCAGCCGCCGATGAATGGAAGCAAGCTGCCGTTGCGGTGCGCGATCGAGCGCGCCGTTCGCTGCGTCGATCTCCCGCCAGGCGGCCCGGTTTTTCGCTTCGAGCAGCGCGTGGGCGAGAAGCCTGACGTCCTCGTCGCGGTCTTCCATCGCATGGCGGAGAGCGGCGATGGTGGCGGGATCGGACCGGCCGCGGAGCGCAGTCAGCGCTTCGATGCGCGCCTGGCGTTCTCCAGGTTGCCGGCCACCGATCGGCAAGCTCCAGGAGTCCACCATCTCCGGCGGCCGCGGAATGCGCGTGCTGACGCAATCGCGTTCGGGCGCCGTGGTCCCGCGCGGCGTGAGCGCCGCGACGGCAACGAGACCGAGCGTTCCGAGGAACGGCACGAAGAATGCCGTGGCGAAGATCAGCGCAAAGCCACCGCGCCTGCGACCCTCGAACGCGCGCTGGAACAATGCCGCCGTCCACCCGGACGCCGCGACGTGGACGAGGAGCGCGGGGATGCCGAATCCCCGCATCAGCGCGACGCCTGCAACGCCTTCGCAGAAGAGCGCGGCGACCACGGCGATGTCGCGCAACGGTCTCAAGCGACCTCCTTGACCGGCGCCGGAACCGGCTCGGCGACTGGCGCGACTTCGGGTGAATGAGGCGTCCCGGCCGGAGCGGTGGCGCGTTCGGTCAGCGGCGGCAATTTGCCGTACGGGCGCGAGATGGCATCGCCCAGCCGGCCACCGATCACCGCGAGCAGCTCGAGCGTCTCGGCGTGCAGCGCGATGAACGGCATGTCGCGCACGGCGACCACGGCACGCGCGCGGCAAGACAGATCGATGAGCGGGACGGCAACGAGGACCCCGTCGCCTTCGCAGCCGTCGCGGACGCTCATTGTGACGCCGGTCCGGGCCGCCCGGCGAACGAGAGAATCACGCTCGGATTCGGCGGACGACCCCAACGCGGCGACCGCGGGCCCGGGCCGGCCCTTGGCGTCCACCGGATGCAGCGTCGCCGCCCGAACGAACCCGTGCTCCGCGAAGAGCTGCAGAATCGCCTCCCCACAAGCTGGCAGGGAAGCCTCGCCACGCTGCGCGAGCTCGCGGCGGAAAGCGGACAGCGCGTCCCTCAAGGTCGGCGACGCCTCGGGCGTCGCTCGCCGCAGGCGGTCGTGCGAGATCTTCAGCGCCAGATAAGACCGGCCGAGGCCTTCGAGGCGGCCGCGCAGGTGGTCGCCGAACGACTCGAGCTGCGTGGCGCGCCGCAGCCACGAGTCGCGGAATTCGCCGGCGAGTAGCCCCGCGACGAGCCAGCCGAGCACGGTCTCGGAGGCCGAGTCCGGCACGCTGACGATGCCCGTCTTCCAGGCGATGGCCAGCACCGCGGCCTGGAGGCCGGCGCCGGCCAGTCCGTGGGTCGAGCCGTACTGCAATCCCGCCAGCAGCGGAGCGAGGGTGAACCAGGAGAATCCGCGGCGGAGCAGGAACGGGTCGCTGCGATCGACCAGCGCCCCGATGACGATGAGGACCGTCATCAGTCCGACGGTCTCGAGCCATGATTGCCACGCCGGTGCGGGCGTGCGCGGCTCCGGGCCCGTGTCGCTGCCGCCGTGCTGGGAAGGTGGATGGAGTCTCATGGAGTCAGAATCCGAATCGGTGAGTGAGCGAGAGGTTGAGCCCGAGGTTGCCGCCGACGCCAAAGCGGTCGTTGGCGGCGAACGCCGACATCGCCAGCTCGCCGTTCTTGAAGGGTGCGACGGCGATCCCCGTCTGGATCCGGAATGCAGGCCGGAACGGAGGACCGACGGATCCGATCCAGGCGTCCGCCGCCAGCCGTGCCGGTCCGGCCGGCAAGCCGGTCAGGCCCGCACCGATACCGAGCGATGCCAGCTCGCCGGGCAGGACGGCCGATGCGTCAGGGGCGAAGACCGCCAGCGCCGCCGGCAACGGGCCGGAGTTGAGCGAGTTGCGCTGATATCCGCCCTGCAAGCGGACGATGGCGTCAGGGCCTTGCGTCCTCCAACCGATCTCGAAGTTCGCGGCCCCGCCCCTGCCGAGATCGGCGCCGGACCGGGTGGACCAGCGCTTGAAGTCCAACGCCAGCCGTTGGTAGGCGGCTCCTTCGCTCACCGCGACCGCGCCGCCGACCCGCGTCCGCACCGCCTCGAGGCGCAGGGCCAGCGACTCGTCCGCCGGCTCATGGAGAGAAGCCTCGATTCGCGCCTCGCCGACCGAGGCAAATCGCTGCATCCGTGCGACGCCGGCCTGCAGCACGTTCCGATCTGGCCGCAGGCTGACGCCTGCGGACACTTCCGTCTGGCCCGCGAGCCCCGGCAACCGCGCGTGCGCCGAGACCCTCGTCTCGGCGGCCGGAACGCGCAGGCCGGAATCGTTCGGAAGCGCCGCGAGCAATCCCTGGCGAAGCTCCAACTCGCCGCCAGGGATCTCGGAACGCACGAACGCGCGCTGCTGGCCGAGCACCACGCTCCCCAGGGACTCGCCGGCAACGTCGACACCAGCCGCCGCGGGCGGGGGAAGGAGAGGAGATCGCGCGGTTCGCAGCTCCTCGAGGCCGGCGACGTAGGCGCGGGAGAGCTCGGGATCGTTGGGTGCGTCGTCTGCCCAGGACGCGAGATATTCGGAGAGGGTTCCGCGCTGATGGGCGCCGGAGAGCAGCCAGAGGATGCCGGCGCGTGCCGCCTTGGACTTCGGGTCGCCGGCGAGCGCGCGACGGTACGCACCGATAGCTTCCGGAATCCGCCCCGCCCTTTCGTCAGCGCGCGCCCGCAGCATCCAGTACGCGGGAAGGCTGGCGAAGTCGTCGCCCGACGCCGCCGCCTCCGCGGCCATCCGCTCGACCTGGGGCCAGCGTCCGGTGCGCGCCGCCTCGTCCATCGCCAGCAAGAGGAGCCGCGGCTGCCGCATGCGCGACCAGCCGAGTCGTCCGATCTGGATCAAGTCGTCCGGGCGCCCCGATTCGCGGGTAAGCATCAGCAGCCGCTCTGCGCCGGCGACGTCGATGTGCCCGCTCTCCCAGAGGGCCTGGTACGCGCGCAACGCGATCGGATCCGCCTCTTCCTGCCACGCGATCTCGGCGAGCACTTCCCAGTATTCGGAACTGTTCGGAGACGCAGAGTCGACGAATCGCTGGAGCTCTGCCAAGGCTTCCCCGCGGCGCCCGAGGGCCCATTGAAGTTTCGCCGCCGCCACCGAATTCACGACGCTGCGGCCGAAGCGGCGAGCGATCTCCAGCCGCGTCCCGAGCGCCGCCGCGAACTCCCGCCTTCGTTCCTGCGCAGAGGCGAGCGCCTCCCAGGCGTCCCGGCTCGCCGGGCGGAGCGACGCATAGCGCTCCAGCGCCTCGGTCACGCTGCGGGGCGTCGCGGTGCTCTCCAGCGCGTGCGTCAGCTCGGAGAGGGCGGCCGCCGGCAGGGGCACCCGGCGGGCGCGCGCGCCGAGAAGGTCGGCGACGGTGGCCTCGTCCCGGAGGGCCCGCGCCAGTGCGAGCGCCTCGTCCATGTCGTGCAGCGCGCCGCGGCGCTTTGCGAGCCAGCTCCAGTGCGACAGGGCTCGTCGCGGCTCGCCGGCCCAGAGCGCGACCCGGGCGGCTGTAAGCCGGGAATTCGCATCGTCCGGAGACATCCCGGCGAGCTGTTCAGCGGTCTTCAACGCTCCCGCGAGATCGCCCGCGGCGAGCTCCAGATCGAGCTGCCGTCCGAGGGACACGGGATCGACCGTTCCGATGGAGGTCAGTCGCTCACCGAGGCGGCGGGCACGCTGCGGATCGTTCTGGGCCAGGGCAATCGCCAGGGCGCGTTCGACCACGGTGCGCTCTGCCGGGAAGCGCTCGACCAGCTTCTCGGCCAGACGCAAGGCCTCGTCGCCGCGGTCGGCCGCACGGAACTCGTCGACCGCGGTCAAACCGAGATCCATCGCGCGCCTTGGATCGGGCTCGAGCGCGGCGGCGCGTTCGTCCGCGCGCGCGGCGAGATCGGGACGCCCCAGCTCGCGGGCGGCGCGGGCGGCATGCGCCAGGTCGTCGAGATTCCCCTGACGGGGAAGGAAAGCCTCGAGCCGCGCCAGCGCATCGGCTTGCGCGGCGTGGCGGGCCGGCAGCTCCGGTGCGATCGCGCGCCATGCCGCCAGCTTGACGTCGACCGAGAGGAGCGCCGCCTCCGGGGCCATTGCGGTCCCTGCCCCGAAGAGCGGGACCAACGTGCGCTCCGCGTCCCGGTACATTCCAAGCGCGAGCTGCTCGCGGGTCAGGCGCATGCGCAGGGTCGCGTCATCGGGATTCAGCTCCAGGTCGGCCCGCAGAAGCGCCAGGCCCAGGGCATCGGCCGGTCCCGACGCGCTGTCCGCCTCTCCCGCCCAGAGATGCAACCCGCCGAGACTTCCGATGGAGACCACGACCACGGCAGCGGTCAGGGCGGGTCCAGCAACTCGTCGGCGACCCCGCTGCTTCGGCCGACGCTGCATGCTCAGTGTCCCCCGCAATCGAGCCGCGCGTCGCCGCTGTCCGCGTCGGGAAGTGAGAAGACGGCTCGCCCGTCCACATCCACCGGGCGGACCTTCCTGGCCCCGGTCGTCAACGTGCAGGGCGATGGTCCTCCGACGGCGAAGCGCACGGGCTCGTGGCCGCGGAGGCGTATGGAGACCGTGGGGCCCTGCGCGGACCAGTGCTCGAGGGGAGCGTTGGCCCAGGACAGGTACGGATCGCGCGGCGGCTCCGAAGCGAGCGCGAGCGCAGGATCCTGCCCGGGGGCGAAGCTCACGTACCGCGAGTCGCCGACGTCGGTGATGCTCGCGACACCGCGTGATCCGTCGGGGTCGGGCCAGCCGAGGGAAGCGGGGATGCGCACGGTGCGCAGCTTGTCGAGGCCGCGGAATTGCCAGGTGCCGTCGAGCCGCTGCGCGATCGAGGCGGACTGGAACTCCAGAACGCGGCCGGCGTACTCGTGCGACCAGAGCGGCAGCGTTCCGGCGCCACGCGCCCAGCGCAGGACCTCCTCGAACGCACGGAGTGCGGCGGGCCTGGTCGCGATCCAGAAACGGAAGTAGAGCCCGAGCGGCTTCAGTCGCCGCGGAGTCTCCGCCCGCTCGAGCAGCGCGATGACGCGGTCGGGATCGAAGTCGGCCGAGGTCCACCAGCTCGAAGCGCCGCTCTCGTTCCAGCCAGGCAAATAGATGCGGAAGGCGTCGCCGACCGGATATCCGCTGGGCGAGAGCTGGCCCAACGACACATCGCCGATCTCCTGGGGATTTCCACTCGCGAGCCGCACCGCCTGGGCCGCGGGCTCGACGTTGGGAAGCGCGAAGATCGACCGCGCCGCCGCCTCGAGCTGCGGGCGGGCGCCGCCCGCTCCGCCGGCGGCGAGCTCCTCCGGAGGAATGGACACCGTCGCCGGAACGGCGAGGCGCGCCAGCAGTTCACGGCGGATCACGTCGCCGGCAGGGGCAGCGCTCGGGCCGGCGGGGCTGGCGAACCCGACACCGTCCGCGACGACGACGAGGAGGCGTGCGCCGTTCTCGGTGGTGAGGTCGAGCGCCGGCGCCGGCCGGAGCGCAAGGGCTTTCTCGAGGAACTGGAAAGGATCGACGATCCATCGTGTGCGTCCCTGGTACCCGATCTCCAGGACGTAGGGGTCGAGCGCCATACCGCCCCAAGGCGCGGTCAGGACCGGATCGATCAGCTCGCCGTTTCCGTCGGCGAGCCGGACGTGAACGGCCATGCCTTCGCCGGAGGCGCGCCACGGATGCAGTCCGCGGGAGCGAGGCCGGGGGTCCGCCTCGAGGCCGACGAACGCGTCGCGGGTGGCGATGCGCACCGGTCGTGAAGCGCCGGCGGAAGTCGCAATCCCGAGGCGGTGGAGAAAGGCGCTCGAGGCGTTGAACCCGGGACTTCCGAACATCGCGACCGGGACGCCCGCTTCGATCTGCCGCAGGAGCCACTCGGGATAGCCGAGGGCGTCCGGCATCTCGTCGTCGGTGAACCAGGTGACGACACCGGCATAGAGGCCGGCGAGCGGCTCCCGCGGCAATCCAGCGCGCACGTCGAGGTACGTCGGGACGCAGCCCAGGTACTCGACGGGCAGGGCGGCAAGCCTGTGGATCGGGCTTTGCTCGAGGCTGGGAGTCTCCGCGCCGTCGTACAGAAGCAGGACGCGACGCGGTACCACCTCCAACGCCCCGACGCCGAGCATGTCCAGCGAAGGAGTAGAGATCCACGGAGAGAAGCCCATCGCGTCGATCCGGCGCGCAGCCTCACGCGCCGTCGCGCGCCGCGAGGGCGGGAGGTAATCCACCACTACGACCGGGATGCCGAATCGCTGCTTGACCTTTTGCAGTTGGCCGAGCAGCCATTTCCGGTCCGTTTCGTTCACCTCGACGTATCGCTTCGCGGCCGCATCCCAGCCGTGGAGAAGGGACTCGGCCGCCAGCCCCGCCGCCAGGCTTCCCACGTCGTCGAGGATCTCGAACCCGCGGTTGAAGAAGAGCTTTACCTTGGGATGGCGCCGGTGGATGCCTCGGACGATGCTGGCGAGGGCCGCGGCGGCGGTACGGCGCGCCTCCGCGCCGGGAAGGACGGCCAGGTAGCTGTCGAGCGTGTCGAGGAAGAGCGCCCGATATCCGTCCTTCCACAGCGCGTCGGCGCGATCGAGCACCTGGTTGCGCCACCCCGCCGCCGCGGGATTCATGATGGCGCTGCTCCAGGCAGTGTTCGAGCCGAGGACCCAGGCCGGTTCGACGGCGCCGGGCGAGCCCTCTCCTGCGCTCAGGTATGCGAAAACCTCGACGCCTGCCCGCTGGAGCTTCGCGAGGCTTGCGGCGTCGAGGTTTTCGGGCTGGACGACCACCCAGTCGAATTGAGACAGCTCAGCGACCGGGACCTGCTTTCCGTAGAAGAAGGCGACGGACGGCTTTCCGGCGGCGGCCTGGACTCCACCGGCAATCGCTGCGATCAGCAGTGTCGACCGGCACCAGCAGCACACGCCCATGTCCGCCATCGCCTCCATGCCCTTCACGGAGGGATCTCTTGATCGCAGCGGAATAGTCCAAGCGGGTGAAACGTCGGTTTTCCATTGAGCGAAAGGATTGGGGCGCGTTCAGGTAAACCATGGAGCGATGCGCCTCAGCCGCCCCTCAGCCGCGCCCCGGGGGTGGCTCGTGAAGCGCCGCGTCGGAAAGCTCCGGGCTCAGATAAGTGCCGCCCGCCGCAACGCGGCGGATGGCCTCGACGAGGTCGCTCGCCGCCCTTCTTTTCAGGACGTAGCCGTGCACGCCTGCTCCAAATGCCGCGGTCACGTACTGCGGCTCCTCGTGACGGGTGAGCAGGATGATCCGGATTGCCTGCGATTGTCCCTGCAGCTCGCGGGCGGCATCGAGGCCCGTCAACCGCGGCATGCTGAGATCGAGCACGGCGACGTCGGGGCCGACAGAGGCGGCAAGGCGCACCGCGTCGCGACCATCGCCGGCTTCGGCCGCTATCTCGAAGCCCTCGGCTGCCAGCAGCGTGCGCAAGGCTTGCCGAACGGCCAGGTGGTCATCCGCCAGGAGGACACGAATCGCCATCCCGAGACCTCATTCCACCGTCACGGACTTGGCGAGATTGCGCGGTTGGTCCACGTCGCGCCTCAGCGCCGCGGCCAGTTCGTACGCGATCAGTTGCAGCGGTGCCGCCGCCAGCAGCGGCGCAATCAATTCGTCGGTGCGTGGCAGCGGAAAGAAGACGTCGGAGAGACGGCGAAGGTCTTCGTCGCCCTCCGTCCCGACTGCGATGACGAACCCGTCGCGAGCCCTTACCTCCTCGAGGTTTCCGAGCGTCTTGGCGCGCAGCCGATCGGAAGGCGCCACGACGACGACTGCCGTCCGCGGGCCCACGAGCGCAATCGGCCCGTGCTTCATCTCTCCGGCCGGGTGGCCCTCGGCGTGAACGTAGGTGATCTCCTTGAGCTTGAGCGCTCCTTCCAGCGCCAAGGGGTACGAATATCCCCGGCCGAGATAGAGCGCCCCGCCCATCTGCCGGAGACGGGGGGCGAGCTCCCTCGCCTGCTTCACGGCGGCCGGCAACATCGCCTGGAGCTGATCGGGCACGCCCGTCAACTCCGCGCTGAGCGACCGCGCACGGTGCGGTGCGATCGTTTCCCTGAGTACGCCAAGATGCAGGGCGATGAGCAGGAATCCCGCCACCTGCGTGGTGAAGGCCTTGGTGGAAGCGACCGAGATCTCCGGCCCGGCGCGGGTGTACAGGACCGCCTTCGCCTCGCGTGCGATGGAGCTGCCGACGACGTTGACCAAGGCCATCGGCTGCGCTCCGGCCCGGACTGCTTCGCGAAGGGCGGCCAGGGTGTCCGCTGTTTCGCCAGACTGGCTCACCGCCACGACGAGCCGATTGCGAGCGGCATCGTCTTGCGTTTCGCCAGCGAGAGGAGGCCGGTAGCGATATTCGCTCGCCACCTCGGCCGACGCGGGAACCCCTGCGAGCTCCTCGAAATACCGGCTGCCGACCAGCGCGGCATGCCAACTCGTGCCGCAGGCGACGAGCGCGGCGCGTTCGAGCGCTTTCGCGCGCGCGGACGAGAAGGCCAGCTCCGGCAGCGCAGGCACATCGCCGACCAGCCTGCCTGAGAGCGTGTCGCGCAGGGCGCGAGGCTGCTCCAGGATCTCCTTCAGCATGAAGTGCGGATGGCCGCCCTTCTCTGCCGTATCCAGGTCCCAGTCGATCCGATTCGGCGTTCGCTGCAACCGCCCTCCGTCCCGCATCCCGATCACGTCGACGGCGCCGCGCGAGAGCACCGCCATCTCGCCGTCCTCGAGCACGATCTGGTCGCGCGTGAACGGCAGCAGGGCGGGAATGTCGCTGGCCAGGAGCTGTTCGTCCGCGCACCGACCCACGATCAGCGGGGACCCTCGCCGCGCGGCGTAGAGCCGGAAGGGATCGTCCACCGCGAGCACGGCGATGGCGAAGGTGCCCGTCACCCGCCGCAGGGCGCGGCGCAACGCCCCCGCAACTCCGTCGCCGTTGAGCTCCTGCTCGACGAGGTGAGCGAGGATCTCGGTATCGGTGTCGGAGGCGAACCTGTGTCCCGCGCGGGTGAGGACGTCCTTCAGCTCCCGGTAGTTCTCGATGATTCCGTTGTGGACGACGGCGATCCTCCGCGTGCAGTCAGCGTGCGGATGGGCATTGCGATCGCTGGGGCGCCCGTGCGTGGCCCAGCGCGTATGCCCGATGCCGACCGTGGCTCCTTGGCCGGCGCGGAGGAGCGCAGAGGCGAGATCCGACACCCGACCTCGGGATTTCTCGGTGACGACGCGATCCTGCAGGAGAAAGGCGGCGCCGGCGCTGTCGTAGCCGCGGTACTCGAGGCGGCGAAGTCCCTCGACGAGGAACGGACCTGCCTCGCGTCCGCCGATGTAGCCGACGATTCCGCACATGGCTTTCCTCCTGTCTGCGATCGATCTCTGAACCGGATGATGTCGTGGAGCGCTTTGCCCAGCTTGCGGGGGTCGTGTCGGGCCCGGGTCGGGTCCGCGGCCGCCGCGAGCAGGTCCGCCTCGAAGACGGCCACGCCGAGAGCGGCGAGCGCGTCGCGGTCGTACTCGACTGCCCGAGCCCCGTCGGCTGCATAGGACGACACCAGCCGTGCGGGAAGTGGACGCGCGTGCACCAGCGCCGCGTCGACGACGGGCCCGACGTGCTGCTGGAGAGCACGCACGTGGTCGGCGGCGTCGTAGCCGTCGGTTTCACCAGGCTGCGTGAAGAGATTGACCACCAGCACCCGCAGTCCGCGGCAGGCTGCGAACGCCGCGCGCATTCCCTCGCCCAGCAGGCTGGCGATGACGCTCGTGTACAGGCTGCCAGGACCGAACACCACGAGGTCGGCGTTGGCGATGGCGTCCAGCGCCTCGGCCGATGCCGCTACGGGCCGTCGCAACCGCAGGCGGTCCACGCGCCCGCGGGCGGCAGCGATGGCAGTCTCGCCGCGCACCACACGACCGCCCGCGAGCTCCGCGATCAGATCGACGCGCCGCCGCGTTGCCGGGAGGACGCGTCCCTGCGCTCCGAGCAGCCGCGTCGCTTCCTGGACTGCCGAGGCGAAACTGCCCAACCGCTGCGCGAGAGCGGCAAGGACCAGGTTCCCGACGGTATGGCCTCCGATCCCGCCGACTCCAGGGAACCGGTGCTGGAAGATCCTCGCGAGTGGATTTGCGCCGGGCGTGAGCGCCACGAGGCAGTTGCGGATGTCGCCAGGGCTCGGAAGGCGATAGAGACGGCGCAGCTCGCCCGAGCTTCCGCCGTCGTCGCAGGTCGTCACGATGGCGGAAACCTCGGGCGGTACGTGAAAAGCACGCGAGCGGATCAGCCCGCCGAGGACCGCGGGGAGCCCGGTTCCTCCACCGACGGCCGCGATCCGCAGCGGCCGGCGAATCGGAAGCGGCTGCGCTGAACGCGCGCCTGACTTCCCGAGCACCTGGTCCTCTCGCCCCATTCTGCACGTGGATCTCCGTACCGGGACGAAGGTCTTCAACCGGGTGAACCGTCGAGTTCGGTTGGGTGAAACGATGGCGGCCCGGTCGGGTAAACCACCGATGACAGGCGCGCTCTAGGGCTGCACGAGGCCGCGTCGGATGGCGTAGCGGACCAGCCCGGCGGTCTCGTGGATGTCGAGCTTGCGCATCAGCCGCGCCCGGTGCGACTCGGCGGTCTTGGTGCTGATGCCGAGCAAGCGCGCCACGTCCTTGGTGGACTTCCCCTCGCCGACCATCTGCAGGACCTGGCGCTCGCGCGGAGTCAGCGGATCCGCCTCGGGCTCCGTCTTCGCCACGTACGCTTCCATCACGGCGCGGGAGATGTTGGGGCTCAGGTAGACGCCGCCGCGACCGACCTGCTGGATGGCGGCGACCAGATCGGTGGCCGCCTGGTTCTTCAACACGTATCCCTTGACGCCGGCGCGAAGCGCCTCCGTGACGTACTGGGGTTCGTCGTGTCGGGTGAGGAGGACGATCTTGATGCCCTCCTCGTTCTTCTTCAGCTCGCGCGCGGCGTCCAGGCCATTCAAAAGGGGCATGCTGATGTCGAGGACGGCGATGTCCGGATGGACGACGGCGGCAAGCCGGACCGCTTCCTGGCCGTCAGAGGCCTCCGCCGACACCTGGAAGCCCTCCTTCTCCAGCAGGGCGCGCAGGCCGTTGCGGACCACGGCGTGGTCGTCGGCAAGAAGGAGACGAATCGACATCACTTCTCCGCAGGGATCTCGATACGCAGCTCCGTTCCCCAGCCGGTTTCAGATCGGATCTGCAGCGTTCCCCCGACGGCGTTCAGACGCTCGCGGATCCCGATCAGGCCGAGACCGCCGCGCTCCTTTCGCGAAAGAAGGGTGACGACGTCGAAGCCGGCGCCGTCGTCGCGGATCCCGCAGTGGAGCGCGCCCTTCGCATCGCGCGCGAGCTGGATCCTCACGTTGCTGGCGCGCGCGTGGCGGACGACGTTGGTCAACGCCTCCTGGACGATCCGGTAGAGCGCCGTCTCTACGTTCGGCGACGGCCTCCCCTTGAGGCAGGTGTCCACCTCGACGATGACGCCGCTGCGGCGCGAGATGCCTTCGGCGAGAACCTGTAGCGCGGGAATCAGCCCGAGGTCGTCGAGAATGATGGGCCGGAGCTCGTGCGAGAGCCGCCGCAGCTCCGTCTCGGCCTTGTCGAGGATTTCGCCGAGCTCCCGCAGCCGACCCTGCAGCGACGGGCTCGCATCCCGGCCCACGCCGGCGATCGCGAGTCGGGCAGCGTCGAGGAGCTGCCCCGCTTCGTTGTGCACCGAATGGGCGATCCGCTGGATCTCCCGCTCCATCGTCTCGTTCAGGCTGCGCAGGGCGCAGACCGCTTCGCTGAATCCGCGGTGCGCCATCTCGTAGGGCGAAAGGCTCTCGATGAAGAACTTTCCCGCCCGGCGGACCTCCTCCTCGATGCGCGAGGATTTGGAGATCCGCTTCAGCGCGCGGGCCAGGACCTCGTGGTGGATCGTGGCGAGCTCGAGCAATCCGATGCCGCGGGCGATGCCTTGACGGCCGATCTCGTAGGCGCGCTGAAGCGCGTCCTCGTCGGCATGGTCCGGAGTCGCCTCCATCGCGTCTGCGTACAGCGGTCCCAGGTCGCGAACCGCAGGCAAACCGGTAGCGGTCGTGGACAGGCTGCCGGACGTGAGGACTTCGCCCATGGGTTGTCCTTCTCGGACGGACCCCCGGAACGGCTCAGTACCGTTCGGACGGTATTTTACGAACGCTCCAATCGGTCAGGAACCCCCTACGGTCCGGGGATGTAGGCAAGATCGCGGATACCGCAAGCGAGCGCACGCGAGCAGTGCGAGGCGCCGGGCGGCGATGCGGCGAAGTGCGAGCCGAAGGACGAAAGCTACCCCGCCGGTCCAGCGCCGCCCTTGCGCTCGTCGCGGAAGAACCAGTCCTTCAGCGCCTGCCTGGTGGTCTCGCGCGCCATGTCCGCGATGGACGACGTGAGCGGGATCCCTTTCGGGCAGGCGTCGACGCAGTTCGCCGCCTTGCCGCAATCGGTAACTCCGCCCTCCCCCATCAGTCCGTGGAGGCGCTCGCTCGCATTCATCGCTCCGGTGGGATGCGAGTTGAAGAGGCGGACTTGCGAGATTGCGGCGGCGCCCACGAACGCAGTCCCCGGGGCGACTTGCGGACAGACCTCCAGACAGCAACCGCAGGTCATGCAAGTCGAGAGGACATAGCGCAGCTCGGACACTTCAGGAGATTGCTTCGGCCCGGGACCCAGATCGTAGGTGCCGTCGATCGGCACCCAGGCCTTCACCCGCTTCAGGGCGTCGAACATCTTCTGCCGGTCGACGGTGAGATCGCGGAGCAATGGGAACTTCTTCATCGGCTGCAGCGTGATCGGCTGGGTGAGATGATCGATCAGCGCCGAGCACGCCTGGCGGACCTTTCCGTTGATCACCATCGTGCAGGAGCCGCACACCTCTTCGAGACAAGCCGCGTCCCATGCGGGCGGCGTGGTCGTCCTTCCTTCCGCCGTCACCGGATTGCGCTGGATCTGCATCAGCACGGAGATGACGTTCGCGTTCGGGCGCTGCTCGACGTGGAACTCCTCCCAGTGCGACGGGCGATCTGGCCCGTCGCTGCGCTCGATCCTCACGATGACCTTGTCGGGCATGTCGTCCTAATCATAGTGCCGGGGCTCGGGCGCGAGAATGGGGTTTCTCAGGCTCTGCAGCTCCTGGAATTCCACCTTCGGCCCGTCGGCCGACCAGGTTCCCATGCTGTTCCTGAGCCAACGATCGTTGCGCGCCTTCCAGGCAGCCATGAACTCGGGATCGTCGCCGGGCTTCGCGGTCTTCGGTCGGGGGAGGACGAACTCCGGCTTGTAGTGGCTGCCCCGGCTCTCGTCGCGCAGGCGGGAAGCCTTGAGGATGAGGTGCGCGATCTCCAGCATGTTCCAGAGCTGGTTCACGTAGGCGGCGCTCTGGTTCACGGTGCGCCCCGTGTCGAGCACGTTGCACCGCTTCCAGCGATCCTTGAGCGTCTGGATCTCGTTCAGCGCGCCGTCGATCTGCGCGTTGGCCTTCACTACCGTGGCGCTCTTGATCATCAATTCGCCCATCTGCAGGCCGATCACGTATGGGTTCTCCGCCCCGCTCATCCCGTAGATGGCCGCGAACCGCTCGTCCCATCGCTTCTTGCCCGAAGCGAGCAGCGAGGCTGGCACGTCGCCCTTCGTCTTCAAGTTGTTGCGCGCGTAGCTGATCATCGCCGGCCCCGCGATCATCCCCGCGTAGATGCAGGAGAGCAGCGAGTTGGCGCCGAGGCGATTCGCGCCATGGTACGCGTAGTCGCATTCGCCGGCGGCGTAGAGCCCCGGAATGTTCGTCGTCTGCTGGCGCGGGCTGCCTTGCACCAGATCGTTGTTGGCGTCGGCCTCGTAGTCGCACCACAGCCCGCCCATCGAGTAATGGACGGCGGGGAAGATCTTCATCGGCTCGTGCCGCGGGTCGACTCCCTGGAACTTCTCGTAGATCTCCATGATGCCGCCGAGCTTGCGATCGAGGATGGCGGCGGGAATGTGCGAGACGTCGAGGTAGACGGCGTCCTGGCCCTCGACGCCCATTCCCATGTCCTTCACCACCGCGAAGATCTCGCGAGAGGCGACGTCGCGCGGAACCAGGTTTCCGTACCGGGGATATTTCTCCTCGAGGAAATGCCAGCGCTCGTTCTCGGGAACGTCCTTTCCCCGGCGCTTGTCGCCTTTCTGCTTGGGCACCCAGACGCGCCCGCCTTCCCCACGGGCCGACTCGGACATCAACCGGTGCTTGTCCTCTCCCGGGATCGCGGTCGGGTGCACCTGCACGAACTCGGCGTTGGCATAGATGGCGCCGTCCATGTATGAGCGGCCGTTGGCGCTGCCGGTGTTGATCGTGCTGTTGGTGCTGCGGCCGTACACGATGCCGGGTCCGCCGGTGGCAAGGCAGACGGCGTCGGCGGGGAAGGCCTCGATCTCCATCGTCCGCAGGTTGAGCGCCGCGATGCCCCGGCACGCGCCCTGCTCGTCCTTGAGGAATGAGAGGTACTCCCAGTACTCGTACTTGCGCACCAGGCCCTCGCTCTCGTAGCGGCGGACCTGCTCGTCGAGGGCGTAGAGCAGCTGCTGGCCGGTGGAGGCGCCGGCGAAGGCGGTCCGGTGGTGCAGCGTGCCGCCGAACCGGCGGAAGTCGAGGAGCCCTTCGTTGGTGCGATTGAAGGGAACCCCCATGCGGTCGAGCAGGTAGATGATCTGCGGGGCGGCGTAGCACATCCCCTTCACCGGCGGCTGCTCGGCGAGGAAGTCGCCGCCCTTGAGCGTGTCCTTGACGTGGATGTCGGGGTGGTCGCCTTCCCCTTTGGTGTTCACGGCGCCGTTGATTCCGCCCTGCGCGCAAACGGAATGACTTCGCTTCACCGGCACGATCGAGAACACGTCGACGTGTTTGCCTGCCTCGGCGAGCTTGATGACCGTCATGAGCCCCGCCAGGCCGCCACCGACGACGATGTAGCGCTCCGCCATTGATCTGCGCCTCCCGGGCCGGGCGACGACATAGCGCACGGGGGCGCGACCTGCAATGCAGCGGCTAGCCCCGGCGCGGGTCGCGCCGGCTGTGCCGCAGCGCCGCGGTGCTCCGCGCGCTGCCTTGGGACTATCGCTGAGTGGCCCTTTTGCGCTGGTAGTGGCGGCGCTGCTTGGCGCGGTTGCCGCACTCCTTCATGGTGCAGAAGCGGCGGCTGTGGTTCTTCGTCGTGTCGAGAAAGAGCCACGCGCAGCGGCCGACGAGACGCTCCTCGCAGACGCCGACCAGCCCGCGGGAGACCTCGTGCTCGAGCAGCTCCGCCGCGTCGAGCGCCACCGGCCTGAGGAACGCGAGCAGGTCGCCGTCGTCCTCGAGCGCCGCCTCGAATTTGCCGGGCGCGGTGGCGCGGAACCGACGATGGACCAGCGCATCGGCGATCCAGGCGTTGACCGTTTCCAGCGCGGCGCCCGGAGTCGGGCGCACGTCCACCGCGGCGAGCACGACGTCGTGCAAGGCTTCGCGCCGTCGAATCGCTTCCCGGTGCGCGTTGGCGGCGCGCGCCGGTTCGTGTTCCGCCGTCGCGTAAAGTCGGGCGGCTTCGCGCGCATCGATCACGCCGACCTGCTCCGCCCAATACACGATGTCGGCGAAGCCCTCGAGCCGGTTGCGGGGATTGGCCGAGTCGCGCATCCCGCTGACGGTATTGACGAAATCGAGCGAGACGGTGCCGCCGTCGAGGTCGAATCGATGTCCTTCTTCCCGTGCGCCGGCCATTTCCTACCTAACTTTCAAGATGGACTTGACAGGTTAGTAGCCCAGGCGTAGATAACAGTCAAGTACAACTTAGGAGGTTATATGTTCCGCCTGCGCCTGCACCCCACGTCCTCCGGTTTCGTCGCCGGACTCGCCGTCATCGCTCTCTGGGCGCTCCTCTGGGTGTGGTTCATCGCCCAGCTCGTCCAGGCTCCCCACACTGCCGCGTCGCGGACGTTCGCTCCCGTCCTGACGGCGGCAGCGGACGGCGCGAACGCAGCGTTGTGAATCAGCTCCACGCGCCGGCCTCGAGCGCCGCCTCTCCGGCGCCCAACGCGCCGATCAGCACGACCTCGAGGCCGGGCACGTCGAGCAGCTCGACGTCAAGCGGCGCGAACTTGCGACCGCCGAACTTCTCGCGCAGCCGTTGCGGCAAGGGAGCGACGTCGGGCTGCCGGCGGCCGAGCTTCGCAGGCGCCTCGGGATTGAACGCCGCGGCGATGTAGCTGCCGCGGCCAAGAATGCCGAGGGCGCGCTGCACGTCGCTCGGCTCCGCCGGATCGACGAGCCGGTAGAGAAGGTGAGAGTGGCTGCCGTGCCGGAGCATCGCGTAGACGCCCTCTCCCGCCGCCCTCGCTGCCGGCTGCACGCGCCTTCCCCGCGTCTTCGTCTCGTACTCGAAGCGGCGCAGATCGCCGAGGAGTGCCGCGGCGCTCCCTTCCACCCGCTCGATCTCCGCCCAGAATCGCTGCCTTCGCGAAGAGTCCGGCATGCGCTTGCGGCCGACGAGCAGGCGCCTGTAGAGCCGTCTTCCCTCCGGGCGGAGCACGACGTAGAGGCGCTGCACTTCGCGCGGGCGAAGCGGCGCGCTCTCGATCTGGAACGGAAGACCGCCCTCGGGGCGGACGCGCGGCGTGTAGAGGAAATGGAGGTCGCCGCGCTCGAGAACCTCTGCCTGGGCCACACCCCAATCTTAAGCAGCGACCTGCGGCTTGATCTCGTCGACGGTCTTCTTCACCGACTGGAAGGACCGCTCGAACATCGCCTTCTCTTCGCCGCTGAGCTCGATCTGGTGGATCTTCTCGATCCCTCTCTCGCCGATGGTGACCGGCACGCCCATGTAATAGCCGTGGACGCCGTACTCGCCTTCGAGCAGCGCCGCGCAGGGAAGCACCCGCTTCTTGTCGCGAAGGTAGCTCTCCGCCATGGCGATGGCGCTCGTCGCCGGCGCGTAGAACGCCGATCCGGTCTTGAGCAGCGCGACGATCTCGCCTCCACCCTTGCGCGTCCGATCGACGATCGCCTCGAGCCTCTGCCTGGGGATCAGCTTTTCCAGCGGGATCCCCGACACCGAGCAGAAGCGCGTCAGCGGGACCATGTCGTCGCCGTGCCCTCCGAGAACCACCGCGTGCACGTCCTCGATCGCGACGTTCAGCTCTTCGGCGACGAAGAGGCGGAACCGCGAGCTGTCCAGCACCCCGGCCATGCCCACCACCCGCTCTTTGGGGAAGCCGGTGATCTGCTTCATCGCGTACACCATGGCGTCGAGCGGGTTGGAGATCACGATCACGAAAGCGTTCGCGCACTTCTCCTTCACGTTGGTGGCCACGTCGCGCATGATCTTGATGTTGATCCCGAGGAGGTCCTCGCGGCTCATGCCCGGCTTGCGCGGCACCCCCGCGGTGACGATCACCACGTCGGCGCCCGCCACTTCGTCGTACTTGTTGGTGCCGACGATCCGGACGTCGTATCCGTCCACCGCGCGCGACTGCATGATGTCCAGCGCCTTGCCCTGGGGGACGCCTTCCACCACGTCGAACAGCACGACGTCGCCGAGCTCCTTCTGGGCCGCGAGAAGTGCGAGGTTGCCGCCGATCTGACCTGCGCCGATGAGGGCGATCTTCCTGCGCGCCATGATGGTTCTCCGCAACCTTGGGGGCGCGCGCTACCTACTCCACCTGCGCGGGCGCCGCAACTGCTGCAGGCATCACCGTCCGCGCTTTCTTCGAGACGGCCCGGCGGCATCCGCGGCGCCTCAACTGGAAGCACGGGCGCGCGAGTGGAGATGGAGCGAGGCCGCGCGCGACGTCCGCCGCGCGGCGCGCGCTGATCGCGCTCGGAGTGCAGCGCGGCGACGCTGTCGCGATCGCGGGACCCAACCGGCCGGAATGCATGATGGCGGATCTCGGGGCCCAAGGGACTCTTCAAGCCCCGTGAATTCAGAAGTGACGAGTAATCGCCTCGCCGAATTCCGAGCATTTCACTTCCTGGACGTTTTTCTCCCCCTCCTGGACCATCAGCCGGGCGAAGTCGTACGTGACCGTCTTCGCAGCGATGGCGCCGTCCATCCCGCGGACGATCAACTCCGCGGCCTCGTTCCAGCCGAGGTGCCGCAGCATCATCTCTCCGGAGAGGATCACCGAGCCGGGGTTCACCTTGTCCTGGTTGGCGTACTTCGGCGCCGTCCCGTGCGTCGCCTCGAACACCGCATGTCCGGTGACGTAGTTGATGTTGCCGCCCGGGGCGATGCCGATGCCGCCCACCTGCGCCGCGAGCGCGTCGCTCAGGTAGTCGCCGTTCAGGTTCGGCGTGGCGATCACGTCGAAGTCCTCCGGCCGGGTGAGGACCTGCTGCAGCGTGATGTCGGCGATCGCATCCTTGACCACGACGCCGCTGGGCAATTTGCACCAGGGCCCGCCGTCGATCTCTTTCGCGCCGAACATCTCCTTCGCGACGCGGTAGCCCCAGTCGCGGAAGGCGCCCTCCGTGAACTTCATGATGTTGCCCTTGTGCACCAGCGTGACGCTCTTGCGCTTGTTCTGTACCGCGTAGCTGATCGCGCTGTGCACCAGCCGCTCGGTGCCGAGGTAGCTGATGGGCTTGAGACCGACGCCCACTTCCACCGGCGTCTCGCGCTTCGGCGCGCCGATCCCTTCCAGCTGCTTCTGCCAGGCCGCGCCGGCGTCCCGGGTGCCGAAGCGGATTTTTTTGAACTCCTTGGGAAACTCCCTGGCCCAGAAATCGAGGACCTTCTGGCTCTCCGGCGTGCCCGCGGCGTACTCGATGCCGGCGTAGATGTCCTCCGTGTTCTCGCGGAAGATCACCATGTCGATCTTGTCCGGCCGCTTGACCGGGCTGGGGACGCCTTTGAACCAGCGCACCGGGCGCAGGCAGACGAAGAGGTCGAGCATCTGCCGCAGCGCGACGTTGAGGGAGCGGATCCCACCTCCCACGGGGGTCGTGAGGGGGCCCTTGATTCCGACCAGATACTTGCGGAACGCTTCGACGGTCTCGTCCGGAAGCCAGTTGTCGAACAGGTTCTTGCTCTTCTCGCCGGCGTAGACCTCCATCCAGGCGATCCGGCGCCGGCCGCCGTATGCCTTCTCGACCGCTGCATCGAGGACGCGCTGCGACGCACGCCAGATGTCCGGACCCGTTCCATCTCCTTCGATGAACGGCAGGATCGGCTGATCCGGGACGCTGAGGCGGCCGCCCGAAATAGTGATGGCCTTGCCGTTCTTCGGGACCTGCGGCGCTGGGCTGGGCATGTCTCGGCTCCTGTCCGGGGGGCGCGGAACATAGCGCCAGCCCAGCCGCGCGTACAGGGCCGTTTCTGCGGTGGAAAGGAGCCTGGAACGTCGGTTCAGCGACAACCCCGGAGAAATACGCACTCCCCCCTTCCCGACCGCGAAGCCGTGACTATTGTGGCCCGGTCGGGAGGCTGTGCCATGCAGCTCGAATTCCAGTGCCAGAAATGCGAGGAGTCCTTCTCGATGGACGTCTCCGACATCCAGGGCGACCCCGTGCTTCGCTGCCCCGGGTGCGGGACGCGGGCGCCGGACGAGCAGGTCGAGGCGATCGTCAGCGGCTTGGAAGAGCTGTTCGCGGCGCTGGCGCCGCTGCGCAGGAAGTTCACCGCCAGCGTCGAGGTGAACAGCGAGGACATGCCGCCGCCGTACGACGAGGCGCCGGCGGTTTCCCGGAAGGCCGCGCTCCTCGACGAGGAGGACAGCGAGGACGAGGAAGGCGACGAGGACGAAGAAGAGGAAGTCGCCGAACTGGAGTAGCGCTTCTCATCACCGGTACAGTCTCCGAAGTAGTCGCTAAGCCGCCTTCGGCGGCCGCGACTAAGCCGCACCTTCGGCGGCCGCGACTAACCCGCGCCTTCGGCGCGGCAGCGGCTATTCCTTTCTTGCAGGGCCCGGTGTTGCGCCCTACGCTCCCGGCCAACGCATGCGCAAGGCCAAGATCATCTGCACCATGGGGCCGGCCTCCCGTGAAGAGCCGGTGCTGGGCAGGCTGGTCGAGGCGGGAATGGACGTCGCGCGGCTGAACTTCTCGCACGGCACGCACGACGATCACCTGCGCGCGATCGGCAACGTGCGCCGGGCGGCGGAAACCGCCGGGCGGCCGGTGGCGCTCCTGCTCGACCTCCAGGGGCCGAAGATCCGCGTGGGCAAGATCGACGGTGGCAAGGCGCAGCTCCAGCCCGGGGCGGAGGTGGTCATCACCGTCGAGCCCGGGGTGCTGGGAAACGCACAGCGGTTCTCGTGCTCCTACGAAGGCCTGCCCGAGGACGTATCCATCGGCGACACCGTCCTCATCAACGACGGCGCCATCCGGCTCGAGGTGATCGCCGTCGAGGGAAAAGAAGTGCGCTGCCGGGTGAATGTCGGAGGCACCCTCTCCGACAACAAGGGGATCAACCTTCCCGGTACGCCGGTCTCGATCCCGGCGCTGACCCCGAAGGACATCGAGGACCTCAAGTTCGGACTGCAGCACGAGGTCGACTACGTCGCGCTCAGCTTCGTCCGCAATGCCGACGACATCCGGCTGATCAAGCGATACGCGCCGACCACGCCCGTGATCGCGAAACTGGAAAAGCCCCAGGCGGTGGACCGGGTCGACGAGATCGCGCAGCTCGCCGAAGGCGTGATGATCGCCCGCGGCGACCTGGGTGTGGAGATGCCGCTCGAGCGGGTGCCGCTGATCCAGAAGACGGCCATCGAGCGCACCAACCATTACGGCAAGATCGCCATCGTGGCCACGCAGATGCTGGAGAGCATGATCGTCTCGCCCCAGCCAACCCGCGCCGAGGTGAGCGACGTCGCGAACGCGGTGCTCGACGGGGCGGACTCGGTGATGCTCTCGGCGGAGACGGCCACCGGCGCGCATCCGGTCGAAGCGGTGAAGACGATGGCGGCCATCATCGAGGAAGTAGAGCGCAGCGCCCGGTACCAGTCGCTGCCCGACCCGACTCTCGATCGCGGCGAGAGCACCTTTGCCACCGCGGTCGCCCGCGCCTGCGCGGCCGCGGCCCAGCAGCTCGGCATCGGCACCATCTGCGTCTATACCCGTACCGGAGAGACCGCGCGGCAGATCGCGGAGTACCGGCCGCAAGCGCGGATCGTGGCGTTCACCGCGAGCGACGTCGCGTACCGGAGGATGGCGCTCTACTGGGGCGTCACGGCGCGCCGCGTGCGCAAGCCGTTCGAGACCACCGACGAGATGATCAGCAACGTCGCCCAGACGCTGGTCGGAGCCGGGGAGGCGATGCGGGGCGAGGCCATCGTCATCGCCAGCGCCGTGCCGCCCAACCGTCCGACGTTCGGCGCCTCGATGATGCAAATTCACCGTCTCTGAAGCGCCTGCAGCTCCTCGCGCGCGAACTCCGACTGATCGCACTCGTCGGCAACCGCGATCGCGAGCTCCTTTCGCGCCAGCGCGGGTTCGGTCGGCGCGTGCAGCCGTCCGAGGTAGTAGTTCGCCTCGCAGCGTTCGTCGTCGTCGCTGGCCGCGGCGATCACCTCGTCGTCTTTGGCCTTGCCCAGGAACGCGCGCAAGAGCGGAGCGGGCCACTCGTCAGGGGGTACCGACGCGGCGAACTGCCGCAACGAAGCGTCCGCCGCGGAGCGGTCCGACTGGCGCTCGATCAGATACAACTCCAACCGCGCGACCGGATCGCGCGAACGCCGCAGCATCCCTGCCGCACGCGCGCCCTGGTTGGTCTTCTGCAGCGCGCGGGCGCCCGCGATCAGGCCCACGGTCCCGGCCCGGGGAATCGCCGTCTTCAGCTGATCCTTCAGCTGGCGCTCGAATCGTTCGCGGTCGAACGGATTGCGGTCTTGCGGCCCCTGCGGAAAATCGATCGACGGCGGCGACGGCGGCACGGGCGGGACCGGAACCGAGGGGTGAGTGCGTCCCGCGCGGTCTTCTCTGCGCGGCGAGCGGCTGACGCGAAGTCCCGAAGCCACCGCCGCGGCGATGGCCAGCGCCGCGACGGCGACCATCAGCGACGTCGATCGGCGCCTCCTTGGCCGCGCCGGGAGCGTCACCGGGGCGCCCGGCTCCAGCGCATCGAGCGCACGGGCGAGCGCGGCGCCGTTCTCGAACCGTCGGGCCGGATCCTTCTGAAGCGATCGCGTCACCACCGCGGCGAGCCCCGGTGGGACCGCGGCCGGCAACGGCGGGGGTTGTGTGTTCAGCGTCGCGTGCCCGGCCTCGATCAGCGAGCTCCCGGGAAAGGCGCGCTTGCCCGAGAGCAGCTCGTAGACGACCGCCCCGGCCGCGAAGACGTCACTCGGCGGACCGGCCTTCTCACCGCGAGCCTGCTCGGGGGACAGATAACCGGGCGTCCCGAAGATGGCGCCGGTCACGGTCAGACCTGGACCCTCCTCGTCGTTCGCCGACAGACGAGCCAGGCCGAAATCGAGGATCTTCAGCCGGCCGTCGTCGGTGAGGAAGAGATTCTCTGGCTTGAGGTCGCGGTGCACGATGCCGCGCGCGTGCGCCGCGGCGAGGCCACGGGCGAGTTGGAGCGCGACCCCCTGCACCTGGGAAGGAGGGAGCCGGGGACCATCGATCACGGTCCGCAAGGTGTGCCCTTCCAGCAGCTCGGTGACCAGGAAGGGCACTCCGTCCTGCTCTCCCAGATCGTAGACCGCCAGCACGTTGGGGTGCTCGAGGGCGCCAGCGGTCCGCGCTTCCTGCTCGAAGCGCCGCACCCGGGCGGGATCGTGCGCTGCGGTCACCACCTTCACCGCCACGCGGCGGCCCAGCTTTTCGTCGCGCGCCACGAGCACGCGGCCCATGCCGCCCTTCCCCAGCTCGCGCTCGAGGTGGTAGCGGCCGGCGAGCACCGCTCCTGCTTCCAGATTGCGCGGCAGGATCGGCGGCTGCGGCGTGGGCAACGTGGGTTTCTGCGGCGTTGCGGGCGTCGGCGCGCGATCCACCGGACTCTGGGTGCGGACGAATCCGCGCCGTGTCAGATCGTAGAACCAGGAGACGACGCCGGTGGCGATGAAACCCGCCGCGGCGAGCCAGATCAGCGCCCGCACCGTCCATCCGGGCAGCTCGAGATTGTGAACGACGATGTCCGCGAGCTGCAGGGCGCCAGCGGCAGCCACGGCATAGGCAGCCAGCGCCCCGAGGACGCCGCGCCGCCGCAGCTCGCCGAAGACCGCCGTCACTTCACCTGGTGCGCGATGACCTTGTCCTTGATCTTCGCGTATGTCGCCTTGGGAATGATCTTCTTCTCGACCAGTTCGTCCTTGGCCTTGTACGGGCGGCCCTCGATGATCTTCTTCGAGTAGGCGTCCCCGATTCCCGGAAGCGCCCTGAGCTCGTCCTCGCTGGCGGTGTTGAGGTCGACCTTCTGGGCTTTCTTCGCCGAAGCTTTCTGGTCAGCGGGTTGCGATTTGGCGAAGGCGATGGAGGGCGCGGCGAAGGCCAGCGCGACCGCGATGGCGAGGGCGCGAAGCAGCTTGATCATGGTGCTCTCCTTTCGGGTCTATTCGAGGGCCGCCGCGCAGCGTGCGACCCGATCCATGGCCTTGCGAATGTCGGCTTCCGAGGTGGCGAAGGAGAGCCGCAAGAACCCTTCGCGGCCGAAAGCGCTCCCCGACACGGTCGCGACGCCGAACTCCTCGAGGAGCAGTTCCGCCAGGCGCTGGGTGGTGGCGACCGGTTCCCCCCGATACCTGCGGGCGAGCAGCCCTGAGAAGTTCGCGAACACGTAATAGGCGCCGTCGGGGGCATGCGCGTCGACGCCGCGCACCTGTCGGAGCAGCTCGACCATCAGGTGTCGCCGCTTCTCGAATTGCACCCTCATCGTCTCGACCGGTTCCTGGGGACCGCGCAACGCCGCCACGGCGGCGTGCTGGGAAAGCGAGCTCGGGTTCGAGGTGCTCGCATCCTGCACCTTGTTCATCCCCGAGATGATCTCCGCGGGGCCGCAGGCCCAGCCCAGCCGGAGCCCGGTCATCGCATATGCCTTGGAGCAGCCGTTGACGAGCACGGTGCGGTCTTTCAGCTGCGGCGCGACCTGCAGGACGTTGGTCGCCTTCATCCCGCCGTACACCAGCTTGTCGTAGATGTCGTCGGAGAGGACGACCACCTTGGGAAACTTCTCCAGCACGCGCGCGATCCCCCGCATCACGTCGGCGTTCCAGACGCCGCCGGTCGGGTTCGAGGGGCTGGAGAACATGAAGACCCGCGTGCGCGGCGTGAGGAGGCGCTCGAGGTCTTCGGACCTCGGGGCCCACCCGTCCTCCTGGCGAAGCATGAGCTCGACCGGTTTCGCGCCGGCGAGCCGCACCATCTCCGGATAGCTGACCCAGTACGGGTTCGGGATCACCGCCTCGTCGCCCTCGTCGAGGAGCGCCATGCAGGCGTTGTAGAGCGCTTGCTTTGCCCCGGAGGTGGCGACGATCTGCGCTGCCGGCCAGCGCACGCCGACCGCCCGGTTGGTCCAGTCGGAGATCGCCTCGCGCAGCTCGAGAATGCCGTTGGAAGCGGTGTACTTGGTGTAGCCCTTCCGCAGCGCCTCGGACACCGCCTGCTCCACGTGCGGAAAGACCGGGAAGTCCGGCTCGCCCACGGAGAGAGAGACGATGTCCCGGCCTTCGCGCCGGAGCTGGATGGCACGCGCCGTCATGGCCATGGTGGCGGAGGGCTTCACCGCTTCGAGACGCCTGCTCGTCACTTGAACCTCTTCTTGAGAACAGCCAGGACGTTGGGGGGAACGAGGCCGGTCACGTCGCCTCCCAGCCGGGCCACGTCCCGGACGAAACGGCTGGAGATGTAGAAGTAGTCCTCGCCGGTCATCATGAAGAGCGTCTCGATCCCCGGATCGAGCTTGCGGTTCATGTTGGCCATCTGGAACTCGTACTCGAAGTCGCTCACCGCGCGCAGGCCGCGCAGCACGGTGTTGACGCCCTGTTCCTCCGCGAATTTCACCAGGAGCCCGGAGAACGTCTTCACCTGCACCCGCTGGTCGCCGTCCACGGCCCCGCGGAGGAGCTCCACGCGCTCGTCGACGCTGAAGAGCGCGTCCTTGGCGGGATTCTTGAGCACGGCGACGATCAGCCCGTCGAACATCTTCAACCCGCGCTGGATGATGCTGAGGTGCCCGTTGGTCGGCGGGTCGAAGGAGCCCGGGTACAGGGCGATCCGCGTGGACATCGGGCTGGCATCCTGCGGGAGAGCGCGCGCGAGGTCAATCGATCTGTTGAGGAGGCGACGCAAACGTGCGCAGCGCCCGACCCGTGACCAGTTTGCCCGCGGATGCGCAACGCAGCTCTGGCGACGGCAGCGATCTTGACGTTCGGATGTGCGCAGGGGGTCCCCGGGCAACCGCCCGTGGATGCCGAGGCGACAACTCCACAGCAGCCGGATGCCGGACCGGGGGACGGGGGCGTCGCGGCGGGACCGTGTGACCCGTCGATCGCGGCGTCCGAAGGTGTCGCAATCGTCGATACCGGCGCTTGTCCCGGCGTCATTCCCGCTGCGTCGACGTGTGCGGCCGAGATCACGATCTGCTCCGGGCTCGGGTCCGGCGACACCGGCAACGCCGTCGTCGGCGCGACCAGCGACGGGCGCGGGTCCGTCGTCCTGTCGTGCCGTCGCAACGACGTCGGCCCGCCGCAGCTGAACTTCCTCTTCGTGGCCATCCGGAACGGATTCGTCTCCAAGGCCAGCCTCGGCGTCGATGTGCGGCCGCTGCGCGACGGCTTCATCGCCTCCGAGGGTTCGTACCTGCTCCCTCCGCCCACGTATGATTTCCTCGCGCACGACGGCGGTTTCCGCGCAGCGCAGAGCGGCGGCGCGCTCTACGCCGGGCCCGACAGCGCGGTGATCGTCCGGGCCGGCGACGGCCAGCTGATCGCGCAGTCCTTCGCCGCGGACGGCACCTCGAGGATGACGACCGCGATCGGGGCCTTCACCGGATCCGCTGGCAGCCTGATGTTGAGCGGCGCGACGAGCTCGACGGGCGCCACGCTCGTCGTCTGGCAGATCCAGGGGGAGGCCAATGCGACCGCGCGATGGCTGGCGGCGGACGGCTCTGCCTCGAGCGCTCCGTTCTCCATCGCGGGGTGGAGCTCCAGCGCCCCGCAGACCGCCGCGCTCGCCGGCGGAGCGATCGCCATCGCCGCGGAACCGCAGAGCGGCGTCGCCACGCGGAGCTGGCGAGGCATCGTGGTGGCCGGCGACACGGTCGAGCGCGCTGCGCCGGGCTGGCTCGCGTCGCGAGGCGACTTCTTCCTTCTGCCCGAAGGCCGGGCGATGGCGTTCGGCACGGAGATCCTCGCCGCGGAGGGATCCTCCTGCGGCACCGTGAATCTCGGCGCTCCGCTCGTCGGCATTGGAGTGGACGGAACCGCCTTCACGGCCCGGAGCCAGCGCACGTTCCGGATTCACCCGCAGCTATTCCGCTGACAGGATCAGCGCGCGCGTATCGCCGTACCGCCGCTCGTCGACGAGCCGCAGGCCGGCCGGAGCCGCCGGAACAGGCTCACGGCGATCCATCTCCACGACGACCCTGGCGGCCGGCGAGAGCAGGCCGTTGGAGCTGAGGCCATCGAGCGTCGTCTGCGCGGCGCGAAGCGCATAGGGCGGATCGGAGAAGACCAGATCGAATCGCTCGCCGCGCAGCTGCTGCAGCGCCTCCGGCAGCTCCGCGCGAAGCAGGCGGCAGCGTTCGCCGTACCGGAGCGACTCGACGTTGTGGAAAATGGCGGCGCAGGCGCGCGCGTCGTTCTCGACGAGGGTGGCGCGCGCTGCGCCCCGCGAGATCGCCTCAAGAGCGAGCGCGCCGGTGCCCGCGTAGAGATCGAGCACCACCAGGCCGTCCACGCGCTGTCCGAGCGCATCGAAGAGACTCTGCCGAACGCGGTCCGCTGTCGGCCGCGTGCTCCTTCCCGGCACGGCGCGGAGCGGCCGCCCGCGCGCCTCGCCGCCGACGATCCTCAATCCTCGCCTTCGTGCAGCGCCGCGATGGCGGCGATCAGCCGCGCCGACGTGCGCTGGGCGGAGGCCTTGCGGAACAGATCCAGGGCTTCGAAGCAGCAGAGAGCTTCCAGCCTGCCCTGCACGTCAGCCGGCAAGTCGCGAAGCACGCGCTGGTGCCGCGCCGCCGACTGCTCCGGCGTTGCGCCGCTCTCGTCCGACCAGGACTGGAGCGCGTCCCACGTCTCCGCAGGGACCGCGCGTCGAAGCGCGCGCAGGAACGGGCCCGATGCCACCAGCTGCCGCAGGCCCTTGCGCGATTCGAGTGCCGCCGCCTCGATGGCCGTGGATAGCGCGATGTCACCGAGCTCCGCGGAGAGCTCCTCGGACTGATCCTCGAGCCCGCTGATCCTGACCGCGCTCGGGGGCGCTCCCCGCGACCTGAGCTGCCGCGCCAGCTCGGCGGCCGCGCGGGCTCCTCCGAGCGGTACGATCTCCAGGCCGAGCTCCATCTGGCAGACGGCGCTTGCGGCGAGCGCCGCGTCCCGCACGTGCTTCTGCGTATCCGCCGCCGCCAGCGAGACTCCCGTGAATCCAGCTTCCACTTCCCGCTGCACGCGTTCGGCGTCGGGGATGCCGCTGCCGGCGCGCGGTGGATCCTTGAGGAGCACGAGCGGGCCATGAAAGCGCATGTCGGCGGCGGTGCGGAAGGCCGCCTCCGTGAAGGCGGCGTCGTCGCGCGCTTCCTGCGGTCCCTTCTCCTCCGCCGCGCCCGAGGGGCGGACGAGAAGCAGCGGCGCTTCCGCATCGCGCGCGGCCCGCACGAATCCCGCAATCGCCGCCGGCGCGGGCGCCGCCAGGGCGACCAGGAGAAGGTCCTCACGGGCGGCAGCGGCGAGCAGGTCGCGGACGCTGAGCACCAGGAGCTCGCGGGCGCCAGGCCGCGCGATGGCCTTCGCCGGCCGCCTCGACCAGACCCGCTGCAGCGCGCCGGAACCGGAACGCATTTCGAACCCCCGTTGGCGATAAATCACGCTCGAAACGTAGGCGCAAAGCCGCACCGTCGGTGCGGCAGCGCCTAATGCACCACCTCTTCATGGCGGTACTGCTCGCTCTCGAACTGGATCGTGGTGTGCTCGATCGCGAACCGGTCGCGCAGCACCGCCTTTGCTTCGGTGAGGATCTCGTCGTGGCTGCGGCAGCCTGGTCCGTCGCAGGTCACCACGATGTGGCAGGACAGCGCCACAAGCCCGCTGGTGATGGTCCAGACGTGGAGGTCGTGCACCGCCGCCACGCCCGGCACGTTGGCAATGGCCGAGGAGACGTCGACGACCGGGATGTGGCCTGGCGCGCCCTCCAGGAGGACGTCGACCGCTTCGCGGCAGAGCCGGATGGCGCTCCAGACGATGGTCCCAGCGATGAGGAAGCTGACGATGGGGTCCGCCGCGAGCCGCCCGGTCCAGGCGATCAGCACCGCCGAGACGAGCACGCCGACGGAATTGAGCAGATCTCCGGCGAGGTGCAGAAAGGTGGAGCGCAGGTTCATGCTGCTGTGCGCTCCGGCGCTGGTGATCCACATGCCGACCGCGTTGAGGGCGATCCCGAGGCAGGCGAGCAGCACCATGGTGCTCACGTGGACCGGCTCCGGATGCATGAGCCGGCGGTAGCCCTCGACGGCGATCGCCGCGGCGATGGCGAACAGAGCGCCGCCGTTGACCAGCGCAGCCAGGATTTCGAGACGGTAGTAGCCGTAGGTCCGCTTCGCGTCCGCCGGTCGGGTGGCGACGCGGAGCGCGAAGAGCGAGAGCCCGATCGCGGCGGCGTCCGCCAGCATGTGTCCCGCATCCGACAGCAGGGCGAGGCTGTTCGATACCCACCCGCCCGCCGCTTCTGCCACCGTGGCGACGATCGCCACCACGAGCGCGAGCACCAGCCGCCGCTGCTCGCCGACGCGCTCCGGACCGTGGGGATGCGCGCGGTCGTTTGCGTGAAGATGATCGTGCATCCCCGCCGATATTAAGACGCGTTGCCGGATCGGGCCAGCGTGCGGCAGGTACATGCGCTACCATTCCGGCATGCAGGCGGAGCTGCAAGGGGTCGAAACGGGATTCGCCGAGGGCCGCGACGGCACGCGAATCCACTGGTCGGCGGTCGGGAACGGCGCTCCGGCGCTCGTCTGCTGCGACGGGATCGGCTGCGACGGATTCGCCTGGAAATACGTCCTGCGCGATTTCGCCGCGCGACACCGGATCGTCCACTGGCACTACCGCGGCCACGGGCGCAGCGGTGTCCCGCGTGATTCCACCCGAGTCGGCTTCGACGACATTTCCTCCGATCTGGAGAGCGTCCTGCAAGCGACGCGGACCTCGCAGGCGGTGCTGCTCGGCCACTCGATGGGCGTGCAAGTCGCGCTCGAGCACCACCGCCGCCGGCCCGATCAGGTCCTGGGCCTGGTCCTGATCTGCGGCTCGTACGGATTGCCTCTGGATACCTTTCACGACAGCAAAGCGCTGAAGATCCTGCTGCCGTCGATGATCGTGGCCGCGGGAAAGTACCCCCAGGCCATGAGCCTCATCTGGCGCCTGGCCGCGAGCGGGGAGCTCGCCTACCAGATCGCCACGCATTTCGAGGTGAACGGCCGGCTGGTGCGCCGCGACGATTTCCTTCCCTACTTCCGGCATCTCGCCGGGATGGATCCCCAGCTCTTCCTGGGGATGCTGAAGCACGCGAGCGAGCACACCGCGTTCGATCACTTGCCGCATGTGAGCGCCCCCACGCTGATCGTCGCCGGGACCGACGACACGTTCACGCCTTACTGGCTCAGCGAGGAGATGCGGTCGCGCATTCCGGGCGCGGAGCTCCTGACGGTGCCGGGCGGGACGCATGTGGCCCCCATCGAGCATCCCGAGCTGATCGCGCTTCGGCTGGAGAAGTTCCTGGCCAGCATTCCCGCGCGCGGATCCTCGACGGCGCGGCGCACTGGCTGAATGCGGCTGTTCGCGCTCCTCTTGCTCGCGGGTCTGCCGGCGGTCGCGCTGGACCCGCGGTTCGTCTGGGAGACGCTCGACACACCCCATTTCGAGGTCCACTACCACCAGGGAACGTACCGGTACGCGCAGCGGGTCGCGCGGGCCGCGGAGCTTTCGTACCAGCGCCTGGTTCCGCTTCTGGACCATGTTCCGGACGGACGGACGCATATCGTGGTGCAGGACGACACCGACTTCGCCAACGGCAGCGCCAGCCCCATCCTCTACAACCTGATCCACGCCTATGCTCCGCCCCCGGACGCGCGCAGCACGCTCGCCGACTTCGACGACAACGTCTACGAGCTGATCTCGCACGAATACACGCACATCCTCCACCTCGACACCGTGCTCGGCCTTCCGCAGGCGGTGAATGACGTCTTCGGCAAGCTGTGGATCACCAACGGCGGACAGCCGATCTGGTTCATCGAGGGCATGGCCACCTTCGCCGAGAGCGAGGTGAGCGCGGCGGGACGCGTGCGCGCGTCGGAAGAGGACATGGTGCTGCGCGCCGAGGTCCTGGAGGGCAAGCTTCCGCGGATCGACACGCTCTCCAACCTTCCGCTCGAATGGCCGCGCGGCTTCGGCCAGTACACCGTCGGATCGCGCTTCCTCTCCTTCATCGGGAACGAATACGGCCTCGGCGCGCTGCGGGACCTGTCGCACGATTTCGGATCGCGGCCCGTCCCCTTCGCGATGAACTTCAGCGCCGAGCGGGTGCTGGGACCGACCTATCTCCAGCTCTACGACCAGTTCGCGGCGGAGGAGCTGCGGCGCGCATCTCGACTGCAGGCGCAGGTCGGCGCGTCGGGGCCCACGGCCATCGAGCCGCTCACGCGGCTCGGGGAATGGGTCCGCACACCGCGTTGGAGCCCCGACGCGTCGACGCTGTACTACACGAACGCCGGGCCGGATCGGCTGGCGGAGATCCGCGCGGTCCGTCCGGACAAGTGTTGCGGACCGCCTGTTCCCATGACGGAGTCGACCCGTCCCGGCGACCGGCACGTCGGGAATCTCTGGTCGGATGGTTCGGGGGACTCGACGCTCGCGGTGGGCCCGGACGGGCGCGTCGTGTACGCGCGTGCGCAGGTATTCCAGGAGTTCGAGATCCTCCAGGACCTCTACTCCGTCGATCCGCGTACCGGCGACGAGCGCAGGTTGAGCCGCGGTCTGCGCGCGCGGAGCCCCGACGTTTCGCGCGACGGCAACATCGCATTCGTCTGGAGGCGCAGCGGGGGAAGGACGGCGATCGCGGAGTTGCGGCCCGAAGGTCCCCGGGTCCTCTTCGAGGACCCGCACGCCGAGCCGGTGGACAGCCCGCGCTACTCGCCCGACGGCGCGCGGGTCGCGTTTCTGCACCACCGCGACGGCGCCTGGGACGTGCGCATCGTCGACCGCGCCTCGCTCGCGGTCACCGACGTCACCCGGGATCGGGCGCTGGACCGCGACCCCGCCTGGACGCGCGACGGGCGCTGGCTCCTGTTCAGCAGCGATCGCAATGGCGTCTACAACTTGTACGCGTGGAGGCCGGGCGATCTGCGCCAGGTCACGAACGTCGTGCTGGGGGCCTTCGAGCCCGATCCCTCGCCGGACGGAACGCAGCTCGCGCTCGTGACCTACAGCTCGCGCGGATACGACGTCGGACGCATGCCGCTCGAGCCCGACTCCTGGCGCCCGGTCACGGCGGCGCCGCTGGCCGAGCAGCGTCCGCCGGTCACGGCGGTGCCGCAGGAGGAGATCTATCCGACGCGGCCCTACTCGCCCTGGGAAACGCTGAGGCCGCATTTCTGGCTCCCGTACGCGGCGGCCGACGGATACGGAACGACGGTGGGGGCGCTGACGGCGGGATTCGACGCCGTGGACCGGCACGAATACGCCGCCACCGCCTGGTGGAGCATCTACGGGAAGGAGCCGGGATTTGACCTCATCTACGTCAATCACTCGCTCTATCCCGACCTGACGCTGGAGTTCACCCGGGACCTCGGCGCGCCGCAGGCAGCCGGCGGACTGGATGCGCCGGGCTACTACTTCGAGCGATCCATCGGCGGCTCGATCACCGCTTCGTTCCCGTTCTCAGAGGTGGAACGCTCGCAGTCGCTCTCGCTCACGTACGAGCTGGAGAACCTGGCCGTCGACACCAATCCGCTCGGCGTTCCCACGTCGCCGGGGCTGCTCGCCGCGGCGACGCTGACGTACTCGTGGTCCGACGTGAGGCGCTTCGTCCGCAGCATCTCCAGCGAGCGCGGCCAGCGATTCGCCCTCTCCCTGCGTCTTTCCGACCCTGCTCTCGGAAGCCAGTTCTCGTTCTGGCAGGCGACGACGTCCGCATCGAAGTTCTTCGCCCTGCCCTGGAGCACGCGCGGCGTTCCCTGGCACCATGCGCTGGCCCTGCGCGGCTCGTTCGGTGTCTCGAACGGGGATCTGTCGAACCGGCACGATTTCTTCCTCGGCGGCTTCCAGCAGGGGGATCTGGTACGGAGCGTCCTCAACCCGGCGGCTGGGACGCCGCGCCTTCGAGGTTTCGCGCGAGACTCCTTTCACGGCACCGCTTATGCGCTGGGGACCGCGGAGTACCGCTTTCCCCTCTTTGACGTCGAGACCGGAGCGTGGACCCTGCCCGTCTACCTCCGCCGCCTGCACGCCGCGGTCTTTGCCGATGTCGGCGACGCGTTCACGTTCTCGCGACACGACTTCCACCTCCACACCGGCGCCGGCGCGGAGCTGCGCGCCGAGGTCGTGCTCGGCTGGATCCTGCCGACCGATCTGCGCTTCGGGTGCGCGAGAGGGCTGGAGTCGGGACCGGTCGCGATCCTCGACTGCTACGCCGCGCTCGGCGGCGTGTTCTGACGCCCGCTCCACGGGTGGGAGAAGCGTAGACATCCGGCGGCGTCAGTTCCTGGCGCGCTCCGGCGCGCGGCGTGTACTCTCGAGAGCAGATGGCAGGCAGGATCGAACGTGCGCTCGAAGCCGGCCTGCGCATCCGCCCGGGGGAGCAGCGTCGCGTCGCCCTGATGGCGCTGTATGCGGCGAACGCGATCGGCGCCGTGGTGGTCGGGCGCTCGGTCCGCGACGCCCTCTACCTCTCGAATCGCCCCGCCCGCGGCCTCGCCGGGATGTACATCTGGAGCTCGATCGCCATCGTGCTCGTCTCCTGGCTGTACGCGCGGATCGCCGACCGCATGCGCCGCGGTTTGCTCAACGCCCTGAGCGCGCTGGGATGCGCGGCGCTGGGCGCGGCTTTCTGGGCGGTGCTGACCGTCACCGACGCCGTCTGGGTCTACGCCGGCCTCTACGTCTTCGTCGAGGCGATGGGGTCGCTGGTGGTGATCCAGTTCTGGACGCTGGCCAACGACGTTTTCCATGCTCGCGAGGCGAAGCGGCTCTTCGGGCTCATCGGCGGCGGCGGGACGCTTGCGAACGTGATCTTCGGACTTCTCATCGGACGATACGCGCAGGTCTTCGGGGCGCAGAACCTGCTGCTCCTGATGGTGGCGCAGCTCATTCTCTGCGCGACTCTGGCCCAGGCAGGCTCGCGGCTGGCCTCGCCTTCCCCGCTGCCGCTTCGCTCCCGCCCGGTGAGGAAGGCACGAGTGCTCTCCCGCGCCGGCCTTTCCTTCCTCTCGCAAAGGCACCTGACGATCGTCGCGCTGATCGGAGCGGTCAGCGCCGCGGCGGTGACCATCGTCGACTTCCAGTTCAAGCTTTCCGCTGCGGCAGTGCTGGACGAGAACGACCTCGCCGGGTACTTCGGCCGCTTCTATGGCATCTGCGGCGGTGTGGCGCTCGCGGTACAGATCTGGGTGACCGGGCGCGTGCTCGAGCGGTACGGGATCCTCGCCTCGCTCTTGCCTCTGCCGCTCGGGCTCGCGCTCGGCTCGGGCGCTTCCGTCGCGTTCTCGGCTCCCGGGCTCTTCGTCAGCTCGCTCGCGAAAGGCTCGGATACCATCTTCCGCTACACCATCAACGACGCCTCGATGCAGCTCCTGTACGTGCCGGTGCAGCCGCATGTCCGCGGGCGTGCGAAAGCGTTCATCGACGGCGTCCTCAAGCCCAGCTCGGTGGCCTGCGCCGGGGCGGTCCTGCTGCTCTACAAGCACTCGGGTGGAAGCGGCCGCCCGCTGACCGCCGCCGTACTGGTGCTCGTCGCGGTCTGGATCGGGCTGCTCGTGCGCGCCCGCGGCGAGTATGTCCGCAGCCTCGTCGAGTCGCTGGAACGGCGGCACCTCGATCTCTCCGGCATGGAGTTCTCCGGCCTCAACGAGGCGACGTTGCGCGCGTTGCGCACGGCGCTGGGCGGCGACCCGGGGACCATCCTCCACGCTGTCACCCTGGTGCGGCAGCTCTCCCAGGCGGCGGACTTCACGCCCGAGTTGCGGCAATTGCTGCAGCACCCGGATGCCGCCGTGCGGGCCGCGACTCTCGAGCAGCTCGGCGCGCTCGGCACGACCGAGCCGCTGCCGCAGATGCGCGCGCTGATGCGGGATCCGGTTCCGGAGGTGCGCGCGGCGGCGCTGGGAGCGGTCTGCGCCATCGAGCAGGAGGCGGCCGTTTCCGCCGTGCTGCCCTTTCTCGACGTTCGTACCGCGCCCGAGGCCGTGGTTCGAGCCGCCGCGTGCGTCGCGCTCATCCGCCACGCCGGAATCGACGGCGTGCTGGCCGCCGCCGAGCCGCTCAACCAGCTTCTGGCGGCCGTCGACCCGCGCGATCGCGCGGCTGCCGCGGACGCCCTCGGCAACATCGGCGTGCGAGGGTTCTTCCGTCCGCTGCTCGTTTTCCTCTGCGACCCGGAGAACGCGGTCCGGCGCAGGGCGATCGCCGCCGCCGGCAAGCTGCGCGCTCCGGAGCTGATCCTGGCCATCGTCGAGCAGTTCCAGCGCCGGGAGACGGCGCTGGAGGCCGCCGGCGCGCTCGCCGCCTACGGTCCGGGGATCGAAGGCGCGCTCCAGGGCATCCTCGTCGACGAAGCGTCCCAAGTCGATTGCCGCCGCGGCGTGGCGCTCGTACTGCAGAGACTGGCCACGCGCGAAGCTGCGGACGCGCTCGTCGCCGCCCTCACCGCCCGGGAGCCGGCGGTGCGCAAGGCCGCGGCGCGCTCGCTGGCGCGGCTCACCCGGCGCCAGCGCGGGATCCGCATCGAAATCGCGCGGGTGGATCGCGCCGCGCACGCCGAGCTCTCCGCGGCGCGGACGGCGCTGGCGATCTTCAAGAAGCTACCCCTGCGCGCGGCCGCACACGCGCCGCGCGGCGCGGGAGAGCTGCTGGCGATGGCGTTGCTGGAGGAGCGGGATGCCCGCGTGCTCCAGGCGCTGGTGCTCCTCCAGGTCCTGTTGCCCGACGTCAGGCTCGACGTCGTCGCGGAGTACCTGCGCTCCGAGTCCGCAGCAGCGCGGGGGAACGCCATCGAGGTGCTCGACAACACGCTCCCCGAGCCGTGGAATCGGCAGGTGATGGCGACGCTCGACGAGACCAAGCGCCGCGGCGACCAGGTGCTGGCCGATGCGCGCCCCGCCCTCGAGCTCGCCGACGCGCTGATCCGCGGCGAGTGCGGGCTGTGGGTGGGAGCCTGCACCGCGCGCTGGGTCCTCGATGCGCCGTGGCTGCTCGCCGCCGTCCTGCCTGCCCTGCGGTCCTCGCTGCACGCCCCCTCGGCGCCGTTGCGCGAAGCCTCCGCGTTGGCGGTGGCTCGCGTGGCGCCCGCGGAAGCGCCCGGCCTGCTGGCACAGCTTGCCGCAGACCCGGCGCCGTCCGTCCAGCGGACCGTGCGCGCCCTGCTCGCCCCCGTCGCGCCGAGGGCCACGGCGTGATCTCGACCGTCGAAAAGGTCCTCTTCCTCAAGAGCATCGACCTGTTCCGCGCGCTTCCTTCGGAGGAGCTGGCCCAGATTGCCGAGATCGCGGAGGAGCAGCCGCTCGCCGCGGGCGACCAGGTCTTCGCGCAGGGCGAGCCGGGCGACGCCCTTTATCTGATCGTCGAAGGCAAGGTGAAGGTGCACCAGGGCAACAAGGAGCTGGTGCGTCTGGGCGAGCGCGACGTGTTCGGCGAGATGGCGGTGCTCGATTCGGAGCCTCGTTCCGCCAGCGTCACCGCGGTCGAGGACGCCGTCCTGCTCAAGATCGGCCGCGACGACTTCCGCGACATCCTCGGCGAGCGGCCCGAGATCGCCATGGGGGTGATGAAGGTGCTCACCCGGCGGTTGCGGGAGACCAGCCGGAAGTCGTGACCGAGCGCAGGCGCGTCGTGCTAGCGCCCCGCGAGCTTCTTCACTTCCTCGGCGAAGCCGTCCAGCGAGACTTCGTGCTGGGCGCCGGTCTTGAGCTCCTTCAACCGCGCCCGCCCTGCCTTGAGCTCGGCATCTCCCAGCACCAGCGCGAATCGTGCCCCGAGCGCGTCCGCCCGCTTGAGCTGGTTTCCCGGATTCGCCTTCCTGAAGCTCACCTCTGCGGGAAGCCCGGCGGCGCGCAGCTGTTGCGCGAGCTCGTCGGCGCGGGCCGCTTCCGCGTCGCCCAGCGGCGCGATGAAGACCAGGGGGCGCGTCGCGCTCTCCTTGCCCTGCTGCGCGACGAGCAGCGCCAGCCGCTCGACGCCGGCCGCGAAGCCGATCCCCGGGACGTCGGGACCTCCGAGCTCCTTCACCAGTCCGTCGTAGCGTCCGCCGCCGGCCACGGTGCTCTGGGCGCCGAGACCGGAAGTGGCGATCGCCTCGTACGTCGTGCGCGTGTAGTAATCGAGGCCGCGCACCAGCTTCGGGTCCACGACGAAGGCAACCCCCAGGCGGTGGAGCGTCTCCTGCACCCCGGCGAAGTGCGCCTTGCACGGGTCGCAGAGAAACGCATCCATCTGCGGCGCCCCCGCGGCGACTTCCTGGCACTTGGGGTTCTTGCAGTCGAGCACGCGGATGGGATTGGTCTCGGTGCGCTTGCGGCAGTCCTCACAAAGGTCGCTGGCGCGGGAGCGCAGATACGACTGGAGCGCCTCCCGGTACCGGGGGCGGCAGGTGCCGTCGCCGAGCGTGTTCAGGTGCATCGCGAACGGGATCCCGAGCGTCTTCAGCCAGCGGTCGAGCATCTCGATCTGCTCCGCATCGATCCGCGGGCCCGGATTGCCGAACGCCTCGATGCCGATCTGTGTGAACTGGCGGTAGCGCCCCCTCTGCTGCCGCTCCCGCCGGAACATGGGGCCGACGTACCACCACTTGGTCTCCGGCTCCTGCTGATTGACGTTGTGCTCGACGTAGGCGCGCACCAGCGAGGCCGTGTCCTCCGGCCGCAGGGTCACCGAGTCGCCGCGGTCGTCGAAGGTGTACATCTCCTTGCCGACGATGTCGGTGACCTCGCCGATGCTGCGGACGAAGAGCTCGGTTCGCTCCAGGATCGGCGTGCGCGCCTCGCGGTATCCGTAGAGGGGAAAGAGGTCGCGGGCGGTCTGCTCGACGAGCTGGTAGTGCCCGATGCGGACCCACGGATCGTCGTCCTTCACGTAGGTGTCGATGGGCAGGACGTCGCGGGTGCCCTTCACGCCGCGGATCTTCTGGCTCATGGCGATTCCAGCGCCTCGCCCAGCTTGATCGCGAGCCCGGGCCGCAACCGGTCGGCGAGCTTCACCCCGGGCGCGAAAAGGACCACCACCGTGGAGCCCATCTCGAACACCGCAAGCTCGCCGCCCTTCTCCACCCGCAGCGACCGCTCGTACAGCTTCCGCTCCGGCTGCCGCGTGCGGCGCGCGTTGGTGACGACGTCGTCGTAGACGGCGCGGATCCGGCCCACGTTCGTCGCTCCCACGGCAACCACCGCGCAAGCGCCGCGCGGCGTCTTGAGGAACGTGGTCAGGCGCTCGTTCACGCAGAACAGTTTGTCCACGTTGCGGATGCCGGTCGGGTTCACCGGCCAGAGCTGCCCCGGCATGTTGACGTACCCGGAGATCTGTCCGCCCAGCGGCGCATGGATGCGGTGATAGTCGTAGGGAGCGAGATAGATGGTGCAGAACGCGCCACCGCCGAACTGCCGCGCGTCCTGTTCCGCCTGGGGCCCGCCGATCAGCTCCGCGAGCGTGTAGTGCTTGTCCTTCGCCTGATAGAGGCGCGACTCGACGATCTCGCCCAGCTCTCCCACCGTGCCGTCGACCGGGCTGACCGGAAGGAGCTCTCCGGGCGCGATGGCGCGCGCTCCAGGCCGGAGGCGGCGGGTGAAGAACTCGGTGAACGTCGGGTACTCGTCGATCGGGCGCTCCGCTTCGCTCAAGTCGACGCCGTACTTGCGCGCGAACGCGCGGATCACCGCCCGCACCACGGGCTTCGGCGCGCTCGCGCGGCAGGCGGCGCCCACCGCGCGCGAGAGCGTGTTCTTGGGCAGCAGGCGCAACAGCGTGTACGACAGCTCGGCCATCGGGCTGCGTTGTGTAGCAGGCCGTGCCGCCTTGCGCTATCGCGGCTGCGCCGAGCCAGCTCTGGGATCGGCGGTGCGCCGATAGATCTTGCCGTTGACGACCAGCACGATCTGCCCGCTGAGCCCCGGCAGCTTTCCCTTGCACGTGTCCGATGGAGCTACGCGGTACACCGTTCCCGCGACGCCGGTGCCCTGCTCGGTGAACGGCTCGCTGTCCACCAGGCAGCCGCCGTTGTGCGCGTTGAGGTCCGCCATCGAAGCGCCCGGGCCGAACGGATCCACCGGCGGTCCGGCGTCGGCCTCGCTCGCCGCCAGCACCTTCGAGGGATCGATGTTCACCTGCGCGGAGGCGACGCTCTGCGCCGCCGCGGCGGCCATCTTCTCCCGCTCGGCGAGTTGCTTCGCCAGCTCCTCGCGCCCGCGCTGGATCAGGCCCAGCATGGCCTGCGCCCTGGACGCGTCGACCGATCGCGCGCTCACCTTGTGCAGCAGGGCTACCACCTCGTCCATCTTCGGGTCGCCGTACGCGTCGTCGAGCTGCGTCGCGTAGAGCTGCTGGTAGATCGCATTCGCCTGCTGGAAGTTCGGATCCGGGGCGCTGCTGCGGCAGCCGGCGAACGCAATCAGAAGCAGGCAGATCGCGGCGCTGCGGGACACGCGGGTCCTCCCGTCGAAGAAAGGCGTCGATCCGACGCTAGCATGGCACCTGCGCGGGGGCAGATTTCCGGCCGCCGCTCAGAAGTGCGTGGTGACGCCGATGGAATCGGTCTGCACGTCCCACCAGAGAAGCCCTCCTCCGGTGGCCGCGAGCACCGCGGCGGCGAAGTAGAAGCCGCGGGCGATGCTCGCGTTTTGATCGCCGTCGGGGAATGCCTGCGCCTTGGGGCTCTGCAGCTGGCTGACCGGGACCCCGTTGCTGGAGCTGGCAGCGGTAGATCCGCCGCGAGCATTGAAGGCGAGGCCGATCACCGCGCTCGCCACTCCCGCTCCAATGGCAGCGATGGCAGCCGGCCGGACCCATGCCGGTTTTCGCGGAGCCGCGGTCGCGATCGCCACCGGAAGCGCCGCCGCGGGAACCGCGACCACCGGGGCGGCGCCCAGCTCGAGCTGGGCGTCGGTGGTACGCCCGAACCGGACCTCGACGAACGTGCTGGTCTCCTGCGTCCTGTCCTTGACCCGGATGGCGTGCTGGCCGGGCGCCAGTCCCTCCAGCGGCTGCGCCAGAGGCAACGTTCCCGCGTGCTTGCCGTCGAGATAGAGCTGCGCCCCCGCAGCTCCGGGGACATCGACGCGCAGGGCGCCGACGAAGCGGGACGGCGCGAGCAGGTGGATGGCGGCCTCGCGCACCTTCTCGATCAGCGCCTCCTGAGAGCCGCTCACGGGATGCGTCGCGCGGCGGAGCTCCTGCCCGGAGCGGGAATCGATGAGCTTCAAGTCCACCATGAACGAATCGCCGAGCTGGCTGGTGGTGCCCATGATCAGCAGGCGTGCCCCGGCGTGGGCGGCGGCGGCGGCGGCGCATGCGACCCTCGTCTCGCACCCCGGCTCGCGCTTGAGGGCGGCCGCGACGTCCCTCGCAGACGCCAACCTGGCTTCGGGAAGCTGCGCCAGCTCATTGCGGAGCGTGACCTCCAGGGCGTGAACGACGTCCGGCGGCGCTCCCAAGGGGCGCAAGGGCAGCAGCGCTACGACCGGCGCGGTCGTCGCGGAGGCGAGCACGAGCGCCAGCGCTGCCCACATCTGCGTCACCCCTCCCGGCGGCCCCGCAGCGGCCAAACAAAATTACAGCACGACCGCCAGGGAGAACGCTACCCTTGATGCACTCTCCCCGTAGCCGCGACGCCATTTTAGGTCCCCTCGCTCGCGGTCGATAGGGGGCGCCATGGTATGATGCTCTTGGATGTGCCGTCTCTTTGGCTGCCGCTCACGCGCCGTCGACGCCGTATCCCATGAGCTCTTTCACGGCGCAAACGCACTCCGCGTGCAAAGCCGTGAGCATCCCGATGGTTGGGGCGTCGGCTGGTACGAAGACGGCGTGCCGCGTGTGGTCCGCAGTCTCACTCCTGCCCACGGCGACGCAGATTTCGAGAAGCTGTCGCAGTTTGTAAGTGCGCAGACGGTCCTTGCCCACGTCCGCAAGGCCAGCGTCGGCCGCGTGGCGGAGGACAACACACATCCCTTCCAGCGCGGGCCGTGGCTCTTCGCGCACAACGGCACCATCCCGGACTGGGACCGCGTGCGCGCGCCGCTGGAAGCGTTGATCGATCCGTCGCTGCGGGACGAGCTGCGCGGAGAGACGGACAGCGAACGTTGCTTCCTGCTCTTCCTCTCCCTCCTGCGGCGGCGCTGCGAGCTCGAGCGCGCGAACGCGGAGGCTGCCGGGGCGGCGATGGCGGAGACGGTCGCCCTGGTGCGGGAGATCGCCGAGCACGGAGAGCACAGGGCGAGCACCACGTTCCTGGCCACGGACGGCCGCGTGCTCCTCGCCTGCAGGCGAGGGCGGACGCTGTTTCTCTCCTCACCCGCGCCGGACCGGCACGGAGAATCCGGATACGTCGCGATCGCCAGCGAGGACCCCGGCGAGCCTCCTCCGGGGGGAAAACGGGCCTGGCGTCTTCTCCCGGAGGAAGCGCTGGTGGTCGTGGACGAGCGTCTGCGGCTGACGGTGACCTCGATCTTGCCGCAGTGAGGTCAGCGGGCGGTGACGGGTCCGCCTTGGCAAGCCGGTTGGAACGAGCGCACCATCGCCGCCAGCTCCGGCTCGGCGCGGGCGAACGACTTCGGGGTCGCGAAGGCGACCACCTGGTACCCGCGGTTCCCGTAAGCGAACAGGCCACGGTAGTACTCGAGATCGAGCGTCTTCGCGTGACCCCGCAAGTGGAGCATCGCGCCGCCGGGCAGGGGCTCGCGGCCCAGGTTCTCGAACTTCGTCAAACGGCCCTTCATCTCGTCGATCACCGCCCGCTCGAACTTGTCCTGGTTGATCCGGAGCGTCGGCTCGACCGCTTCGCCCATGATCATCACGTGCGCGTCGAGATCCGGGCGCGTGAGCCATCGATCGGAGGACGGGTTGTCGCGCGACGCCAGCTGGGGCGCGCGCAGGTACCAGTGCTGCTCGGGTACCGAGAGACAGTAGTCGAACTTCTCCCCCTTCAGGCGCCCCGCCGCTGGCGAGATGTCCCCCTTCGAGGTGAGCAGCGCCGCCGCCGCCGGATTCGAGCCGGTCCAGGTTTGCATCACCCCGGCCGTCGCCAGGAGCAGGTATGCGACGCTCAGACCCGCGCCCGCGCCAATCCGCGCCTTTCCCGCGTCGCCGACGAGCAGCAACAGAAGCGCGGCGGAGAAGCCGGCCTGCAGCGTCAGCGACGTCATGTCGTGCTGCGCGCCGAACATCGCGCCGAACACGATCAATCCGAGGACGACGCGGACGATGGCCCACTTCTGCAGCGTGGCTCTGCCGGCGAGAAGGCCGCCGCCGACCACGAGATCGACGATCATCCCTTTGACTTCCTGGTTGGCGAGAGGGCCGGTCCCTGCACCTTCCTTGATCATCGAGAGAACGTTCGCCCCGGCGTTGAGGAGCAGCACCACTCCGGCGACGCGGGCGCCGAGCGGAAGCGCTTTTGCTGCCACCGCCTTGCCGAGGCCGAGCACGGACTTCGCGGGAGCGACGACGCCGGCGATCGGGTTCGCGCATCCGCGGCACACGCTGTCGGAAGCCGGTTCCTGGGCAAGGCCGCAGTGCGGACAGGTGATGGTGCTGGTCATCGCTTCATCATAAGGAGGCGATGGCGGCGAGCAGCTTTTCCGCCCGCGAACCTGTGGCATGCAAGCGCACCTTGCGCGACCTCGCGCCCGCGTGCTCGAAGGCGATCTCCAGCCGATCGGCGGGCAATGCGCCCGGCGCGCGGTCGGCCCATTCGCAGAGAGTCGCTGCCGGTTCGGCCAGCAGGTCATCGAATCCGAGGGAGAACAGCTCGCCGGGACCGGAAACGCGATACAGGTCGAGATGCTGCAGGAGCACCGGGCCGCGATAGCGGTTCACGAGCGCGAAGCTCGGAGAGCTCGCAGCCTCGGCTCCGGCGCCCTCGGCGACGGCCTTGACGAACAGCGTCTTTCCCGCGCCGAGCTCGCCGGTGAGCGCCACGAAGTCTCCCGGTTGCAGGATTGCACCGAGCTTCTTCCCCAGGGCGCGCGTCGCCGCGGGAGTCCTGAGGAGCAGCTCCCGGACGATCATCGTCCCCAGCGCCGGAAGAGCCGCGGCAGGCCGATGCGGACGATGTCGCTGGCCACCAGGGGCGTCTCGCCGATCTCCGCCGCGGCGAGGTCGCCGGCCATCGCGTGGACGAAGACGGCGAGCCGGCCCCGCTCGGACGTTCCGCCGATGCCGGAGCGCCTCGCCAGCAGGGCGGCGGCGATGCCCGTGAGGACGTCGCCCGTCCCCGCGGTCGCCATCCCCGGATTCCCGGCGGCGCAGATGGCGCTGGATCCTTCCGGGTCGGCGATCACGGTGTGCGCTCCCTTGAGCGCGACGCAGCCGCCAAAGCGCTGCGCCGCGCGTACCGCCGATTCGACGCGGTCCGAGAGAGCGCGCTCGGTCTCCTCGCCCGTGAGGCGCGCGAACTCGCCCGGGTGCGGCGTGAGCAGCGGCCGGGTGGGCGCCTTGCGGAACCATTCGGCGATCCGGTCCCGATGTTCGGCGAGCGCATTCAGCGCGTCGGCATCGAGCACCGTCACCTCCGCGCCCGCGACCAGCTCACCGATCAGAGGCCCGGTCTCCGGGCCCCGGTGAATCCCCGGCCCGATCGCGAGCGCGCTCTTTCCCTTCAGTGCCTCGCGCAGCGGCGGCAGGTCCGCCGCAGCGAGCGGACCGCTTCCGGGCAACGCCGCGAACATCGCCTCGGGGACGCCGTGGAGGGCCGCCCCGACCTCCGGCCTTGCGGCGAGCGTCACGAGCCCGGCCCCGGCCCGCAGCGCCGCTTCGCAAACCAGGGCAGCCGCTCCGGTCTTTCCGGCCGATCCGGCGATGACCAGCACGTGCCCGAAGTCGTTCTTGTGCGCGTTCCGCGGCCGCGCCGGGATCTGCGCTCGCGCCCATTCCTCGTCGATCAGCTCGCACACCGGCCCCGAAAGCTTCTCTTCCAGCGCACGCGGAATCCCGATCGGCGCAACGGCGATGCGCCCGGCGCAGTCGGCTCCGGGATGCAGATACAGTCCGCGCTTCGGCGCGTGCAGGGTCACCGTCAGGTCGGCCCGCGCGACGTGCACGGGATAGACGTGCCCGGTGTCCGCGTCGATGCCGCTGGGCACGTCGACCGCGACGATCTTCGCGCCCCGCTCGCGGGCGGAATTCATCGCCCGGATGGCCTCCGCCTCCGCGCCCTCGGGCGGACGGGAAAGACCGCTGCCGAACACGGCATCGATGAGGACGACGCCGGGTCCGCCGCGCAGCGTCTTTTTCGCGTCCTCGCCGCCCGCCGCCTGCCACGCCTTCGCAGCCAGAGCGGCGTCGCCTTTCAGGCCGTCCGGCGATCGCGTGAACCAGACGTAGACCTCCGGGATGGTTTCACGCAGCAGGCGCGCGGCGACGGATCCGTCGCCGCCGTTGTTTCCCGGGCCGCAGAAGGCGACCACCTTTCTCGGCTGCAGCTCGAGCACCGCGCGCGCGACGGCGCCCCCAGCGCTCTCCATCAGGACCCGGGTGGGCAGCGCCGCCTCCGCCGCGGCGAGCCGATCCAGCTCGCGCTGCCCGGCGGCGGTCAGCAGCCTCATCCGATCAGGTCCTTCATGTCGCGCACCGCCCGCTCGAGGCCGGTGAGGATCGCCCGGCAGACGATCGCGTAGCCGATGTTCAGCTCGGTGATCTCGGCGATCTCCGCCACGGGCTTGACGTTCCAGTAGTCGAGGCCGTGGCCGGCGGCGACGCGGAGCCCGAGCTTGGTCGCCGCCTTGGCGCCTTCGACGATGCGGGCCAGCTCGCGGGCGCGGTCCCTCGAGGTGCGCGCCTCGCAGTAGCGACCGGTGTGCAGCTCGACGGCCTGGGCGTCGGCGCGGTGGCTGGCCTTGATCTGCTCCAGGTCGGGGTCGACGAAGAGGGAGACCTCGATGCTCGCGTCGCGCAGCGATTGCGCCACGCGGCGGATCTCCTCGCGGTTGGAGATGACGTCCAAACCGCCCTCGGTGGTGAGCTCTTCCCGGCGTTCCGGAACGAGGGTCGCCGTGTCGGGGCGGTGCTGGAGCGCCAGGTTCAGCATCGGCTGAACCGCGGCCATCTCCAGATTCAGGGTGCCGTTCACGGTCTTGCGGAGCACATCCAGGTCGCGGTCGTTGACGTGCCGCCGATCCTCGCGCACGTGAAGGGTGATCTGGTCCGCTCCGCCCAGCTCGGCGAGGGCGGCGGCGGCGACCGGATCGGGATAGCGGCCCTTGCGCGCCTGCCGCAAGGTGGCGACGTGATCGATGTTGACGCCGAGCCGCATCGGGCGAGGCCCTCCGCGGCGCAGTGTACCGAATTCAGCTTCCGATCGCTCTCTTCAGCTCCGCGGCGATCTCCGCGGCGTAGGCATCGATCTGTTTCTGGTCCGGCCCTTCGACCAGGACGCGCACCTTGGGCTCGGTGCCGCTGTAGCGAACCAGGACCCGACCATTGGCGCCGAGCTTGCCCTCCACGTCGCGGATCGCGCGCATCACGCCGGGGAGCGAGCCGAGCTCGGGCTTGCTCTTCACCTGAAGCCCGAGCTGCGCCTGGGGGAACACGTCCATGCACTGCGCCAGCTCGGAGACGGGCCTGCCGGTCTCCATCATCACCGCGAGCAGCGCAAGGGCGGCGATGGTGCCGTCGCCGGTGTTCGCGTTCTCGAGGAAGATCAGGTGGCCGCTCTGCTCGCCGCCGAAGCTGTACCCGCCGCGCCGCAGCTCCTCGAGCACGTACCGGTCGCCGACGCGCGTGCGCAGGACGCGGCCGCCCGCCTTGGCCAGGCACTGATCGAGCCCCATGTTGCTCATCACCGTCGCGACCACCGTCTTCTTCGGCAGCGCCCTGCGGCGGATGAGATCGAGGCCGCAGATCGCCATCACGGAGTCGCCGTCCACCACGTTGCCGTGCTCGTCGGAAACGATCAGCCGGTCGGCGTCGCCGTCGAGCGCGATGCCGAGATCGGCTCCGGTCTTCCGCACCGCCTTGCACATCGTCTCCGGGTGCATGGCCCCGAAGCCGCGGTTGATGTTCTTTCCGTCCGGCTGGTTGCCGATGACGATGACCTTGGCCCCCAGTTCCTGCAGGACGGCTGGCGCCACGCGGTAGGCGGCGCCGTGGGCGCAGTCGATCACGACGGTGACGCCTTCCAGGGTCAGGTGCCGCGGGAACGTGTTCTTGGCGTAGACGATGTAGCGCCCGGCGGCGTCGTCGATCCGGTACGCCTTGCCGATGCTGGTGGCAGTCGGCCGCAGGTGGTTCAGCTTGTCGTTCGCGATCAGGTCCTCGATCTCGGCCTCGACCTCATCGGGCAGCTTGAAGCCGTCGGCGCTGAAGAACTTGATCCCGTTGTCCTGATAGGGATTGTGCGACGCGCTGATCACCGCCCCGGCGTCGGCGCGCATCGAGACCGTCAGGTTGGAGATGGCGGGCGTCGGCAGCGGGCCGCAGAGCAGCACGTCGACTCCCATGCTGCAGAGCCCGGAAGCGAGCGCCGTCTCCAGCATGTAGCCGGAGAGCCGCGTGTCCTTGCCGATCACCACCCGATGGCGATGGTTGCCGCGCTTGATCTGATGGGCGACGGCCCGGCCGAGCTGGAGCATCAGCTCGCCGGTCATCGGGTACACGTTGGCCGTGCCGCGGATTCCGTCGGTCCCGAACAGCTTGCGCGCAGGCTCTACCGGTTTCTCTGCCAAGCGGACGGCCATGTTGAATGCTCCTGAAGTGAGACGCAATCTTGGTGCCTGGTTGGCGGGGCGGCAAGACTGCGGGCGAGTGTCAGGCAACGGACGTCCCGACGGCATCGGCAACGGCCAGCGCCTCTCGCGTGGCTTTGACGTCATGCACCCTCAACACCGAAGCCCCATTCGACGCCCCTATCACGGCTGCGGCGACGCTCCCGAAGAGCCGCTCCGGCGCCGGCCTTCCGGTGGCGGCGCCGATGAACGACTTGCGGGAAGCGCCGACGACCAGAGGTCGCCCGAGCTGCGTGAGTTCCCGCAGCCGGCGCAAAAGCGTCAGGTTCTGCACGCCGGTCTTGGCGAATCCGAGGCCGGGGTCGAGCGCAATGCGCTCGTCGGGGATCCCGGCGGCGCGGGCGCGCTCGAGTGCTTCCGTCAACTCCTGCGCAACTTCCCCGTGCAGATCGGAATAGGTGGCGCGCGACTGCATGTCGGCGGGTGTCCCCCGCATGTGCATCAGGCAAACCGCCGCGCCGCTTGCGGCGCGGAACAGCTCCGGATCGCGTGCCAGTCCGGAAACGTCGTTGACGATCTCGGCCCCGGCGTCGAGCGCGGGCGCGGCCACCGCGGCCTTGGTGGTGTCGATGCTGATGGGCAGCCCCGTTCGCCGGGACAGCTCGCGAACCACGTGCTCAGTGCGACGCCGTTCCTCTACCGCATCCACCGGACTTGCGTTGGGCCGGGTTGACTCGCCGCCGACGTCGATGATGTCTGCACCATCCTCCGCCAACTTCAGGCCCTGCGCGATCGGGTCGTAGGCGCCCCCATCCGAGAAAGAGTCTGGTGTCGCATTCACGATTCCCATCACCAGCGTGCGCCCCTCGGGCAGGTGGCTTCGTGGAAGCTTCCAGGCGGTGCCTCGCGCCGGCGACTCGACGTTTGCGGCCCGGCGCATCAGATCCTGGGCCGCCTCGCGCAGCGGCTGCCGTTCCAGCGCGTCCGCGAGGCTTCGCGCTGCGAGCCAGATCTGCGCGATGCTCCCGAGGGCGAGCGCGCCGCGCGAGCCTTGCAGGACGACGATCCCGGATTGGCGCAATCCCTCTGCGAGGGCCGGCTCCGCGCCGGTCAGCAGCGCCGCCCAACCGCGCAGGTTCCCGTCGGCGACCGAGCGTCCAGCGGCCGCGCAGGCCTGGAGCGAATCGGACTCGTTCTGGAGCTCGAGCAGCCGCACCGGCACGACTCTACACAAAGCGAGCGATCACAGCGCGCGCGCTGTAAACTCCCATGATGGACGACGCCGCCTTCATCGACGCCCTCGAGTCGGGCACCCTGCCGAACCACCAGATGAACCACGCCGCGCACCTGCGGCTCGCGCTGGTGTTCCGTGGGCAGCCGGAAAAGGCGCGCGAGATACTGCTCAAGTACGTCGTGCGAGTGGGCGCGCAGGTCAAGTACAACGAGACGCTGACCTGGTTCTGGTTGCGCGCCGTGAACGCTCACGAAGGCGATCTGCCGGCGCTGCTCCGGACGCAGCTCGCCGACACCAACCTGCCGCTGCGGCACTGGTCGCCGGAGCTTCTCTGGTCGGACGCGGCACGGGCGCAGTGGGTCGAACCCGACCTGGAGCCGTTGACGTTCTAGCCCCGGGCCGCCGAAGGCGGCTTCGGGGCTACTCCTGTTGCCTTTACGCTTTGCCAGCCTCTGGCTTCGGCACCGGCGCCGTCAGGCCGCCGAGGGCGTCGAGGATCTTCGACTTCTCCTTCACCTCGGGTCGCCGGACCTCGTTGGGCTTCGGCGCCGGCGGCGTCGGCTTGCTCTTCTTCAGCGTGCCGCCGCGGAGCAGCACTTCCACTTCATCGCCGTCCAACGTCTCCCACTCCAGCAGCGCCGCTGCAACGCGATCGAGCGCGGGCTTGTGCTCGATCAACAGTTGCTTGGCCCGCGAGTACTGCTCGGTGACGATCTTGCGCACCTCGGCGTCGATCTCGATCGCCGTCGCCTCGGAGAAATTGCGTGCCCGCTGGCCGAACTCGCGGCCGAGGAAGACCTCGCCCTCCTCCTCGCCGAAGGCGAGCGGCCCGAGCTTCTCGCTCATGCCCCACTCGCAGACCATGCTGCGGGCGAACTTGGTGGCGTGGTCGATGTCGCTCTTCGCCCCCGAGGTGATGTCGTTGAACTCCAGCTCCTCGGCGATGCGGCCGCCCATCGACATGGCGATGCGGTCGAGGACCGAGCTCCGGTTCCAGTTGAGCCGGTCTTCCTTGGGCAGCATTTGCGTCAGGCCCAGCGCCGGACCGCGAGGGATGATGGTGACCTTGTGCACCGGATCGTTGTGCTCGGTGAGCTTCGCCACCAGCGCATGACCGGCCTCGTGCCAGGCGGTGATCTTCTTGTCCTTCTCGCTGATGATCATCGAGCGCCGCTCGGCGCCCATCATCACCTTGTCCTTGGCGAACTCGAAGTCGCCGTTCTCCAGGCGCTCCTTGTTCTTGCGCGCGGCGATCAGCGCCGCCTCGTTCACCAGGTTTTCCAGGTCGGCGCCGGAGAAGCCCGGCGTCCCGCGGGCGACGGCGTCGAGGTCCACTTCGGGCGAGAGCGGCGTCTTGCGCGTGTGCACCTTGAGGATGCCCTCGCGGCCCTTCACGTCGGGGCGCGGGACGACGATGCGGCGATCGAAGCGTCCGGGGCGGAGTAGCGCCGGATCGAGGACGTCGGGCCGGTTGGTCGCGGCGATCAGGATCACGCCTTCGTTCGACTCGAAGCCGTCCATCTCCACCAGCAGCTGGTTCAGCGTCTGCTCGCGCTCGTCGTGGCCGCCGCCCAGGCCGGCGCCGCGATGGCGGCCGACGGCGTCGATCTCGTCGATGAAGATGATGCAGGGCGCGTGCTTCTTTCCCTGCTCGAAGAGATCGCGCACGCGGGACGCACCCACGCCGACGAACATCTCCACGAAGTCGGAGCCCGAGATGGAGAAGAACGGAACCCCCGCCTCGCCCGCGATGGCGCGCGCGAGCAGGGTCTTGCCCGTGCCGGGGGCGCCCATCAGGAGCACGCCCTTGGGGATGCGTCCGCCGAGCTTGGTGAACTTCTTCGGATCCTTGAGGAAAGCGATGATCTCCTCGAGCTCCTCTTTCGCCTCGTCGATGCCGGCGACGTCCGAGAAGGTGACCTTGTTGTGGTTCTCGGAGAGCAGCTTCGCCTTGCTCTTGCCGAAGCTCATCGCCTTGCCGCCGCCCGCCTGGAGCTGGCGCATGAGGAAGACGAAGAGGATGCAGAGGACGCCGAGAGGCATCCAGGAGACGAGGAACTGCGCCCAGAGCGACTGCGAATCTTCCTTCTCGAACTTCAGCGCCACGCCCTTCTGGCGCATCTTCTCGAGGAGCTGACTGTCGAGCGGCGAGACGGTCCGGAAGTCCTGGCGGTTCTTGAGCTGGCCCTGGAGCACGTTCCCCTTCACGGTGGTCGTGGAGACGTCGCCCCGGTCGACCGCCGCGTAGAACTCGCTGGCATCGATCTCCTTCGGCTCGGTCGAGCGCTGCCGGGAGAAGATCGAGTAGAACGAGAAAAAGAGCAGGATCAGGACCGCCCAGAGAAAGAACGTCTTGTACGACTGTCTCACCTTGGCTCCTCGTCTGGCCTCGGATCCATCGTAGCAGAACGGGATTCGTGCCGCCGCCTGGACGGTAACGGTCCGTCCGAAGGCTTCATTTCCGGGAGCAGGCGGAAGGAGGCGCCACCGCTGCGGCAGGCCGCAGAAGGGCGCAGTCCCTCGACCCAGAAGACGCGGCCTTTCGCGTCGGCGAGGAGCGCGAGCTGGTCGCGGACGTCCTTCGGAATGTGCGCGTCGATGAGCAGGTCGGCGACCTTCTTCGCCCTGCCGCCGCCAGGACGAAACCGATCGCCGGGCCGGCGGCCGCGCAGCGTCCAGGGAAACGGCGCCTCCGTCACGTCGACTTCCACTCCTTCTCCGGAGCTGCCCGCAATCTCCAGGACCCGTGCCCCCCACTGGTAACGGCCGGGCGCCGGGATCGCTACCTCGGCCGGCCGCGGATGCGGTGGACGGCGGCGCTCGAACTTGACCACCGCCCTCCCACCGGGGACGTCGAGCGCGCCTTCACCGCGGTCGAGCAGACGGAGGATCGCTTCCAGGTGGTGGCGCTCGGGGCGAAGACCGGCGTCATTGGCGGCGAGGAGCAGGGCGCGCCGCTGCAACGCGGGGTGCCGGTCGGCGCCGCGTTGCGCCAACGCGTTGAGGAGCTCGTCCTCTTCGGCGAACAATTCGGCGGCGCCCGCCAGCGCCTCCTCGAGGCGCGGATTGAGCTCGAGGAGCTTGGGCCAGAGGGCGCGAATCCGCGTGCGAGCGCGGGCCGGGTCGGCGTTGTGTGGATCGTCGACCCAGTCGAGTCCCTGGGCGCGGCAGTACGCCTCGGTCGCTGCGCGCGAAACGTCGAGCAGGGGGCGCAACAGCTCGACGCCGGGAGCAAGCGCTCGCCTGCGCCGGACGCCCGCCAGCGCGCCCGGTCCCGCGCCGCGGAAGAGGCGGAGCAGCAGCGTTTCCGCCTGATCCGTCCGGGTATGCGCGGTCGCGACCGCGGTCGCGGAAGCCTCGTGGGCGAGAACAGTCAACGCCGAGTATCGGGCGGTTCTGGCGGCCGCCTCCAGACCCTCCGCGCTCAGGTTCAACTCATTGATTTTCTTGAGATAAAACCGGGTCCCCAGCCGTTTGGCGAGCTCGCGAACCCGCTCGGCCTCGGACGCGGATTCCCGGCGAAGCCCGTGGTCCACGTGTCCGATCGCGCACCGGACGTTCAACCGGACAGCGGAGGCCGCAAGAGCAACGGAATCACGGCCGCCGGAGCAGGCGATCAGGACGTTGGTGCTGGGCGACAAGCCCGAGGCGACGGCAGGTTCGACGCTGTCCGCCAGATTTCCCACGGGCCTGAGTGTAGCGCCGCGTGGCGCCATTTCGGCGTACGGCCTTGCGCGTAGACTGTTGAGAACCCAATTTTCCTGACGGAAAAGGGGGCATCGGGTCAGCAGCGGGAACATCCAGCGCAGACAGCGGGTTCTGACGGTGGCGCGGCGCCTTGCCGCGGACAAGGATTGGGAGTGAGCCTGGGGGTCCCCCCCTCCCCCTCCAGGCTCATGGGCTGGCCCAGCGACGCTGAGGCCAGCCTTTTTTTCGGCGCGGCCACCGCAGGTGGCTCAGCGCCGATTGGTTTGAGACTGTGCCCGTCTCAAACGAATGCCAAAACGCACATCAAAAACGTCGTCCGCTTCCGCAGCAGGATTGCCACGCAGCACCGCATATACGCGGCCGCCCCGAACTCGCGCACGATGGTCCCGCTGTGGCGCAGTACGTCTTTCGTCGTAATCACGCCAGCGATCGCCATCGCAGAGCTCCTCGAGTCCGTCCTGGCGATGTGGCAGTGCGACCTTCATGCCAGCGACCGGTCGCTTGCTCCCTCGCTGGTTCCGATGGCGCGAAAGCGGCGCCGAGGGCCGCCGCGTCTGCACCTTGGCGCCGGCTGGTCGCTTACTTGACCCCGCTGTCGTCCACGTCTAGACAAAGGTGACGGTTGTGCGCGCACCGCGAGCGGCGGTCGCCCCCTCCGCGGAGGATTTGATGGCAGGTACCGATAAGAGGAAGCAGAGCCTCTACTTCCCCGAAGATATGCTGCGGGAGATCCAAGAGGAGGCGAACCGGCAGGACCGCTCGCTCTCGTGGATCGTTCAGCAGGCCTGGAAGATCGCCCGCAACGAGATCATGCGCTTCCCCTCGGTGAACGACGTCATCGGCGGCGAGCGGCCGTCCGAGGAGCGCGAATAGATGTCGGCCAACGACGCGCGCAAACAGAGCCTGTACTTCCCCGAAGAGATGCTCAACGAGATACAGTCGCAGGCGCAGCGGCTCGACCGCTCGCTTTCCTGGGTCGTGCAGCAGGCCTGGAAGATCGCGAAAGGTGAGCTCCGCAAGGTGCCGTCGCCGAACGACATGCTCGACGACGACCCCGCAGCGCAGCGCGGATAACGCGCTTCGCCATTGGACCGCGGCTCGGGGCGTGACGGCAGCGCGCTCCGGGTTCTTTTTGCGCTCTCAGACCTGGGCCGGTTCGCCGCACTAAGGCATTACGTTCACTGCCGCCTGCTGCGTCCGCAAGACGATCTGCGCGGCGGCCGGTGTGGCGATCAGCGCTGCGGGGTCGAGAAGCGCGGGCTGCAGCTGGTTCGGGATGCGCCAGGTCTGGCCCGCCGCGGAGGTGACGCTCAAGGCGTAACGCCCGGCGGCGAGCGGAACCGCGATCGGGGCGACGCGCGGGTCGAGCAGATCCACCTTCGCCGACGCCACCGTCGGAATGCCGATGGTGAGCAGGCCCGACGCGGGATAGAGGCTCCCCGGCGTGCAGCTGACGGAGGCGAATTCGGTGGAGTCGAGAAAGCCTGAAAGCACGGTTGCCTTTCCCTGCGCGTCCAGCTCGGGAGCGAGCCCCGTCGCATCGCTCAGGAGCTTGATCAGCTCGATCGAGACGGAGGCCGTCGTCGGCCTTCCGTTGGCACCGCAGGCCAAGGCGAGTCCGGCCGACGTGTCAGGGTGAACCGCCGCGACCTTGGCACTGAGGACCGCGGCGATCTGGATCTGCATCGTCGCGAGGCTTCCTCCGTTGAACGCCAGATCGACGTCGGCGCCGGCGCTCGCCGCCGCGAGCTGGAAGCTTGGCCGCGGCGGCATCGGCGCGCTTGCGAGAAGATCCTCGCTGACGACCGAGGCGCCGACCGTCACGGTCACGGGAGCCGCGACGAGGCTCCCCGCGCCAGGGGCCATCGCGAACACTGGCGCTGCGGGGGCGAAGTCGCCCCTCGTGTCGACGACGGCCGTCACCAGGTAATCGCCGCTGGGAAGATTCGGCAGCGTGTAGCTGACCTTGCCGCCCTGGAATTCCGTTCCCAGGTGGAAGTCCGCCGACAGGGGCGCTCCGAACGGCGGCTGCGCCGACGCCGCGTATGCGAACACGTACGCCGACGCGATCGAGCCCGCGTTCGCGGTCAGCGATCCCGCGATCGCGCCCGTGTAGACGGGGTGGGAGGGCAAGCCGACCCGGAAGGCGCGGCTCTGCGACTGCGTCTGCACCGTCGCGGGATTGCAGGTCAAGGCTGACTCGGGACACACCACGGCCGGATCGAGCGCCGCCGAGCCGGCTTCATTTGGGACCTGCCAGGCCTGTCCGGTCTGCGCGACGAGCACGATCCGGTACGTACCGGGCTGCAGCGAGGGCAGCCGTTGCGGCGGAGCGCCCGGCGTTCCGGCATCGAACAGCGCGGGGCGGACGACGATCGAGAGCTTGTCCGTCAGCACCGGCGGCGCATTTCCACCCGGCTGCGGCTGCAGCGCGGGCAGGAACGGAGTCGGGTCGACGGCGGCAGGGATCATCTGCCTGCGCGTCGTATGCAGGTCGGGCGACACGTATTGCGTCAAGCCGGAAGGATCCGAAGGGTCCAGCCGGACGAGGAACACGCGGGGCCACACGTCGGGTAGCCCGTCATGATCGGTGTCCACCGCCGCGCCGCCCGAGTTCCGCACGAGTTGCACGGCGAACCGGGGCGCGGCCGCCTTCCCCGCCGGAAACGAGAGCGGTCTCGCGCGCAGGGCGAAGCGCAGCGGCGTCACCTGGTCGGCGGGCATCTGCACAGCGCCAGCTCCATCGACCTCGAACGCCGGCGGATCGCCGGGAAGCCGGAGCGCGAGACTGACGTCCTCCCCCGTGACGTCGCCGCTGACTGCGATCGCGGCCGGCCTCGCCGTCGACGGCTCGACGATGGCGCCGACCAGGTCGCCGCGCGTGGGCGTCCGCAGGAGCGACAGCGTCGAGAAGTTTCCGTCGACGTCGTCCAGCGCCTGTACGAGGTAGGTTCCCTGCGGCAGGCCGCCGATGCGGTAGGACGCCCTGAAGCCTTGAGCGTCCGGAATTACCGCCGCCGCGGGGATGATCTGCACGCGCACGGGCGACGCGGCGCCGACCGGAGGGGGCGGGTCGTACGGATCGTCGCGGTACGCCTGCACCACGATGTTGCCGCTCTTGATCGACGGATCGCCGACCCACACGACGGTGCCGCTGACGCTGTTCGGCAAAGGCGCGCCCGACGCGAACGCGATGCTCTCGCCCTGCGACGGCGCGTAGTACGGCGTCGCAGCGTTTGCTTCGTCGCCGAGATCATTGGGGACCGTCCACATCTGGCCGCTGCGCTGGACGACCACCACCTGGTACTTGCCGGCCGGAATGCGCGGCAGCGGCGAAAGATCGGCGGCGTGGAACGCCAAAGGCTCGACGAGGACGTCGATCGAATCCTGAACGATGGGAGGCGCGTCGGGGGCGAGGTTCACGAGCGCCGGCAGCACGGGCGTGGAGATCGTTCGGCAAGGCACGATTGCCTCGTCGACGCCGGCGATCTGGCGGAGGAACACGCGCGGAAAGACGTCGTCGAGGCCGTCGTTGAACGTGCTGCGCCGGTTGCCTTGCGCGTCGCGGTCCAGCTCGAGCGCGAAGTGC
>Ga0209474_10000256_pt1 | contig 63726 bp, 57 predicted proteins | sample GraSoiAngelo_145_FD_185902 | JGI IMG/M metagenome (GOLD analysis project Ga0209474, IMG submission 185902) | Grasslands soil microbial communities from the Angelo Coastal Reserve, California, USA - 14_1009_05_20cm (SPAdes) (version 2) | ecosystem: Environmental > Terrestrial > Soil > Grasslands...
CCATGTGCGCAACGCGCTCAACCGGGAGCGGCTCGCGCTTCCCTGGGTCAAGGTGGAGAAGCGCTACGTCTTCGAAGGAGCGGACGGGAAGGAAACGCTGGCGGACCTGTTCGGGCCCCGCAGCCAGCTCGTCATCAAGCACTTCATGTTCGCGCCCGACTGGGAGGAAGGTTGCCTCGGCTGCTCCTTCGAGGTCGATCACGTCGGAGGAGCGCTCGCCCACCTCGAGCACCACGACGTTTCCTACCTGGCCGTCTCGCGCGCGCCGTGGCCGAAGATCGCGGCGTATCAGCAACGGATGGGTTGGCAGTTCAAGTGGGTCTCTTCGCATGGGAGCGATTTCAACTACGACTTCCATGCCTCGTTTCCGAAGAACGGCGACGCGAACGGGAAGGTCTTTTCGAATTTCGAGGTTCGCGACTTCGAGATCGAGGACGTCTCCGGGCGGAGCGCGTTCTACAAGGACGAGAAGGGCGACGTCTTCCATACCTACTCTGGATTCGAACGCGGAAACGAAGAAGTGCTGGGCACGTACATGCTGCTCGATCTGACGCCGAAGGGCCGCAACGAAAAGGGACCTCGTCACAATCTGACGGATTGGGTCCGGCGGCACGACCGCTACGACAACGGCGCTTCCGACGAAGATCAGATCCGGGCCATGGTCGCGGAGTGGGCGGAGGCCTTGCGCGCGAAGGACGCGGGGAAGGTCGTTTCGTGCCTCGCCCCCGGCAACGTGATGTTCGTCCTCGCTCCACCGCTCCAGCACAAGAGCGGCCCGTCACCCGACAAGAAGGGGGTCGAAGAGTGGTTCGCCTCGTTCCGCGGCCCGCTCGGTTTCGAGGTGCGCGATCTGGTCGTCGTGGCCGGCGCGGAAGTCGCCTTCTGCCACAGCCTCAACCATCTCACCGGTACCAAGAACGACGGCGAACGCGCCGATTACTGGTTCCGCGAGACGCTCGGCTTCCGCAAGCTGGCGGGCAAATGGAAGATCACGCACGACCACGAGTCGGTGCCCGTCCACATGGACGGAAGCGGCAGGGCCGCCTTCGATCTCGAACCGGAGTGACCGGGACGATGCTCATTCGAACAGCATCACGACCGGCTGCGGAAAGCCGTTCGCACCCTCGCCGCCGAAGACGAGCACCTTTCCGCTGGTCAAGAGCGTAAACGTCGCGGCGAACGTGGCATCCGGAAAGACCGGTCCCGCATTCCATCGATTCGCCACCGGATCGAAGATCTGCGTCTGCGACACGCTGATGCCCGTGGAGGGGTCCTTCCCGCCGACGACCAGCACCCGTCCGTCGGTGAGCGGAACGGCCGAGAAGGAAAAGCGCGCGTCCGCAAGGTCTCCGCTGGGAGTGAACCGGCCGGTGGCGGGATCGAAGATCTCGGTGCTCAGCCGGGGTGTTCCCGCTACGTCCGCGAACCCTCCCGCGATCAACACCCGGCCGTCGGGCAGGAGCGCCGCAGCATGGAGACCGCGGGGAGCCCCCAGCGAACCCGTCGCCACGAACGCGTCGGTCGCCGGATCGTAGATCTCTGCCGATTCGGTGAAGAACTCTCCTGTCTGGTTGCAGCAGGTGACGCCTCCCGCGATGAGGACGCGCCCGTCGCGGAGCAACGTGGCGCTGTGCTCGACACGAGGAAGGAGCATGTTCCCGACGAGACGCCAGGTCCGGGTGCCGGCGTCGTACCGATCGACGGGGGGAATTGCCAGCGGCGTCGACCCGCCGCTCAAGAGCACGCCGCCGTCGGCGAGCGCAGTCGCCCGGGCATCCGCGCGGAAGCGTGTCACGGCGTTTCCCACGCGCACGAAGCCCGTGCCGTCGAAGACCTGTGTGGCGATGTCCCCGTCGTGTCCCGGGAGGGTGGTCGAAGAGTTGATGCCGCCGCCCGCCAGCAGGAATCCGCCGTTGGCGAGCTGCGCCAGAGCGGTGTCCTCCGCAGCGAGCGCGCTGAAAAGGAGGCGCGGTCCCGTCGAGAACGTCTCTGTCACCGGATCGAAGATCTGGGTGGTGTCGATGTCCGGCAAATTGATCGCCTCGGAGCTGTTTCCGCCCATCGCGATCGCGCGGCCGTCCGGGAGCGCCGCGGTGAGATGCCCGGTGCGCGCGACCGGCGACGGCGCGAGCGCGCGGAACCGGTTGCGGTAGTTGGCTTGGACGGTGGTGGTGGCCCGGGCTTGCTCCGTGCCCTGCTGGACATGGAGCACGAAGGTGGTGGCTCGCGCCAGCACGGGCGTATCCACGGCGACGCCGCTCTGCACCGGACCGATGCCGTCGATGCTCGCGTCCCCGCCGCTGAAGACGGCCGTGAGCTGGGTGCGATCTCCGACGAACACCGCGGACGCGGCTGGGGCGAAGGTGTCGATGGAAGGCGCCCCCGGCTCGACGGTGCGAGACGAGGAGCCACAGGCCGCGCCCAGGCAACAAACCAGTACCAGCAAAGAACGAGGTCGGTTCACAGACGCTCCCGGGTCGGACAACCGCACGTGAATGCCTGGACCCGGGAAAAAGGTTCAACCGCTGCGCAGGAGGTCCGCGACGCCAACCATGCTCGGATGACGAGCTCTGCGGATGGATTCAGGGCTTTCCGCGATCTGCGATCCAGTGGCGCACATGCTCCGCGGTATGGGCGAGGAGCAGCGCGCCCGTCGCGGTGGCCACGAGCAGCGGGTGGAGCGGGTGATCGCGCTCCATCTTTGGGGCGGCCCCTTCGAGCTGCGCGAGCGGGATGTCGAAGCGCAGCACGTCCCCGTCCAGCTTCTGCACGACGTCGGGGACGAGCCGGTTCACCAGGTCGCGCAAGGGCTCGTTGTTCGCGAGGATCGCACAGCGGAACCAGTCGACTCCGCGTTCCCTGGCCGCGGCGCCGAGACGGAAAAGGAGCAGCCGCCCGAGTCCCTTGCCTTGGACCTGGTCGATGACGGCAGCGGCCGGCTCGGCGACGCGCGGTTCTTGCGGCAGGCGGACGAAACGGGCCACGCCCAGCCCTTCGCCGCGGGCAGCGTCGAGCGCGCCGAGCGCGAAGTGATTCTCTCCGTCGATCTGGGTCAAGTACCTCAGCTCGTCCGCGGAGAGCTGCGGATGCGGACCGTGAAACCGGCGAACCCGGGATTCGTCCGACAGCTTCTCGAATCCCAGGGCGAGCAAAGGCGCGTCGTCGGGCCGCAGCAGTCGCAGGTCGACCTTCCGGCCGTCGGACAAGGCCGCCTTCTCGCGCCATGCGGCGTCGAAGATCCGGGTCACCCCCTGATTGTATTTGATCGCAGGTGCGCCCGGCGCGCCGGTCGCTGCCCTTCAGGCGGCCTCGCGGGGCCGTTCGCGAAGGTAGCGTTCGGCCATCCGCTCGAGAGTCATGGGCCGGATTCGCGACCCCATCCCGGCGCAGCCGAAAGCCTCGAAGCGGTCCTTGCAGAGCTGCCGCGCCGCCGCCACGGCCGCCTTCAAGAACGATCGCGGATCGAAGCCCGAGCGGTCGCGAGCGAGAGAGCGCCGGACGGCCCCGGTCATCGCCAGTCGTATGTCGGTGTCGATGTTGATCTTCCGCACGCCGTGCCGGATGCCGCGCTGGATCTCCTCGACGGGAACGCCGAACGTCTCCTTCATCTCGCCGCCGTGCTCGCGGATGATGGCCAGCCACTCCTGCGGCACGGAGGACGAGCCGTGCATCACCAGATGAGTGTCCGGGATGCGTTCGTGGATTGCGGCGATGCGATCGATTGCAAGCGTCTCGCCGGTAGGCCGCCGCGAGAACTTGTAAGCGCCGTGCGAAGTTCCGATGGCGATGGCCAGCGCGTCGACGCCCGTCTCGCGGACGAAATCGCGCGCCTGATCGGGATCGGTGAGGAGCGCTTCTCGCCCGAGCGCGCCGGCGGCTCCGGAGCCGTCCTCGTCGCCGGCGCGGCCGCTCTCCAGCGACCCGAGGCAGCCAAGCTCTCCTTCCACCGAGACGCCGACGGCGTGAGCCATCTCCACCACCCGCCTCGTGACCGCGACGTTGTACGCGTAGGTGGAGGGCGTCTTCATGTCCTCACGCAACGAGCCGTCCATCATCACCGAGGTGAACCCCGACCGCAGCGAGGCGGTGCACACTTCCGGGGACGCGCCGTGATCCTGGTGCAGGACGATGGGAACGGTCGGCCACGCCTCCACCGCCGCGAGCGCGAGATGGCGCAGGAACGGCTCGCCGGCGTACTGCCGCGCGCCCGCCGAGGCCTGCAGGATGGCCGGGCTGTCCGTCTCCGCGGCTGCTTGCAGGATGGCGTGGATCTGCTCCATGTCGTTCACGTTGAAGGCCGGGACGCCGTACCCGTTCTCCGCCGCGTGATCGAGGACCTGCCTCATCGAGACCAAAGGCATGACATCTCCCTGTTCGGTTGTTTTCAGGCAGCCCGATGCTTGCGATCGACGAGCTGCAGGATCATCGGAGTAAAGATGAGTTGCATGGCGAGCTCCAGCTTCCCGCCCGGAATCACGATCGAGTTGGGCCGCGACATGAACGAGTCGTGCAGCATGGAGAGCAGGTAGGAGAAGTCGATCCCCTTCGGATCGCGGAAGCGGATGACGACGAAGCTCTCGTCCGCGGAGGGGATGAAGCGGGCGATGAACGGGTTCGAGGTGTCTACCGTGGGCACCCGCTGGAAGTTCACGTGGGTGCGCGAGAACTGCGGGCAGATGTAGTGCACGTAGTCCGGCATGCGGCGCAGGATGGTGTCGACGACCGCCTCCACCGAGTAGCTGCGCAGGGCGCGATCGCGGTGGATCTTCTGGATCCATTCCAGGTTGATGATGGGGACGACCCCGATGAGGAGGTCCGTGCGGCGGGCTACGTCCACCTCGCCCGCCGCGATGCCGCCGTGGAGACCCTCGTAGAAGAGGAGGTCGGTGCCGGCAGGCAAGTCCTGCCAGGGCGTGAACGTGCCGGGCTTCTGGTGGACGCCCGCCGCCTCCTCCTCGTCGTGGAGGTACTTGCGGGATCGGCCGCGGCCGGTTTCGCCGTATGTCTTGAACAGCTCCTCTAGCTCGGAGAAGAGGTTCGCTTCCGGGCCGAAGTGGGAGACGGTGCGGCCGGTCCTCTGCGCCTCCGAGATCCGCTCGCGCATCTCGGCGCGGTCATAGCGGTGGAAGGCATCTCCCTCCACGAGGGCGGCTGCGATCTTCTCGCGGCGGAAGATGTGCTGGAACGTCTTCGTCACGGTCGTCGTCCCGGCGCCCGAGGAGCCGGTGACCGCGATGACGGGGTGCTTTGCGGACATTCGATCCTCCTCGGCGGTCAGGCGCCGCGGAACAGCGAGCGGGAGTTGAAGAGCGGGTTGGTGTAGGGACGATCGCGACCGCCGTCGTGATCTGCGTGATAGCGGACCAGGCGCTCGACCTCGCGCCGCGAGCCGAGAATCACGGCGACGCGTTCGTGCAGCCCGCGCGGTACGACGTCGAGCAGGCGCGAGCGGCCGGTGGAAGCTGCTCCTCCCGCCTGCTCCACGATCATGGCCATCGGCGACGCTTCGTAGAGGAGCCGCAAGCGACCGGGGCGCGAGGGGTCCTTGGTGTCGCGCGGATACATGAAGAGGCCGCCGCGGACGAGGATGCGGTGCACCTCGGCGACGAGGGACGCGATCCAGCGCATGTTGAAGTCGGCTCCGCGCGGCCCGCTGCGGCCCTGCAGGCACTCCTCGACGTAGAGCCGCACCGGCGGTTCCCAGAAGCGCTCGTTCGAGGCGTTGACCGCGAACTCGCACGTCTCCTCGGGGATGCGCAGGCCGGGATGGGTGAGGACGAACTCGCCGATCGCCGGGTCGAGCGTGAAACCGTGCACACCGCGCCCCAAGGTGAGGACCAGCATCGTGGAGGGTCCATAGAGCGCGTATCCCGCGCAGACCTGCCGCGATCCGGGCTGGAGGAACGCCTCGAGCCCGGGAGGACCATCGCCCTCCGGTTTGCGGAGAATGGAGAAGATGGTCCCGACGGTGATGTTCACGTCGAGATTCGACGACCCGTCCAGCGGATCGAAAACGAGCAGATAGTCGCCGCGCGGATGGCAGAGCGGGATCGGATGCGGCGCGTCCAGCTCCTCCGAGACCATTCCGGCCAGCTCGCCGCCCCAGGCGCACGCCCCGAGCACGATCTCGTTGGCGAGGAGGTCGAGCGTCTTCTGCCGGTCGCCCTGCCCGTTCTCGGTGCCCGCGTCACCGAGCGCGTCGGCCAAAGCGCCTCGTGAGCAGACCGCTGCGATCTCCTTGATCGCGGACGCCAGGTCCAGAAGGAGCCTGCCGAGCCCGCGAGAGTCCCCAGCCGCCTCGCGCTCGTTCTCGACGAGGAAGCGCGCCAGCGTCGTCTTGTCGCTCATGCGGCTCCCTCCCCCTGCGAAAAGACCCTGCTCGCCCGCAAGTCCGCGGGCTCGATGGTCATCAATTCCTCACGGGTCGCGGCGCAGGAGCGGCCGAAGAGCCGCTGCGCATGGCGGAGCCGGGCCCGGTCGAGCGCATTGCGGATCGAGCGGGCGTTCGCGAACCGCGGCTGCGTGCGGCGGCGCTCGATGTACTCGCGCATCGTCTCGCGGGCGGCGGGGCTGAGCGTGTACCTCATGCCTCCGGCGAGGAGGTCCGCAATGGCGAGCAGCTCGTCGCGCGAGTAGTCGGGAAAGTCGAGGTGGTGCGCGATCCGCGAGGAGAGACCGGGGTTCGAGGCGAAGAACGTCTCCATCCGATCCTTGTAGCCGGCGAGGATCACGACCAGGTCGTCGCGGCGGTCCTCCATTACTTGCAGCAGGACCTCGATCGCCTCCTGGCCGTAGTCGCGCTCGTTCTCTGGCCGGTACAGGTAGTACGCCTCGTCGATGAAGAGGACGCCGCCCATCGCGCGCTTCAAGACTTCCTTCGTCTTGGGCGCGGTGTGCCCGATCCACTGGCCGACGAGGTCGTCGCGGGTCACCGAGACGACCTGCGGCTTGCGCACGTAGCCGAGCCGGTGCAGCACCTCGGCCATGCGCAGCGCCACGGTGGTCTTGCCGGTGCCGGGATTTCCGGTGAAGGACATGTGCAAGGACGGCGGTCCCGCCGCGATCCCGACCCGGCTGCGAGCGCGATCGACGAGCAGCAGGGCCGCGATCTCCCGCAGCCGCGCCTTCACCGGGGCGAGCCCCACCAGGTCGCGCTCCAGGGAATCGATGACGTCGCCGACGCTCGATTCGGCATGAATTGCGGCGAGATCCACCGTAGCCGGCGGCTCGACCACGACCTGGCCGGTCACCGCGTCCTCGTGCGCAGGGCATACCGGACCTGGCGGCCCTCGCCCTCGTCACGAGAGAGATCGAATCCCGGCTCGACCGGTGGCCGCTGCACGAGGAAGGAGAGGCGCACCGTCTCCCAGCCGCGCGTCGAGTCGAACGCATTCACCTTCACGTAGTGGGATCCATGCGCCGCGCGGCAGGTCTGCACTTGTCGCATCGCCTCGCCGACGTCGCGCAGATCGAAGAGCGGGTGCCCCCACATCTCCCAGTAGACGTTGCGCGGGTGGGGATCGTCCGTGTGCTCGACCGAGATCGCCCAGCCGCGCTCGACCGCGTAGCTGATCTGCCGCCGGATCTGTTGGTCCGAGAGGTCGGGAAGGAACGAGAAGGTGCCTTGGGTGATGCGCATGTTCGAGGCTCGGGTCCGCGAGAGCTACGCGGCGCTGGGGGTGGCGACGAAATCGACCGTGTCGGTAGAGGCGTAATCGAAGGCGACGTCCTTCCAGACCTCGAGGGCGTCGCGCAAAGGAGAGCAGGTCTCCGCTGCGTCGGCGAGGATCCGAGGCCCTTCGTTCCAGATGTCGCGACCCTCGTTGCGCGCGAGCACCATCGCCTCCAGGGCGACGCGGTTCGCGGTGGCGCCGGCCTGGACTCCTTTCGGATGGCCGATGGTGCCGCCGCCGAACTGGAGCACCACGTCCTCGCCGAGATAGGTGAGGAGCTGGTGCATCTGGCCGGCATGGATCCCGCCCGAGGCGACCGGCATCACCTTGCGCAGGCCGGCCCAATCCTGATCGAAGAAGAGGCCGTGCCGGAGATCCTGCTTCGTCGCGGGCTCGCGCAAAGTATCGTACACGCCGGCAGTCACCAGCGGATCGCCCTCGAGCTTTCCGACGACGGTACCGGCGTGGATGTGGTCGACGCCCGCGAGGCGCATCCATTTGGAGATCACCCGGAACGCGACGCCGTGGTTCTTCTGCCGCGTGTACGTCGAATGTCCGGCGCGGTGGAGGTGGAGGATCATGTCGTGCTTGCGCGCCCACTTCGCCATCGACTGGATCGCCGTGTAGCCGATGACGAGGTCGATCATCACGATGCAGGACCCGAGCTCCTTGGCGAGCTCGGCGCGCTCGTAGATGTCCTCCATGGTGGCGGCGGTTACGTTCAGGTAGTGCCCCTTGATCTCGCCCGTCGCCGCCTGCGCCCGGTTCACCGCCTCGGTGGCGAAGAGGAAGCGGTCGCGCCAGTGCATGAAGGGCTGGGAATTGATGTTCTCGTCGTCCTTCATGAAGTCGAGGCCGCCTCTGAGGCCCTCGTAGACGACCCGGCCGTAGTTCTTCCCGGAGAGCCCGAGCTTCGGCTTGACGGTGGCGCCGAGCAGCGGCCTGCCGAACTTGTCGAGCCGCTCCCGCTCCACCACGATCCCGGTGGGCGGGCCCTGGAAGGTCTTCACGTAGGCGACCGGGATGCGCATGTCCTCGAGCCGCAGCGCGCGCAGGGGCTTGAAGCCGAAGACGTTGCCGATGATCGAAGCGGTCAGGTTGGCGATCGACCCTTCCTCGAACAAGGCCAGGTCGTAGGCGATGTAGGCGAAATACTGCTGCGGCATCGAGGAGCCCGGACCGGTGCCCGGCACCGGATCCAGCCGGTACGCCTTCGCCCGGTAGGCGTCGCAGGCGGTGAGGCGATCGGTCCACACCACCGTCCAGGTGGCAGTGGAGGATTCGCCCGCCACGGCCGCGGCTGCCTCCTCGGGATCGACTCCCTCCTGGGGCGTGATCCGGAAGACGGCGAGGACGTCGGTCTCGGGGGGCAGGTAGTCCGGCTGCCAGTACCCCATCGCCTTGTAGGGAATGACGCCGGAACGGTAGCGGTCGGCGGTGGGCAGCGGCACGACGGAGGGGTTGCCGTTCTTCGCGGTGGCCATGACGGGCCAAGCTAGGGGAGTCGCAGCATCAACACAAATCAGGGCAACTTGATTTTGGCATAAGCAATCCTGATGATGGTCGCAGCATGCGCGACGCCACTGTCCGCCAGCTTCGCGTCCTCGCAGCCGTCGCCAGGCACCGCTCCTTCACGCGAGCCGCCGATGAGCTCCGCCTCACGCAGCCCGCCGTCTCGATGCAGGTGCAGGCGCTGGAGAAGCTCGCCGGTCTGGCGCTCTTCGAGAGGATCGGCAGGGGGGTGGCGCTCACCGGACCGGGAGCGGAGCTGCTCGGCCATGCGCAGACGGTGCTTCGCGCACTGGACGATGCGGAGGACGCGCTCTCGGCGCTTCGCGGCCTTGCGGCGGGCCGTATCGCCATCGCCGTGGTCAGCACGGCGAAATATTTCGCACCCAGGCTTCTCTCGCTCTTCCGGAGAGAGCACCCGGAGATCGAGCTCAAGCTTCTCGTGAACAACCGCGACGCCGTCGTCCAACTGGTCCTCGACAACGAGGTGGACCTGGCGGTGATGGGGACTCCTCCCCGCCAGCTGGAGACGACGGCGTTCCGCTTCGCCAAGCACCCGCTGGTGATCATCGCCGCGCCGGAGCACCCGCTCGCCGGCCGCGCGCGCGTGCCGGTGAGCGCGCTCGCCGAGGAGACCTTCCTCGTTCGCGAACCGGGCTCCGGCACCCGCGCCGCCATGGAGCGCTTCTTCGCCGCGCATCGGGTCGTCCCCGCCGCCACCGCCGAGATCGCCAGCAACGAGACCATCAAGCAGGCGGTGATGGCGGGGATGGGGCTCGGATTCCTCTCGCAGCACGCGATCGGGCTCGAGCTCTCCGCCGGTCAGCTCGTGCTCCTGCGCGTGGAAGGATTGCCGGTCGTGCGCAACTGGAACCTGGTCCACCGCGCCGAGAAGCGCCTTTCCCCCGCGGCCCGGGCCTTCAAGCGCTTCGTGCTCCGCGAAGGGCGCGCGTTCCTCGCCGCCTGGCCCGGCGGCGGCTCATTCCGGCGGGAATAAGCGCGCCAGCCTCGGAGTCGGGACGCCGTGTCGGTGCAGCGCGCTCTTCGCTCGCAACCGGCTCCCGGAGATCCAGGATGCGTTTGCAAAAGAAGCATTTCGTCGAGCTGCTCGCAGCCCTCCTCCTCCTCGTTCCCGCTGCCTCGTACGCGGTGAGCGTGCCGCTCCCGATCGACGGCGCGACCCTCAACGTGAGTCTTCAATTGCAGACGCAATTCCTGGTGAACCAGGCAGGTACGCCCGACGGCACCGGGTCGAGCTACGACGTCTTCGTCCGCCGATCGCGCGTCCTCATCAACGGCGACATCAATCAGAGCTTCAGCTACCTCGTGCAGATCGACAATCCGAACTTCGGCAAGTTCGGGAACTTCACCGGGCGCGCGATCGTGCAGGACGCGTGGATCGGATGGGCGCCGACCGGCATCCAGGGCGGAACCGTCCTTTACATCGACGCCGGCATCCTGCTCATACCGATCTCGCACCACCTGCTGGAAAGCACGACGAACTTCGTCACTGCCGATGCGCAGGTCGACGCCTTCCGCTTTCCCGGCAACGCCTTTCCGGCATTCCGCGACACCGGAGTGCAGGTGCGCGGCTGGGCGCTCGACAAGAAGATCGGCTTCCGCGGCGGCATCTACCAAGGCTACGCACCGATCACGCAGGCAGTGGGGGCGTGCGCGAGCGGCGGCGCGGGCTGCATCACCCCCAGGCGGAACCCGGCGCTCGGCGGGTTCGTCAACTTCGACGTGGTCGGAAGCGAGGAGGGCGGCTGGATCTACGGCGCGTACAAGTGGGGAACGGATCCCATCCTCAGCCTGGGCGTGGCGGCGAACTACCAATCGCTGGCGCTGAAGAACGCCTTCGGCAGCCTCACCGACCAGAGGCTGTTGGCGTGGGACCTGTACCTCGATCTCCCTTCCGGGTCGCGAACGGAGCTGGTGAGCGAGGCGACTGTGTACCTGAACGGCAACGGCACCGGCAGCGCCAACACCGGCACCGGCATTTCCGCAAGCCTCGGGTACCGCTTCGGATTCATCGCGCCGTACGTGGCGTACGACTATTTCCAGTCGGCGGGTTGCGACGCGGGCAGCCTATCGGCAGGAAAGCTCGCCACCTGCAACGACACGGTGGACACGGCGGACAGCCGCAATTTCAAGGCGGGCGTGAACCTCTTCTTCAACAAGAACCTGAACCACCTGGTCATCGAATTCTCGGACAACCATGGCCAGTCCGCGTACGGGCCGGCGAGCATCACGGCAGCAACCGCGGGCTATGTGCCGACCTCGCTCGACCCCGCCACCGCGACGGGTCCCCGGCGCGCCTTCACGAGCAAGCTGGCCACCCCGGCGTTCAAGTCGCTGCTCGTGCACTGGAACGTGCTCTTCTAGCTGCCTCGAGTGGCGAGGTTCAGTGGGCTCGCTAGCTCGTGCTCCGCTGGCGGGCGCCCGGTTTTGCTGCTCCGCCTCGATGGCGTCAGTAGCTTGAGTGCATGTCCACCGAGTCGAAAAGAGGCGAAGGCGCCGCCGAGGAGCTGGGCGGCAAGGTCAAGAAGGTCGCGGGCCAGATCATCGGCAACGAGCAAATGGAAGCCGAAGGCCGCGCGAAAGAGCTGAAGGGCGAGGCGAAGCAGGAATCCGCCAAGGCCGCGGGCCGCGCCGAAGGCAAGGTCAATGAGGTCGTCGGCGCCGTGAAGAATCGCGTCGGCGCCGTGATCGGCAACGAGCAGATGCAGGCCGAGGGCAAGGTGAAGGAGCTGAAGGGCGAGGCGAAGCAGAAGGCGAACGAGTAGCTCCGCTCACGCCCGCGAGGCCTCGCTTCGCAGCCGGGCGGCTTCCCAGATCCGCCGCCCGTCCGCCACCGTGAAGAGCCCGGTCGCACGGATTGCGACCGCGAAGACGATGAGCGGCACCACGAACCGCACGGGCAACGGTGCATTGCGGAGCAACGCACCTGCGACGAGCATTGCCGCTGCGCTCACCAGCGCGGCGCCCGCGAGCCGCCAATGGCCGCGCTCGATGATCCCATCGGGCGCGAGCCGCAGGGCGGCAACGGTCATCACCAGCTCCGCTACCGACAGTGCGATGGCGAGCCCGATGGCGCCGTTCCCGTAGCGGGTTTCGAAATAGGGAATGAGGATGACGTCGAGCAGGCCTCCCACCGTGAGCGCGACGAACTTCGCCACGGTGAAGGCGGCGCGGGCGCGGCCGATGGCGAGGATTGCGCTCCCGAGCAGGATGTTGACGAACATGAGGAAGAGGTAGGGCGCGAGCGCGCGCAGCACGTCGATGGCCGGCTCGAATCCGTCGCGGCGGAAGACGAGCGAGACCGCGACGTCCGCGTAGAGCGCTGTGCCGGCGGAGGCGAGCGCGCCGAGCATGAGCACCAGGCGGAGCGCGTCCCGCGCCTTGCTGCGCAGGGCCGAGGCGTCCCCCGCGAAACGCGCGAGCGTCGGGTAGAGCGCCACGCCGGCGATGCCGGCGGGAAAGATGAGGATGCCGACGAACCGTTGCGCCGCCGCGTACCAGCCCACCACGGAGGGGCTCGCGAGCATCGCGAGCAGGTTCGCATCGACGTACGGATGACCCGACAAGGCCAGGTTGAAGAAGACGAACGGGGCGCCGCCGGCGAGGATGTCGCGCAATCTCTGCCAATTCACGTGGAGCCGCGGCATCCGCACCTTGCGGGTGAGGAGCAGCGCGAGGACGAGCGACACCGTCGCGGCGCCGCCTGCGGCGAGCATGACGGACTGGAGCCCGCCATGCATCTTCATGGCGACGAGCAGGAAGGCGAGGTTGCAGGCCGAGTTGACGATGTTGGTAATCGCCTCGAGCTCCATCCGATCGTGCCCGCGGAATCCTTGCGCGAGCGTGGTCGCCAGGTTTCCGGGGACGACGCAGACCGCCATCAGGACGAGCAGCGAGCGGACCTCGGGGCCGTGGCCCAGGAGGCGCGCGCACAGCGCCACGAGGGCATAGGAGACGATGGCGAGGATGAAGCGGGCTACCAGCGCGGTGCCGATCAATTCGCCGGAGCGCTCACGGAACTTCGCGACCTCGGCGACGAGGTATCCCTGCTGACCCCACTCCACGAAGATGCCCGCGAAGTTGATGCTCGCCATCACCAGGTAGAGCATTCCCAGAGAGGCGGCGCCGAGGAACCGGCCGATGATGGCGCTGATGACGATGGAGATCGCCATCGTGCCGATCTGGCCGAGGAGCAGGGAGACGACGTTGCGGGCGATGCTCCGCCGTGGCGGCACCGAGATGGCAGGCCGCGGCGGTGCGGAATCGACCGCGATGGTGGACGCTTCGCTCATTTCCCCCGGCCCCCAGGTTACGGTCTTGTAAAAAACCGTTCCCGGCGGAACGAAGGCTACCAGACCACCCGGGGTCGAGTCAGGTCCGCGAGGCGACGAATTCGAAGAGATCCCGTGCCGTCTTGCGCGCGTCGAAGCGGCGCTCGGCCTCGGCCCGGGCGGCGCTGGACATCCGTTCCCTTCGGGCGGAATCCGCGGCCAGCGCCTCGAGGACGTCGCCGAGCGCGTTCGCATCGTCGGGATCGACGAGGTGGCCGGTCTCGCCTTCCCGCACGCAGTCGGGAATGCCTCCCACCTTGGTGGCGATGAGCGGGAGCCCGGCGGCGAGCGACTCGAGGCAGACGAGGGGAAGGCAATCGGCGCGCGTCGGAAGCACGAACGCGTCGCACTCGGCGTACAAGCGAAGGAGCTCGGGCGAGTTGGCGCGCAGGCCGCGATGAACGCGTACGCCGGGCTCGGGCTCGACGGGGGCAGTGGTCACGAGGTCGAGCTCGGCCTTGCCCCGCAGGCGCTCGCGATGGACGCGCAGCAAGAGATCGCCGCCTTTGCGCGCGAAGTCGCCGCCGACGAAGAGGAAGCGCGGCAAGCCGCGCCCCCGTTCTCCGGGACGGAAGAGCGAGAGATCGATGCCTGGCGGCACGACCGCGACGTCGTCGGGTCTGCAACCGTAATCGTCGCAAAGCGACGCCTTGGCCCACTCGGACCAGGCGACGAAACCGGAGGCGCGCCGGTAGATGGATCGATGCACGGCGCGCTTCGCGCGGGCGGCGAGACCCGTGTGCGCCTTGAGGCCGTACTCGCGCCGCATGTCTTCCTTGTTGAGCGGCGTTGCGTCGGTGGAGAGGATCGATGGTTTCCGTCCGAAGTAGCCGCCGGAGAGGAGCGCGATGGTGGTGGTGTGGACGAAGAGCGCGTCCACTTCGGGGAACGCCTCGCCGATGGCGCGGCGCGCAGCGGCGCTTCCCGACACGCTCCACGGCAACAGACCCGCCCGGTACTCGACTGGAATCCAGCGGGCCGAAAAGCCGGCCGGCGCCTCGGACTCGGCGCGACGGAGATTCAGGTAGTGGGTGATGCTCCCGAGCGTCTGCTCCATCACGAACGCGACGCGGGCCACCCGGGGTTGTCTGGCACGAGGGGCGAGCGGTTGTCAAAAGAGCGCCGATTCATGCTCGACGAGCGCCGTTCCTTGTGACGGGCGGCACACGCACCGGGCGGGGGGTGTGCGGTACCATCGCGGATGGGGGGAACGCTCGCGCATCTTTGCGCCGGCGGACGAGTCATGCCTGCGCGCATCTTCGAAGGAATTGTTTCGTGACGCGCTGCCTGATCCTGGCAGCAGGCCGCTTCGACCCCGTGGAAACCGCGCGTGCGGTCGCGGCCGATCGCGAGCCCCGCCTCGACGTCTACGAGCTTTGCCGTTCGCTCTCCGCGGACGTCCTCGACTTCAAGGACGTGGATGCGTCGCGCTCCGCGCTCGTGCGCGCGGCGGGACGGGCACTCGGGCAGTCGGCGGCGCTCGCCTTGCTCGGGGCGGAACGCGCGGCGGATTACCAGGCGATTCTCACCACGGGCGAGGACATCGGCATCCCGCTCGCCGCTCGGCTGCGGTTCGCTCGCCGGCGGCCCTCGCACACCATGATCGCGCACACGCTCTCCCCGCTGAAGAAGCGTCTCTTCTTCGCGATGGGGCGCGTGGAGGCGTGCATCGATCGCTTCCTCTGTTACGCGACTTCCGAGGAACGCAACCTCGTCGAGCGGCTCTCGGTGCCCGCCGAACGGGTGGAACGGATCGCCTACCACGCCGATCAGCGCTTCTTCCGGCCGTTCGAGGCGCCACCCGAGCCCGATCTGATCTGCAGCGCGGGGCAACTTCTGCGCGACTACCCGACGTTGGTGGAAGCGGTGCGTGGCCTCCCGCTGCGCCTGCGAATCGCCGCGGGCAGCCCCTGGATTGCGAAAGAGCTGAAACCGGGCGCGCCGCTTCCGGAGAACGTCCAGTGGAGGCGGTACTCGAGGTTCGAACTGCGCGAGCTCTACCGGCGCTCGGCCATCTGCATAGTGCCGATTCAAGAGAACGACTACCAGACCGGCATCTCCACCATCCTCGAGATGATGGCGATGGGGAAGTGCGTGATCGCCACTCGCACTCGCGGCCAGACGGACACCCTGGTCGACGGCGTCAACGGCATCTACGTGCCGCCCGGCGACGTCGCCGCTTTGCGCGCGGCCATTCTTCGCGCCGTCGAGCATCCGGAAGAGACGGCGCGGATGGGCGCGGCGGCGCGGCGGTACATCGAGGAGCACGCCACCCTCGACCTGTTCGTCGATCGGGTCTCGGCAGCGACGCTGGCCGGCCGGACAGCGGCACGCCCGGCCGCGGTGCTTCGCTAGCGGAGGAGCGAGGCGCCGGGACCCCATCCTTCCGCGACGGACAACCTTACGGATGTGCAAACTTGATCGCCCCCCCCCCGGGGCGGCGGGACCCGTCAGCGTGGGCCTGGATCTGGGTCGGGTGAAATTTTCCAGTACCCCTACCCCCGGTGGTATCCTCCGGAGGGAAGGGGGGCCCGCGGATTTCGCGGGCTTTGGATGATCTTCACCGAAACCAAGCTCAAGGGCGCCTTCGTCATCGACATCGAGCGCCGCGAAGACAATCGCGGCTTCTTCGCGCGCGCGTTCTGCCAGCACGAGTTCGCCGACCATGGCTTGAAGCCCGTCATCGCGCAGGCGAACGTAGCCTTCAACAAGCGCAAGGGAACCGTGCGGGGAATGCACTTTCAGTTCCCGCCTGCTCCCGAGACGAAGCTCGTCCGCGCGACGCGCGGGGCGATCCTCGACATCATCGTCGACCTCCGTCCCGAGAGCCCTACGTACCTCCAGCACATCGCAGTCGAGCTGACCGCCGACAATCATCGCGCGCTATACGTTCCGGAGCGGTTCGGCCACGGCTACCAGGCTCTCGAGGACGCGACCGAGACGAGCTACCAGGTCGGCGAGTTCTACGCGCCGGGGACCGAGGGCGGCCTCGCCTGGGACGACCCGCGGCTCGGCCTCTCCTGGCCGCTGCCGGTGACCGAGATCTCCGACAAGGACAAGGCCTGGAAGCGGCTCGACCAGATCGAAGGCGAGCTCAAGCGAAGGATGTCGATCTAGCGGTTCCGCCGGAGGAGCGGGCTTTGCCCGCGACGGGCGTAGCCCGCAGGGCGGAGCATAGGAGGGGAAACATGATCATCGTCGACCGGGCGCTCGCCGCCCACGAAGCGCAGGGCAAGGCGATCCGCGTCGGCATGATCGGCGCCGGGTTCATGGGCCAGGGGCTCACCAACCAGATCGTCAACAGCGTGCGCGGCATGCGCATGGCGGCCATCTACAATCGCAAGCCCGAGCGCGCGATCGGCGTCTACAAGTACGCGGGTTGCGACGACGTGGTGGTGGCGAAGACCCAGTCCGCTCTCGACGAGGCCATCCGCAAGGGCTCGCCCGTCGTCGCCGAGGATCCCTTCACCATCTGCCGCTCGCCCGAGGTGGACATCGTCGTCGACGTGACGGGCTCGGTGGAGTTCGGCGCCCAGATCATCCTCGAGGCGTTCGCCAACAAGAAGTCGGTCGTCCTCATGAACGCCGAGGTGGACGCGACCCTCGGACCGATCCTCCGCTTCTACGCGCGCAAGCACGGCCAGATCCTCTCCGCCTGCGAAGGCGACGAGCCCGGCGTGCAGATGAACCTCTTCCGCTGGGTGAAGGGCCTCGGGCTCATCCCGCGCGCGATGGTGAACGTGAAGGGGCTGCAGGATCCCTATCGCAACCCGACCACGCAACAGGGCTGGGCCGAGCGGTGGGGACAGAACGCGGCGATGGTGACCTCCTTCGCGGACGGGTCGAAGATCAGCTTCGAGCAGGCCATCGTCGCCAACGCCACCGGATTCAAGGTGCGCTCGCGCGGCATGTCGCGGGGCCTCAAATACGACGGCTCGATCATGGACGCGCCCAAGCTCTACGACCTCGAGGAGCTTCGCGCGCTGGGCGGGATCGTCGACTACACGGTGGGCCCGTCGCTCGTGAAGGTGTTCTGCCTCGCCGAGCACCCGGACCCGAAGCAGCGCCACTACTTGAACCTGTACAAGATGGGCGAAGGCCCGCTCTATCCGTTCTGGATTCCGTACCATCTCGTGCACTTCGAGGCCCCGAACGCCATCGCCCGCGTGGCCCTCTTCCAGGACGACGTCGCGGAGTCCCTGGGCGGTCCGGTCGTCGAGGTCTGCGCGGTCGCCAAGCGCGACCTCAAGGCAGGCGAGGTGCTCGACGAGTACGGCATGTACATGACCTACGGCGAGGCCGTGAACGTCGAGGAGATGAGCGCCGGCCGGTACCTGCCCGAGGGGCTCGTCGAAGGCTGCAAGCTCAAGCGCGACATCGCCAAGGACCAGGTCCTCACCTACGCCGACGTCGAATTGCCCGAAGGCCGGCTCGCGGACCGCCTGCGCGCGGAGCAGTACCGGCACTTCCGCGGCGATCCCTGGCTCGAGCAGCACCTCGAGGCATCGGCGAACGGGGCGAACCGCGACCGCACCGCTGCCCCGGCCCGACCGGAAGCGCAATAAACGGCTTCGCCGCCTCAACGAATTGTAAGGTGACCGGAAGACGAGCCTTTTGGCTCGATGCGCCGCGACCGCACACCTACCTGCTCCGGCGCGCAGCGGGTGTTTAGCGTAGGTGTGATGGTACAGTAATAATAGATGCTCGCAGCTTTGATTCTAGGCGTACTTCTCGGCGCAGATGCGGCCGGTTACCAGCTTTCCGCGCGCAGCGAAACGCGCAGCGGATCGGTGGGAGCGGCCGGCGTTCCCTCGCCCTCTCTCGACGAGCAGTTCAACATCCTCGCCGGTGTTTTCGGCACGAGCGGCCGGATGCGCGGCGATCTCTCGTACGCTCCGAGCCTCACCTACGATTTCCGCAGCAAGGGCGATCCCGACGTGCTGCACCGCGGCTTCGCGACCGGGACCTACCGGCTGGCGCGCGGCACCACGCTTAGTTTTGGCGAGAACGTCGCCTACGGGCATCGCGACTTCCGCCCGCTCGCGCCGCAGCCTCAGGATCCCGCGCAGGCCTTGCCCGCGGTGGTGGACCCGAAGCTCGCGCAGCTCGGCGTCGTCTCCTATCTGCAATGGGGTACCGGAGTCGGCATCGACCAAGCCCTCGCGCCGGGCATCGTCCTCGGCGTCCATGGCTCGTACGGCGCCAGCGGGGGAGCGGACGCGGACGCGCGCCGGGCGCTCCCGCTGCAACACACGGCGAGCGGCTCCGCGCGGCTCGCCTGGGTCATCGACCGGCGCGATTCGATCGGGTTCTCGACCGGAGCGGTGCGCACCTCCACGGGACCGGGCATCTCGAGCACGATTCTCTCCGCGGGCCTGGGGCTCGATCACCGCTTTTCCACCGCCACCGTTGGAACGCTCGGCGCCGGCGCTTCCCTTTCCCGCGACGAGACCTCTGGCGTCACCAACGTCGCGCCGGTCCGTCCCACCGCGGCGGCGGGGATCACGCACAGCGAGCTCGTTTTCGGCCGCAAGGTGGTGAGCGCCGCCCGCGTGGCCGTCGACACGGCCATCGATCCGTTCGGAGGCAGGACGTACTCGCGGGTCGAAGGGAGCTTGAGCGTCGGCTTCGTTCCGCTGCGCGACCTCTCCTTCCAGGTGCGCGGGTCGGGAGCCCGCGGCCTCACCAACCGGCCCGAGCTTCGCAACGGGCTCTGGCAGGTGGAGGGAACTTCTTCCTACGCTTTCGCCCGCGGGATGGACGTGAGCCTCGGTTGCCGCACGGCCTTCGCGGACGCCGCAGCGACTCCGCAGCTGCAAGGGACGCAGTGGAGCGCGTTCCTCACCTTCGGCTTTGCCTACGCCGGACGGATCTGAGCCCGATGTCCAAGGCCCTCCTCATGTCGATCCTGGTCGTCACCATCGCCTTGCCGGCGAACCTCGCCAAGGATCCGAATCCGCTTCGCGCCCTGAAGCGGACCTTCTTCTGGATGGCCGCGTTCGAGGTGCTCTACGTGGCCGGTCTCGTCTTTCTCTATCCGAAGTTGATGTAGCAGCTTTTGCTCGGGGGGGATTCCGCAATGCCGCTGCAACCGATGAGCCCGATGCCACTGCAGAGGCAGCCTCTGCATGAGGAGAGCGCGGAGCCGTCCGATCTGTTCGACTACCGCAGGCTCCGCGAGTACGCGGCCTTCGCCATCCATTCGCTCGGGCGCCGCAAGCTGCTCGCGCTGACCGTCTTCGCTGGGGTGCTCGGCTGCGCGGTCCTGTCGCTCTACGCGCTCCCCAAGGAATACGACTCCGAGGTCAAGCTCCTCGGCCAGCGCAACCAGGTGATCTCCTCCCTGGCGGTGCCCGGCCGCAACATGCCGACCGACGCCGACGCTCCGGCGCGCGCTGCCTGGGACACCATCATGCGGCGCGACAACCTCGTCGCGCTGATCGAGCAGACCGGGCTCGTCTCGCACTTCTACTCGCACCGATCTCCGGCCGGCCGGCTCAAGGATCGCATCAACACGCTCCTCGGCAGGGGCCTTTCCGAAGATGCCAAGCTCGACGTGGTGCTCGGCATGCTCGAGAAGCGCCTCGTCGTCTCGTCCGCGACGAGCTGGCAAGGCGAAGGCACCGTCACCATCGGCGTGGAATGGCCCGATGCGGTGATGGCGCACACCCTGGTCGAAGCCGCGCAGCAGTCGTTCATCGAGGCGCGCCACATCAGTGAGCTCTCCAACATCGCCGAGGCCATCTCCATCCTCGAAGGCCATTCCGCGCTCATGCGCGAAGAGGTCGAGGAGGCCGCCGAGGCGCTCGGCCGGGTCCGCAACGCGCACGCCGCCCGCAACGCTCCCGCGCCTCCGCCGGTCGCGCTGCCCAAGCCCGCACGCCCGACGGAAGCCTCGCTCCAGCTCAAGTCGATCATCGACGCCAAGCAGCGCGCCATCGACGACCTGGAGGACTTCCGCAAAAAACGCCTCCTGGAATTGCAGGCGCGGCTTTCGGACCAGAAGGCGATCTACTCCGAGACCCACCCCATCGTCGTCGATCTGGCGCAGAGCGTCCGCAGCATGTCGAGCGAGTCGCCGCAGGTGGCGACGCTGCGCCGGGAGATGAACGAGCTGCGCGGCGAATACCTGCGCCGCGGTGGCGGCGAGGGCGCCGAGAAGCGGGCCTTGGCGAGCCTTCCCACCGAGCTCGGCGTCAAGGTCGAGGTGAGCGAGCGGATGCTCGAATCGCCCGAGGAGATCAGCAAGCAGACCATGCTCCACCAGGCCCTGAGCAAGTACACCGCGCTCCTCGACCGGATTGATTCGGCGAAGATCGAGATGGACACGGCGCGCGCCGCTTTCAAGTATCGCTACAGCGTCTTCTGGCCGGCCCGGATTCCCACCAAGCCCGCGAAGCCCAAGGTGCCGATGGTCCTCGGCGCGGGCATCGTGGCCGGCCTGCTCCTCGCGCTCTTCGCGACGACGGCGGCGGACGCCATCTCCAGGAAGGTCCTCGAGCCGTGGCAGGTCGAGCGCGAGCTGGCGATCCCGATTCTCGGCCGGGTCTCGAGAACGGCGTGAACGGTGTAAGGGCCGACGACGGCTGTCGGATCGGAGCTATGGGGCGGCTCTTCGCCGTCACCGTGCTGCTCGCCGTGGTGACGCTCGTCGCCATCATCCTCGCCGGCGGCGACATCGTGGCGGCGATCGCTCCGGTCCTCGTCTGCGCGGTGATCTGCTTCCTCTGGGTGGCGCCGCTCCGCATCGCGCTCCTCGTCCTCGCGTTCGCCGCGCCGGTCCTCGACGGACCGAGGCTCGCGAACGGGAAGGTGACCCCGCCGACGTTCGCCCTCGGCAGCCTGCTGCTCGAGAACCTGAACAAGACGGTGGGCGTCTCCGCGCTCAACTTCACCGGCCTCGACTGCCTGACCGGCCTCTTGATCCTGGTCGCGGTCCTGCGGCGGGCGACGGGCTCGCGGATCGACCGGGTCGGCCAGATCCAGACCGCATGGCCGCTGCCGATCGCCGCGATGATCTCGCTCGCCGGCGTCGCGCTCGCGTGGGCCTATGGCATCTCGCGCGGCGGCAGCACCCAGGACTCGCTCTGGCAGGTGCAGAAGATCGCATACGTTCCTCTTCTCTTCTTCCTCTTCCAGGCCGCGGTGCGAGGCCCTTCCGATTCGAAGCGGCTCATGCGGGCCATCGTCTGGGCGGCGGTCATCCGCGCCGGCGCCGCGGTCTTCATCGCCGCGACCACGGCTGTGCCGGCCGGCGAGGAACTGGCGGTCGCGACCACGCACGCCGACTCGGTCGTGTTCGCTTCCGCCTTCGCCATCGTTCTCGCTTCGCTCTGGGAGGGAGAAGTCCCGGGCTGGTCGCCGCGATCGTGGTTCGCGCTCCTCGTCCTCGCCGCCGGCATGGTGGCGAACAACCGGCGCCTGGTCTGGGTCGAGGTCATCGGCATCGTCGTCACCTATGTGCTCATCAGCCGGCGGACCCGCTTCGAGCGCAACCTGATCCGCGTCCTCGTCTTGTCGCTGCCGCTGCTCGTGCCGTACTGCCTGATCGGGTGGAACTCCGACGCGGCCGCGTTCAAGCCGGTCAAGATCATCCGCTCGATCACCGACTCCGACAGCGACGGCTCGACCAAGTGGCGCGACCTCGAGAACTGGAACCTGGTCTTCACCGTCGCCGACCATCCCGTGCTGGGGAGCGGCTTCGGCCACGAATACGCCGAGCGCTGGAAGCTGCCCGACATCTCCGGGGCGTACCGGCAGTACCGCTTCATGCCGCACAACAGCGTTCTCGGGCTCTGGGCGTCGGTCGGCCTGGTCGGGTTCTGCTTGATCTGGACGCTCGTCGTCGTGGGTGTGTTCCTCGCCGCCCGGTCCTACCGCTGCGCGACGAAGCCGGGGCACAAGGCCCTCGCGCTCGGCGCTCTCGGGATCACCGTCGCGTACGTCAACCAGTGTTACGGCGACATCGGGATCAACGCCTGGGCGGGCGTGTTCGTGCTCGTGCCGGCGCTCGTCTCGGTGGGGAAGCTCGCGGTGGTGACCGGCGCCTGGCCGGCCCGCCGCAGGCGGACTCTCGCCGCGCGGCTTCCCACGCCCGTGCCGGAGCTTGCGGCATGATCGGCCTCGTCCTCGTCCTTCTCGGAGCGCCCTTCCTCGCCGCTTGCGGATATCTCTTCGCGCTCACGCTGCTGTCGCGGCGAGGACATCCGGCGGCGCAAACGGCGGAACCGCGCCTGCCCATCGCCATCGTCGTCCCGGCGCACGACGAGGAAGCGGGAATCGCCGCCACCGTCCAGAGCCTGCTCGCGCTCGACTACCCTCGCGATCTCTTCCGCGTCTTCGTGATCGCGGACAACTGCTCGGACCAGACCGCGGAGCGCGCGCGAGAAGCAGGCGCGAGCATCCTCGTTCGCGACGACGCCGATCGCCGGGGCAAGGGCTACGCGCTCGAGCATGCGTTCGAATGGATCCTGCGCGACGGCTGGGCCGCGGCGGCGGTGGTCGTCGATGCCGATACCGTCGTCTCCCCGAATCTCCTGCGCGCCTTTGCCGCTCGCCTCGAGGCTGGCGAGCTGGCGATCCAGGCCGACTACGCCGTACGCAACGTGGGCGCCTCCTGGCGCACGCTGCTCATGAGCATCGCGCTCGGTCTCGTCCACGTGGTCCGCCCCCTTGCACGCGAGCGGCTCCGGCTCTCGTGCGGCCTGCGCGGCAACGGCATGTGCTTCGCCCGCGCCGCCTTGGAGCGGGTACCGCACCACGCCTTCTCGATCGTCGAAGATCTCGAATACGGCCTGCGGCTCGGCGAAGCCGGAATCCGCGTGGCGTATGCCGGCGAGGCCCACGTCTACGGCGAGATGGTCTCCACCGGGCGCGCCGCGGCGTCGCAGCGGCGGCGGTGGGAAGGCGGACGCTTCGCGATGGCCAGGCTGCACGCACCGCGGCTGCTCCGCGACGCGTTCCGGCTCCGCGATCGCGTCCGCCTCGACCTCGCCCTCGATCTGCTGGTCCCGCCGCTTTCCCTGCTCGCGGTCCCGGTGCTCCTCGGCCTCGTCGCTGCCGCCGCGCTGAAGAGCGCCGCGGCGATGACGGTGTCCGGTGCCAGCGCGCTCTTCCTCGTCGCCTATGTCTTCCGCGGATGGATGGTCTCGGGCACCGGCGCCCGCGGCCTCGCGGCGCTCCTCTGCGCCCCCGCCTTCGTTGCCTGGAAGCTCGCGATCCTCGCCGTCCGCTCGCGGACGAAGGAATGGGTCCGCACGACGCGCGAAGATCAGGGTGCGAGAGCGACGTCGGCATAGACGGGCCGGTGGTCCGAGGCCTGCTGTCCGCCGACTCCGGTCCGCACGAAGCGGAAGCCCTTCCCCAGGATCCGATCGAGGCGCAGGAACGGGTGCCGGACCGGAAAGGTGTAACCGAATCCCGTTCCCCGCTCGACGAAGGAATCCTGGAAGTCCCCGAACAGCGAAGCCAATAGCCGGCTCCTGCCGGCGACGTTGAAATCGCCGGCCACCAGGACCCTGGGACCCGCGGCCGCGGCTTCGCGAGCGAGCGACGAAAGCTCGTTCCTTCTCCTGTCGTAGTCGTCGGCGAACAGATCGTGGGCTACCTTGAAGGCGCGGCGCAGCCCGCCGTGCCGGAAGGTCTGGTAGAAGGCGCCCCGCTGCGACACCGGGTGCACCGCGAAGATCTTCACCGGACCCGAAGGAGTATCCACGGTGAAGCGCGCGTAGGGCGGTCCGGAGCGGGTCGCCAGCTCCCACGGCACGCCGCGGTCAGTGATGGGGAACCTGCTCGCGATGGAGTAACTCGCAAGGCGTTCGACGTGGAAGCCCGGAAACGCCGCGAGCAGCGCGTTGTGCGCATCGTGATTCGTCGCCTCGAAGAGCGCGACGTCGGGAGCGACCGCGCGAAGCTCCCGAGCGAACGCGTCGACCCCTGCATCGCCGAAATGGACGTTCCAGGCGAGGATGCGGAACGTGGGCGGACCCGGATCGGGCACCGCGACGTTCGCTCCCAGGAGGAAGATCGCAGTCACGGCCAGGGCAATCGCCTCCGCCATCACCCAGCGCCACAGGCGGACCAACGCGAGCACCGGAACGAGGAGCGCCGCCGGCACCGCGAGCGCGGGCAGCGGCAAGAGCATGAGGATCGCGACCGGCCAGTAGAGATCGCCTGCGAAGACGACGAGGGCCGTCGCTACGAGGAGCACCAGCAGATGGACGAGCGTCGCCGCGCGCAGGGCGACCGAGAGCCGTCGCCTCATCGGTCGAGCAGGATGGATCGGAGGAAGCCGCGCGGATGGCGCGCTGCTCCCCAGAGCAGGGCGAACGCCTCGAAGAATCCGGGAAGCGGATCGCGCCGATCGAAAGCCGCATCGGTCGCGATCCGGCGATGCGCTGCGTACCAACGCTTCCACCGCCGGGCCGCGTCCCTCGGCATCCTGCCGGAGAGGCGCTGCGCGAAGATCTGCAGGCCGAGCGCGAAGCGGTGCAGGTAGATGGGCGGCTCTACGAAGGTGTAGCGCTGCGACTTCGCCACTTCCTCGCGCAGCGCACGGCGGTCGCCGACCGCGGCGAGATAGGCGAAGAGCGGCGCGGGCAGCCCGCGCGCGATCTCGAAACCCATCTGCCCGTAGAACCGGGGATTGAAGTCGATGAGCAGGCGCTCCTCGCCCTTGCGGATGAACTCGGCTTCGAACACCCCGTAGTATCCCACTTGTTTGCACAGGCGGCGAATGGCTTCCTTGGCCGCGAGGTCGAGCGGCACGTGCTCGAAGCAGATGCCGATGCCGACCCGGCGGGGCCGCTGCAAGAGCTTGGTCGCCGCGCGTGCCGCGTAGAGCCCGCCGTGCTCGTCGATGAACCCGGCGATCGACTCGATGCCGCCCTCTGCCTCGGCGTGGTAGGCCTGCAGCATCGGCTCGGCGATGTCGGGCCGCTCTTTGAGGAGCGCCGGGATGTAGGAGTTGCGGGCGCGGTAGGCGCGGAGCGTGCTCGCGAGCTCTTCCCGGTGATCGACGCGCCAGCCCTTCATCGCGGTGGGAAACATCACCTGCGTGCGCGGCTTGATGAGGAGCGGGAAGGTCGCCTCCGCCGCCACGCGGTAGGCCTGCGCGTCGGTCTGGGCGAAGAAGGTATCGGGCACCGCCACCTCGGCCCTGCCGCAGGCCTCGTAGAGCGACTTCTTGTCGAGGAGATCGAGGATCACCTCGGCCGGCGGCTGGTAGAGGACGAAGTAGCGCGCGAGCTCCTTCTGGTGGCGCGCGAAGAGGTAGGCGAAGTCGTCGCACGTCGGGTAGAGGAAGTGGCCCGGATTCGCCTTCCCGAAAGCGAACAGCCACTCCATGAACTTCTCGGGCTGCGACGGGGGCGGGCACCGCACCGTCCGCTCGACGTGCCGGGACCAGGCGGCCGGCTTGAAACGCGCGTCGGAGGCGACGGTGACGCGGATCCCCGCCCGGCCGAGGCAGCGGGCAGCCGCGAGCGTGCCGGCGTGCCCCGCCATGGTGAGCAGGACCGGCGGCCGCGGCGGGGCGGCGCGGAGCGGCCTTTCCAGGGCCTCAGGTACGGGTCGAGGCAGCATCGCCAGTGGCCTGCAGGGCGGGCGCCGCGAGGCGGCCACGCAAGGATTCGGCGATGTGCCGGGCAACGGTCGGAGCCGCGTACTGCGCCCCCGCGACGAAGCGGAAGAGCGGGCCGAAGCTGAGCGCAGCGGCCTGGCCGATGAAGTAGAGGCCGGGGACGGAGGACTCGAACTTTCGCGAGAGCCTCGGCGCGCGCTCGATACGGCGGATTTCGCCCGCGAGGTCGGGCGACAGGAAGGGCAGCCGCGAGACGTCGGCGATGTATCCGGTGCCGCAGACGACGTGATCGACGGTGAGATCGCGCTTGCCTCCGTCGCTCTGCCGCAGCTCGAGCCGAAGGCGCGAGCCATCCTCGCGCGCGCCCGCTACCTCGACGTTGCCGAGAACCGGAACCTGTCCCTCGACCCTCTGGCGGACCCACCAGGCGCCCCAAGGGCCGAGGTGGTTCCTGGTCAGGCGGACGCGCGGGGCGTCGGGCAAGAGGTGCGGCCAGAGCGGCGCGCGCTGCAGCGACAAGTTGAGCCAGCCCGGACCGAGCACCGAGGGGGGCATCTTGAGCCGCTCGCGCAACGAGCGCGGGCCTTCGCTGGGAGGCCTGGCGAAATAGACGTCGGGCGCCCGCACCGCGATGTGCACCTTGGCGCCGACCTCGTTGAGGGCGGCCGCCGCCTCGAGCGCGGACTGCCCGCCGCCGAGAACGACGACTTCCTTCCCCGCCCAGCCGTCGTAGTTGGAGTGGTGCGAGGTGTGGCTGACGAAGTAGCGCGGCAGCTTGTCGAGCGGCGCCGGGATGTTCGCGAAGTAGCTGAGGCCGACCGCCGAGATCACCTTGCGGGCGCGGAAGTGGGTGCCGTTCCCGAGCGACACGGCGAAGCCGTCGCCCTCCCGCTGGATGTTCTCCACGGCCGCCGTTTCCACCATGGGGAGAAACCGGCGCTGGATGTCGATCCCGTACTCGGTGAAGCGGGCCATCGGGATCGGCTCTTGCCGCGAGTAGCCCTTTTCCTTGCACCACTCGACGAAGGTGTGGCCCCTCTCCGCCGTGTAGATGTTGGTTCCGAAGTCGGGCGACTTGAGATTGATCCTGGGCAGCATCCGGTGCCAGAAGATCATCGGCTGCCCGAAGACGCGGAAATCGATGCCGCGAGACTTCAGTTGAGCGGCGGCGGACAGTCCATAAGGACCCGCGCCGACGACGGCGACGTCCGCAGCGTGCATGTCCGGAAAGCCCCCCTTACGAGGTGCAATTATGCCATAAGGCTGTTCGCCGTGAAACAGGGACCTGGATGACGCATCGCGCGATGATCGTGGAGAAGTTGCCGCTCCGACACGCTTTCGTCACGCCGGTCAGGTAGAGACAAGGGCATGACCTCGTCCCCCCTGGTCCTCGTCGTCGAGGACGAGAAGGACCTCGCCGATCTGGTGCTCTTCAACCTGCAGAAGGCGGGATACGAGACGCTTTCGGCGCGCAGCGGCGACGAGGCGCTCACGCTCTCCCGGACCCGCACGCCGGATCTGGTCCTGCTCGATCTGATGCTCCCCGGCATCCCCGGAACCGAGGTCTGCCGCCAGCTCAAGAGCACGGCGCGGACCCGGAACGTCCCGGTCATCATGGTCACCGCCCGCGGCGAAGAGGTCGATCGGGTGGTCGGCTTCGAGCTCGGCGCCGACGATTTCGTCACCAAGCCGTTCAGCATGCGCGAGCTGATCCTCCGCATACGCGCGGTCCTGCGGCGGGGCGAGAACGGCGAGAGCGACGTCCTGCAAGAAAAAGTCGGCCCCATCCGCATCGACGCCGGCGCGCACCGCGCTTTTGTCGGCGACGCCGAGATGCAGCTCACCGCGCTCGAGTTCAACCTGCTCTCGACCTTCATGTCGCGGGTCGGAAGGCTGCAGTCCCGCGAGATGCTCTTGCGCGACGTGTGGGGCATGAGCGGCGAGTTGCAGACGCGCACGGTGGACACGCACGTCAAGCGGCTCCGCGAGAAGCTCGTGGAGGCGCGCGATCTGCTGCAGACGGTCCGGGGCAGCGGCTACCGGCTGGTGGATCCCGAGGAGAAGTGACGGTGGCGCTCTTCTGGCGCAAGGTTACGCTCGACGAGGCGCTGGACGCGGTGCGGATGGAGATCGAGCGCCTCCGGCCCGGGATGGAGCGGCCGGTTCCTCTCGTCCAGATCTCCCGTCTCCTGGCCGCCGATCCCTCGCGGCCGCCGCCCGACTCCCTCGCGACGGAGCTGCTGGAAGGAATTCCCGATCCCGCGGGCATCCTCGAAGAGGACGGGCGCTTCTCGGCGGTGAACACGAAGCTCGATTCGTTCGTCGGCGAAGGACGCGCGCGCGGGCGAACGCTCCTCGAGTTGAGCCGCAGCGCGGAGCTGTACGAGGTGGCCTCGCGCGCGCTCTCGGGCGAGGCCGGCGGCGGCCAGTTCCGGTTGCCCGCCCTGCAGAAATCGATCTCCGCTCTGGTGTCTCCGCTGCCCGGCGGACGGGCGCTCGCGGTGCTCCGCGACGTCACCGAAGCGCAGCGGCTGGAAGGAGTGCGAAGGGACTTCATCGCCAACGCGAGCCACGAGCTGCGCACGCCGGTCACGGCGATCAGCGGGGCGGTCGAGACACTCCTCGGGCTTCCGCCCGACGAGCTCGGCGGCACGCCGCGGTCTTTCGTGGAAATGATCTCCCGGCACAGCGCAAGACTTTCGCGGCTCACCCGCGACCTGCTCGACCTTTCGCGCCTCGAGACTGGAGACTTCGCCCTCGAGATCGGCCCCCTCGAGCTCGGATCGCTGACGGCCGCCTGTCTCGACTACTTTCGCAAGAGCGCCCAGGACAAGAAGATCACGCTCGGCTACGACGGGCCCGACGCCCTGCGGGTGCTCGCCGATCGGCGGGCGCTCGAGCAGATGCTCGTCAACCTCCTCGACAACGCGGTCAAGTACACGCCGGAGAGCGGCCGCGTCACGGTGCTCGTGGACGACGCGGGGAACGAAGTGGTGCTTTCCGTCCTGGACACGGGTCCTGGAATCGAGCCCCGGCAGCAGGGGCGCGTGTTCGAGCGCTTCTACCGGGCCGATCCGGGGCGGTCGCGCGAGATGGGAGGGACGGGACTCGGCCTCGCCATCGTCAAACACCTCGCCCAGGCGCAGGGCGGGCAGGTCGGCGTGGAGAGCGGGCAGGGGGGCAGCCGCTTCTGGATACGGCTGCCCAAGGCTCCCTGACGCCGCGAGTTGGCGTTCTCGTCACGCGAACGTCACACAGGTCCCGGTAGAAAAGCCGCTCATGAACCGACGAAACGTTCTCATCGCGGCGCTCGCGCTCGTGGCCCTTCCAGCCCTCGGCGGCGGGAAGCTTCTCATCAACGGCGCGGGCGCGACCTTCCCGTTCCCCATCTATTCGAAGTGGTTCTCCGCCTACAACAAGATGCACCCCGAGGTGCAGATCAACTACCAGTCGATCGGCTCGGGCGGCGGCATCAAGCAGATCACGGAGAGGACCGTGGACTTCGGCGCAAGCGACGCGCCGATGAGCGACGAGGAGCTGTCGAAGGCGCCGGGCCTCCAGCACGTCCCGACGGTGATGGGCGCTGTGGTGCTGGTCTTCAACGTGCCGGGCCTCCAGGCGCTGCGGCTGACTCCGGAGACGCTCGCCGGGATCTTCCTCGGCAAGATCACCAACTGGAACGATCCCGCGCTCCGGAAGGACAATCCGAACGCGAAGCTGCCCGACCTCGCCATCGCCGTCGCGCACCGTTCGGACGGATCGGGAACGACCTATTCATTCACCGATTACCTGACCAAGGTCTCGCCCGAATGGAAGAGCGGCCCTGGCACGGGAAAGAGCGTCAACTGGCCGGCCGGCCTCGGTGGCAAGGGCAACGAGGGCGTGACCGGCCTCGTCAAGCAGAACGAGGGCGGCATCGGCTACGTCGAGCTGGCGTACGCCAGCCAGAACAAGCTGCCGGTGGCGGAGCTCAAGAACCGCGACGGCGCGTGGGTGAAGCCGACCCTGGAGGCCGTCTCCGCGGCCGCCGCCAAGGCTGAGATTCCCGACGATTACCGAGTGTCGATCACCAACGAGCCGGGAGCTGCGGCCTGGCCGATCTCGACGTTCACCTACCTTCTCGTCTACAAGGACATGCCTGACGCGGCCAAAGGCGAGGCCCTCTTGCGCTTCCTCTGGTGGGCGGCGCACGACGGGCAGAAGATGGCGCCGCAGCTCGATTACGCGCCGCTTCCCCAGCCTGTCGTGGCAAAGGTGGAGAACACGTTGCGCAAGCTGACGGTGCAGGGAAAGGCAGTCCTTGCAGCGAGCAAGTGACATCGTGGCGGTGGCGCAGCCCCGCCGCGAGGCGGCGCCGCCCCGCAGGCGCCACAACCTGCCTGACCGCGCCTGGGGCGCCTCTCTGGGCGTCCTGGGCGTTGCCGTCCTCGTCGTCGCCTTGCTCATCCTTTCCGAACTGTGGCGGGTGGCGAAGCCGCTGCTCGCCACCACCGGGATCTCACGGTTCGTCAGCACCTCGCAGTGGGACGTGGTTCGGGAGACGTACGGCGCGCTCCCGTTCATCTACGGAACCTTGGTGACGAGCGCGATTGCGCTCGTCCTCGCGCTTCCCATCTCGGTTGGTCTGGCGCTCTTCCTCACCGAGATGTCGCCGCCGCGGTTCCGCGCCGTGGTCTCCTTCCCCATCTCGCTCCTCGCGGGCATTCCCAGCGTCGTCTTCGGCCTCTGGGGACTGTTCGTTCTCGTCCCCATCCTCCGCCACGACGTCGAGCCGTTCCTCGCCCGCACACTGGGGTTCTTGCCGCTCTTCCAGGGACCCCGGATCGGGCTCGGCTATCTCGCGGCTGGCGCCATCCTCGCCATCATGATCCTGCCGACCATCACCTCCATCGCAATCGAAGTGCTGCGCACGGTCCCGCTCTCCTTGCGCGAGGCGGCGCTCGCGCTCGGGGCTACCCGGTGGGAGACGATCCGCATCGCCGTGCTGCCGTATGCCCGCGCCGGAATCCTCGGCGCCACCATCCTCGGACTCGGCCGCGCGCTCGGCGAGACCATGGCGGTCACCATGGTGATCGGCAACTCGCCCACCATCCGCGCTTCTCTCTTCGCGCCGGGCTATTCGTTGCCGGCGGTGCTCGCCAACGAGTTCGCCGAAGCCTCGAGCGGCAACCACACCGCGGCGCTGGCGGCGCTCGGGCTCCTCCTCTTCGTGGTGACCTTGCTCCTCAACGTCGCCGCGCGCGTGCTCGTCCGCATCGGAACGCGCGGGCCCCGGCGGGTCGCGGCATGAAGTCGCTAGCCGCGCGGCGCGCGGTCAACTGGATCATGACCGGGTTGTGCGGGGCGGGAGTGGTAGTCGCCGTCGTGCCGCTCTTCTCGGTGGCCTGGCTCGTGCTCTCACGCGGATTCCGCGCCCTGAACGTCGATTTCTTCACCGCGCTGCCGAGCCCGGTTGGCGAAACGGGCGGAGGAGTGGCCAACGCCATCCTCGGGACCGCTTACATCGTCGGAATCGCCTGCGCGATCGGCGTACCGCTCGGGGTCGGCGCCGGCGTATTCCTCGCCGAGAAGGGCAACGGCCGTCTGGGCGAGGCGGTCCGTTTCACGGCGGAAGTCCTTTCCGGTGTTCCGTCCATCGTGGTCGGCATCGTCGCGTATGCCCTTGTCGTCATTCCCATGCGTCGGTTCTCGGCGCTGGCGGGCGGCGTCGCGCTCGCGGTCTTGATGGTCCCGACCCTGGCCCGCTCCACCGAAGAACTGGTGCGCCTCGTTCCGGGCTCGCTGCGGGAGGCCTCGCTCGCGCTCGGCGTTCCCTGGTGGCGGACTTCGCTCCGGGTCGTCCTGCGCACCGCGCTCGGCGGGATCGTCACCGCCATCCTGCTCGCCGTCGCTCGGGCAGCGGGCGAGACCGCGCCGCTCCTCTTCACCTCGCTGAACAACCAGTACTGGAACTTCTCCCCCGATCAGCCGACGGCCTCCTTGACCGTCCAGATCTTCAACTACGCGGTGAGCCCGTATTCCGACTGGCACGACAAGGCCTGGGGCGCTGCCCTCGTGCTGCTGATTCTCGTCGGAGGGCTTTCGCTTTCCGCGAAGGTGCTCACGCGGAGCCGGTTCGGCGCGACGCGATGAAAATCGACGTACAGAACCTGAACGCGTGGTTCAAGGACAACCATGCCTTGCGCGGCGTGACGCTGGCCGTCCCGCAGAACTCGGTGCTCGCCATCATCGGCCCCTCGGGCTGCGGCAAGAGCACCTTCGTGCGCTGCCTCAACCGGATGCACGAGCTCGTACCGGGGTCGCGGCAGACCGGCCGGGTCCTCGTCGACGGACAGGATCTGCATGCACGCGGCGTCGATCCCGTCGATCTGCGCCGCCGGGTGGGAATGGTCTTCCAGCGTCCCAACCCGTTCCCCACCATGTCGATCGCGGAGAACGTCGCGGCCGGGCTGCGCCTCAACGGCATCCCCGGCAACCACGACGACCTGGTCGAGCAGAGCCTGCGCAAAGCCGCGCTCTGGGACGAGGTGAAGGACCGGCTGCATCACGGAGCAACCTCGCTTTCCGGCGGACAGCAGCAGCGCCTCTGCATCGCGCGATCGCTCGCCGTCGGGCCCGAGGTGCTGCTCATGGACGAGCCGGCGAGCGCGCTCGATCCCATCGCCACCGCCAAGATCGAGGAGCTCATCCGGGAACTGCGCGAGCAGCTCACCATCGTGATCGTCACCCACAACATGCAGCAGGCGGCGCGGGTCTCGGACGCGACTGCCTTCTTCTACATGGGGGAGCTCGTCGAGCACGGTCCGACCGAGCAGATCTTCACCAACCCGCGCGAATCCCGTACCGAGGATTACGTCACGGGCAAGTTCGGATGAGAAACTGAAATGGCCATCAAGAAGCACACCGACAAGACGTACGATCTGGAGCTGGACGACCTGCGCCACAAGCTCATCCAGCTGGGCGGGAAGGTGGAGTCCGAGATCGCCCACAGCGTGCGCGCGCTCACCGAGCGCGATTCCGATCTGGCGAAGCAGGTCCTCGCCGCCGACCGCGAGGTGAACCGGCTGGAGATCTCCGTCGACGAGACGTGCCGCAGGCTCCTCGCCCTGCGGCAGCCGGCGGCGAGCGATCTGCGCCTCATCACCACCGCGCTCAAGATCGTGGTGGACCTCGAGCGCATGGGCGATCTGGCCGTGAACATCGCCGAGCGCGCGCTCGACTTGAACCAGTCGCCTCCGCTGCCTCCGGTCCACGACCTGACCAAGCTGGCCCAGCTCTGCCAGGATCAGCTCCGCGCCGCGCTCGACGCCTTCGTCGACGGAGACGTTGGAAAGGCGGAGGCGGTCATCAAGGCCGACCTCCTCCTCGACGCGCTCTACCACAAGCTGTTCAACGATCTGCTCTCCCTGATGATGGAGGACCCGCGCAACATCCGCCGGGCGAACAACCTCCTCTTCGTCGCCAAGCATCTCGAGCGGCTCGGCGATCACGCCACCAACGTCGCGGAAATGGTCGTCTACATGGTGCGTGGCACCGACGTGCGGCACCCGAACAGCCGCGAAATGCTACCCAAGCCGGCGTGAGGCGTGTCCTGCACCGGTCCTGCGACCCGTGCAGGGACTGGACAGAGGGCCCGGGTTCCTGTTGTCTAGATCTTTTGGAGGGGAACTCCGGTCCGATGATCGCCGCCACGAACCACCCCGACTCACCGGCAGGACCCAATCTCGTGCTGGTGGTCGACGACGATTTCGACATTCGCGAAGCCCTGAGCGACGTGCTGGCGTCCGAGGGCTACAGCGTCCTCACGGCCGCCGACGGCGGAGAGGCGCTGGAGCGGCTGCGCGGCGGGGTCCGGCCCGCCGTCATGCTCCTCGACCTGATGATGCCGCGCGTTTCCGGCGTGGAAGTCATCGACGCCCTGCGGAAGGACGAGTCGCTCAGCAAGATCCCGGTGGTCGTCTGCAGCGCCAACCGCGGGTACGGCCCGGACGACCTGGGCGTCCACGACGTGCTCCGCAAGCCGGTCAGCGTCGAGGAGCTTCTCGAGGCGGTCGCGCGGGCCATCCGGCCGCGCCCGCCCCTCCAGCGGAACTAAGCCACCACGCCCCGCACCACGTCCCTGAGCTCGCGAGCGGCGAACGGCTTCTCGAGGCGCGCGTTCGCCACCGTGTCGAGGAAGGTGCGCGCGGGGGGCGTGAAGGCGCCGCCGGTGATGAAGACGGTCTTCTCGGCCAGCTTGGGAGCGACTTCCTTCACCTTGCCGTAAAGGGCCATCCCGCTCAACTCGGGCATCATGAGATCGGAGATGAGGGCGTCGAACCGCTCGCCTTCGCGGATGCGGCGGAGCGCGTCGAAGGCGCTGGTGGTGGTGGTGAGAGCATGCTCCGCATCGAGGATGCGGCGGATGCAGAGCAGCACCTGGGGATCGTCGTCCACCACGAGGACCGAGGCGCGGCGTCCGCGGACCTCCTCCTTCGGTGCGTTTTCCTCGATCTCGACCGGCCGATCGACGTGCGCGGGAAGCCGCACGCGGACCTTGGTGCCTTTCTCCAGGATGCTCTCGATGACGATGTTGCCGCCGAGGCCGCGCACGATGCCGTCGCAGATGAAGAGCCCGAGACCGGTGCCCTTTCCCGCGGGCTTCGTCGTGTAGAAGGGGTGGAAGACGCGCCTGAGGGCTTCGGGAGCGATGCCCCCGCCCGTGTCCTCGACGATCACGTCGACGTAGGCGCCGCTCTCGCGGATGGACAGCCGCACTTCATGCTCGCCGATGCGGCCCTCGGGGATCGCCTGGGCCGCGTTGATGAGGAGGTTCAAGAACACCTGCGCGAGCCGGGTCTCGTTGGCGAGGACCGGAGGAACCGGGGAGAACCTCCGGACGATGCGGGCGCGATGGCGGAGCTCGACGCCCGCCATGGCGATTGCCTGCTCGACGACCTTCTCGATCACGACCTCGGTGCGCTTGTCGTGATCGTCGCGGCGGGTGAAGGCGCGCATGTCGCGCACGATGGTGCGGACGCGCTCCGACCCTTCGAGGGCGTCGCGGACCATGTCCTTCATCGCCTCCGACTCCTTCGAGGTGGGCAGGAGCGTGAGCTGCTCGGAGAGGCACCCGAGGTTTCCCATCACGTAGGCGAGAGGATTGTTGATCTCATGGGCCACGCCGGCGGTGAGGGTGCCGAGGGCGACCATCCGCTCGACGTGCACCATGCGCAGCTGGAGGGCGGCGGCCTTCTTGCGCTCGATGGCGTAGCGGATCGAGCGCGAGAGGATGGGTCCGTCGAAGCGGCCCTTGATGAGATAATCCTGCGCGCCGCCCTTGAGCGCCTGCATGGCCATGGCAGGATTGTTGTGCGCGGTCAGCATCACCATGGCGGGCGCCGGGCCTTCCTCGTCCTCGGAGGCGCCGAGCAGCGCGAGCCCGTGTCCGTCGGGGAGCTCGTAATCCACCAAGGCGCAGTCGTAGGACCGCTCCGCGAGCGCGCGCACGGCGCTCTCGAGGTCCTCGGCCTCGTCGAGCTCCAGGGTCGGCTCTTCGACGGCGAGGAGATCGCGCACGATGGCGCGCGCGGTTTCCGAATCCTCGACGAGGAGGACCCTCAGGCGCGCGTCGGAGGAGGCGGCGGTTGCGGCGACAGGCTGCGGCACGCATCGAGAATCGTCCGGAGAACCGGATTCTTGAGCGGTTCGATCCTTGTCGCGGGGAACCTGGATCCGTTTACCGACCTGCGCAGGCGATCGCCCACAATCGGGAACTGGACTTTCGTCTCGGACGGAGTAGAGCCGTTGTCCAGGGGCGGGGGCCAGGTTCCCGGAGGGTGGCGAATGGCCCAGACGTTCGTGGATCGGATCGTGGAGCAGCTCTCGACCTCGTTGCGCGCCCGGCTCGGCACGCTCGTGAGCGAGCTCGAGCGCGATGCGCGGGCCCGGATCGGGAACGGTGTGCGCGGTGGTAGGCCGGGTCGCAAACGCCGCAAGCTCGACATGCGCTGCCGGGTGGCCGGATGCCGCCGCATGTCGCGCGGGCCGCGCTTCGGCTTCATCTGCGACGAGCACCGCAAGAAGCTCAGCAAGCGGGAGCAGGCCGCGGCGCGAGAGGCCTGGAACGCAAAAGCGGCCTGACGGCAATACTTCGCAACATCCCTCCTGCGTTTCCAGTCGATCGACTCGCCGCGGCTTGACGGGGTAGGGACCGAGGTCATACCCACCCACCTCTCCGCGTCCGGCAGCGCCGATCCACAGATTTCCAAGGGAGGAATCCTCGTGAGAGGTAACGACCGTCTTCTGCGCCGCGTCCAGTCCATCCCGGGTACGTGAAAGCGGTCACCCGGGCGGCGGATCGGGCGGCGGTGGCGCGCGGGTTCCTCCTCGAGGAGGACCGCGACGCGCTCATCGCGGCGGCGCAGGCGAGCAACGTTCTCGTGCCTTAGGTTTGGTCTCGTCCGGGCGCACCGGCTTTCGCGGGCGGTGCGCGCCGGCTTTTGCCGCGAGCGCCTGGCCGGCCGCTCGTATGGGTGGCGTATGCCGGCTGCCAGCCGCATCTTTTCTTCGGGAGGAAATGGACATCCGGCTCTCAGAGTTTCTGCGCGCCCACCGCGAGCAGATTCTCGACCGCTGGGAGCGGGATGTGCGCGCGTTGCCAAAGGCGCGCCCTCTCGAGCGCCTCCTGTTGCGCGATCATCTCCCCGAGCTTCTCGAGCGCATCGCCCGGCTTTGCGAGGAGCGCGCTTCGGGCAACGAGCCTCCGCCAACGCCGCGCAAGGCGGCCGAGATCCACGCTTTCACGCGCCTCGATCAGGGATTCGACCTCGACGAAGTCGCGCTCGAGTATTCGCTGCTCCGCAAGCGCATCTTGCAGCTTCTCGACGAGCAGCCCGGGCGGCCGGCGCCGGGAGAGGTCGTCTTCCTCAACGAGTGCCTCGATCGCGCGCTGGCGCTCGCGCTGCAGGCGTACGCCCGCTTCCAGCAGCGGACCCTCACCGCTCTCGACCGGATCTCCGAGGTCGCCTTCCAGGGCGGCGCCACGGTGCAGACGGTGCTCGACGGATTCATCGGCGTGCTCGTCAGCGCGGCAGCGGTCGATTCCGTCACCGTCCTGCTCCGGCACGGAAACGTGCTGCGCATGCGCGCCGTGGTCGGTCTCGAGATGCCGTCCGGCGCCTCGGTCGAAGTGGGCGAGGGATTCGCCGGGAAGATCGCCACCACGCGAAAGCCGATGCTCCTCCGCTGCGCTTCGGAGGATCCGCTCGTGCAAGGCGAATACCTGCGCAAGGCGGGGATCCGCGCGCTGTACGGCTTGCCGCTCTCCATCGGCGACGAAGTCGTCGGCGTCGCGCACATGGGCTCGAAAACGGCCTACGATTTCTCCGACGAGGACAAGCTCCTCTTCCGCGCCATGGCGAGCCGGATCACCACCGTCCTCGCGCACGCCCTCTTGCAAGCGCGCGAGCGGGCGGCGAGCGCCGCGGCGCGCGCCTTCGCCGGCGCCGCCACCATGGACGACGCCATCCGGAACCTGGTGCGCGAGATCGCCCGGAGCTTCGGATGGGACGTCGGGATGGCCTGGAAGCCGGACCCTGCCGCGCAAGTCCTGCGCCCGGGACCCGGGTGGAGCAGCGAGCGGAGCGGAGCGCGCGAGTTCGAGGAGGCTTCGGCGAAGGTCGAATTGCCCTTCGGCGTCGGGCTCCCGGGAAGGGTCTACGTCTCGGGGCAAGCGGAGTGGGTGGCGGAGGTGACGGCCGACGAACGGTTACCGAGGATCGAAGCGGCGCGGAAGGCCGGGCTGCACAGCGCCATTGCATTTCCGCTGCGCGCCGGCGCGGAGACCATCGCCGTCGTCGAGTTCTTCAGCCGATCGACGCGCGCGCCCGTCGAGGAAGGGGCGCAGATGACCTCCGCGCTCCGGGCGGAGCTCGAGGGCCTGTTGCGCCGCCTTTCGGAGCAGGAAGCGACGCGGCGCAGCGAGGCGCAGAAGGCAGCGATCCTCGAGGTGGCGCTCGACGGCATCGTTTCCATGGACTCCGCTGGCCGGGTGGTCGCCTGGAATCCGGCGGCCGCGCGCATGTTCGGCCATTCTCGCGAGGAGGCCGTCGGGCAATTTCTCGCCGATCTCATCATCCCGCCGCGGGAGCGCGAGGCGCACTGGCGCGGGTTGCACAAGTACCTGGCGACCGGGGAAGCGAAGTACCTGAACCGTCGAGTGGAGACGACCGCCGTGCGCCGCGACGGGACCGAGTTTCCCGTCGAGCTGACCATCACCCGGGTGCCCGGCGACGGCGCGCCGTGGTTCACGGGGTATTTGCGAGACATCTCGAAGCACACGGAGGCGGAGATTGCCTTGCGCCATGGCGAGTCGCAGTTCCGCACCCTCGCCGACAACATCGCGCAGTTCGCCTGGATGGCCGACGAGAGCGGATCGATCTTCTGGTACAATAAACGGTGGTTCGACTACACCGGTACGAGCCTGGAAGAGATGCGCGGGTGGGGCTGGCAGAAGGTCCACCATCCCGAACATCTCGAGCGCGTCCTGGGACGGTTCCGCCGGTCCATCGAGAACGGTGAGACCTGGGAAGACACCTTCCCGCTGCGGGGCAAGGACGGGCGCTACCGCTGGTTCCTCTCGCGGGCGATCCCGATCCGCGACGAGAACGGCAAGATCGTCCGCTGGTTCGGGAGCAACACCGACATCACCGAGCAGCGCCTGCTCTCGGAGGCGAGCAAGGAGTTGTGGGGCTTCTTCGATCTGGAACGCGCCTTCACCGCGGTGGCGCGACTCCTGGTCCCGACGCTCGCCGATGCCTGCTCCTTCCACCTGCGCGAGGAGGGGGGGCTGCGCCGGGTCGCCGAGGCGCACGCCGATCGGGTTCCGGACGCGCCGGCCGCTTCGGCTCCTACCGTACGAGCGGCGGAAACCGGGCGCAGCGTGGTCGAGGGTTCCGCGATCGCGGCGCCGATGATCTCGCGAAAGCAGCTGCTCGGCGTTCTCACCGTGGCCTTCGCCGGTGACTCGAATCGGCAGTATTCCGCCGCGCAGCAAGAGCTGGTCGAGGAGCTGGCCCGGCGCGCGGCGCTCGCCGTCGACAATGCCAGGCTCTACCATCGCGAGTCGGATGCCGTGCGGCAGCGCGAAGAGATGCTGGCCATCGTCTCGCACGATCTGAAGAACCCCCTCGGCGCCATCAGCCTGAGCGCCACGCTGCTGCAGAGGGAGGCGTCGGCGTCGGGATCGGACGACAAGAAGACGCGGCGGCAACTGGAAACCATCCAGCGGTCGGCGTCGAGGATGGAAGACCTGATCGCCGACCTGCTCGACGTGGGAAGCCTGCAAGCCGGGCGGCTCTCCATCGACCCGCGACCCGAGGATCCCGCGGAGCTGGTGCGCGAGGCGGTCGAGTCGAGCGAACCCGTGGCGCGGGCGAAGGGGATCGATCTGCGCGTGACGGCGGTCCCGCGCGACGTCGCCGTGCTCGCCGACCGCCGGCGCATGGCGCAGGTGCTCGGCAACGTGATCGGAAATGCCGTCAAGTTTTGCAGGGCAGGGGAGCGGGTCGGGGTTTCCGCGCGCGTCGCCGGCAACGAGGTGGTCTTCGAGGTGGCCGATACCGGACCGGGCATCCGGCCCGACGAGGTGGCCCATCTGTTCGAGCCCTACTGGTCGGCGGCGAGACACGCCAAGCGTGGCACGGGGCTCGGCCTTTTCATCGCCAAGGGGATGATCGACGCCCATCACGGGCGCATCTGGGTGGAGAGCGTTCCCGCCAAGGGCAGCCAGTTCTTCTTCACGCTTCCGATCGCTCCTTCCGGGTCGAAGTGAGCGTCGCCGTGAAATGCTCCGGCGCGGTCGCTGTTCCTCCGGCATGTCCCTCGCCGTGGTGCTCCTGGCGGCCGCCTTGCAACTGAGCCATGCGGTGTTCGACGACCCCGCTCCCGCGCCGGACGGGAAGCGGATCGCGTTCACCGTCTCGATCGCAGGGCATTCGCAGCTCTTCGTCGGAGCGCTCGACCTTTCTGGTACGACCCAGCTGACGCGCGACCCGTGGGACCATGACAGCCCGGCATGGTCGCCGGATGGAGCGCTTCTCGCCTACGTATCGAGTCGCTCCGGACATCCCGCCATCCACGTCGTCAAGCCCGACGGTACGGCAGACGCCGCGTTGACCTCGGATACTGCCGATTCAATTCATCCGACCTGGTCGCCGGACGGCAAGAGCGTCCTCTATTGCTCGGACGACGACCTGCGGCCGCCGGCGAAGAATCCCTCCGAAATCTATTCAGTGGAAATCGGCACGCGCCGCGCCCGGAAGCTCATCTCCGGGGGGACGAACACGTATCCGTCGTGGGCGCCCGACGGGAAGAAGATCCTCTTCCGCCGCATGGTCGGCGAGAAGGATTCAGAGGTCTTCGTCGCCGATCCCGATGGCTCCCATGCCGTGAACCTGACCCGGAATCCTGCCTTCGACGGCTGGCCGGCCTGGTCGCCGGATGGCAAGCGCATTGCCTTCGCCTCGAACCGCGCCGACATGGCGGTCTGGCAGATCTACGTGATGGACGCGGACGGTTCGCACGTGACGCGCGTCGCGGAGACGGATGGGCGCGCCACCGTTCCGCGCTGGTCCGCCGACGGCGCGCAGATCTATTTCACCATCTGCAAGAAGGTGGATGGCGGCGCGGACTGCCACATCCACCGTGCCGCCCCGCCGCACTAGCGCCGCTGCGCTTCAGCGGCCGCGGCGCGGCGAGGGTCCGCGATTCGCCTTCCGGCGCTTCGCCTTGGGGCTGCCGCTCCTCGTCGAGGTCCGCCGGCCCGCGGCGGTGCGGCCCTTGCCCTTAGGCCTCTTGCCGATCCCTGCGCGGGCGCGGCCGACCGGGCCCAGTTGCCGCGCTTTGCGCTCGCGCGGATTCTTCAGCTGACCGGTGTTCTTCTTCTTGGGCGTCGTTCGCGTCTTCCGCGGCCTTGCGCGCGGCTTGGTAGTCCGCTTTCGCTCACCGCCCTGTCCTTCGCCGGGACCGCGAATCGGCCCTCCGGCTGCGGCGACGCTCTCGTCGAGCTGTTCGCCCACGCCTCGCGTCGTCCACTGCGGATCGCCGTTGCCTCCGTTGTTGCTCCGTTCCTCGTGCATCTCCCACCTCGCATCCCGGACGTGCGAATCGAGCGCCCTGCCAACTACTCCGGCGCGCACGTCGCTACCTATCACCGGATCCTCCTCCTTTCGCCAAGCGGAATCATGCGCGTACAAACTTTCCTGAACGCTCGTTCCGTGAGTTGAGGACAACCATGTCTATCCGTTTCCCGATCCGATCCCTCATCGCCGGCTGCCTGGCGATGGCGCTGCCTGCCGCGGCCGCCGATCACATCAGCATCGCGGCCACGCTTCCTTTGACCGGGACCGAGTCCCGCTCCGGGCTGCAATACCGCGAAGGGTACGATCTCGCCTTTGCGCTCGCCAACGCGAAGGGCGGCCTCCGCGTTGGCGGCAAGCAATATCTCGTCGACCTCCGCGCCGTCGACGATGCGAGCGACCCGGCCAAGGCAGGCTCGCTGCTCGAAGCGTATGTGGTGCGCGATCACGTCAACCTTCTCCTGAGCAGCTATTCCACGCGCCTCGTCGAATCCCAATCGACGGTCGCCGAGAAGCATCACGTGCCTCTCGTGATCGGAGGCGCCAGCTCGAAGAGCCTGTTCCGGCGCGGCTACCACTACGCCTTCGGCCTGCAGGCTTCCGTGGAGCAACTCGCCTTTGCGGAGATGCGATTCGTCGAGGAGCAGCAGAAGGCCGGCAAGCTGCCTGCCAAGGTGCGCATCGCGCTTCTCTGGGAGGACACCGCCCACGGCCGCGACTACCGCGACAGCGTCCTGGAATACGTGCGCAAGACGCCCGCCCGGCAGGCGGCTTACGAAATCGCTCTCAACGAGGGATTCGCGCTCGACCAGAAGAGCTACCGCAAGCTTCTCGACAACGTGAAGGCCGGGAACGTGGACGTCTTCCTCGCCGATGCCCACCAGGCCGACTTCATCGTCATGCAGCGCGAGTACCGATCCTTGGGGCTGTGCCACGCCATCGCCTCGTACGGTGCGCGCGGCAGCGAGAAGAAGGCCGCGCAGGAGATCGGGCCGCACGGCGTGGCCGGCCTGGTGTCCGGCGCGTGGTGGACGCCGCTCGTCGCCTCCAGCGCCGAAGGGCAGACGTTCTTGAACGCGTTCCGCGTCCGGTACAATCGCGATCCCGAGGCCTACGAGGCTGTCGGCTACGAGGCGGCGCGCGCGCTCTTCGCCGCCATCGAGAAGGCCGGATCCGTCGAGCCGGGCGCGGTCCGCGCGGCCCTCGCTTCGCTGGAGATGCCCAGCATCCTTCCCGGAGGCAAGCTCTCCTTCCCTGAGGCAAACGGCTACCAAGCGCAGGGGACTTTCGTCCTCTTGCAGAACCAGCCCGACGGCTCGGTGGCCTCGGTCTATCCCCGGGCTGTGGCGACGCGGGAGGGAACCGTGCGCTCCTGCCCGGCGGGCGAGGCCGCCGGTCAGCACTGATCCCGCGGCAGTCTGCTAGATCGCGGGGATGAGCGTCATCGAGGCGCGCCTCCTCGAAGCCATCCCCGCGCCCGCCGGGCCGGTGCCCGACGACGTCATCCTGGCCCGCTTCACCGACTGGGTCGCCGCACAAGGCCTGAGCCTCTACGGCCACCAGGAGGAGGCGCTCCTCGAGCTTCTCTCCCGAAAGCACGTCGTGCTCTCGACGCCGACGGGATCGGGGAAGTCGCTGGTCGCGACCTTCCTCCACTTCCAGGCCATGTGCAGCGGGCAGATCTCGGTCTACACCTGCCCGACCAAGGCGCTCGTCAACGAGAAGTTCTTCGCCCTCTGCGACGTCTTCGGAGCGCGCAACGTCGGGATGATCACCGGCGATGCGGCCATCAACGGCGAGGCGCCGGTACTCGTCTGCACCGAGGAGGTGCTCGCGAATCTCGCCCTGCGCAACCCGAAGATCCGCGCGGACTGTGTTGTGATGGACGAGTTCCATTACTACGCCGACCGCGAGCGCGGTGTCGCCTGGCAGATCCCCCTGCTGCTCCTCGAGAAGACGCAGTTCCTGCTCATGAGCGCGACGCTCGGAGACACGACGCTCATCGAGACGAAGCTCGCCGAGGTCACCCGGCGCGAGGTGGCCCGCGTTTCCGGTGCGGAGCGTCCCGTCCCCCTGGAGATGAGCTACGTCGAGACGCCGCTCCACGAGACCCTCGACAAGCTGGTCGCGGCGGATCGAGCTCCCATCTATCTGGTGAACTTCTCGCAGCGCGCCGCCGCCGAGCGTGCGCAGGATCTCATGTCGGCGGATTTCTCCTCCAAGGAGGAGAAGGCGCGCCTGAAGGACGTCCTGCGCGAGATGGGCATCCGCTTCGACACGCCCTACGGGAAGGACCTCCAGCGCTTCTTGCAGCACGGCATCGGCCTGCATCACGCCGGCCTCTTGCCGCGCTACCGTTTCCTGGTCGAAAGGCTCGCGCAGCAGGGCCTCCTCAAGGTGGTGAGCGGCACCGACACCCTCGGGGTGGGAGTGAACGTTCCCATCCGCACGGTCGCCTTCACCCAGCTCATCAAGTTCGACGGCGAGAAGACCGCGCAGCTCACGGTGCGCGACTTCCTGCAGGTCGCCGGCCGGGCGGGGCGCAAGGGATTCGACGAGCGCGGATACGTCGTGGCGCAGGCGCCCGAGCACGTCATCGAGAACCTGAAGCTCGAGCAGAAAAAGCAGTCCGGGAAGAAGGTGGTGAAGAAGGCCCCGCCCGCGAAAGGCTACGTCCACTGGGACCGGACCACCTTCGAGCGGCTTACCACCCGGCCGCCCGAGCCGCTCGAGTCGCGGTTCCAGGTGACGCACGGGATGATCTTGTTCTTGTTGCAGGCGGAGGCGGAGACCAGCGCCCGCGATACGCCGGGCCCGCAGGGCTATGCGCGTCTCGTGCAGATGGTGCGGCGTTCCCACGGGAACGAAGGCAACAAGCGGATCCACTTGCGGGCCGCGGCGGCGGCCTGCCGGCGGTTGCGCGCCGCCGGGCTCGTCAAGCAGGTGCGCGGGAACGAGTACCTCGCGCCGCACCTCGAGGTGTCGGAGCATCTGCAGTCCGACTTTTCCATCCACCACACCCTCGCGCTCTGGCTGCTCGACACGCTCCCGCGGCTCGATCCGGCGGGCGACACCTACGCACTCGACGTCCTCACCCTGGTCGAGTCGATCCTGGAGAACCCGATGCCGGTCCTCTGGGCGCAGCTCGACCGGGCCAAGGGCGAGAAGGTGGCCGAGTTGAAGGCGCAAGGGATGGATTACCCGGACCGGATGGAAGAGCTGGAGAAGGTCGAATGGCCGAAGCCGCTGCGCGAATTCGTCTACGACACCTTCAACGCGTTCGCCGACAAGCACCCCTGGGTGGGCGCGGAGGACGTGCGCCCGAAGAGCATCGCGCGGGAGCTGTTCGAGCGAGGCAGCTCCTTCGACGATTACGTGCGCGAGTACGGCTTGCAGCGCAGCGAAGGCGTGCTGCTCCGGTACCTGAACGACGCTTACAAGACGCTCCTCACTTCGGTGCCGGAAGGGATGCGCGACGAGGCGCTCGACGACGTGCTTGCGTTCTTGCGCACCACGGTCCGGACAACCGACTCGACCCTGCTCGACGAGTGGGAGGCGCTATTGGACCCCGCCGCGTCCTCCGAGGAGAAGGCGCGCCGGCTTGCCGCTGCCCAGGCGCATCGCGAGGCGCTCGCGGCGCGGCCGCGGGACACGGATTCGCTGTTGCGCGACCCGCGTGCCCTCAAGGCGCGGGTGCGGACCGAGCTGCACCGGCTCCTCCTCGCTCTCGCGCGGCGCGATTTCGCGGGCGCCGTGGCGGGGCTCCGCGCCGCCTCGCCGGACTCCGCTTGGACCCCGGAAGAGCTCGAGGCGGAGCTCGCGCCTTGCCTCGCCGCGCTCGGAGCACTCGATACGACGCCGCGGGCGCGGCGGCCGGATCGGACGGTACTGCTGCCCGACGGCCCGAAGCGGTTCCGGGCGCAGCAGAAGCTCGCGGCGCCGGCGCGGGGCGAGAGCGAGGTCGAGGCGATGTCGCGATCGGCGGGAGCGACCGCTTCCGAGATGGAGCCCGCCTCCCCGGCCGCGACATCCGAGGAGTGGATGCTCGACTGCGTGGTCGATCTCAACCAGCCGAAACCGGAGGAGGAGCCGCTGCTCGAACTGGTGCGGATCGGGACCTGACCGATGGCCGATTTCGTCGGACCCGTGAGAAGGATTGTCCAGCACCCTTGTCATCCCAGGGTCGGGAATGAAAAAGTCCACGGCGACGAATGGCGGACCCTCCCGACGCCCTGATCGCCGTGAAGGGACTCCGCAAGGAGTACCCGGCCGAGCGCGGCACCATCCTGGCGCTCGAGGACATCGACCTGGACGTGGCCGAGGGCGAGCTGGTTGCGATCGTCGGGCCGTCGGGCTGCGGCAAGTCCACCTTGCTCAAGATCGTCGCCGGACTGCTTCCCGCGACGAGTGGCGAAGTGCGGCTCCGCAGCCTGCCCGTCACCGGCCCGCGCCGCGACATCGGGGTCGTCTTCCAGTCGCCGGTGCTCTTTCCCTGGCGCACCGTCCTCGACAACGTGCTGCTGCCTGTCGACGTCCAGCGTCTCGGCCGGGCGAAGCATCGCGGCCGCGCGCTCGACCTCCTGAAGCTGGTCGGGCTTTCCGGTTTCGAAGACCGCTACCCGTGGGAGCTCTCCGGGGGGATGCAGCAGCGGGTCGCGATCACGCGCAGCCTGATGCACGATCCCGCGCTCCTGCTCATGGACGAGCCCTTCGGCGCGCTCGACGCGATGACCCGCGAAAGCCTCAACCTCGAACTGCAACGCATCTGGCTCGAGCGCCGCGAGACCATCCTCTTCGTCACCCACTCGATCCCCGAGGCGGTCTTCCTCGCCGACCGCGTCTTCGTCATGACGGCGCGCCCCGGCCGCGTCCTCGATCGGATCGAGGTCCGCATTCCGCGACCTCGCACCCTGGAAGTGATGGCGACTCCCGAGTTCGGCCGGATCGCCCGCGCAATCCGCGCGCATTTCAATCTGCGAGCAGAGGTCGACGCGTGACCAGGATCCGCGGAGCGATCGGACGCGTCGTCCTCCTCGTAGGGTCGCTCGCGCTCTGGGAGGCGGCGGTGCGGGCGCTGCACGTGCCGTCCTTCATCCTGCCGTCACCCTCGCAGATCGGACTCGCCCTCTACCAGGGGGCGGTAAGCGGCATCTACCTGCAGCATTCCTGGATCACGCTGGTCGAGACCTTGCTCGGCTTCGTCCTCGGATCCGCCGTCGCCTTCCTCCTCGGAACCGCGCTCGCCTCGAGCCGGCGCGTCGAATACTTCCTCTATCCGTTCATCGTGATGTTCCAGAACATGCCCAAGGTGGCACTGGCGCCGCTCATCATCATCTGGTTTGGCCTCGGTCTCGGCTCCAAGGTGGTGAGCGCGGCGCTCATCGCCTTCTTCCCGCTGCTCGTCAACACCATCGCGGGATTGCGCTCGGCGGACGAGGACCGCGTCGATCTGATGCGGTCGCTCGGCGCCACCCCGATGCAGATCTTCTGGATGCTGCGCCTGCCCTCCGCGCTGCCCTTCCTCATGGCGGGGCTGGAAGTGGCGATGGTCTTCTCGCTCGTGGGAGCCATCGTGGCGGAGTTCGTCGGATCGGAGGCGGGTCTCGGCATGCTCATCCAGAGCCGCAATTTCAGCATGGACGTGGCTGGCGAATTCGCCGTTCTCTTCCTCCTCGCCATCCTCGGTCTCGCGCTCAACGCAGTCGTGGTCCTGGTCCGCCGCCGGGTGCTCTTCTGGGATCCCTCCCAGAAGCAAGCATCGAGCGGCCCTTCGGTAATGAAGGGGAGCACCCCATGAAGAAGGGCATCGTCGCGATGGTGGTCGCGTTCGCCGCAAGCGCCCAGGCAGCCGGCGAGAACGTCAAGGTCGGGTTCTGCGCGCGCACCATCACCTCGGCCGCGGCGCCATTCGCCATCGCGGAGAAGATGGGCTGGTACGGACCATCGGGGATGAAGGTCCAGCTGGTCCCGATTCCGGGCTCGACCGATTGTGTGAAGCTGGTCGCGACCGGCGATCTGCCCTATTCGCTGCCCTCGGTAGAGCCGCTGCCGGCGGCGCGCGCGCAGGGCGTCAAGGCGAAGATCTTCTACACGGCGTACCAGGGCAACATCTACGGAATCGCCGTCGGCAAGGACAGTCCGATCCGCGCCATCAAGGACCTCAAGGGCAAGAAGATCGGGGTCGCCTCGATGGCGTCCGGGGGCGTGCACGTGGCGCGCGGCGTCCTCGCCATGACCGGCCTGGATCCGGAGAAGGACGCGCGGATCGTCGTCGTGGGCGAGGCAGCGCAAGCGGCCGCGCTCTTGCGCGGTGGCGAAGTAGCCGCGCTCTCGATGTACGACACGCAATATGCGCTCATCCAGGCCGCCGGCGTACCGCTGCGCATGCTCGATGCGGGCCCGCTCTCGCGGTTTCCCTCGAACGGGTTTCTCGCGCTGGAGGAGACGCTGCGCAAGGACCGCGCGCAGGCGGTGGCGCTCGGCAGGGGCTACGCGATGGGAACCGTGTTCGCGATGGCGAATCCGGAAGCGGCGGTGAAGATCCTCTACGAGGTTTATCCGCAGACGCGGCCGAGCGGAAAGACGGAAGAGGTCGCCATCCGCGACGACGTGAAGACGCTCCTCGCCCGCGCCGAGCACTGGCGCCTCGAGGCCGGCGGCGTGAAGCGATGGGGGGAGAGCTCGATCAAGGACTTCGACGCGTACATCGACTTCCTCCTCAAGTGGAACGTGATCAAGGACAAGGTGCCGGGGACCGAGCTGGTGACGAACGAGCTCATCGACGAGGTCAATCGCTTCGACGCGGCGAAGATCGAGGCGCAGGCGAAGTCGTACAAGTAGCCGGTCAACCTTTGACCGCCCGCTCGATCTCCGCGATGTCGATCTTCTTCATGCGCAACATCGCGTTCATGGCTCGCTGCGCCTTCGCCGGCTCCCGGGACTGGAGGAGCTCCAGGAGTCTCTTCGGGGTGACTTGCCAGGAGAGACCGTACTTGTCCTTGAGCCATCCGCACGGCCCGGGGGCGCCGCCCTCCGAGAGCTTCTCCCAGAGGGAATCGACCTCCTCTTGCGATTCGCAAATCACCTGCATCGAGACAGCCTCGTTGAACTTGAAGAGGGGCCCTCCGTTCAGCGCGGTAAACCGTAGCCCTTCCAGCTCGAACTCGACCGTCATGACCGAACCGGCCGGCCGTCCATGCGTCTGTTGCCCTGCCTCGGGGTAGCGAGCGACGCTGACGACCTTCGAGCTCTTGAAGATCGAGACGTAGAACTTCGCGGCCTCCTCGGCCTGGTTGTCGAACCACAGACAGGGAGCGATCTTCTGGCTGATTGCCATTTCGCATCCTCCTCGCTCGGAGGACCGGGAGCGTAGCGGAACCGACCTTCGTCGTGCTACGGAATCGACACCTTCACGAGAGGAGCGATCGATGCGCGATCTCCGGCGGCTCGAGATGCTCGGTCTTCTGGCGATCTCTGCAGTGGCGCTCGTCGCCGCGCCTGCGCGCGCGGCGGCCACCTATCCCAACCAGAAGGAGGCCGATTACGTCGCCCGTGAGTTCAAGTTCCAGACGGGTGACGTCCTCCCCGAGGTGCGCCTGCATTACACGACGCTCGGCACTCCGCAGCGCGACGGCGCGGGACACGTCACGAACGCAGTGCTGATGCTCCACGGCACCACGGGCACCGGCAAGAACTTCCTCAACCCGACTCTCGCGGGCGAGTTGTTCGGACCCGGCCAGGTGCTCGATGCCTCCAAGTACTACGTGATCCTGCCGGATGGGCTCGGGCGCGGCGGCTCGTCGAAGCCCAGCGACGGCATGCACGGTAGGTTCCCGCGCTACGGATACAACGACGTCGTCGAGGCCCAGCACCAGCTCGTCACCAAGGGCCTCGGCATCGATCACCTGCGCGCTGTCGTCGGCACCTCGATGGGCGGGATGCAGACGTGGATGTGGGGCGAGAAGTGGCCCGACATGATGGATGCGCTCTTGCCCGTCGCGAGCCAGCCCACCCAGATCTCCGGGCGCAACCTCATCTGGCGCCGCATGGTCGCGCAGTCGATCCGCAACGACCCCGACTGGAGCGGCGGCGACTACAAGGCGCAGCCCAGGCGCTGGACCTATACGATGCCGGTCTTCCTGATCATGACCGACAGCCCGGTGCGGCTGCAGAAGCAGGCTCCCACGCGCAAGGAAGCCGAAGCGCTCTACGACAAGACGGTGGCCGACGCGCAGAGCAAGTTCGACACCAACGATTACCTCTACTGGTACGAATCTTCGTGGGACTACGACCCCGAGCCGGACCTCGCCAAGATCAAGGCGCCGCTCGTGGCGGTGAACTTCGCGGACGATGAGATCAATCCGCCGGACATCGGCGTGATGGAGAAGACGGTTGCGAAGATCCCGCGCGGGCGCTCGGTGCTCGTGCCCGAGAGCGAGAAGACCATCGGGCACCAGACGCTGACGCTGGCGGCGGTGTGGAAGCCGTATCTCGAGGAGCTTCTCCGCTCGCCCGCCTCGGCGACCGCGCGCAAGCCCTGAGCGGGGGGATTGCCGCCACGGTCGTGCTCTGCGCGGCGGCTGCCTCCGCGCAGGCGCCCCCGCGGTTGACCGTCCACGCCGATCAGGCGCTGCGCTCCGTTCCCGCGCAGCTCGTCGGCGCAAACCTCACTTCCTACGGGAAGACCGGTAGTTCCGTGGCCGACTGGGAGCCCTGCTGCCTGGGCCCGGCCGTGACGTTGCCGCAGCCCATCGCCCTGTGGCGGGCCCCGGGCGGGATCCTCGGCGACTTCTTCCATTTGAACGGGCTCTACGACAACACCAACCTCGCCGGGACGCCGAACGGCGTCGACCTGATTCATTTCGTCAACCTGGCGGAGCGGCTGCGCGGCGGGCTCGTGCACATCCTCAACATCAACGCCAGCGACCAGGAGCTGGTGAATGAGGTCGAGTACCTCAATTCGCCGGCGCCTGCCTCGCCCGCTCCCGGCTGGACGCCGACCTCGTTCCGCTTCGACGCCGTCGCCCCTGCCGGGTACTTCGCCTGGCTGCGCGCCCGGCACGGCCATCCAGCGCCGGCCCTCGTGAAGTACGTCGAGATCGGGAACGAGGTCTGGAACTACTTCAACGATACCGACACGCGCTGCAATCACGTCGCGAGCTGCTATGGCGTGCAGGCAGCCGCTCTCGCGCAGAAGCTCAAGCAGAAAGACCCCTCGCTGCAGGTGGGCGTTTCCGTTCTCACCGTGGGCCAGTCCGCCAATCCCGGATATCTGGCGCGGGACATCTATGCCGGATTCAAGAGCGCCGGAACCTCACCGGACTTCGTCTTCGATCACGGCTACTACAACTGCAACCGCGGCCCCGAGAATGGTGCCCAGGCACAGGCCTCGATCCTCTGGGCGGACGGAATCGCCGCGGCCGCGGCCAGGAATCGCAGCGAGCTCACGAATGCCTTCGGCGCTGCCCGCGCCGGCCAGATCGCGCTCTTCCTCGACGAGTTCGGACCGCAAGCGTGCGGCAATGGACCGGATGCATGGGAAGGGTTCGGTCCCTGGGAGGCCGCGGCCGCCGCGCACGTCTACGCCGCCGCGCTGCACGCGGGACTGACCTACGTCAGCTACTACTCGTGGAACGGGGACCCGGGCAACGCGAACGCCGCCGGATACGGGCTCGTGAACGGGACCAGCACCGTCGACGCGAACTTCTGGGGCGTGTGGCTGGCCTCGCGCTTCATCGCGGGAGCCGCGAGCGAGATGGCAGTCGACGGCGTTCCGGCCGGACTGCGCGCCTTCGCGGTGCGGTCGGCGTCGCAGCTGAAGATCCTGCTCTTGAACCCCAGCCCCACCTCGCCCGCGACGGTGTCGGTCGCCATCGCGGGTGGTGCCGCCGGCGCGGCGTCGCAGCTTCGCCTGAATCCTTCGTATGCGTCGAACGGCGTTCCCACCGTTCGCAGCGCAGTGCCGCAGAGCGCACCGCAACCGTCGGCCGCCAATCTTTCGGCGCTGACGCTTCCTACGCTGTCGGCGACGCTCCTCGAGATGCCGATCTTCTCGAAGGGCGGCGGCGTGCGCGAACGAGCGCTACCGCCGCGACCGCGAACAGCGCCAACGGTTCGAGAATCATCGCGGCGAGGGCCGCGCGAACACCGAAGCGATCCGCGACAGCCCCGAGAAGAAGCGGAATCGCGAGCTCCACGGTCGCCATCGTCGAATTGACGATGTTCACCAGCGTCGAGCGGCCGGGCAGCGCCGCGAAGGCCTGCGCGCTCACCACAGGATGCAGCGGAGCTGCAAGCGCGAAGGTGAATGCAAGGAGCGCCACGCAGACGGGTAAGGAGGAGGTGAGGATGCAGCCTGCGAAGACCCCCGCACACCCGCCGGATGCGACGAGGAGGAGGCGAATCCCACCCAGGCGCGCTGGAATCCGTTCGACGACCGCGAGCGCGCCGATCGCGCTCAGCGTCGCCGCGCCGAAAGCAACGCCGCGCTGCACCGCCGTCGCGCCGAGGGCCTCGAGATGGAGCGCGCCGAACGACACAAGCGCCTCGTCCATGAGCGTGCACAAGACGCCCGCGCCGCACCAGAGGATGGCGGTGCGTAGTCCCCCTCGGTCGGGCCCGGCCGCTTCCTCGAGCGAAGAAGGCGCCGGCTGCGGTAACCGCGGGCCCCCGCGCACCAGCACCGCCTGCACGAGCGCCACCGCCGCCGCTACGACGAACGCCGCTCTCCACCCCGATCCGATGAGCGCCAATCCCGCGAGCAACAGAGGTGCGGCGAGGTCGCCCATCGACTGATAGAGAGCCCACCGCGACAGCGTCCGTTCGCCGTCTCGCGGAGCAGCGTCCACCAGCGCGGCCTGCGCCGTGCCGCAGGCAATTCCGGTGGCTGGACCATAGAGGAGGAGCGCCGCGAGCAACATCCAGTGGGACGAGGCAGCCGCCGCCCACAGGCAGGTTGCCGCCATCGCCAGCTGCGCGGCCGCGAGCAACGACCGGCGGGGCCAGCGCGCCGTGAGGGCGAATAGCGGCGCCTCCAGCGCGCCGAGCAGTTGCATGGCGACCAGCGTCCAGCCCGCGGCGAGCGCGGGCGAGACGTGGAAATCGTGCAGGAGATCGGGCGACCCGTTCGGCGGGACTCCCGACGCTAGCTCGTCGAGAAGAGCTACCGAGAGCAGCAGCTGGACCGCGCGCTGGGATCAGGGGGGAGATGTCTGACGAAGGCGCATGCGCGGAGCCTACCACGCCGCACACCCATGGGCAGGAGCGCCCACGGAGACGGACTCGCACCGCGTAGATCACAATAGACCCGAGCCGGACGTGTCCCGTATCACCGATGCTCCATCATGCCGGCCATTGCCACCGTCGCGACCTACGCAATCCTGACCTGCCTCTGGTCGACCATCTTCGTCTTCTATCTGCTCAACCGGCGGAAGACGGCCGACTACCCGTTCGCGGCGATGTTGCTCTCCGTGCTCGCGCTCGACGCCTTCAAGTCGGCGCTGGAGAGCGGCTACTTCGGTCTCGTCTGGGGCTGCCAATACGGCGTCCTCAGCCCGTCGTTCCAGGTGCTGGGACGGCCGGGGCCGTTGATGGCCGTGAAGCTCGTCAACCTGGCCGTCGCCGCGGTCGTGGTCGCGCGACTCTTGCGCACCTGGATTCCCGCGCTCTTCGTGCAGCGCCAGATGCAGCGGGTGAAGTTCGAGGGAGTGTCGCAGGTCGCCCGCGACATCGAGCAGAGCTTCCACGCCGCCTTCCAGACCACTCCCGACGCGATGTGCATCGTCCGCTTCGACGACGGCGTGATCGTCGCCGTCAACGAAGGCTACACCCGCATGAGCGGGTGGTCCGAGTCGGAGGCGGTCGGCCGCACCTCGGTGGATCTGGGCCTGTGGATCGACGTCGAGCAGCGCAAGCGGCTCTTCGAGGAGCTGAGCACGAGCGGCGCGTCGCGCGAGCTGGAAACGACGTTCCACAAGCGCGGCGGGGGCGAGTTCCACTGCTCACTCACCTCTCGCGTCTTCACGGTCGGCGAGCGGAAGTTCTTCCTCACCGTCGCCCGCGACATCACCGAGCGCAAGCGCAACGAGAGCCTCCGCGCCGCCCTGTACCGCATCGCGCAGTCCGCGGGCTGCTCCGGATCGCTGCAGGAGCTGCTCGGCGAAGTGCACCGGATCATTGCCGACCTGATGCCGGTGCCGAACTTCTACATCGCCCTCTACGACGAGGCGCGGAGCATCTTCCACTTCCCCTACGCGGTGGACGAGCACGACGAATTGCCCAGCGTGCCGGCCGACCTCGAGGGAAGCTTGACGAAGTACGTCTTCCGCACCGGCAAGGCCCTGGCCGTGGACGAGCCGGGCTTCCAGGAGCTGGTGCGGGCGGGCGAGGTGCGGGAGATGGGCGCTCCCTGCGATTCCTGGATCGGCGTTCCGCTCAAGACGCAGGACCGGACCGTCGGCGTGCTCGCGGCCCAGTGCTACACGGCTACTGTCCGTTACGAGGCGGCGCATCTCGAACTGCTCACTTTCGTTTCCACCCAGATCGCGCACGCCATCCAGCGCAAGCAGGGCGAGGAGGCGCTGCGGGCGAGCGAGCGCCGCTTCCGCGCCGTCATCGATAACGCCTCCGACGGCATCTGCCTCCTCGACGCCGCCGGGCTCGTCCGCCCGCTCAATCCGGGCGGGCAGGTTCTCGGTCAGGGGTGGCTGCTCGACGTCGTCCATCCCGAGGACGTGGCGACGGTGCGGCAGAAGCTGGACGAAGCCCACGCTCGCCCCTCGGTGCCGGTGGTGGCGCAGGGACGGGTAGTCAGCGCCGACGGCCACCGGCCGGTGGAGCTGATCTTCACCAACCTCCTCGACGAGCCCGCGGTGCGCGGCGTGGTGCTCAACGTGCGCGACCTGTCCGAGCGCAAGCAGCTCGAGGCGCGATTGCTAGCCGCGGACCGCATGGTCTCGGTGGGAACGCTCGCTGCAGGCGTGGCGCACGAAATCAACAATCCGCTCGCCTATGTGATCGCGAATCTCGAGATGGTCGCCGACGAGCGGCCGCAGGTGAGCGAGTCGGTCGCGGAATTGATCAAGGCTGCGCAGGAAGGCGCGGAGCGGGTGCGCCTCATCGTGCGCGACTTGAAGACTTTCTCCCGCGCCGACGAGCGGCGGCACGGCCCCGTGGACGTGCATCACGTGCTGGAAGCGTCGGTGAGCATGGCCGGAAACGAGATCCGCCACCGCGCACGGCTGGTGCGCGAGTACGGCACGGACGTGCCGCGCATCGTCGGCAACGAGGGGCGCCTCGGCCAGGTGGTGCTGAACCTGCTCGTGAACGCGTCGCAGGCGATTCCCGAAGGCTCTGTGGAAGCGAACCAGATCACCTTGCGGACGTTCCGCAAGGGCGATCGGGTGGTGATCGCGGTGCGCGACAGCGGCGCCGGCATCGCTCCCGAACACCACGGCCGGCTGTTCGAGCCGTTCTTCACCACCAAACCGGTGGGAGTGGGAACCGGTCTCGGTCTCTACATCTGCCGCCAGATCGTGGAGTCGATGGGCGGCACCATCTCGGTGGAAAGCGTCCCCGGGAGCGGGACGACCTTCGCGGTAGAGCTTCCCATCGGGTCCGGCGGTGCGCAGTCGCCCAGCCTCGTCAACTTGCCCGCGCCCCCCGTCCGGCGCGCGCGCATCCTCTCGGTCGACGACGAGCCGCGCATCGGCAGCCTCCTCAAGCAGGCGCTGGCGCCGCACGAAGTGGTCGATCTCACCTCGGCGGAACAAGCGCTGAAGCGCATTCGCAAGGGCGAGCGCTTCGACCTCATCTTCTGCGACTTGATGATGCCGCGCGTGACCGGCATGGACTTCCACGCGGCGCTCGCGGTCGAAGCTCCCGAGCAGGCGCGTCGCACCGTCTTCCTCACCGGCGGCGCTTTCACCGCGCGCGCCCACGCCTTCCTCGATCAGGTAGAGAATCCGCGGGTGGAGAAGCCCTTCAATCTGGCGGGGCTGCGCGCGCTGGTGGCAGAGCGGCTGCAGGCCTTCCGCGGCGACCTGAACTGATCCACATCCCACCGGAAAGGCACGACCTGTCGTAGGCTCCCTTCCGGTGAAGGTGGCGCGCATCGAGGTCGGGTCCTTCCGCCGCGACGGGGTGGAAATCCTCCGCGACGTGGAGTGGATCATCGAGTCCGGCCAGCATTGGGCCGTGCTCGGGCCGAACGGCTCGGGAAAGACCTCCCTCGCCCGCATCCTCGGTGCCTACGAGTGGCCCAGCGAGGGCGCGGTGGAGGTGCTGGGCGACAGGTTCGGCCGCACCGACCTGCGCGAGCTGCGCAAGAAGATCGGCCTCGTCTCCTCCGCCCTCGAGCCTCGGTTTCCGGACGCGGAAGATGCGCGATCGATCGTGCTTTCGGGCCTGGAAGCTTCGATCGGCAGAAATCGCGCCTTCACTGCTGCGGAGGAGGCGCGCGCCGTTGCCGCGCTCGGGGCGGTCGGCGCCGCCCACCTCGCGACCCGGCCATTCGGCGTCCTTTCGCAAGGCGAACGCCAGCGGGTCCTGATCGCGCGCGCTCTCGTGCCGGCGCCGCGGCTGTTGGTGCTGGATGAGCCGTGCGAGGGGCTCGATCCCGTTGCCCGCGAGCGATTCCTCGACGACCTCTCCCGTCTGTGCGCGATGCGCGAGGGGCCGACGATGGCGCTCATCACCCACCACCTCGAGGAGATCCCTCCTTTCGTCACCCACGTGCTGCTGCTCTCCGGTGGGAAGACGGCGGCGGCTGGACCGGTCGCCGAGGTCCTCACCGATGCAAACCTGACGCGCGCGTTCGGAGTGCCCTGTGAGGTGCGCGGCGAAGGGCAAGGCCGGTACTCTTTGCGCATCGAGAGCCGGGGCCAGTGATGGATGACGATCCGATTCCCTACATGCAACGCACCCGGGACTATTACGCGGCGCTCGGCTATCCCGAACCTTATCGCTGGGCCCGCTTCGCCGATGTCCCCTTCCAGCCGTTACAGAAGCCGCTCGCGGACTGCCGCGTAGCTCTCATCACGACCGCGGCTCAGGGCAACCACCGAAGCCAGTACGACGCCGAAGCCAAGTTCTATCGCGTCTACTCGCTCGACGCTTCGCGGGATCACGAGCTCTGCATCTCGCACGTGGCCATCGATTTCGACCACACCACGGGCGAGGACCCGGGCACTTTTTTCCCGCTGCGCGAGCTACGCCGGGCGGCCTCGCGGGGCCGGATCGGATCGGTCGCCCCGCGCTTTCACGGCGCCCCCACCAATCGCAGCCATCGGGTGACGCTCGAGGTCGACTGCCCGGAGATCGTCGAGCGCTGCAGGGCCGACGGCGCCGATGCGGCGATCCTGGTGCCCAACTGCCCGGTTTGCCATCAAACCGTGAGCCTTGCGGCTCGCGCCCTGGAAGAGCACGGCATCGCAACCGTCGTCATGGGCTCCGCCAAGGACATCGTCGAATACGCCGGCGTGCCGCGCTTCTTGTTCTCGGATTTTCCGCTCGGCAATTCCGCCGGGCGCCCGAACGACCCGTCCTCGCAGGCGTTCACGCTCGATCTGGCCTTGAGCCTGCTCGAGCGGGCGCCAGGGCCTCGGACGACGGTGCAATCGCCGCTGCGGTGGGCGCAGTCCGCGGAATGGAAGCTCGATTACGCAAACCCGGCTCGCCTCTCGAGAGAAGAGCTCGAGAAACGGAGCCGGGAGTTTGCCGAGCAGAAGAAGATCGCAGCGCGGGTGCGCTCCGGGACCGAGTAGCCTCTACGGCCAGGCCGCTCCGGCCGCGAGCTTCAGATCCATGTCGACGTCCGCGGTCCAATTGCTGGACGGCGGCGTTCCGGTGCCGCTCAGGGTGAGCGTGATGGTCCGGCTGGTGCTGCTCACGTAGTCGAGGATCTCGACGTCGTCGGCGCGCGCCAGGACGAGCGACTTACCGGGCGGATTCGCAGGGTCCTTGACGTACTTCGCCAGCACCTGGGTCTTGCCGTTGCCGCTGATGGTCAGCTGCAGCGTATCGAAGCCATTGAAGTCGGCGGCGAACCCGGAAGGGATCGCCATCCCGGCTTGGTTGAGCTGGATGCTCGAATTCACCTTCACCGGGCCTGCGGTGTTGCTGGCGCCATTCTCGGTGATGGGCGTCGAGGGCATGTCGAAGGTGAAGGAGAAGGGCGGCAACGTGGTCACGAGTCCGCCGGGTACCCCCGGGATCACGCCCTGGATCCGCTGCGTCACCACCATGGTCGGTTCGGTGGCGCGGGCCTGGAAGATGTCGCCACAACCCGCCATGGCGAGGAGCGAGCCGAGCAGGAGGGACAGCTTTCGCAAAGTGTCGGTCATGGGTCGGGTCCGGTTCAGTAGACGAAGAGGAGGAAGCCCAGGCTCACCGAGGGCGTGCGGGCGAAGAGCTGGACGTTGCCGGCAGACACCAGCTGGCTCGAGCTACCGGGGTTTCCGGCCGCGATGGCCTCGCGCACGTTGCGCGCCTCGGACCAGATCCAGCTGATTCCACCGCGCAGGAAGAAGACGAAACGCTGCTGCGAGCCGAATTCGAGACCGACCGAAGTGGTCACGAAATCGTGCTGCACCTCGCGGAGCAGGACGCGCGCGGCGGCATCGTTCGAGAACTTGCTCGCGTCGCCCTGGAAGTAGTGGCCACCCTCGAGGTTGAGGGTGGGCGTGACGGCCCACTCGAAGGGGATGTAACTCGCTCCAGCGCGCACGCCGAATCCGGCGAGGTCGTAGTTGGCGCCGGCGTCGAAGCGGAATGCGCGGTAGGGGCGGAACACCGCCGCGAGGCCGGCGCCGCCAGGGAATCCGCCGTCGAGCTGCAAGCCGACGTGGCGGACGTCGGAGAGGCTGTACCAGTGGTGCGCGGGACGATCGAGCGCCGGATCGAACGGGCTCTGCGTGTCGGCCCGCGCGGCCGAAGCGCCGAGCAGCGCGCAGGCGAGAAACAGGGAAGTGCGAAGAGACATCGTCGTGGTCTCCAAAGATCGAAAGAGTGGCCGCGGTGGGGGAAGCGTCGAGAAGAGCGGCTTCCAGTGAAGCTAGAAGAGACGCAGGGGTCCGGTCAAAACGACTTTATCGAGGGAAGAATGGAAGGGTGCGGGTCTGCGCCATCCGGCGCACCTGCTGCGAGGCGGCCTTACACGAAAGCGTTTCGCCGAAGCGTGTGCGCCGCTGTTAGACTGCGGCCCACATGCGGATCGAGCTGAACTACGGCCGTGGCACGTTGCCGGTAGAGCTTCCGGACAATCTGGAAGTCACGCTCATTCGCAAGCCGGTCATGCCGGTGTTGCCCGACCCCCTGGCAGCCGTGCGCGGGGCGCTGGCGCGGCCAGTGGGCGCCCGCCCATTGATCGAGGAGGCGAGAGGGAAGAAGACCGCTTGCATCCTGATCTGCGACGTCACCCGGCCGGTCCCGAATGCGCTCTTGTTGCAGCCGGTCATCCGCGAGCTGCTGGAGGCCGGCATGCCCGCCGCCGGCATCACGGTACTGGTCGCGACCGGCCTGCACCGTCCCAACCTCGGCACCGAGCTGGAGGAGCTGGTCGGCGATCCGTGGGTCTTGCGAACGGTGCGCGTCGAGAACCATTACGCGCGCCGCGACGAGGAGCACGTCGATCTCGGCTACACGGCGAAGGGCACGCCGGTGAAGCTGGACCGCCGATTCGTGCAGGCGGAGGTGAAGATCGTCACCGGTCTGGTGGAGCCGCACTTCATGGCCGGGTACTCCGGCGGCCGCAAGGTGATTGCGCCGGGCGTCGCGCACCGCGACACCATCACCACCTTCCACAGCGAGCGCTTCATGAGCCATCCGCGCGCGGAGAATTGCGTGCTGGAAGGCAATCCGCTGCACGAAGAGCAGCTCGCCGTCGTCGGCATGCTCGGTCCGGTGCTCTCGGCGGACGTGGCGATCGACGAGCAACGGCGGCTGTCGTTCGTCAGCTTCGGCGAGGTGGTGCAGAGCCATGCGCTGGCGGTGGCGTTCGTCGAGCGCTACGTACGGGTGCCGGTGTCGCGGCGGTTCAAGACGGTGGTGACCAGCGCAGCCGGCTACCCGCTCGACAAGACCTACTATCAGACCATCAAAGGGATGGTGGCGCCACTCGACATCCTCGATCGCGACGCGAACCTGATCGTGGCGTCCGAGTGCTCGGAAGGAATGGGCTCACCCGAGTACGTCGAGGCGCAGCAGCGCCTGATCGATCTCGGTGCGGACGGCTTCTTGCGTGACATCGAGCGGAAGCGCTTCGCCGACATCGACGAGTGGCAGACGCAGATGCAGCTCAAGCCCATGCGCATCGGACGCATCCAGCTCTACAGCGGCGGACCCGTCGACCGGGCCCTGACCGGCGTGGCCGCCATCGACTCCATCGAGCGTGCTGTCGGAGAAAGCGCGCGCGAGATGGGCGACGCGCACGTGGCGGTCATTCCCGAAGGACCCTACGTGGTGCCGTTCTTCCAGCCGAAAGATTGACGAATCTCCAATCCCTCGTGTCGTGTCTCCGAGGAACCGGAAACCAGCCATCCGCAAGGTGAGCCGCCTGGGAGTCGAACCCAGGACCCTCGGCTTAAAAGGACAGGCCCGCTTGTCGCACCGGGTGGCAAGGCTTCGCAAGCTGTCGCAACGACTGGACAAATTGCGGGCGACGATTCCATGCATCGGCAGGGTTTGGCAGATTTTCCGCTCTCGTTTGCTGCTCCCTTGCTGACGGTCCGCCAGGTCGCCGCGTTCCTGCGCGTTTCGACGCGGACGGTCTACGCGATGTGCGCCGAGGGGCGCCTCGGGCACGTGCGCGTGATGAACGCCATTCGAATCGCTCCGGCCGCGCTCGTCGCACTGGACCGATCATTGGCCAAGTAAGCTCAGAAATGCTCGCGGTGTCACGACCTCCACATCCTCAAACCGTCCAACGGAGAGGAGATCCTGATCGCCGGTGACGACATGAGTTGCGCGCCCCTCCACTGCGGCAGCCAGGTACTTGTCATCGTCCGGGTCCCTGGACACACGCGAGATCTCGTGAGCGCCTGCAACGAGGTCGGCCAGCACGACGATGTCCTCGAACCAGAGCTGAGCATCGACGCCGTGGAGGACCTTACGCACTTTGGGATAGGCGAGGGCCCGCAGTACCTCGTCGACGATTTGTGGAGAAATCACGAGGTGGAAGCTCGCGGCGCTCAGGAATCGCTCGAGCACCTTGCCTGGAGTACCGCCGGGCTGGATGATGGCGCTGATGTAGACGTTCGCGTCGAGGACAGCCCGAAGCAAGGGCTACTTGACCTTCCGGCGAGCTTTGCGCGGCCGCTTGCGGGCGGCTCGCTGCGCCTCGAGCGCGATTTCGAGCGCCTCGTCTTCGCTGACGCTACTGTCTTTGCGGCGCTCGAAGACTTCCGTCGCATGCCGCCGCGCGAATCGGCGCATCTGCTCCAGTCGCTCCACAGGTACGAGCGCGGCCAACGGCTTGCCTTTGCGCTCGATGACGAACTCATCGTGCCTGAGAGCCACACGGTTGAGGAGATCACCGATCCGCTGGCGAACCTCGATTGTGGAGACCTTCTCGGCCATGGCAACCCCTGACACTCGCAACCAGTATACTTGCGCTAGTTGCAGTGATCAATGCCAGTTTTGGAGGCAACCCGGGGCTGGTCGCGGTGCGCTCTTTTCGCGTAATTTCGGGCATGGCCAAGAAGGCGAAGGTCATCCCTCTCCGACGGAACACGTCCCCGAATATCGGCGCATTCATCCTGAAGGTGGTCTTGCGCGGGGTGAAGCCGCCGATCTGGCGGCGCCTGCGCGTAGCGACCGATCTCACCCTCCGCGACCTCCACCACGTGCTTCAAATCGCCATCGGCTGGACGGACAGCCACCTGCACGAATTCGAGGTCGGCGGAAAGCGCTACGGAATGCCGGATCCACAGGAAGACATCGGCCCCTCGACGCTCGACGAGCAGAACTACCGGCTGACCGAACTGTTCCGGAAGGGAATCCGCGCCGACTACCTCTACGACTTCGGCGACGACTGGCGGCACCAGATCGTCGTGGAAGACGTGGTCTCCTCGGAGAGCAATGCACCGAAGGCGCAGTGTCTGGCGGGCGCGCGAGCCTGCCCACCGGAGGATTGTCACGGCCCGCACGGTTACGGCGATCTTCTCGAGGTCCTGGCCAACCCTTCAAACAAGCGTTACGCGGAGCTGCGGGAATGGGTCGGGCCATACTTCGCGCCCGAGGACTTCGACCCGGCCTTCGTCAATCGCGAGCTCCGCGGTGCAGGCTCTGCCTCTTGGCGCCGCAAGCGCGAGCAGTTCTACGGCTCGTGACGCGCGTTGCCGCCTTGGGCTACAGACCTGAGCGAGGGAGCATCATGAAGAAGCGTTCGAGTCGGAAGAAGGTTTCGGCCTTCGCCAAGCTCAGCGCCGGAATCGAGGACGCGATCGCGTACCACCGTGGGGAACGGACGCTGACGGCGCGCGAAGTCGAATTCCCTCCGCTGCCAAAGCTCGGAGCGCGAGATGTGGCCAAGGTCCGAGCCCGCCTTCGCCTCTCCCAGGTCGCCTTCGCCAGGCTGCTCAACGTTAGCCCGCGAACCGTCCAGGCCTGGGAGAGGAACGCCCGCAGGCCATCCGACGCGGCGCTCATGCTGCTTAATGTCGCACGGCGCCATCCTGAGGTGCCGCTGGAACCGTGAGAGCGACACCGCGAGCAAGGCGCGACACGCACGTAGCCGGGCATGAACGCCGTGGCCTCGTGCGAACTTTTGGGCGACCGCGCCGGCCCCATGCGGGGTAAGCCTTCGCGAAAATGGCCTTCTAGTTGCGCCGACCCAAGCCTATGAGCCACGATTCGCGCGGCCTCAGTAGACGATGTGGGGACCGAAGTGTGGCTCGCGGCCAGCAATTACATCTGACTCCCACTCCTTTAGCTTGGCGTCCGCGAATTGGGGCATCCAGAAGCGCCGGCACAGGGAGAAGTACTCCCGGACAGGCGCCGTTTGACCTCTCTGCAGTAGCTCACACGCGAGCGCCATGTTCGGGCCGAAGGAATTGAGTTGTGGCGAGCCAGGCGTACGGCCCGCCTCGAGAAGCTCGGCACCGGCCGTAGCGAGTTCGCCTCGCGCCAGGGCCGTACGGCCGAGCAGAAGATGCCCGTGATGGATGGCGTTTCCATAGTTCCAATCGCTTTGGTACTGGAGCGCTAGCGTCAGGAGTTCGCGGGCAAGCGCCGCCGTTCTCTCGTGATCGCCGCGTTTCAGCGCTCGCTCTGCCATCCCGCGTAAGGCGAGAAACCTCGCATATCTCGCACCGAGCGTTCCCGCCGTCACCAGGGCTATTCGGGCCGGGACGCGGAGCGCTCGCACAACGAAGACAAGCCCTCGCCCAGCGTCGAGTGCCTTCGCACCTGGTTGTAGAACGCCTCGATGTACTCGAACAGCTTCGCCTTCGCGTCGGCGTGCGTTTCGAATCGGTCGCCGAGTTCGAAGGTCATCGTAGAGAACCAGCTCTCCATCGCAGCGTTGTCGTGCGCGTTGCCTCGCCGGCTCATGCTGCAGACGATGCCGTGGGCGGCGAGTACCCGCTGGTAATCCTCGCTCGCGTACGGGCTGCCCTGGTCGGTGTGGTGCAGGAGGCCCGCCTCCGGGCAGCGGCGCCGCAGCGCCTGCTCGAGGGCGCGCAGCGCCAGGTGCCGATCGTTGGCGGCCGACAGCGCCCAGCCCACCACCATCCGCGAGAAGAGGTCGAGGACGACGGCCAGGTAGAGCTTGCCCTCGCCGGTGAGAATCTCGGTGACGTCGCCCACCCAGCGCTGGTTGGGCAATTCGGCCTCGAAGCGCCGGTCGAGCAGATTGGCGGCGACCGGCTGGTCGTGATCGCTCATCGTCGTGCAGCGGTAGCGCTTGCGAAGTCGTGCCCGCAGACCCTCGCGGCGCATCAGCCGGGCGACGTGCTTGCGGCTCACCGCGATGCCCTGCGCCTGCAGCTCGGCGTGTATGCGCGGGCTCCCGTAGGTCCGCCGGCTCCTCTCGTGCGCAGCGCGGATCATCACCGCGAGCCGCACGTCGTTTTGCGCCCGCGTCGAGAGCGGTCGCCGGCGCCAAGCGTAGAACCCCCCGCGGGAGACCCTGAGGACTCGGCAAAGGATCCGGATCGGATAGTGGGCCTTCTCCGCATCGATGAAGACGAACCTCAGCGATGCTCTCTGGCGAAGAAGGCCACGGTGCGTTCAACCGGTCGTCGCAACGGACGTGATCTACTCCCCTCGTGGAGGTGTCCCAATGGCGCAGCTCGGCCGGCCAGGCTTGTCGGCGCACCAGAAGCAAGAGCTCTGGTCCCGGTGGAGGATGGGGCAGTCGATCAGCGAAATTGGGCGCGCGCTGGGGAAGCAGTCTGGCTCGATACACGGAGTGTTGGCCTCCAATGGCGGCGTCACACCCTACGTTAAGAGCCGGGCCTGCTGCGCTCTCACGCTGGCCGAGCGCGAGGAGATCTCGC
>Ga0209474_10000259_pt1 | contig 62574 bp, 70 predicted proteins | sample GraSoiAngelo_145_FD_185902 | JGI IMG/M metagenome (GOLD analysis project Ga0209474, IMG submission 185902) | Grasslands soil microbial communities from the Angelo Coastal Reserve, California, USA - 14_1009_05_20cm (SPAdes) (version 2) | ecosystem: Environmental > Terrestrial > Soil > Grasslands...
GCGAGCGGTTCCGGCGGCTCGCCGCGCTCGGCCTCGACTTCTGCTACGTGATCCCGGGCTCCACGGGCATGCCGCGCGAGGTGGCGGTGACGTCGCTGGTGCAACTCGGGCAGGAGGTCGTCCCTGCGCTGGGGTGATCGACCCGCTGATGCCCTGTTTAATCGAAAACCGAAGTATGAAAGCTAGCTCACTTATCGTGACGTTCGTGCTCATGGGAATGCCAAATGCGGCACTCTCCCGCCCCGAACGATCGGCGGGGACGGCAATCTCGAGCGCCGGCTACACGACCCGTGTCATCATGAAGGGCTTCGCCGTAGCCTCAGCGTTCCCGCCCGCTCCATCTCCCATAGTGTTTAGCTTCTACGGTGGCTGGCGTTGTGGACCGGCCCAGAGGAAGCGTGCCGTCTGCCCGATACGCCGAGCACGAATCCAGGGCGGCGCCTTCGAGACGGGTTCCTTTGAGCTTCTGACGGACACGATCACCTTCAAGGGGAGAGCGGCGTTTGGCAAGAAGGCCAGCTGCGACGTCGCTGGCGTCGTGTCAGCGCCTGCCGTCACCATCTCAAACCCGCCCCTCGGCGCAAGACTGGTTGCTGCCTACTCCTGCATCCTTAGAACGACGTGACTAACCGACGCGGGCACGGTGACGTTGTTTCGTCGCAAATAAGCCAAGGAGACGATCGGGTATGACGGTGAACAGCTGGTCGAGGCGGCGAGCCGCGCGCTGGCGGTCGATCTCGCCACGCGCTGCCCGCACGCGAGGTGGGGCAGCGTCGAGGTGCGCGAGGTGATGAAGGTCGGGCCGATGTGAGGGCCTTACTGACCCGTATACTCAAACATGCCCGTGTCGGTGACCGGCTCGTTCTCTCGCGTGAAGTAGGACACCAACCGATCCCGGCCCTCGAGCCGGTAGACCGTCCAGCGCGCGTTCGGCTTGTCGAGTTCGAGAAACACCGCTTCCTGGCCCTTCAGTTGCACCAATACGAACTCGTGGGCACGGTCCTTCTCCTCCCATCCGACGAGCCCGGGATGAAAGTGCTTGATACGCAGGAACACGGACTCTCCGTCCTGCTCGACGGCGAGCAATTCGTAGAACCGCACCTTGCCATCCTTCACCCACCGGAACATGCCCATGAGAGTGTTGCCACGGAGCGGGCTCCAGTGCTCTTCGACCGGGTCCTGGCCGCTTTGCCCGAGCCAGTTGCCGGAGAGCCAGCTCAGCTCTGCCGGGCTGACACCGGACAACCCAATAGACGGAAACTTGCTCATCGCGGCATTTCGTCACGGGGACGCTCCAGGGAACTGCGATCCCACTGGCCCAGGTCCGCTGCCGCCTCATACGTCGTCTGAAGGAAATCGAGAAGCGTGTCGTCGGGAGAATCGGACTCCCGGACGACGTCGTATGGCAGTACGAATTCCCGAAGCTCGCCGCTGTAGAAGGCCGCACCGGGTCGGACCCTCGCCAGCGAGAAACCCGTCGGCTCCGGATACGCATATGAATAAAACGCCGCAGAGGGAACTGAACCCCCACCAGGCCAAAATCCGCAGCTGCTGACTTCGTGCGAGTACGCCTCCCGCGTCACCCAATCGGGCAGGTTGGGGATGCCTCCCGGATGCTCGGGAGCGCGGCGCCCGGAAAAGCGCGTGACTGCCAGGTCCGGGGCACCCCAGAAAAAGTGAACGGGGCTGCACTTTCCGATGAAGCGAGCCCGGAACTCCTTGAAAACCCGGTCGGCTTGCACGAGAACCCGCCAGAATCGGTTCGCGTATTCCCGATCGTACGCTCGGTGAGCTTCGTCCTGGTCGAACGGAATGGGATCGGGCACCTCGTTTGGTCGCTTGCGGATGTCCACCCGCAAATCAAGCGTGGCCATTTCCTCCATCAGGCGGCGGTAGAAGACCGCCACCGACTGAGGTTGAAGCGGAAGACCGGCCATCCCGCCATTGCTCGACAGGACAACGACCCGATGATCGATGAAATCGAACTCGACCTGGAAGGTTCGAGTACCATGCGGGATCGGAGACGTGGTCAGCCCCCGGGCGGTCAGGTAGAGCGTCACGTGCCAGGAGTGATTCATCCAGGGACTCTGCGCGAGGCGAATCTTGCCGACGATCTGGGTCCACATGTGCAGGGTTGCACACGTGTCACTCCAAGCTTCCAGGGGAAGGCTCGGCCACGCCTGCGACCGCGACGCAAGGGATGAGGTCATTCGTGTGGCAGGGCTCAGTCCCTCTTGTACATCGTGACGACGCAGGCCCCGCCAAGTCCCACGTTGTGCTGGAGCCCGATGCGTGCGCCCTCAACCTGCCGCTTCTCCGCCTTGCCGGTGAGTTGCCACACCAGCTCCGCGCACTGCGCGAGGCCCGTCGCTCCGAGCGGATGGCCCTTCGAGAGGAGCCCGCCCGACGGATTCACCACCCACTTGCCGCCGTACGTCACCTGATCCTCGTCGATCAGGCGCCCGCCCTCCCCTTCCCCGCACAGACCGAGCGACTCGTAGGTCACGAGCTCGTTCGTGCTGAAGCAGTCGTGCAGCTCGATGACCTGCGCATCCTCGGGACCGAGCCCGGCCTGCTCGTACACCGCCTTCGCCGCGCGGCGCGACATGCCGACACCGATCATGCCGAGCGGGCCCATCGCGAAGTCCTCCATCTTGTCGGTCGCCATCGCCTGGGCGACGATCTTGACCGGCCGCGACACGCCCTGCTTGCGCGCGAACTCCTCCGAGCAGAGGATCGCCGCGCCGGCCCCGTCGGACGTCGGGCAGCACTGGAGGATCGTGAGCGGGTCGTAGACCATGCGCGCCGCGAGCACCTCCTCGAGCGAGCAGGCCTCCCGGTACTGGGAGCGCGGGTTGTTGACCGAGTGGCGGTGGTTCTTGACGCTCACCTTGGCGAACTGCTCCCTGGTCGTCCCGTAGAGCTCCATGTGCTGGCGGCCGCCGTCGCCGAACATGACGGCCGCGATGGGCGGCTTCTTGTCGGCGTCGGGCGCGGCGCCGATCGTCTCCTTCAGGCCCGCGAGCTGCTTCTCGAGCGGGCCCTTCTCCATCTTCTCGAAGCCGAAGGCGATCACGCACTCGTTCATGCCCGAGGCAATCGCCTGGTAGCCCAGGTGGAGCGCCGTCGACCCAGTCGAGCAGTAGTTGTGCACGTTGTAGACGGGGAGCCCGCCGATCCCCATCGAGTAGAGCGCGCGCTGGCCCTGCGTGCTCATGCCGTTCACGTAGCCGGCGAAGGCCTGCTCGAGCTGGTCGGGCGCCACACCCGACATCCCGAGCGCGCCGCTCACTGCCTCGCGCACGAGGTCGGTGAAGTCCCGCTCGCAGCGCTCGAACTTCGTCATGCCGACGCCGATCACGCACACGTCTCGCTTGGCCATCGCCGGGCCTCCTTCGCCGAGGATGCCGCACCTTACCGAGGTCGGGCGAGCCTCGGCAAGCTCGTCGTCAGCTTCACTAGGCGCCTCGCGCTCCGCCGGTCCAAAGGAGCGTCCGGCTACGCCACCCGCTTCGTCGCCTTGTCGAGGAGTTCATGAATGAAGGTCTGGTACGGCTTGCCCTGCTTGCGGGCCAGCCTCCGCAGCTTCGCAAGAAGCCCGGGGTCGAGCCGAATCGCGATGAGCTGCTTCGTGCGCCCCGTCCTCGGGCGCCCGACGCGCCTCGCTCGACTCAGCTCCTCGTCCGTGGACTCGGGCACGTCCGAAAAGTCAATCTGGCCGTCCGGCATATGCCTTGCGCTCCTTGCGGCTCGCTTGACGGGCGTTGATGATCCGGATCGCTTCCTTGCCATGCCTCGACCTCCTGATGGTGTAGACCACGAGCAAGACTCTTCCGTTTCCGGACCTGCCTAATCGCTTGCGCCGTGCTTCGCGTTGAGAGTGCCCGACGTCTTCCCAATCGAGGCCATCGGGATCACCGAAGACGGTTGCTGCCTCCTCGAAGGGGACGCCGTGCTTCTCGAAGTTGAGGATCGCCTTGTTGGCATCCCAGGTAAACACGCGCTTGTATATACGTTAATTCGAGGATCCACAACGCATCGTGTGTCCTCGAGTGAGGGGAGCGGTCACCGGGTGCGTCGCCGTCCCGACCCGCGGGCGGCCGCCCGCGCGCGCCCAACCGACACCCGAGCGAATGAGCGTACGCGGGAGGCGTGACGCGCGGCGAACATCGGGTCTCGTGCCCCCGGACACAGCTCCAGAGGGTAGTTGCCCGCCTGGGCGGCGGGATGTTACGCCCGTAGTGGCATGGAGCTCCGCGAGCTCGCGCGAGACGTCTATGCGTGCCTCCAGCCCGATCGCGGCCTCGGCACCAGCAACTCGGGTCTGGTCAACCGCGGCGGCGGGCTCGTCGTCGACACCTTCTGGGACCTGCCCCACACCCGGCAGCTGATCGACACCTACGCCCGCGTCTGGAAGGGGCCCGCCCGGCGGGTCGTCAACACCCACCGCAACGGCGACCACTGCTGGGGGAACCAGCTCTTCCCCGACGCCGAGGTCATCGGGCATCGGCTCTGCGCGGCGGAGTTCGGCAAGGAGCGGCCCGAGTTCATGCAGACCCTCCGCAACGGCGGCGGCAGCAGCGACCCCGTGCTCGCCGCCTTCGCTCGGCGCCTCGCCGACTGGGACTTCTCGGGCATCGAGCTCCGCCCGCCGACGACGCTCGTCGACGAGCGCCTGTCGCTCTCCCTCGACGGCATCGAGGCGCGGCTCGTGTACGTGGGGCCGGCGCACACCTCGGGCGACCTCATCGTCCATCTCCCCGCCGAGCGCGTCGTTTTCACCGGCGACATCCTCTTCCGCCTGTGCACGCCGGTCGGCTGGGAGGGCACCTTCGACCGCTGGATCGCGGCGCTCGACCGCATCGTGGCGCTCGAGCCCGCGGTCATCGTGCCGGGGCACGGCCCGCTCTGCGGCGTCGAGGGCCCCAAGGAGATGAAGGCATATCTCCAGTACGTGCGGGCCGAGTCGAAGCGCTGCTTCGAAGAAGGACTCTCCGCGCTGGAGGCGGCGAAACGCATCGACCTCGGGCCTTACGCCGGCTGGACGGAGCCCGAGCGGATCGTGTTCCAGGTGGAGCGGGCCTACCGCGAGCTCCGGGGCGAGGCGTTCGACGCGCCGATCGACGTGACGGCGCTCTTCGGCGCGATGTACCAGCTGGCGAGCCAGCAACGGCATTAGGAGGCGACGATCATGCGAGTGGGAATGACGGTGGTCTTCCAGAACCCGCACGATGGGCAGTCCGACCACGCGGTCTACGCCGACGAGCTCCGCCTTGCCGACCTCGCCGAGCCGCTCGGCTTCGACTCGATCTGGGGCGTCGAGCACCACTTCACCGACTACACGATGTGCCCGGACGTCCTCGAGTTCCTCACCTACATGGCGGGGCGGACGCGGCGCGTCCAGCTCGGCTCGATGGTCGTCGTGCTCCCCTGGCACGATCCGGTGCGCGTCGCGGAGCAGGTCTCCATGCTCGACACGATGAGCGGAGGCCGTCTCGTCTTCGGCATCGGGCGCGGCCTCGGGCGGGTCGAGTTCGAGGGCTTCCGCGTGCCGATGGAGGAGTCGCGGGGGCGCTTCATCGAGAGCGCGGAGATGATCCTGCGCGGCCTCGAGCAGGGGTACTGCGAGTACAACGGCACGTTCGTGAAGCAGCCGCGGAAGGCGATCCGCCCGCGGCCCAGCCGGACCTTCAAGGGCCGCACCTACGCGGCCGCCGTGTCGCCCGAATCCATGCGCATCATGGCCGAGCTCGGCGTCGGCATCCTGATCATCCCGCAGAAGCCGTGGGACGTCGTCCGCGATGAGCTCGCGCAGTACCGCGCCGCCTACCGCGAGGTGAACGGCACCGACCCGCTGCCGACCGTGTGCGCCGGCTGGACCTTCTGCGACCCCGACGCTGGCCGCGCGCGCGAGATGGCGGTGCGCTACATCGGCGGCTACTGGGACTCGGTCCTCCGGCACTACGAGCTCGCCAAGGACCACCTGAAGCACACCAAGGGCTACGAGTACTACGGGCGGATGTCCGAGATCGCCGCCGAGCACGGCACGGATGCGCTCAGCGAGTTTTTCCTGAGCCTCCAGGTGTGGGGCACGCCCGAGCAGTGCTACGCCAAGGTCGCGGGCATCCGGGAGCGCGTCGGCTGCGACACCTTCGTCGCCTGCTTCAGGTACGCCGGCATGCCCGTCGACGAGGCCGAGCGGAGCATGCGGCTCTTCGCACGCGAGGTGCTGCCCGAGCTCAAGACCCTCGGAGTGGAAGCCCCGGCACGCCCGGCTCCCGCTGAACCCCGAGCGAGTTCAGCGTGAAGCCCACCATGTGGTACTGGCCGACGAGCATCGGCACCTCGATCAGCTGCGGCTCGGCGTAACGGCCGGCGAGCACGGCCCAGGTCGCGTCCGAGACGCACGCGTCCGCGTGCAGCTCGTCGGCGGCGCGGAGCAGCGCGGCGTCGAACGGCGACCACCCCGGCGCAGCCGGCCCGGCAGGCACCCGGTCGATCTCTTCCTGGGCGAGGCCGGCGGCGAGGCCGATGCGCACGTGCTGGCCCCACTCGTACTCCGACCGGCAGTTCCACGCCGTGCGCAGGATGAGCAGCTCGCGGTCGCGCGGGGGCAGCTCGCCGGTCAGCAGCATCGTCCCGAAGGGCAGCCAGCGCCGGACGAGCGTCGGGTGGCGCACCAGCGTGGTGAAGATGTTGAGCGGCTCCGTCGCCCCGCCGGGCGTGCGCTCGATCATGGTGCGCACCTCTTCCGACCAGGCTTCACGGGGGAGCGGCGCGAGACGTGGGCGAACCGGACGCGATGTCATGGGAGCGGTGTACCATCGCTCGCCGGGTCAAGGGAATGCTTCAGGCGGGCGTCGAATGCTGGTAGACGGACGGGCGGTCGATGGACTTCTCCTACGCGCCCGCTGACGAGGAGTTCCGGCGGGAGATCCGCGCCTGGCTCGCCGCCAACCCGCCCGCGCGCGCCGAGCGCATCCCGCACGACGAGGCGTCGCTCGCCGAGGAGTTCGCCTTCCTGCGCGACTGGCAGCGGCGGCTCCACGCCGCCGGCTACGTCGGGCTCCTCTGGCCGCGCGAGTACGGCGGCCGCGGCGCCCGGCCGACGGCCCAGGCGATCCTCAACGAGGAGCTGGCCCGCGCCCGCGCCCCGCAGCTGCTGAACCGCGTCGGCGTCAACAACACCGGTCCGACGCTCATCGTGCACGGCAACGAGGCGCAGAAGCGGCGCTACCTGCCGAATATCCTCTCGGCCGACGAGATCTGGTGCCAGCTCTTCAGCGAGCCCGGCGCCGGCAGCGACCTCGCCGCCCTCCGCACGCGCGCCGAGCCGGCCGGCGACGGCTTCGCCGTCACCGGGCAGAAGGTGTGGACGAGCTACGCGGCGTTCTCCGACCGGGCGATCCTGCTCGCGCGCACGGATCCCTCGCTCCCGAAGCACCGCGGCATCACCTACTTCCTCCTCGACATGCGGAGCCCGGGCATCAGGGTCCGCCCGCTCCGGCAGGCGACGGGCTCGACCGAGTTCAGCGAGGTGTTCCTCGACGGGGTGCGCGTGCCGCGCGAGCAGGTGGTCGGCGCGGTGAACCAGGGCTGGGAGATCGCCATGACGACGCTCGCGCACGAGCGCGGCACGGGCTTCGCGTTCAAGGAGCAGGTGCTGCAGCGGATCGCCGTCGAGGACGTGATCGCGCTCGCACGCGGCAGCAAGCGCGCCGCGGACCCCGTCGTCCGCCAGGAGATCGCCCGGCGCTGGATCGACGTCGAGATCATGCGGCTCATGAACTGCCGCACGCTGACGCGCCTCGAGCGCGGCGAGGAGCCGGGTCCCGAGTCGTCGCTCGTGAAGCTCTTCTGGGCCGAGCTGACGCAGCGCCTCCACGAGCTCGGCCTCGCGCTCGAGGGGCCGCACGCGCAGCTGGCCGAGGGGCGCTGGCAGCAGGCGTGGCTCTGGTCGCGCGTCGCGTCGATCGCCGGCGGCACGTCGGAGGTGCAGGCGAACATCATCGCGCAGCGCCTGCTCGGGCTGCCGCGCTGACGGGCGGGCGCTGCCCGCTGCAGCGCGTTTCTACGCCGCCCGCCGCGGGTGCGTCTCGACGATGAGCGGGACGAGGACGAGCGCGCCGAGCGGCAGCAGCGCCACCCAGCGGATCGCGTCCATCGGCGTAGGCGCGCTGCCGAGCGCCCGGCCAACCAGGTAGGGGCCGGCCGCGGCCAGGTAGCGCCCCGTGTTGAAGCAGAAGCCCGCGCCCGTGCCGCGCAACCGCGTCGGGAAGAGCTCCGGAAGGTAAAAGCTCCGCCGATGCCGAGGCTCGCGACGAAGCGCAGGAGGGTGAGCGTCCACACGTCGGGCGCGAGCGCGCAGGCGGCCGTGGCGCCCGCATACGTCAGCATGGTGACGAGCAGCGTGCGCGAGCGGCCGAGCCGGTCGGTCACGAAGCCGAACAGGACGCCCCCGGTCGCCCAGCCGACCAGCAGGCTCGCGGTGATGGCGCCCGTCGCGGCGGTCACCCGGGCGGCGCCTCCGGGCTCGCCCGGCACGACGCCGAGCAGGCTCGGCACGCATACCGGCGCCACGAAGTTGAAAAGCAGCCCGTCGAAGACGTCGAAGCCCCAGCCGAGCCAGGCCGCAAAGAAGACCAGCCACTGGTACCGGCTCATGCCCCACATCCACTTTTCCCTTGACACGGCGCGAAGCCGTGGTGCAAATCTGAGCCCCTCTTTCCGGGGGAGATCATGGCCAAGATCATCACCCTGCATGAGTCGGATGCCTTGAACCTGCCTCTCGCCGGCGGCGCCGCGTTGCGCGCCACTCCCTTCCGGGAGACGGCGCGGGTGGCGCTCACGCTGTTCGGTCCGGGCGGCGGCAACGCCGGCGGCGTCATCCTCGGCGCGGCGCGCGCCCGCCTCCTCGGGTCGTGGCTCCTGCGCATGGCCGACGAGGCCGGGGCCGACGCGTCCGGCGGCCGGCCGCGCCGCCTGGTGCGCTGAGCGGCGCGTCAGGCGGCCCGGGGCGCCCCCTCGCGCGACTGGACGAGCTCGATCAGCTGACCGTCGGGATCCGTCACGAAGCACGCCGCGGCGCCCGACGCCGGCACCCGGATGAGCGTCTCGTCGAGCACGCGTTCGCCGGCGGCGCGCACCGCGGCCAGCGTGGCGTCGAGATCGGCGACGCGAAACGAGAGGTGCGTGAGGCCGTGCTCGTGCAGCGTGCGCCGGCGCGGCGGGGGCGCGGGCGGGCGCGCGAAGCGGAGGAGCTCGAGCGTCACCCCGTCGCGCTCGAGGTACGCCGCCCGCAGCTTCACGTCGCGGAGCCCGAGCAGCGTGTCGGCGGGCTCGCCCTCGACCTCGATCTCCTTGACGGAACGGAACCCGAGCAGGTCACGGTAGAAGCGGAGCGAGCGCTCGAGATCCGAGACGCAGAGGCCGACGTGCGTGAGCCGCTCGAGCGGGATCATCGGCGCTACGCCGCGATCGTCACCTTGATCGAACCCGTCGTCTTGTCGCCCGCCGTCCGGAAGGCTTCGCCGATCGACTCGAGCGGGAAGCGGTGCGTGACCAGCCGGCGCGCGAGCTCCGCTCCTTGCCGGCGGAGCAGGTCGAGCACCACGTCGAAGTCCGCGCGCGCGCCGGCGCGACCATAGACGAAGGAGCCGATCACCCGGAGCTCCTTGGCGAGGACGAAAAGCGCCGGGAAGGCGGGCGAGCGGGTGAACGCACCGAGCAGACAGATGGTGCCGCCCGGACGCGCGGCCGCGACGGCGGTGTCGAGCGTGTCGGCCTCGCCGCCGACGGTCTCGATGACGAGGTCGATCGGCGCCTCCAGCGCGTCGCCGAGGAGACCGTCCGCCTCGCGGTCACCGGCCACGCGGTCGGCACCGAGCGCGAGCGCCGCCGCACGCTGCTGCGGCCGGCGGGCGACGACGATGACCTCGCCCGCGCCGCCCGCGCGCGCCGCGACGACCGCCATGAGGCCGATCGTACCCGCGCCGAGCACCAGCACGCGCTCGCCGATCCCGAGGCCGGCGAGTCGCACGGCGTGCACCGCGACGCCGAGCGGCTCGGCGAGCGCCGCGGTCGCGAAGTCGACGCCCGCCGGCACCCGGAAGCAGTGACGCGCGGGCATCTTGACGTAGTCCGCGAAGCCGCCCGGGATCGTCATCCCGACGACGCCGACGGCCGGGCAGCGCTGGTAGTCGCCAGCGAGGCAGTACCGACAGCTCCCGCAGGAGGCGATGCCCTCGAGCGCCACCGCGTCGCCGGCCTTGAGGCTCGTCACGCCCGCGCCGACGTCCGCCACCTCGCCCGAGATCTCGTGGCCCGGACAGCCGACGGGCAGCACCATCTGCCCGTGGTACCAGTGCAGGTCCGAGCCGCAGATGCCGCAGTGGCGCACGCGCACGACGACCTCGCCCGCGCCGGGCGTCGGACACGGTACGTCCTCGACGATCAGCGTGCCCGGCGCGCGGCAGAAGGCGGCCCGCATCAGCGCCGCAGGCCGCGCAGCGAGACCCCGATCACGAGAGGTCGAGCGCCTCGGCGAAGCCGCCGCCGAGGCTGCCGGGCGCATGGCGCGGGAAGGCGCAGGCGAGCACACGCGAGCCGCGGCCGACCGGGATGGTCGCCGTCACCTCCACGTGGCTCTTGCCCGTGAGGTCGATGACCGTGAGCTTGAGCGAGGGTCCCTGCGCCTGGCTCCCCGCCTCCCGCAGCAGCCGCCGGAGGGCGCGATAGAGATGGGCGCCGGGGGACGGAAGCCAGACCGGCTCGGCGCGTCCGAGGTTCACCGAGAGACCGCGCGCGGCGAGCGGTGCCGACTCCCGCCGGATCGCCCGCGCGAGGGCACAGTGCAGGCAGCTCTGCGCCCGCTTTGGGTCAAAGCTCATCCGGGGTCTCCCCGCTACCACCCCAGGTGATGTTCTTCAATGGCGGCCCGAACCCGTGCCGCCAGCGCCTCCCGATCCGTGTAGTCGAGGCCAGCCGTGGGGATGGGCGGAGCGATCACGATCTCCACGTCGCCCGGCACGACCGCGAGACGGCTCCCGCGTGGCATCAGACGGCGCGTGCCGCGGCAGACGACGGGCACGACGGGCAGCCCCGCCTGGATGGCGAGCACGAAGGCTCCCTTCCTGAACTCGCCGAGCCTGCCGTCCGGGCTGCGCCGCCCCTCGGGGAAGATGACGATCGACTCGTCCCGGCCGGCCCGGTTGAGCGCGTCGACCGCCCGCTCGGGCCGGTCGCGCTCGATCGGGATCATGCCGAGCGTGTCGAGCACGGCGGCGACCACGGGATGGCGCCACAGCTCCCGCTTGGCGGCGAAGCGCGTGCGGCCGGGCAGGTAGCCGAGCAGGACGAGGATATCGAGGTGGCTCTGATGGTTCGGCGTGAAGACGAAGGGTCCGCCGGCCGCCAGGTGCTCGAGGCCGCGCACCTGCACGCGCACGCCGAGCATCCACGCGAGCGTGCGTGCACGCGCCTTGGCGAAGCGCCAGGTGAGCTCGCGATCGCCGGTCAGCCGGTCCAGGCCGACCGCCACCGCCCCCATCCCGACCAGCATGCCGCGGAAGAGGTAGGGCGAGAGCGCGACCCGCAGGCCGTCACCCTCGGCCCGCCGAGGCTCCGTCACGGCCGCGTCTACTCGGGATCGCAGGGGCCGCTGGTGCCGTAGGTATGCATGGCTGGCGACCATAGCATCGCCGCGGCCGGGCCCGTCAAGGAACCCCCGCGGGCCGTCAGAACGGCGGCGTCTCGCGCGCCAGAGCGGACTCGGCGACGACCACGGGATACGACGCGCCGGCGGGCAGCTCGGCCAGCTCGGCCGCGCCGACGAGCAGCCCCGCACCGCCTCCGAGCGCGCTGAGCGCGCCGGAGCTCTGCGACCGTGCCGCCGTCGCGATCGCACCGTCCGGCCCGTCGCTCAGCGACACGCGCACGAACTCGGTGAGGCCCCGCGTCTTTCTCACCGGCGCCGCGAGGCGCGCCCGCACGACGGGCAGGTGGACGCGGCGGTGGCCCTGGAGGCGGCGGAGCGCGGGCCGCACGTAGAGCGCGAAGCAGACGAGCGCGGAGACCGGATTGCCGGGCAGGCCGAAGAAGGGGCGCTCCGCGAGGCGGCCGAAAAGGAGGGGCTTGCCGGGCTTCTGCGCCACGCGCCAGAAGAGCCGCTCGAAGCTCGCCGCCTCGAGCGCATCCTTGACGAAGTCGAGGTCGCCGACCGACACGCCGCCGGTCGACACCACCACGTCGGCACGCGCCGCCTGGGCAACGCTCGCACGGATCTCGTCCAGGCGGTCCGGCGCGATCGGCAGCACGACGGGCTCCCCGCCCGCCTCCCGCACCGCCGCCGCCAGCCCGTAGGCGTTGGAGTTCACCACCTGCCCCGGTCCGGGCACGTCGTCCACCTCGACCAGCTCGCTGCCCGTCGAGAGGATCGCCACGCGCGGCCGCTGGTGGACGAGCACGCTCGAGCGGCCGACCGACGCGAGGACGCCGACGTCGGCGGGACCCACGACCGTGCCGCGGGCGAGCACCACCTGCCCGGGCTCGACGTCCTCGCCCGCGGCGCGGATGTTGGCGCCGAGCGGCACCGGCGCCCGCACGAGGAGGCGGTCGCCGTCCTCCTCGCAGTCCTCGATGCGGACGACGGCGTCGGCGCCGGGCGGGATCACCGAGCCGGTGAAGAGCTTCACCGCCGTGCCGCGCTCGACCGCCGTGGTGACGACCGTGCCCGCCGGCTCGACCGCCACGATCCGCAGCTGCGCCGGCGCGGCGGAGACGTCGGTATGGCGGACGGCGTAGCCGTCCATCGCGGAGTACGGCGCCGCGGGTACGATGCGGCGGGAGACGACGTCCGCGGCCGCCACGCGGCCGAGCGCGGCGAGGATCGCCGTCCGCTCCGCGCCGAGCACGGGAGTGGCCTCGAGGACGCGGGCGAGCGCCTCGCCGACGGGGATCACGGGGCTGAGCGATAGCCGCGGGGCGGCCGTGCGTCAATCGAGCGCGGCCTGCTAGAATGCCGCCCCCATGGTCGAGATCCTCGGCGTGACCCTTGCGTGGCCTGTGCTGCTCAAGCTCGGCGCCGCCGTGCTCGCGGTGATCGCGGGCTCGGTCATCGCCGCCACGTGGGTCGAGCGAGCGCTCGGGACCTGGGCCCGCCGCCGTGGTCTCGGGCCCGACGGTGCGCACGTGCTCCGCGTTCGCCGCTTCGTCCTCCCCGTGCTCCTCATCGGCGCGCTGCACGCGACCCTCGGCTCACTCGACCTCCCGCGCAACCTGCGGGCCGTGCTCGGGCGGATCCTGGGCGTCGCGAACCTGACCCTCACCCTCTATCTGATCGCGCAGCTGAGCCTCGCGCTCCTCGCCCGGCTCACGGCGCGCAGCGAGGCCGGCCAGCGGGTCGGCACGCAGATGATGACGATGGCGCGCGCCACGTTCGCCGTCGTCTTCGGCGCGTTGCTCCTCGACAACCTCGGCATCCACCTGACCGCGCTCGTGACCACGCTCGGCATCGGGAGCCTCGCCGTCGCGCTCGCCCTGCAGGACACGCTCGGCAACTTCTTCGCGGGCCTCTACCTCCAGGCGGACCGTCCGGTCCGGCTGGGCGACTACGTGCGGCTCGACACCGGCGACGAGGGCACGGTGATGCACATCGGGTGGCGCTCGACGCGCTTGCAGACGCTCGCCAACAACACGGTGGTGCTGCCGAACGAGCGTCTCTCGAAGGCGGTGGTCACCAACTACAGCCTGCCCGACCCCGAGGTCTCGGTCGACGTACGGGTCACGGTGCCGTACGACGCCGACCTCGAACGGGTGGAGCGCCTCCTGCTCGAGGCGGCGCGCCGGGCGCGGGCGGAGCGGGACGGGCTTCTGGATCGCCCGCCGCCCGCGGTCCGTCTCATCCCCGGCTTCGGCGGCAAGGGCCTCGAGCTAACCCTCAGCGTCCGCGTGCGCGAGATCCGCGACCGCCCGTCCGTCGAGGATGCCCTCCGCCGGCACATCCTGGCCCTCTTCCGGACGGATGCGATCCAGATGCCCGTGAGCTAGTCAAGATGGAATCTCCGCGCGCGCCGCGCGCGCGGCCGAGCGGAGCGAGCGGGGAGTGAGGACCCGGCGGGCTCCGCCCGCCGGGGCGAGGGGCGGAGCCCCTCGCTGATCTAGACAGACCCTGCCCGACCGGCTAGCCAAGGGGGCATGGCGCCCGCACGCGACGGGACGGCGGTCCTCGGCGGCCTCCGCTTCCACTTCCTCGACTGGGGGACTGCCGGCCGGCCGCCTCTCCTCCTGCTCCACGGCGGCGCGCAGACGGCGCACAGCTGGGACGAGGTGGCACCCGAGCTGGCCGCCGACCACCACGTGGCGGCGCTCGAGCAGCGGGGACACGGGGACAGCGACCGGGCGCCCGGCGGCGTCTATCGGCGCGCCGACTTCGTGGCCGACATCCGCGGCTTTCTCGAGGACCGCGGCTGGCCGGACGCGACGCTGATCGGGCTCAGCATGGGCGGGCTCAACGCCATCGCTTTCGCCGCGTCGCACCCCGAGCGGGCGCGCGGGCTCGTGGTGGTCGACGTCGCGCCCACGGTCGAGCGCGCCGGGCGCGACGCGATCGCCCGCCAGCTCACGCGGCGCGACTTCGACTCCTTCGAGGAGGCGGTCGCCGCCGCCCACGCCTTCAACCCGCGGCGCACGCTCGAGAACATCCGCGAGCGGCTGCGCCATGCGCTCCGCCAGACGCCCGACGGGCGCTGGACCTACAAGTTCGACCCGGCGGTCTTCGGCGCGGCCGACCTGGAGCTCGAGGCCCTCTGGGAGGAGGTGCGCCGCATTCGCGCCCCCACGCTCCTCGTCCGCGGCGCCGAGAGTCCGATCCTCGCCGCCGAGACCGCCGAGCGGTTTCGCCGCGAGCTGCCCGGCTGCGCGGTGGCCGAGGTGTCGGGCGCCGGCCACTCGGTGATGGGCGACAACCCGATCGGCTTCGTGGCCGCGGTGCGACCGTTTCTCGCCCGCCATGGCCTCTGAGCGACACGCGAGCCCCTGAGCGGTGGGCCGTCAGGCGGGTGCGGACTCCGGGAGACCGGCCTCGCCGCCGCGGCTCGGGTTCCTCGACGCCTGCCGCGGCCTCGCCGTCGTCACCATGCTGTTCGCGAACTTCGTCAACGTCTTCCTGCACCGCGTGCCGCTGCCGCTCACGCACAACTACGGCGACCTGCTGCGGCCCTTCGATTTTCCGGCCCCCGTCTTCCAGTTCCTGATCGGCGTCTCGCTGACGCTCTTCCTCCGCAAGCACGTCCAGCTCGGCCGCACGCCGCACCGGGCCAAGCTGGCCGCGCTGAGACGGTTCGCGCTCCTCATCCTCCTCGGCATGCTCCTCGACTGCGTGGGGGCACTGCACGTCGGGCTGCGGTGGGGCGTTCTCCAAACGCTCGGCCTCGGCGGCATGATCGCCACGCTCTTGGCCGACGCGCCCGGCGAGGGCGTCATGGGGGTCGCGATCGCGCTGCTCGGCTGCTTCTCCGGAGCGCTCAACGGGGAGGTGCACGCGAGCCCGATCGCCGCCCTCGCCTTCGTCCCGCTCACCCTGGGCGGCCTGCTCGTCGGCCGGCTGCTGCCGCGTGGCCAGCGCCGGGAGCTCGGGCGCTTCATCCGCTACACGACGGCGCTCGCGCTCGGCGCCGGCGCGCTCGCCGCCGCCTTCTACGCCGCGGGCATCCCGTTCAACAAGGTGGTGGGCACGAGCAGCTTCGTCGCGCTGGCGGCCGGCGTGTCCGCGGCCGCGCTCGCCGGGACGGCCCTCGCCGAGAGCCTCGGCATGCGCTTTCCGGACTGGCTCCGCGCGGTCGGCGGCAACGCGCTCACCGCGTGGGTGCTGCAGTACGTCCTCGTCTACTATCCGGCCTGGATCGCCTTCCCGAGCTGGCGCCGCCTGCCCTTCTTCCCGGGCATGGCGGCGATCCTCGCCACCACGACGGCGCTGAGCGCGCTCACCGTCGCGCTCGGCCGGCGGGGCATCCGGATCCCGATCTGATTCGCGACCGGGACGGATGCCGCGCCTCGGCCGCGCGGGCGGAGGTTGGCGCTCAGAACGACTCGAGCGTGCGCATGCCCTCCGCCGGCAGACCTCGCTGGCGGGCGAGATCCTTGATCGCCTTCCAGGCGAGCTTCGACGGCTCGGCGTGCGCGTTCTCCCACCGGTTGACCGTGGACACGGTCACCGCGATCTCGTGGGCGAACTCTTCCTGCGTCATGCCAAGCTGCTGGCGGAGGGTCCGGATCAAACTGCGGGTGCTGTCAGCCATGCCCCCGACCCGAGCAACCGACGTGCCACGGGCCACGCGCCCGCACGCAAGGCCCCACGTAGCGAGCGCAGCAGCGGAGCGCCGAAAAGCGGGCGCCCCGACCAAAACGCGCCGCCCGGTGCTTGCGGGGCGGACAATGACCTCGCTATGGCGCCAGCATGATCTTCGTCCACGAGGTGCACGAGGTGGCCGGGGGGAAGATGGAGGAGTTCGGCGAGGCGGTGCGCACGGTCTGGCGGCCGCTCATCGAGGAGCATCGGCAGGCCCGGCTCCTGTGGTTCTGGGAGCTCGCGCACGGCACGGGGGCGAGCTACCAGGCCGTGTCGCTCACCGCCGTCCGCGACTGGGCGGCCTGGGGCGACCTCGTCGCGCGCGCGGCGGACTTTCGTGAATGGCGTCGACACGTCTCGACGCTCCGGCGGGAGGTCACGGCGAAGATGCTCCTGCCGGCGGCCTGGTCGCCGCTCGCCGACGTCGACCTCGGCGCCGAACCCACGGCGGGCGAGGCGGAGCGCCCGGCGCTCTACCTGCACGACACGGGCTGGCCCTTTCCCGGCCAGCTCGAGGCCTACGTCGACGCGCTGGGCGCCGTGTTCCTCCCGCAGACGCGGCAGACGCGCATGATCTCCGTGGTCGGCTGCTGGACGGTTGCGCCCGGCGCCGGCCGCCACCACGAGGTCGTCCTGCTGCAGCGGATCGAGGACTGGCCGCGGTTCGCGGAGCTCCTGGCGCGGGGGGAGCGGGGGGCGCAGCGCGGTGGCTGGATGGTCGAGGGCCTGCGCTACCGCGACCGCTGGGAGTCGAAGCTCCTGCGCTGCACGCCCTGGTCGCCCCGCCAGTAGGCGGCGAGCTCAGCTCCGAAAGGCCGGCAGGATGTCGCGGACGAAGAGGTCGAGGCCCTCCCAGTCGAACGGCGCGCGGAGGGCTAGGATCACCCATTCGGCGCCGGCTTTTGCATACGCGCCGATGCGATCCACCACCTGGGCAGGGGTGCCGACCAGGATGCCCGGGCGGACGAGGTCGGTCATCGGCCCGAACATGAGGCGGAGGTTCTCCTCCTGCCGTCGCACGGCGGCCTCGTCGCGCCCGAGGGCCAGCCCCAGGTTCACGGTCCGCGTGATGGCACGCGGGTCCCGGCGCTCGCGCGCGCACCAGCGATCGAGCGTGGCGTTGCGATCCGCGAAGACCTCGGGCGCGAGGAACGGCGCGTTCCAGCCGTCGGCGTGGCGCGCGACGATGCGGAGCAGGCGGCGCTCCCCCTGCCCGCCGATCCAGAGACGCAGCCGAGGCTGGAGGGGCCGCGGATCGCAGAGCGCGTCGGCGAGGCGCACCTGGCGTCCCTCGAACGTGACGCGTTCCCCGTCGAAGAGCCGGCGGAGCACCGCGGCCGTCTCCTCGAGGAGGTCGAGCCGCTCGCGGATGGGCGGGAACGGGATGCCGAAGGCCCGGCATTCGAGCTCGTTCCACCCCGCCCCGATGCCGAGCTCGCACCGGCCGCCGCTCACGTGGTCGATCGTCACCGCCGCCTTGGCGAGCACGCCGACCGGCCGGTAGCAGACGCAGAACACGAGGCAGCCGACGCGCACCCGGCGTGTCTCGGCGGCGAGCGCCGCCATCGTCGCGACGCCCTCGAAGGCGGGCTTCGCCGGGTCGGCGAGGTCCGACACCGAGTAGACGTGATCCCAGACCGAGCACCAGTGAAAGCCCTCGTCGTCCGCCACCCGCCACAGGCGGCGGAGGTCGGCCAGGGTGCAGTCCTGCGGGCCCGCATGGATGCCGAAGCGCATGTGCGGCCTTATACCACGCGCGAGCGGGCGCACAGTCTTCGCGCCGTCGTGCTGCTCACGCGCTCCGGCCGTGCGGCGCTCTCCCAGCCTATACTCCGATGAGGCGGTCCGCCTGTACGCGCTGCGTACCGACTTCAATAACCGACGATGGTCAACCGACGATGGTCACCCGCGTTGACACGCAGGTGGCCTGTTAGCGAAGCGCGACGGCCGCGTTGTGATGGTCATCGCCGCTGATCAGGAGCTGGACCTCGAGCGCGACCACGGGTCGGGGGATCGAGATTCACGGCCCCTGGATGCAGCCCGTCGTCGGCACGCACGCCGCTTCGGAGCGCCAGCACGCGGGTCCACCTCAGCGGCGGTGGGGACTGCTACAGCCCGGAGCCTGGCAGCCCGCCGCCGCGAAGTGGAAGACGTAGCGGCCGAGCACGGGGCTGCCGATGCTGTTGTTGATCAAGCGGCGAGCGGCCTTCGGACCACGAGCTCGTCGACATCATCATCGACGAGTACATCCGGTTCCCGCTGCCCAGCGCCCAGTAGCTTGGCTTGGGCGTGGGGTCGTGACAGAGAGCCGCCATCATGAAGAAGTGGCTGATCGGCCTCTCGGTCGTGGTCGCGCTCGTCGCCGGCTGGTTCCTCCGCCTGATGTGGCTGGCGGGCGAATTCAAGAAGCTCGAGCCCCACTTTGCGGGGGAGTGCACCCCGGTCTTCGGCGCCGTGGGGGCCGAGGACATCGTCATCCACCGTGCGGCCGGGGTCGCGTTCATCTCGGCCGCGGATCGCCGCGCGCTGATGAAGGGCGGGTCCCCACGCGGCGGGCTCTACCTGTACGACCTCTCCGACCCGCGGCACCGCCTCCGGAACCTCACGCCCGACGCGAGCCCCGAGTTCCATCCGCACGGCGTGAGCCTGCACGTCGGACCCGAGGGCCGCGTGACCCTCATGGTCGTGAACCACGAGCGTGGCAATCACACGGTCGAGCTCTACGACTGGAACGGCGAGGTGCTCGCGCACCGCAGGAGCATTGCCGGCCCGCTCATGGTTTCGCCGAACGACCTCCACGCGCTCGACCACGAACGGTTCATCGTCACCAACGACCACGCCAACCCGCCCGGCTTCGCGCGAACGATCGAGGAGTACTTCCGGCGCGAGATCTCGAACGTTCTCTACTACGACGGATCGCGCTTCCACGAGGCCGTGGGCGGGATCGGGCTGCCGAACGGCGTCAACGCCAGCCCGGACGGCCGGACGCTCTATGTCGCCTCGACGATCACGGGGTCGATCCGCACCTTCGACCTCGACCCCTCGAGCGGGAGGCTGTCGCCGAAGGGCCGGATCGAGATTGGCAGCGGCGTTGACAACATCGACGTCGACGCGGAGGGCCGGCTCTGGGTCGCCGCCCACCCGAAGCTCCTCACGTTCGTGCGCCACGTCTCCGACCCGGCGGTGCTCGCTCCCTCGCAGGTCTTCCGGATCGACCCGGCGAGCGGTCGGGTCGAGGAGGTCTACCTCGACCTCGGCTCCGGCATTGCGGGATCGAGCGTCGCCGCGTTCCATGATGGGCGGCTGCTCATCGGCACGGTCTTCGACCCGAAGTTCCTCGACTGCCGGCTTCGCGATAGCACCTGACCGCGGCGCCGAACGGCGCCGCTGCCGCCGCTAGCGAGTCCGGCGGCGCCCGCGCCGGACGGCGGGCGGTATCCGGCGCTCGCCGTTTCCAAGCAGCCGGTCCAGGATCGCCTGCGACCGCCGCCGGACGAGCTCGTGCAACGTCCGCCGGAACGTCTCGTCCTTGAGCGTCTCGCGCGCGATCTCCTCGGCCATCCGCTCCACTGCCACGCTGACCGTCCCGACGACGCTCTGCCCCGCGCGCTCATCGATGTTCCGCTCGAGCAGCGTCTTCCGTGCCACGCCGGGGACGATACCATGCCGGCGGTTCATGAAAAGAGCCGTCGTCACCCTCGACCGCTGCCGTCGGGTGCGAGCCGCAGCCGCCCGGCGAGGTCCTCGAGCCACTCCTCGGGCGAACCGAAGCGCAGCTCCGCCTCTTTGGCCCGCGCCGAGTAGCGGTGCAGGTCGTGATCGACGACATAGCCCGCGCCGCCGTGGAGCTGGTGCGCGGCGAGCGTGATGCTCACGTAGGCGCGTCCCGTCCACGCCTTCGCGATCGCGATCTCGCGCTCGGAGGCGAGCCCCTCGGAGAGCCGCCAGAGCGCCTGGCGCGTCACGTGGCGCGCGCCCTCGAGCTCGATCGCCATGCCGGCGATCATCTGCTGCACCGCCTGGAACGTGCCGATCTTGACGCCGAACTGCTCGCGCTCGCTCACGTAGCGCGCCGTCATGTCGAGCACCGCGTCCGCCCCGCCGATCATCTCGGCGCACAGGAGGACCGCGAGCCGCCGGCGCAGTCGCTCGAGACGCGGCCAGGCGGTCGCGCGCGCGCCGGCGAGCGCCGTCGCGGGCAGGACGACGCCGTCGAGCTGCACGGTGCACTGCCGGTCCCGGGCGAACGTCCGCGCCGGCACGACGACCACGCCCGGCGCCGCCGCGGGCACGAGCACGGCCGACACGCCGCGCCCGTCCCGCGCGGCGACCAGGAACGCGTCGGCGGTGACGCCTTGGAGGACGTAGCGCTTCTCACCGCGGACGACGAGCCGCCGCCCGCGCGCACGCACCGTCGTGCGGAACGCGGCGGGGTTGGCCGCGGCCGCCTCCTCGGCGACGGCGAGCGTCACGCGCCGCTCGCCGCGCGCGATCGCCGGCAGCCAGTCCCGCTTCTGCGCGGGCGTGCCGAGCGCGGCGAGCGCGAGGCCGCCCGCGATGGTGGCGAAGATGCCGAACGGCGCGACGAAGCGGCCGCACTCCTCGACCAGCAGCCCGAGGTCGAGGAGCGAGGCGCCCTCGCCGCCGTACTCGCGCGGCAGCCCGTAGCCGAACCAGCCGAGGCGGGCGACGGCCCCCCAGAAGGCGTCGTCGTGCCCCTCGGGCGTCGCGTCCCACGCTCGACGGCGCTCGCGCGTGATCTCGGCAGCGAGGAAGCGACGCGCCGCCGCCTGCACCGCCTGCTGGTCCGTTGTCGTCCCGAAGTCCATGCTCACTTGCGGGGCAGCCCGAGGCCGCGCTGGGCGATGATGCAGCGCTGGATCTCGTTGGTACCGCCGCCGAAGCGCTGCATCGGGGCGGTGGTGTAGAGCCACTGGAGCCGGCCGTGGAGCGGGGCGGCCGGGTCGTCGGGCGCGAGCTGCCCGGCGAGCCCGAGGATCTCCAGGCCGACCGAGGCCAGGTGCGCGTTCAGCTCGGTCACGTACACCTTCGCCATCGACCCTTCCTTGGTCGGCACGATCCCCTGGTCGATCAGCCACGCGTTCAGGAGGCCGAGCTGGCGGCCGACCTCGACCCGCATCTCGAGGTCCGCGAGCGCGCGGCGCACCCACGGGACCGCACCGAGCGGACGGCCGTCGCGGACCGTGCGGCGGACGAACGCCTTCAGCTCCTCGAGGAGCCGGCGGAGGAGCCCCGTCGAGCCGAGCGTGATGCGCTCGAAGTCGAGCGCCATCATGACGTAGTAGAAGCCGTTGCCGCGCTCGCCGATCAGGTGATCGCGCGGCACGCGGACGTCCTCGAAGAAGACGGCGTTGGTGCGGATGCCGGACCACGTCTCGAGGCCCTGCACGGTGATGCCCGGCCGGTCCATCGGCACGATGAGGAGCGAGATGCCCTTGTGCTTCGGCGCGTCGGGCTCGGTGCGCACCGCGAGCCAGTTGTGGGTGGCGGTGTGGGCGCCGGTGTTCCAGATCTTCTGGCCGTTCACCACCCACTCGTCGCCGTCGAGGACGGCGCGCGTCTTGAGCGCGGCGAGGTCGGTCCCGGCGTCGGGCTCCGAGTAGCCGATCGCGAACTCGATGTCGCCGTGCAGGATGGGCCGGAGCCAGCGCTGCTTCTGCGCCTCGGTGCCGACGCGACGGATCGTCGGCGCCACCGAGGTGATCGAGAGGCGCATCCCGGGCGCGCCCGCCGCCTCCATCTCCTCGATGAAGACGTACTGGTCGACCGCGGACTTGCCGAGCCCGCCGAACTCCTTCGGCCAGCCGATGCCCCACCAGCCCTTGTCGAAGAGCTGGCGATGGAAGGCGCGTGCGAGGGGCCCTTCGCCCTCGTTGCCCCGCGCGCGCAGCTCGGCCCGCAGCGCGGGGGTCACGTGCCGGCGCACGAAGCGGCGCACCTCCTGCCGCCAGGCCTCCTGCTCCGGCGCGTCGGCGTAGCGCATCCGTCAGAAGCGGACGACGCGGCGGAAGGTCACGACCTCGACGCCCGTCTCGCCGATCGCGACGTTGATCAGGAAGGTGAAGAAGGACAGCAGCAGCCACCCGCCGAGCGCCGACCAAAAGCCGTGCACCTCGAAGCCCCGCACCACCTCGGAGGCGAGCTTCAGCATGGCGGCGTTGACGACGAGCGTGAAGAGGCCGAGGGTCAGGATGTTGAGGGGCAGTGTCAGGAGCAGGATCACCGGCCGGACCAGCGCGTTCAGGATGCCGATGGTGGCGGCCGCGAACAGCAGCGAGCCGACACCGTGCACCTCGATGCCCCGCACGATCAGGCTGGTCAGGTAGAGGGCCGCGGCACTCACCAGCCAGCGGATCATGAGCCCTCGCACAGAGCGCGTCTACGTCGAAGCGGGCGCCTCCTGCAAGCGCGACGGGAGCCGGACACGGAGCACGATCGCCGTGGCGGCGAGCGCGCCCGCGACCACGAGCGCCAGCGCCGCGTCGTAGCGACCGGTCAGGTCGCGCACGAAGCCCGTGGCGGGCACGCCGATCGCCTGGGCGACGACGATCAGCGGCGCCATTCGCCCCGCGATCGCCCCGTAGTGCAGCCGGCCGAACGCCTCGCCGACGAGGCTCGCCTGGAGGGTCGCGTTGCCGCCCATGGCGTAGCCATAGAGCACGACGTAGCAGGCCAGCAGCGGCACGCTGTGGGTTGGCCCGAGCCAGAGGAGCAGCACGCCCGCCGCCTGCAGGCTGAAGCACGCGGCGGCTACCCGGCGCTGGTCGAAGCGGTCGAGGAGCGCCCCGAACCCGAGCTTCCCGACCACCCCCATCGCGGCGGTCGCCCCGAGGACGAGCGCGGCGCGGTCGGCGGGCATGCCGCGGTCGCGGAGGAGCGGGATCTGGTAGAGCAGTACGCTCGACAGGCCTGCCATGGTGAGCCCGAAGGCGGCCGCCAGGAGCCAGAAGTTCGCCTCCCGGACCGCCACCTGCGGGCGCACGGACCGTTCCCGCTCCCGCTCGAAGAACGCGACGCCCGCGCCCGGGTTGCCGGAGGAGGGCGGCGGCTCGCCGTCGGGCAGGAGACCCAGCTCGGCGGGGTCGCGGCGCATGAAGGCGAGCACGGGCGGGAGGACGAGCGCCGCGACGGTGAGCCCGAGCAGCGCGTAGGCGCCGCGCCAGCCCACCCGGTCGATCAGGAACTGCGCGAGCGGCGCGAACAGGATGCCGCCGGCCGAGATGCCCGCGGTGGAGAACCCGAGGGCACGGCCGCGCTTGCGGACGAACCAGCGCGCCACGGCGGCGTTGTTCGGCAGTCCGCCGATGCACGTCGAGCCGAGCGCGACGGGCACTGCAAGACAGCCGTAGAGGCCCGGCAGCGAGCGGACCCGCGAGAGGAGCAGGAACCCCGTCGCCAGCGAGATGGCGCCGGCGATCTCGACCGGCCGCGCGCCCCGGCGGTCCACCACGCGGCCGATCGCGATCCCGTACGCCGCGCAGGCGAGCTGCATCGACGCGTACGCGCCGGCGACGCGTCCGCGCCCGCCAAACACCGCCGCGAGCGGCGTCAGGAAGACGCTCCAGGCGTAGAAGATGAGGCCGGTATTCACCGCGTGGCAGACGAACGCCACGAGGACGATGCACCAGCCGTGGTAGACGCGCCGGAACGTCAATCAGCCGCGCCGCCCGCGAGCCGTTCGACGCCTGCCACCGGCGTCGCGTCGCACGCGCTCCCCCCGCACTGTCAAGCGCGCGCGCCGAACGCCGTGGACTCCCCCCGGGGCCCATGGTACGGAAAAGGGTCGTTCGAGGAGGTCCTTCATGGCGCGATTCCGCTCGAACAAGCGGGCCAAGGAGCTGCAGCGCAAGGCGAAACACGAAGCGAAGGAGGCCCGGAAACGCGAGCGTCAAGAGCGGGCGCAGGCGGGCGAAGCCGACGACGACATCGACTGGAGCCAGGCGGTCGGCATCAGTCCTCCCCCGGGCACGGTGTCGGATAAGCCAGACGAGGCCGGCGCGGACGACGAGGACGAGGAAGAAGAAGAGGTCGAAAAATGACCTCGAAAGCGTGAACGCGCCGCGACGCCGAGGATCGCGGGCGAGCGGTAGGGGACGCACATCGCCGTGAACGTGAAGCAACACGCGGTACGGCCCGGGGTCGGAAACAGCGCAATCCGCGCTGGCACGGGAGTGGCAGCGCCCCGCGCGGGGGGATCGGGGTATGCACCTGCGCTACGCGTTGCTCGCGTTGTTGGCCGAGGGAGAAGCGCACGGCTATCAGCTGCTGAAGCTCTTCAATCAACGCCTCGGCCCGTTCTGGCACCCGAACATCGGGCAGGTCTATCAGCTGCTGCACGAGCTCGAGCGTCGCGGCTTCGTGGTTCGACGCGATCAAACGTTCGGCACGCGCTTGCGGCGCTTGTTTCGCCTCACGCCGCGCGGCGAGCGGGCGCTCGCCACCTGGCTCACCCGCCGTCCGGGATGGCCGCCGCCACTGCGCGACGAGATCTTCGTCCGCCTGCTCGCCGCCGAGCGCCAGGGCGCGGGGGCGGTGCTCGCCCAGCTCGAACGGCAGGAAGCCGAGTACCGCCGCTACATCACACTCGTGCAGGAGGAGGGGACACGCCCCGGGGCTCCGCTCACCCGGCGCCTCGCCCACGAGGCGGCGCTCGGTCAGGCCGAGGCGCACCTCCGCTGGCTCGTCCGCTGCCGTCAGGCGCTCGGCTCGGCGGCGGACCGGGTCATGGCGCACGCGTCCTGAGCATCGGTCCCGCGGCCGCGCTCAGGCGGCGAGCAAGGACTCGAGCGCGGCGAGCAGCCCCGCGGGCGCGTCGGCGGCGGCGGCGCTCAGCGGATGGCACCACCGCCAGCGCGTGCTCGCGCGGACGACGGGCCGCCCGTCGCCGGCCCGTGCGACGTGCTGGTGAACGTCCAGGCCGTCGGCGAGCGGCGCAAACCAGGTGGTGGTCTCGAGCCGATCGCCGTAGCGCGCCGGCTCACGGTACTCGAGATCGCCACCTGCCAGCACGGGCACGGTCCCGTCCGCGACCAGCCGCGCGAGCGGCCAGCCGGCGTGCTCGATCGCGTCGAGCGCCGCCTGCGCGACGAGGTCGAGGTGGACGGCGTTGTTCATGTGCCCGAGGGAATCCAGCTCGTAGACCCGGACCTGGTGCGTCGCGCGAGCCGGCCGCGCGGGGGGTGGTGGGGCGTGCCAGCCGTCGCGCTCCTGCGGCACGCTCGTCCCGCCGAAGGCATCCTCCATCTCGGCGGGTACGCGCCGCGGCCGTCCGCTCGCGAGGTCGACGTAGACCCAGTCGGTGCGTGCCACGAGACGGAGCGCGCCGTCGGCGCCGCGCACCTCGTAACGCCGGCGCGAGCGGACGCGCCGGAAGTCCTCGACCCAGGTGCGGATCTCGAGCTCCTCGCCTGCCGTCGCAGGGCGCAGCACCGCGAACGTCGAACGGCGGACCAGCCACACGGCACCCGCCGCGGCGTACCACGCCGCATCGAAGCCGGCCGCCGTGCTCGCCTCCACCGCCGCGTGCGCGAGGTAGCGCAGGTACACGCCAGGGTGCACCCGCCCGAAGGCGTCGAGCTCGTGGTGGCGGACGTTGACGAGGGACGTGTACACGCCGCGCACGACGCCGGGCTTGCTAGCATACTCCGGGCGGCGTTTACAGGGGACCGGCGCGCGGCTAGGAGGTCCGCCGTGGCGACCCGTGGCCTGCCGCTGCCCCTTCGCAACGCGCTCGCGGCGCTCGCGATCGCCGCGCTCGAGGACGACGCGGCCGTCGCCGCGCTCGAATGGCTCGCGCGGCCGGCGAGCGAGCCCCCGCCAAGCGCGAGGCGATGGCTCGCCGACGTGCACCTCGTCGAGCCGTGCGGCGCGACGCTGCTGCCCGTGCATGCGCCGCACGCGGACGCCGCGGCCGCCCACGCGGCGCGCGCCCTGCGCGCCGCCGCGGCACACCGGGCCATCGCGTCGCCACGGCCCGGCGATTCGATTACGGCAGCCGTCCGGCGGGCCGCAGCGCTCTGGGGGGAACGGCTCTTCTTCGAGGTGCATGAGGTCCTCGAGGCGGTGTGGAAGACCGCGGCCGGCGAGCCGCGCCAGGCCCTGCAGGGCGTCATCCAGATCGCGGTCGCGTACCACCATCTCGCGCACGGAAATCTGCGCGGGGCCCGCGCGCTGATGACCGAGGGCCGCGCCCGTCTCGTGAGCGTTCCGGCGAGCGCGCTGTCCCCGCTCGACGTCCGTGCCCTGATCGAGGCGACCGCGCCCTGGGCCGCCGCGCTCGGCGCCGGCGGTCCCCTGCCACCCGACCCGCCGGCGCTGACGCTGGCCGGCTGACCGCAGCCGTCGCGTTCGCGGCTCACGCCTCGAGCCGACGCTTCAGCTCCGCGACCGCCGCCAGCTGGTCGCGCCACGAGGCGAGTGTGACGGCCAAGCGGTCCACCTCGGCGCGCAGCCGGTCGATCTCGGCACGCTCGACGGCCGCCAGCGCGGTCTCGAGCCGGAAGAGCAGCCCACCGATCCCGCCGTCGTGCTCGAATCGGCTGTCGAGCGCTTCGCGCGCCTGCAGCACCCGGGCTGCGTCCCACAGGAGGGTCGCCGACGTCTGCGACGGCGGCGGAGCGGAAGCTCGCGGCGCGGGACTCTCGGGCGTCTCTGGTGCCGCCGGCTCGAGTGGGGGGGCGAGGGGCGCGGCGTCGGCCGGCACCACACGCTCGAAGGGGCCGAGTGCGCGCAGCCAGAACCGCTCGTACTCGGCGCGCCGGACGGGGTCGCGGAGGATCTCGTAGGCCTGCTTCGCCTGCCGGAAGCGGACGCTGTCGCCTCCCACGTCGGGATGGGTCGTCCGCGCCACCTCGAGCCAGCGCTGCCGGATCGCGTCGCCCGAGCTGAGCGGCGCAATGCCGAGGATGCGGTACAGGTCCATTCGACGGCGCTCGGCCATCGCCCCGAGCAGCACGGCGGCGCGATCGACGACGTAGTCGGGCGTGATTCCTCGCCGGCGCGCGGTGCGGCAGATCTCCGAGTAATAGTACGAGCGGCGGGCCCGGGCGGTGTCGACGAGCAGCTCGTAGAGGAAGGCGGCCTCGTCGTCGGGACCGATGAAGAGCTCCTCGATCGCTCCCGCATCGAGGATCTTCGCGAGGCCCTCGAGGGCCAGTCGCCGATTGCGCATGGACACGGCCACCGCGGGCCGGGCTTCTATCAAATCGCCCCGCGGCCCGGAAGATGATTCGTGCGCGGCGGCGCCGGTTGCATTCGAAGGGACCTTGGGCGAGACTCGCCGCCCGATGACGAGCCGGGCGCGCGCGACGCTCCTCGCGCTGGCGACGATCGCCATCCCTGCGCTCGGCCTCGCGCAGTTCCCGCTCGACCAGCAAGGCCGCCACGGCTTGCGGGACCGCTACAACCAGCCGCAGAACCACCAGAAGCTCGACGAGAACATCCGGAAGCTGAACGGCGACGACCCCGAGGCGCGTCTGGAGGCCGTGCGGGCGCTCGGCGAGATCAACGAGCCGAAGGCGATCGAGTATCTGCTGCAAGCCGCGAATGACCCCGACATGCGCATCCGCATCAAGGCGATCGACACGCTCGGCAACGCGCACGCGAAGGAGGCGACCGGTCTGCTCATCCAGCAGCTCTTCCTGCGCGGCACCGACCTGCCCACGAAACAGCGCATCCTGGCCGCGCTCGGGAAGATCGGCGACCCGCGCGCGACCGGCCCGATCCTCGACATCCTGTCGCGCGACATCGACCCGGCCGTGCGCGGCAACGCGATCTTCGCCCTCGGCGAGATCGGCGACCGCGCGGCGCTGTCCGCACTCGAATCGTTGGCGAAAGACGGCCCCGACGACGTGCTCCGCCGCCTCGCCGTCGAGGCGGCCCGGAAGATCCGCGACCGCCCGGCGCCGGCGGTGGTGCCGCCGGCTCTGGCCGTCGACCACCGGCCCGCAGAGAACGCCGCAACGCGCTAGGAGCGCGACCCAAGACTTCTTGGGTCGCGGGCACGGACGCGAGCATGTGGCGCTCGCGGCATGCGCGACCGCCGTGCCGCGGCTGGCGAAGCCAGCGCGGCAGAACGCACACGCGCCGTTCCAGAGGTCTCGCGGCGCTCATGCGTACCGGTTGGCGATTGGGCCGGTCTGCGGCGGCCGTGGGAACGCGCGTGTTCGTCTGCCGCGCTGGCTTCGCCAGCCGCGGCAGGACAGTCGAGCGTGATCCCGACGGAACACCCTCGCGTCCGGTTCGCGACCCAAGATGTCTTGGGTCGCGCTCCTAGCCGCCCGAGCGTGGGGCGTGCCCGTGGAGGTACTCGCGCAGCGCTTCGGTGATGAACGTCCGCAGCAGGCGCTCGTCGTGCAGACACTGCAGGCGGACGCGCCGCCACAGGTGCCGCGGCACGCGCGCATTCAGGTTGACGAGCGTCTCGGTCGACTCCGCCTCTGCGGAACCATGCGCGTGGCGGTGTTCCATCATCGTGTCACCCTCTCCGAGGATCAGCGCCGGTTGTCCGAGGTCCCTGCAGCACGCTAAGCTCTCACCCCTGCGCGCCGAGGTGGCGGAACTGGCAGACGCAGAGGACTCAAAATCCTCCGCCCGCAAGGGCTTAGGGGTTCGATTCCCCTCCTCGGCACTCGCCACCTCATGTGAGCGCAGCCGGGTTCCAGTACTCGCGCCAGGCGGCGATGCGGCCGTCGCGCATCTCGGCGACGCTCATGCCGCGCCATTCGACCTGCCCGCCGCCGCCGCGCCGCTCGATCGCGATGCGCCACTCCGCCAGCACGACGTCCCCCCACACCGCGAGATGCTCGAGGTCGAAACGCACCGGGCGTCCCGTCGCGAGCGAGCGGCCCACCAGCTCGGCGAACGCGTCGCGACCGCGGAGCGGCTCGGGGTGCAGCGGCGACTGGAAGGTCATGTCCTCGGTCCACAACGCCAGGTAGCCGTCCAGGTCCGCGTCGAGCCACGCACGACGCCTGCGCTCGAACAGCGTCACAGCATCCTCGTGACTCAACATGGGATTTGGCTAGCACGTTGCGAGCCCACCGCCCATCCCACCGAAAGATCCCGCTACCTCAGTGCGAGCCGGAAACGCGCGCGGATGGTGCCGGAGCGCTCTCCCGCATGACGGTGCGCAGCAGCCGCTCCATGAACCCGACCTGAACGTTGAGGGCCATGATCTCGTCCGCGAGGCGCGACCACGCATCGGCGGCGGCGGACCGCGGATCGTCCGGCCGCAGTGCGGGCAGCTGCTCGGCGGCCTCCACGACGGCCTCCGAGGCGAGCTTCACGTGAATCGCGAGCTCGAGAAATCTGTCGACCACGGCGTGCTCCCCCACTTCGCGGCGGGCCAATAGCAAGCCCGGGAGCCGATCGCCACCGAAGCGAGAAAAGCGGAACCCGTCGCCGTCACCTTTGGACGCATCGCGTGTTGCGCGACCGCGGGGCGGATGCGATGACACCACCGAGACACGGGCGAATCCTGATGCGCGGCGCGCTGCTGGCGGTGGTCACCCTGCTGCTCTGGGGCGCATTTGCACCAGCGAGCGCGCGCGTGCGCGTGTTCGTGGGCGGTGTCTTCGGGGCGCCGGCCCCGTATCCATACTGGGCGCCCTACCCGTACCCTTACTACTACCCGCCCTACCCGTACGTGGATTACTCCGTGCCGCCTCCGGGCTGGGAGGCCGGACACTGGGAATGGCGCCGCGACGCCTGGGGCCGGGGAGTCTGGGTGTGGGTACCCGGGCATCTGCGGTAGCATAGATCATGATCGCTTCCCGCCACCCGCGCCGCTCGACCTTCGCAGCCGTGGCTTCAATGCTCCTTGCCGCCACCGTCGCCGTGGCGCAGCCGCCGCCCGCACCGCCCTATCCGCCCGCTCCGCCGCCGCGCACCGCGCCCCCGGCCCCGCCGCCGCGGCGCTACCCACCGCCCGCGGTCGTCGAGTCGGCTCCCCCGCCGCTCTCTCCTGCGATGCGCGTCATCTACGCCCCGTTCTATGTCGCGGGTCTCGTGATCCGCTACGGCGTCTACTATGTCATCGTCGCGCCCCTCGAGGTTTTCGGGCGAGCGCTCAACTACGGCGTCGAGGGCGGGGTCTCGAAGGGAGACGATCGATGAGGCGGCTGCTCGTCATGAGCGTCGCGCTCGCCGTCGCCATGTTCGCACCGGCGGCGGCCGCGATGCGCGGAGGGGGCGGGCACGGCATGCACGGCGGGGCGGCACGAGGCGGGATGCCCGGCGCGGGGCGCGGCTTCGCCGGCCCCCGGGGTGCGGCCCCCGGCTGGCACGGGCCGTGGCGGCACGGGCATCCTCACTCGCATGTCTTCTTCGGATTCGGCTTCCCGTTCTTCGCCGACCCGTTCTTCTACCCGTACTACGTGCCGTACCCGGCGTACGCGTATCCCCCGCCGCCGCCTCCGGAGGAACCGGGCTACGAGGAGCCCAGCACTGAGGCCCCGGGCGCCGAGGCGCCCCCGGTAGAGGAGGAGCAGCCCGAGGCGGAAGACGCCGAGCGCGCCAGCTATGGGCTCGTGCAGCTGAAGGGCGTCCCCGAGGGCGCGTCGGTCGATCTCGACGGGCGGTTCTGGCTGAAGGCCGAGCGCCTCGAGAGCCGCTGGCTCGCGTTGCCGCGCGGGCCGCACACGCTCACCGTGCGTGTCGAAGGGCATGAGCCGGCGGAGCGGCGCGTCGACGTCGAGTCCGGGAAGACGCAGGTCGTCCGCTTCGGTCCGTTCGAGCGCACCGCCTGACGAGCCTTTCGTCGTCTCGGTCCCTTTGCTATCGTCGGCGGCATGGCTGACCTGTTGGCAGTTTCCGACGACTCGTTCGAGCAGGAGGTGCTGCAGAGCTCCGCTCCCGTGCTCATCGACTTCTGGGCCCCTTGGTGCGCGCCGTGCCGGGCGATCGCGCCGGTCGTCGAGGAGATCGCACGCGAGTTCTCGGGCAAGCTGAAGGTCGTGAAGATGAACGTGGACGACAACCCTCGCACGCCGTCGCGCTACGGTGTGCGCGGCATCCCGAACCTGATCCTCTTCCAGGCCGGCGAGGTGAAGGAGCAGATCATCGGCGCCGTGCCGAAGGCGCAGCTGGTCAAGGCGATCGGGAAGGTCGTCCCGGCGTAGCGCCACGCGAGGCCACCGTCGTTCGCGAGAACGGGTCCCGGCGCCGCTCAGAAGAAGAAGCGGCGCATCGAGACGTTCATCACCAGGCCGATGCCGGCCAGCAGGCAGAGCAAGGACGACCCGCCGTAGCTGAAGAAGGGCAGCGGGATGCCAACGACGGGCAGCAGGCCCGTCGTCATCCCGACGTTGATCACGACCTGCCAGAAGACGATCGCCATCAGGCCGAGCGCGAGCAGCACGCCGAAGCGGTCCCGGGCGCGTGACGCGATCACCAGCCCGCGCAGGACGAGCCCGAGATAGAGGGCCATGAGCACGATCGCGCCGACGAACCCCCACTCCTCGGCGAACACCGAGAAGATGAAGTCGGTGTGCTGCTCTGGCAGGAAGTTCAGATGGTTCTGCGTCCCGCGCAGGAACCCCTTGCCCCACACGAGCCCGGAGCCCACCGCGATCTTCGACTGAATCACGTGGTACCCGGCTCCGAGCGGGTCCAGGTCGGGGTTCAGGAACGTCAGGATGCGGCGTTGCTGGTACGTCTTCAGGTGTCGCCAGAGAAGGGGCGCCAGCACGCCGACCGGCGCCGTGACGGCGGCGAGCCAGCGGAGCTGCACCCCGCCGAGCACGAGCATGGTGAGCGACACGACGCCGAGGACGGCGACCGTCCCGAGGTCCGGCTGGGCCAGGATCGCCGCGGCCGGGAACGCGGTCAGCACCAGCGGGACGACCAGCTCCCGGATCCCGAGGCGTGCCCCGGGGGTGCGGGAGAAGTGCCGGGCCAGCACCAACACCAAGGCCAGCTTCATGAACTCCGAGGGTTGGATCGACGCCGGCCCGACCCGGATCCAGCGGCGCGACCCGCCGCCGATCCGGCCGAGCACCGGCACCGCGAGCACGGCGAGCAGCACAAGGAGGTAGATGAAGTAGGCCGAGCGGTCGAGCCGGCGGTAGTCGAACGCCAGCACGGCCAGCATCACCGCGACACTGGCTGCCAGCCACGCCAGCTGGCGGACGGCCAGGGGCGACCAGCCCGCGGCGCCCGGGGCGTGGGTTGCGCTGTAGACCGTCGTCACGCCGAGTGCGGAGACGGCGAGGGAGAGGAGCGGGAGAACCCATTCGAAGTGGGTGAGGAGTCTCCGGTCAAATTTCATCGGGGGGCCCGTGCGCTGCTCGGGCGCGGCTCCGCCGCGCCCTGCGCTGCTCCGATGCCCCCCGAACCCCCGTCGCTCGCCCGCGGCGAAGCCGCGGGCGGCTCCGGCCGCCGGCCCGCCCCCGCTTGCACGAGCTCGCTCGCCTGCGCGAGCCCCGCTTCCGCTTCGCTCGCCCGCGGCTTCGCCGCGGGCATTGCCATTGGTTTGGCGTCGAGGCTGGCTTCCTGTGCCGTGGGGAGAGATGGGCCCTGGTTGCGGCCGAAGTAGTGGGCGAGGATCTGCTGGACCATCGGGGCGGCGACGGTGCCGCCGTGCTCGCCGGCGTGCTCGACGATGCAGGCGATCGCGATCTCCGGGGCCTCGTAGGGCGCGAAGGCGATGAACCAGGCGTGGTCGCGCGCGGCGTTGGGGCCGCGGTTCGTGCCCGTGCGATCCTCGCCGAGCTTGACCGCCTGGGCGGTGCCGGTCTTGCCGGCGACCTCGATGCCGGGGACACGCGCCTTCTTGCCGGTGCCGGACTCGGTCATCACGACGTCCCGCATCCCGGCGCGGACCTGCTCGAGCGTCGACTTCTTCAGGTACGCCTCGCCCAGGACCTCGGGCTGCACCTCGTCGCGCAGCGTGCCGTCCGGCGCCTCGATGCGCTTGACGTAGTGCGGGCGGTAGCGGGTGCCGCCGTTGGCGATGACGGCGGTCATCTGCGCCATCTGGAGAGGCGTCGCGGTCACGTACCCCTGGCCGATCGCGACCGAGAGCGTCTCGCCGGCGAACCACGGCTGATGGAAGCGGCGGCGCTTCCACTGCGTATCGGGAATGGTGCCCGTCTTCTCGTGCTCGAGGCGGATGCCGGTCGGCAGGCCGAGGCCGAGCCGGCGTGCGTACTCCGCGATGCCGTCGACGCCGAGGCGCTGACCCGCCTGGTAGAAGAACACGTCGCACGACTCGACGATCGCGCGGTGCAGGCTCACGCCGCCGTGCCCCCCCTTCTTCCAGCAGCGGAAGAAGTGGCTGCCGAACTGGATGCCGCCGGAGCACGAGAAGCCGGTGGCCGCCGTGACGGCGCCTTCCTCGAGCGCCCCCGTCGCCACCGCGATCTTGAAGGTCGAGCCGGGCGGGAACTGCCCCTGCACGGCACGGTTGTTGAGGGGGCGCTGGCGGTCCTGGACGAGCGCTCGCCACTCGTCGGGCCGGATGCCGCGCGCGAAGACGTTCGGGTCGAAGGCCGGGTGGGAGACCATGACGAGGATCTCGCCGTTGCGCGGGTCGAGGGCGACGATCGCGCCCGCCGCGTCGCCGAGGGCCCGCTCGGCCGCCTCCTGGAGGTCGCGGTCGAGCGTGAGCGTCAGCGTGCTGCCCGGCACGTCGGGGACCTCCTGGAGGACCCGCATGCGCCGGCCGAGGGCGTCGACCTCCACCTGCTGCCCGCCGGGAATACCGCGCAGGTCCCCGTCCCAGGACTTCTCGAGGCTCGCCTTGCCGACGAGGTCACCGGACCGGTACCCGCTCGCACCGTCCCTCAGGTCCGCCTCGCTCACCTCGCCGACGTACCCGAGGAGGTGGCTCGCGAGCGGGCCGAAGGGGTAGTAGCGGCGGGGCCCCACCTGGACCGAGACGCCCGGCAGCTCGAGCTGATGCGTCTCGAGCGCCACCACACCGCGCCAGTCGAGGTCGCGCCGCAGCACGATGCCCTCGTAGGGTGGCCGCTTGGTCGGCGCATGCAGCATCTGGTGCACCGCGCTCTCGGACTCTTCGAGGTACGCGGCGACGTTCCGCAGGACGCGGCGGCGATCGTGCGCGTCCTCGGGCACGAAGACGACATCGAACGCGGGCCGGTTGTCGATCAGGATCTCGCCGTGCCGGTCGTAGACGACGCCCCGCGCGGCCGGGACGCGGACCAGCCGGATGCGGTTGTTCTCCGAGAGGGAGCGCATCTCGGGTCCGTGCACCACCTGCAGGAGCCACAGCCGGGCGGCGAGGAGTGCAAAACCCACGAGGACGGCGACCGCGCCGGCCACCAGGCGGGCCTGCAGCTCCGGAGGCACCTCCCGCGGAACGACGTGAAAATCTCGCGAAGCCATGTCAGCCGAGACCGAGGAGCCGCTTCTCCCACGCCACGAACCCGAACACGGGCGGCGTCACGAGCGCCGCGGCCGCCGCCTCGAGCAGGCCGTGACGCAGCACATGCTGCCAGATGGGCGCCGGCGCGGCCACCACCGCGCCGACGGCCACGGCGGCCAGCTCGCGCCCGAGGCTGCCGAGGAAGACCATCGCCATGGCCGGCAACCCGCCCTCGATCCAGAGGTTGCGGGCGACGAGCGCCACGCCCGCGTACACGACGGTCAGCGCGAAGGCGTTGGCCCCGAGCACCGTGCCCGAGAACGTGTCGAGGAAATAGCCGAAGAGGAAGGCCCCCATGGCGCCCCCGACGCCGTGGTGCCGAAGCCCGAGATAGACGGTCAAGACGAGGATCAGGTCGGGCACGACGGGGAGGCGCGGCAGCGATGGGAAGACCGTCGTCTGGATGACCATTGCCGCGAGGCCCGCGCCCCCGAGGGCGACGAAGCTCCGCACGCCTCAACCACTCGGCACGTCGCCGGGCTCGACCGGCTCGACCGCGCCGCGCGTGACGAGCACCTCCTCGAGCTGCGAGAAGTCGACCCGGGGCGCCACCTCGGCGTACTGGAACAGGCCCTGCCCCCGCTTGTCCACCGCCACCACGTGGCCGATCGGCAGGCTCTTCGGGAAGATGCCGTCGAGGCCCGAGGTGATGACCACGTCGCCCACCTGGACGTCCTCGGTCCGCTTGACGAACTTGAGGCCGCACCCGTCGTCGACGATACCCTCGACGATGCCCCGCGCCCGCGTGCGCTGGACGAGCGCGTCGACCCCGCTGTTGTGATCGTTGATCAACAGCACGCGGGCCGCATGGCGGCTGGCGAGGAAGACCTGTCCGACGATGCCCTCGGGCGCCAGCACCGCCGCCCCCTTCACCACCCCGTCGGCATCGCCTCGGTCGACCACCAGCGTGCGGGCGATGCCGGTGGCGTCGCGGCCGATCACCCGGGCGGTGAGCACGTCGCCGCGCAGCGTCTCGCGGAGGTCGAGGAGGCGGCGGAGGCGGACGTTCTCGAGCTCCGCCTCGCCGAGGCGCGTCACCTGCTCCTCCAGCTCGCGGACCCGTTGGCGCAGCGTCTCGTTCTCCTCGCGGCTGTGCATCAGCTCGCCGACGCCGCGCCACGTGCCGATGACGGCATGCCCGACGGCGGTGCTGCCGCGCTGCAGGGGCGCCATGACCTCCAGGAAGAACCGCCCGAGCGGGTCGTTGCGTGCCCGCTCGCCGGCCGTCCTGAGCGCGAGCACGCCGGCGAGCAGGAGGAAGACCGCCGAGCTCAGGACCGCTCGGTTTCGGCGGAGGAAGTCCAACACATTCTACGCGGCCACGGCGCCGCGCTCGAAGAGGCCGGCGGCGGAGCCGGCGCGGCACCGCACGTCGTGGGTCCGGGCCTAGTTGATGGCGACGTCCTTGAGGAGCGAGAGTTCATCCAGGACCTTGCCGGCCCCCATGACGACGGCGGTGAGCGGGTCGTCGGCCAGTACGACCGGCAGGCCCGTCTCCTCGCGCAGCAAGGTGTCGAGGTTGCGGAGAAGCGCGCCGCCACCGGCCAGCACGATGCCCTTGTCGACGATGTCCGAGGCCAGCTCGGGCGGCGTGCGCTCGAGGCCGATGCGGACCGCCTCGACGATCTGGTTGATGGGCTCGAGGAGCGAGTCGCGGATCTCCTCGTCGGTGATCTCGACCGTCTTCGGGACGCCGGCGACCAGGTCCCGGCCCTTGATCTCCATCGTCTGCAGCTCGTTGCCCGGATACGCCGAGCCGATCGTGATCTTGATGAGCTCCGCGGTCCGTTCCCCGACCAGGAGGTTGTACTTCCGCTTGATGTACTGGACGATCGCCTCGTCCATCTTGTCGCCGCCGACGCGCACGGACTTGGAGAACACGATGCCCGAGAGCGAGATGACCGCCACTTCCGTCGTGCCGCCCCCGATGTCGACCACCATGTTGCCGGTCGGCTCGGTGATGGGGAGCCCGGCGCCGATCGCCGCCGCCATCGGCTCCTCGACGAGGTAGACCTCGCGCGCGCCCGCGGACTCGGCCGACTCGCGCACCGCCCGCTTCTCGACCTCGGTGATGCCGAACGGCACGCAGATGATGATCCGAGGCCGCACCAGCGTCTTGCGGTTGTGGATCTTCTGGATGAAGTAGCGAAGCATCGCCTCGGTGATCTCGAAGTCGGCGATGACGCCGTCCTTGAGCGGCCGGATGGCGACGATGTTGCCCGGCGTGCGCCCGACCATCTTCTTCGCCTCGGCCCCGACGGCCAGCACGCGCCGGCCGCCCCGGCCGCCGGCTTCCTTCTGGACCGCGACGACCGACGGCTCGTTGCACACGATCCCCTCGCCCTTGACGTAGATGAGGGTGTTCGCCGTCCCCAGGTCGATCGCCAGGTCGTTCGAAAATACACCGAGAATCGAGTCGAGGATCATCGCCTGCGCGCCCGCCCTTCCGCCGCCGAATCGGTGGTCGTGTGGTGGTGAATATGGCTACCAGAAACATCGGCAGGCGGCAACGTAAACTTGAACGAGGCCGGCGGTTTGCAATGCCGGGAACGCTCCGCTAGCCTCGCCGGCGGGCGCTGGGAATGCTGCGCTTCCTCCGTAAGTACTCCAATTCCACCGGCATCAAGATCCTCTACGGCGTCCTGGCCGGCCTGTTCATCCTGTGGGGGGTCGGGGCCGTCGGGGGGCAGCGGATGGACGTCGTGGCGCGCGTCGGCGGGCAGCCGATCAGCCGGCGCGACGTCGAACGTGCCACGGCCGCCCTCCAGCGCCGCTTCGAAGGGATGCCGCCCGAGGTGGTCCGGAGCCTGAACCTCCGCGAGCGCGCCCTCGACGGGCTCATCGAGGACGTGCTCGTGCGCCAGGAGGCCGAGCGGCTCGGCATCCGCGTCACCGAAGCCGAGCTGATCGAGGCGATCACCCGCATGCCCGAGTTCCAGGAGGACGGCCGGTTCAGCCGCGAGCGCGTGGAAGCCGTGCTGCGCTACCAGCGCGACCGCGGCGAGTTCGAGGACCAGCTCCGGCGCTCGATCCTGTTCCAGCGCCTGCAGTCGCTGGTGACCGACGGGGTCCACGTGAGCGACGGCGAGGTCGAGGAGCGCTACCGCCTCGACCACGCGCAGGTGAACCTGGCCTTCGTGCGGGTCCCCGCCGCCGGAGAGGAGAAGGGCATCAGCCTCACGGACGAGGACCTCGCCAAGTACCTCCAGGACCACTCCGACCGCTATCGGGTCCCGGCCAATATCCGCGCCCGCTACGTCGCGTACCGCCGCACGGATTTCCTCGCCCAGGCCGAGGTCCCCGAGTCGGCGATCACCGACTACTACGAGCTGCACAAGGACGACAGGTTCACCGAGCCCGAGCAGGTGCACGCGCGGCACATCCTCGTGAAGGTGGCGAACGACGCCGGCGAGCCGGCGAAGACCGCGGCGCGCAAGAAGGCGGAGGACCTGCTCGCCAAGGTCCGGGCGGGCGGCGACTTCGCCGCGCTCGCGCGCAAGAACTCCGACGACCCGGGGTCCGCCGCGAAGGGGGGCGACCTCGGCTTCTTCGGCCGCGGCACGATGACGCCGGCGTTCGAGAGCGCCGCCTTCGCGCTCGAGTCCGGCAAGGTGAGCGACGTCGTCGAGACGCCCTTCGGCTTCCACATCCTCCGGACGGACGAGCACAAGCCCGGCGGCGTGAAGCCGCTCGACGCGGTGCGCGACGAGATCGTCCAGACGCTGCGCGGCGAGCAGGCCCTCGAGCTCGCGCGCAAGCAGGCGGAGGCGGACCGGCGGGCGGTCGTGCGCGGCAAGTCGCTTGCGGAGGCCGCGGCCGGGCGGGCCGTCGAGGAAACGCCGCCCTTCGCCGCGGCCGACGAGATTCCCGGTGTCGGCCGCGTGAAGGCGTTCGCCGATGCCGCCTTCGCCCTCCGCGAGGGCGAGGTGAGCGACCTGGTCGAGACCGACGACGCGATCTACCTCCTCACCCCCTTCGAGCGGACCGAGGCGCACCTCCCGCCGCTCGACAAGGTGCGCGACCGGGTGACCGCCGACGCCCGTCGCGAGCGAGCCGAGGCGGCTGCGAGGACGCGAGCCGAGGCGCTGATCGCGCGCGCGAAGCAGACGGGGCTCGAGAAGGCGGCCGAGGAGGCAGGCCTCAAGGTCGAGGAGACGGGCTACTTCGAGCGGCAGACGGCGACGCTCCCGGGGCTCCCGCCGATGCCCGAGCTTCGCACCGACGCCCTGGCGCTCACCGCCGACGCCCCGCTCGCGCCGAAGGTGTACGCCGCCGGCGGCGACGCGGTGGTCGCGGCGCTCCGGGACCGCAAGCTCGCCGACATGAGCGGCCTCGCCGCCGCCAAGGACGGCCTGCGCGACAGCCTGCTCCAGCAGAAACGCCAGGCGATCGTCCGCGGGTACGTCGACTTCCTGAAGGAGAGCGCGCTGCGCGCGGGAAGGCTCGACGTGCGCGCCGACCTGAAGGGCTGAGACCGCGCGCGGGCGCTGCGGTCCGCGCCGGATGGTCGACGCCTTCAGCCTGCCCGGCTCGCGGCCTCTCGGCTGCCTGCTCGTACACGGCTTCACCGGCACGCCCGAGGAGATGCGTCCCCTCGGCGAGGCGCTTGCCGCACGGGGCTTCCCGGTCCACGCCGTGCGGCTCGCCGGGCACGGCACCGACGTGGCCGAGCTCGCGCGCACCCGCTGGACCGACTGGTTCGCCTCGGTCGAGGCGGGTGTCGCCCGGCTGCGGGCCTCGACCGAGCGGCTCGCCGTCGCCGGCATGTCGATGGGCAGCCTGCTTGCGCTCCACCTGGCGGCCACGCGTCCCGAGGACGTGACCGCGCTCGTCCTGTGCGGCACGCCGCTCCGCCTGAGCGACGCGCGGGTGCGCTGGGTGCCGCTCCTCGCGCGGCTGCTGCCCACCCGGCTTGCCATGCTCCCCAAGCCGGACGGCCCCGACGTTGCGGACGCCGCGATGCGCGCCGCGAGCCGGAGCTATCGCATGACGCCGCTCGCCGGCGTGACGGAGCTCCTGCGGCTGCAGGCGGTCGTGCGGCGCGAGCTCTCGCACGTCACGCAGCCCGCGCTCCTGCTCCATGGCCGCCACGATCACAGCGTGCCGTTGGCCAACCTGGAGCTGCTGCGGCGCAGCCTGGGGTCGCCGTGGATCGAGACCGGCGTGCTCGAACACAGCTGGCACGTGATCACCATAGACGTGGAGCGCGACGAGGTGGGGCGTCTCGCCGCCGAGTTCCTCGAGCGCGTCGAGGCCGCGCCGGCCCACGCTGAGTCCGATCGGCCGCGAAGTTAGGAGCTCGACTTGAGATGGAATCTCCGCGCGCGCCGCGCGCGGCCGAGCGAAGCGAGCGGGGAGTGAGGACCCGGCGGGCTCCGCCCGACGGGGCGAGGGGCAGAGCCCCTCGCTCATCTAGCTAGCCGAGGGAAAAACGAGACTCGGGTCTCCCAACCGAGCCAACGTGGTCGAGCGCGAGCAGCCAGCCGGCCTCCGGCGGCGGGGCGACGCCTTCTCCCAGATCGAACGCGATGGATGTCACGAAGAGCCGATCGAGCGCGGGCCCGCCGAAGGCGACGTCACTCGGGTTCGGCATCGGAAGGTGCCACAGCCGGTCGAGGCCGGTCGCCGTGAACCGTGCGAGCTTGCCGCTGCGCAGCACGCAACTCCATACGCCGCCGTCGGAGTCTGCAGTCGCGCCGTCGGGTGCGCCATCGAGCGCGCCGTAGTCGGCGAACAAGCGTCGCTTACCGACGGTTCCGGCCGGGCCGTCGTAGTCGTAGGCATAGATGGACCGCGCGAGGGTGTCGGCGAAGACGAGCGTTGACTGTCCGCCGATGTCGACCACTACCGGACCGTTGGCGTTGCCGATGCCGTCATCGAGCAAGCGCCAGCCATCCGAAGCGGAGAACCACCAGAAAGCCCCCGGACCCGGGCCGAGGTTCAGCGTCCCGGTCACGAGGTTGCCCGAGTCGTCGGCGTTGGCGTCGTTCGCCCGCCCGTACATGCCGTCGGGGTAGGCCACGAGCAGGTCTGACGTGCCGGCGTCGGGATCCACCACATGAAGTCCGCCGTCCAAGCAGATGACCAGCTGGCGGCCCCCGGTCAGGACGAGGCCTGTCGGCAGACTGTCGAGCTGGAGTGTGTGGAGGGGCGGTTCGCCGCCCTCGAGCCAGTGCAGGGTCTGCTTGGCACAGTCGACGAAGTAGAGCCGCTGGCGGACGTCGTCCCAGCGGAGGCTCTCGCCCCACCTCACCCGGAACTCTCCGACTCGTTTGATTGCGGCTGCCATCGGGGTCATGCGCGCTGAGCGAAATGCCGGATCGCCTGAGCCACGAGCGCCGGTTGGTCCTCGGGGGTGAAGCTGTAGGCATCGTCGATCACGACCAGCGTGCTCGCGGGCAGAGCCTGGGCATAGCGCTCCGCGTGCGCGAGCGGAAAGACGGAGTCCTCGCGCGACCAGACCAGCAGGACGGGGAGCGGTGCACCCTGGATGAGCCGCTGGCCTGCGGACCGGACGGCGGCGGTGGAGGCGCTCGACATCACGACGGCGACGTCCCGCAGGACCCCGGGATCGCTACAGCCCGGTAGGGCGTATGAGTCGACGACTTCATCGGCGACGGGATGCTTGGTGATGCCGGCAGCCGCGCCGTATGCCGATCGGCGGAACTCGGGATCGCGCAGCCCTTCGGCTGCCTGGCGGAGCAACTCCGGGTCGCGCGCGATGATCCGCAGATGGTCGAACTGTGCCGGCGGCCAGCTGTCGTACGGTGTCTCACAGGAGGTGAGAACGAGGCGGCCGACGCGGTCGGTGTGCCGAGCGACGGCGATCTGGGAGTACGCTCCGCCGGAGTCGTTGCCGACCAGGGTGACGTCGGTGAGCTCGAGCCGCTCCAAGACCGAGGCAATGAGGGCGGCGATTCCGTCGGGTCCGAGATCGGCTCCCTGAGGCATCGTCCATCGATGAGCGCCGAGGGGGAGATCGAGCGTCAGACACCGAAAGTCCTCATGAAGCGCGTCGACCACCGCTCGCCAAAGGTTCGCGTTGGCCAGCCAGCCATGGACCAGGACCAGCGTTGGTCCGCGACCGCGTTCGAAGTACTCGATCGTCCCCTGCGCCAGCTCCAGCGTCTTCGCCTCACCGAGAAGGGGCGACCTCCACCGGTGTGGGGTGTCCGTTCCGAGGGATCGAGCAGACTCGCTCATGAGGGCTTGATGATCTGGAAGCGTACGCGGCCACAATGGCAACCGCCTGTGTAGGCCTGAGCGGCCATCGATCTCGCACCGACCTACATACCCCGGGTATGCGAGTCAAGCCCTCGTCCTCTGGGAGCCGGTGGATGGGTCAGCTGCTCGCAACCCGCTCGGCCGCCGGCTCCGCGACGCGAGCCGGCTCGGGCTGCCGCAGGTAGTCGATCGAGAAGTTGAGCTTCGGGAACCTCCTCGGCAGGCGCATCAGGTTCCACACGAAGACGCCGACCGCCATGCGGTCGAGCCATGAGGACGTCGGCCAGCCGAAGTGGACGTGCACCTCGCGGCCGTCGAGCTCCTCCTGCAGGAGCTCGAGGATCGCCTGGATGCTCCGGTAGAGGCTGCCGCCGGCGATCGGGAAGCGATAGTGGTTCGGCGCCACCCGGTCGGGCATCGTCCGCCGGGGCGAGAAGAACGTGATGTACACGGAGCCGGGGCTGGTCTCCGTGGCCTCGACCTCGCCCGGACGCCGGAAGTAGACGTGCAGCGGGCCATCCACCTCGCCGAGCGCGAGCAGCATCTCCATCGGATAGTCGCTCCGCCGCACCTGCGCGACCTCCGGCCCGTAGCGGCGCGAGAAGGGGATGCCCGCGGCGAGGAGGACCGTCACCACGGCGGCCCAGAGCCCGGTGCCGTAGGGCTTGTGCAGCGCGAGGTAGATGAAGCAGGCCACCAGGATCAGCTCGAGGAGGAGCGTGCCCGTGCGCGAGGTGTGGTACTCGCGGATCTCCTTGGTGCCCTGGAAGTAGCGGTAGATGAGCAGGCAGCCGACGTTGATGCAGAAGCTCGCCAGCAGGCCGACCGCGTACATCTCGGCGAGGATCGCCTGCGACCCCTCGGTCACGAAGATGATGCTCGTGTACATGAGGCCGTTGAGCACGTGGATGCGGTAGAGCGACTCGCGGCGGTTGGTGGCCATGAGCCAGTCGAACCGGTAGCGGTGCGCGACCCGCTCGAGGAGCTCGCTCGACGCCACGTACGCCGTGTTGACTGCCATGATCAGGATGACGCTGCCGAAGAGGCCGACCACGACGCCGAAGGGGACGTTGCCCACCACCGTCGCCCAGTAGGTGATCAGGTCCCCCTCGTGCTGCGCGAGGTCGATCGGCGCGGCGAGCGCCAGCGCCGAGACCACCGGGGTGACGATGCCGACGGTGAGCGCGAGGAACCAGTACGCCTTGGCGATGTCCCGCCAGCTCTCCACCAGGCCGGCGGTCTGGATGACCGATTCGATGCCGGAGTAGGCGAGCACGCAGCTCGCCACGCCGATCGTGATGACCGACACGGCATGCGCCAGGGTGTGATGGTGCAGCGCCTGATAGACCTCCACGCCGCTCTGCCACATCCTCGCCGGCGACGACGGCTCCATGTTCAGGACGCCGAGCGCGATGAGGTTCACGAAGACGAAGGCCGCGGCCACGAAGATGCCGAACGTGACGCGCGCGTTCTCGCGGATGCCGATGATGTTGAGCCCGGCGATGGCCCAGATGATGCCCAGCACGAGGAGCCGCTCGGCGCCCGGCCCCAGCTCGACGAACGCCGTGCCGTTGATGACCGCGCTCACCGTCGAGATGCACGCGGTCAGGATGTAGTCGACCATGATCGACGCGACGGCGACGAAGGACGCGACCGGCCCGAGGACGAAGTAGGAGAACGAGTACACGCCGCCGCCGCGCAGGCCGTGCAGCTCGAGGATCTCCGAGATCTCGACCATGCGCGTGGAGAGCACGCGCATGAGGAGCGAGGTGAAGGCGATGAAGAAGATCGCCGTCATCCCGATGAAGCGGTGCGCCTCGGCCGGGGCGTAGAAGACCGAGGTGAGCTCGTCCATCAAGGTGATGACGCCGATCGAGAGCCACGTGAGGTACCACTTGCCGCCCTTGGCGAAGCCGAGGAGCTGCGGCCGCATCAGGATCACCGCGAACACGGCGAGCAGGAGGACGTTCAGCCAGAAGAGCACCAGGAAGGTCATCGGAGCCCCAGCACGTCGAAGAGCTGGTCGAGCGACCCGACCCCCTCGGGCGCGACGCCGTCGGGAGCCTCGAGGCCGCGGGCGTTCGTCGCCGGCAGCACGCAGCGGCGGAACCCCTGCCGCGCCGCCTCGCGCAGCCGCACGTCGGCGCGGCCGACGGCCCGCACCTCGCCCGTGAGGCCGACCTCGCCCCACACGGCCACGTCCTCGCCGACCGCCCGGCCGCGCGCGCTCGAGGCGACCGCCGCGACGACGGCCAGGTCCGCCGCCGGCTCGGCGACGTGCAGGCCCCCGGCGACATTGAGGAAGACGTCCTGGTCGTGGAGCGGCATGCCGAGGCGCTTCTCGAGGACCGCGAGGAGAAGCGCCACCCGCCCGCCGTCGAGCCCGATTGCCGTCCGGCGCGGCAGCGCCAGGCCCGAGCGCGAGACCAGCGCCTGGATCTCGACCAGGACGGGCCGGCTGCCCTCGAGGGTCGCGAGCACGGTGGAGCCCGGGGCGCCGACGGGGCGCTCGGCGAGGAACGCCGCCGAGGGGTTCGGCACCTCGGCGAGCCCGCGCTCCCCCATCTCGAAGACCGCCACCTCGTTGGTCGACCCGAAGCGGTTCTTCACGGCGCGCAGCACGCGCAGCGCGTGGCCGGAGTCGCCCTCGAAGTAGAGCACGGTGTCGACCAGGTGCTCGAGCACGCGCGGGCCGGCGAGCGCGCCTTCCTTGGTCACGTGGCCGATCAGGAAGCAGGCGACGCCGCTCGCCTTGGCATGCGAGACGAGCAGCGCGGCCGACTCGCGCACCTGCCCGACGCTCCCCGGCGCGGACGCGAGCGCCGCGGTGTGCAGCGTCTGGATGGAGTCGACCACCACCGCCGCCGGACGCGTCCGCTCGAGCTGCTCGACCACCGCCTCGGCCGCGGTCTCCGGGAGGACCTGCACGTCGCCCACACCGGCCGCGGTCATCCCGAGCCGCTCCGCGCGCAGCCGCACCTGCTCCGGCGATTCCTCGCCGGCCACGTAGAGGACGGGCAGGCCCTGGCGGGCGAGGGCGCCGCACGCCTGGAGCGCGAGCGTCGACTTGCCGATCCCCGGGTCGCCGCCGATCAGCACCACCGAGCCCTGCACGAGGCCGCCGCCGAGGACGCGGTCGAGCTCGCCGAGTCCCGTCGAGCGGCGCAGCGTCTCGCCGGCCGTGACGGCGGCGAGCGACCGCGGCGCCGCGGACGCCGGCGCGCCCCGCTCGCTCCGCTTCCGGACGTCGCGCACCGCCTCCTCGACCAGCGCATGCCACGCCCCGCACCCCGGGCATTGCCCGAGCCAGCGTGGCGCCGCACGACCGCACTGCTGGCAGACGAAGGCGGTCCGCGGCGCCTTGTCAACCATTCCGGGAGCCTCGGTTGACAAGGCACCACCCGGGCGCCATGACGGCCGCGTGCCGCCGGCCGCCCGCCCGCTCGAGGCCGTGCTCGCCCGCGACCTGGCGGGCCTCGACGCCGCGGCGCTCCGCCGTCATCTCTGCCCGATCGAGTCCGCGTCGGACGCCGAGATCGTGATCGACGGGCGCCCCTACCTCCTGCTCTCCTCCAACAACTACCTCGGCCTCGCGACCCATCCCGCCGTACGGGCCGCGGCACGGCAGGCGATCGAGCGCTACGGCTGCGGGGCGGGCGCCTCGCGGCTCATCTCGGGCCATCTCGACCTGCACGCCGCCGTCGAGACGAAGCTCGCCGCCTTCAAGGGCACGGAGGCCGCGCTCCTCTTCCCCTCGGGGTACCAGGCGAACGTCGGCACGATCACGGCGCTGGTCGGCCGGGGCGACCACGTCTACAGCGATGCCCTCAACCACGCGAGCATCATCGACGGGTGCCGGCTCTCGCGGGCCAGCGTCCACGTCTATCCCCACCGCAACGTCCGCGCTCTCGAAGCCGAGCTGGCCGCTACCCCCTCGGGCGGGCGGCGTCTCATCGTGACCGATTCGGTCTTCTCCATGGACGGCGACCGCGCACCGCTCGCGGCACTGGCCGCGCTTGCCGAGCAATATCACAGCTGGCTCATGATAGACGAGGCCCACGCGACCGGCGTGGTCGGGCCGTGCGGCGCCGGCCTCGCGGCGGCCGACGGGGTCGGCGCTCGCATCGACGTCCACCTCGGCACGCTCGGCAAGGCGCTCGGCAGCGCTGGGGCCTACGTCGCCGGCTCGCGCGCGCTCGTCGACTGGCTCGTCAACCGCGCGCGGAGCTTCATCTACACGACGGGTCTCGCGCCCGCGGCGGTGGCCGCTGCCGCCGCGGCGCTCGACGTCGTCGCCGCCGAGCCGGAGCGCCGGGAGGCGCTCGCCCGCAATGCCGCCCGCCTGCGTGACGGGCTCCGCGCGCTCGGCTTCGAGGCGGGCGGCGACACCCACATCATCCCGGTGCTCGTCGGCGACAACCGCGCGACGCTCCGCCTCGCCGAGGCGCTGCGGGCGCGCGGCCTGCTCGCGCAGGCCATCCGCCCGCCGACCGTGCCGGAAGGGACCGCCCGGCTGCGCGTGACGCCGATGGCGACGCACACCCGAGCCCAGCTCGAGCGCGGGCTCGCGGCCTTCGCCGAGGCCGGGCGGGCGACCGGAGCGCTCGCGTGACGGATCCCCTCACGCTCGCCGCCTGGGACCATCGCCACCTCTGGCATCCGTTCACGCAGATGGCCGACTGGCTCGCCGAGGACCCCCTCATCATCGTCGAGGCGGAGGGCTCGACGCTCGTCGACGCCGAGGGGCGACGCTACCTGGACGGCGTGTCGTCGCTCTGGTGCAACATCCACGGGCACCGGCATCGCGCGCTCGACGCGGCGCTCACGGCGCAGCTCGGGCGCGTCGCCCACTCGACGCTCCTCGGGCTCGCCAGCCCGCCCTCGATCGAGCTCGGGCACGCCCTCGTCCGCGTGGCGCCCGCCGGGCTCGCGCGGGTCTTCTACTCCGACGCCGGTGCGACGGCGGTCGAGGTCGCGCTCCGCATGGCCCTCCAGTACCAGCAGCTCAGCGGGGCGACGGGCCGCACCCGCTTCGCGTCGCTCGTCGAGGGCTACCACGGCGACACCCTCGGCGCGGTCGGCGTCGGCTACTCGGAGACCTTCCACCGCTTCGTGGCGAACGCGGTCGTTCCCGCGGTACGGCTGACACCGCCGCACGTCTTTCGCTGGCGCCGCGGCATGGACGCCGAAGGGGCGCTCGCCGCGGCGCTGGCCGAGGCGGAGCGGACGCTCGCCGAGCACGGGCCCGAGCTCGCCGCGCTCGTCGTCGAGCCGCTCGTCCAGGGCGCCGCGGGCATGTGGGTCCACCCGTCGGCCTACCTCGGCGCGCTCCGCGACCTCGCGCGCCGCCATGGAGCGCTCTTCATCGCCGACGAGGTGGCCACGGGCTTCGGACGCACCGGGCGGATGTTCGCCTGCGAGCACGCCGGCATCACGCCCGACCTCATGTGCCTGGGAAAAGGAATCAGCGGCGGCTACCTGCCGCTGGCGGCGACCCTCGCCACCGAGGAGGTGTTCGAGGCGTTCCTCGCGCCGTACGAGGAGTTCCGCACCTTCTTCCACGGCCACACCTACACCGGGAACGCGCTCGCCTGCGCGGTCGGGCTTGCAAGTCTCGGGCTGTTCGAAGAAGAGCGCACTCTCGAGCGCCTCGCGCCGAAGGTCGCGCGTCTCCGGGAGCGGCTCGGCGCCGACGTCGCGCCGCTCCCCCACGTGGGCGACGTCCGGCAGCAGGGCGTCATGGTCGGGATCGAGCTGGTTCAGGAGCGCGCCTCTCGCGCGCCCTACCCGCCCGCGGCGCGCATCGGCCAGCAGGTCGTCCGCGCCGCGCGGGCGCGGGGTGTCGTCCTGCGGCCGCTCGGCAGCACGGTCGTCCTCATGCCGCCCCTGGCGATCGCACCCGCCGAGCTCGAGCAGCTGGTCGACGTGACCCGCGACGCGATCGCCGAGGCGACGGGCGGGTGAGCACGCTCTTCATCACCGGCACGGACACTGGGGTGGGCAAGACGTTCGTTGCCTGCGCCCTCGCCCACGCGCTTCGTGCCCGCGGCGTGCGCGTCGCCGTGATGAAGCCGATCGAGACGGGCGTGGCCGGAGAGCCCGAGGACGCGCTCCGGCTCCGCGCCGCCGCGGAGGACCCGGCCCCGCTCGACGACATCTGCCCGTACCGGCTGCGCGCGCCGCTCGCCCCCGCCGTGGCGGCGCGGCTCGAGGGCGTGGCCATCGACGTCGACCGCCTGGCGGGGCTGATCGTGCAACGGGCGGCGGCCGCCGACGTCCTGCTCGTCGAGGGTGCGGGCGGTCTGCTCGTTCCGATCCGCGGCATGACCACGTTCGCGGAGCTGGCCGCGCGCCTCGCGCTGCCCGTGCTCATCGTCGGCGCGAACCGGCTCGGCACGATCAACCACTGCGCGCTCACGGCGCGCGTCGCGGCCGCGGCCGGCCTCACGGTGCGCGGCTTCGTGCTCTCCGAGCCGACCGCGGTGCGGGACGAGTCGGCGGCGACGAACGCCGAGATGATCGCCGCCCTCACGGGCTTCCCCTGCCTCGCCACCTTGCGGCATGGGGAAGCGCCGGACGGCACGCGTCTCTCTCGCGTCGTCGAGGCGGCGCTCGACCCGGGAATCTAGGCGCCGGGTCCCGAGCTGCGCGCCAGCGCGCCGGCCACCGCCGCCTGGTGCACGACCTTCAGCGCGATGCCCCGCTCGCGCGCGAGCCGCCGGCAGTCGTCGATCTCGGGCGCGATGTTGACCGTCCCGTCGGGAGCGTGCGCGACCTTCACCCGTACCCGCCCGTAGGGCGTGTCGACGCTGCGCTCCTCGCGTGGCAGGACGATCCGGCTCCAGGTGGTGTAGCGGAGACCGATGGTCGACGTCTCGGCGAAGACGATGGCGGCGAGCCGGTCCCGGTCGGGCGGCGCCGCCAGCACGCGCAGCATCGTGCCCGGCCGGCTCTTCTTCATGACCACCGGGACGAGGAATGCGTCGCGCGCCCCGGCGGCGAGCAGTCGCTCGAGCACGTGCTCGAAGATGTGAGGGGCGAGGTCGTCGATGGTGGCCTCGAGGACGACCACCTCGTCCGAGCCCGCCGGCGCGTGCGGCTCGCCGAGGAGGATACGCAGCAGGTTCGGCCGATCCGGCAGCACGCGGTCGCCGGCGCCGTATCCAACGGCGTCGATGCGCATCGCCGGCGCCGCCTGGCGCTCGGCCAGCGCGGCCACGATGGCGGCGCCCGTCGGCGTCACGAGCTCCGCCGTGCCGTCCTCGACCCGCACGGGCCGGCCGCGGAGCAGCTCCACCACCGCCGGCGCGGGCACGGGCAGCGGGCCGTGTGCCGTCTCGACGCGGCCCCGTCCGAGCGGGAGGGATCCGGCGTAGACCTCGTCGACCCCCAGGTGCACGAAGCCGAGCGCCGCCCCGACCACGTCGACGATCGCATCGAGGGCGCCGACCTCGTGGAACTCGACGGCGTCGGGCTCCACACCGTGGACGCGCCCTTCGGCCTCGGCGAGCCGGCGGAAGATCGCGAGCGCGGTCTCCTTGACGTGCGCCGGGAGCGTGCTCGCGCCGAGCAGCGCGCGGATGTCGGCATAGGGGCGATGCGCGTGGGCATGGCCCGCCGCGTCGGGGTGCCGGCCACGGACCCGCACGTGGAACTTCGTGGCCGCGATGCCGGAGCGGGAGATCCGCTCCGCCCCCACCTCGACGTCGCGGAGGTCGAGCGTTTCGACCGCTTCCCGGACGCGTTCGAGCGGCAGCCCCAGGTGAAGCAGCGCGCCGACCGTCATGTCGCCGCTGATGCCGGAGAACGCATCCAGGAACGCGATCCTCACGCCGGCACCCTGATTTTCCGATTGCACCCCCGGCCGACCGGTGCTAGGCATTTCGTTTGCGCGGAGTTCGCCATGCGGCGGCGCGAACTTAACACGTTCCGGAAGCTGCTTCACGAGCGGCGCCACGAGCTGCTCGCGGAAGCGCTCCGGACGGTCGACGGCATGGGCGAGAACGACGAGCAGTTCCCGGACCCGACCGACCGGGCCTCGCTCGAGGACAACCGCAACCTGACGCTGCGCATCCGCGACCGCGAGCGGAAGCTCATCTCGAAGATCGACGAGGCGCTCGGGCGCATCGACGACGGCTCCTACGGGAAGTGCGAAGAGTGCGGGGGAGACATCGGCATCGCGCGCCTGAGGGCGCGGCCCGTCACCACCCTCTGCATCGACTGCAAGTCGCTCCAGGAAGCGCAGGAGCGTAGACTCCGCACCCCGTGACGCCGCGCAAAGCGGTCATCCCGGCTGCAGGGCTCGGCACCCGTTTCCTGCCGGCCACGAAGGCCGTACCGAAGGAGATGCTGCCGATCGTCGACGTCCCGACGATCCAGTACGTCGTGCAGGAGGCCGTCGACTCGGGGCTCGGCGAGATCGTCCTCGTCACCGGGCGCGGCAAGAGCGCCATCGAGGACCACTTCGACTTCGCGCCCGAGCTCGAGCGCTTCCTCGAAGAGAAGGGCAAGCGCGACCTCTTACAGCAGGTGCGAGACATCGCACGGATGGTTCACGTCGTCTCCGTGCGGCAGCAGGAGCCGCACGGGCTCGGGCACGCGGTGCTGGCCGCGCGGCACGCGGTCGGCAACGAGCCGTTCGCCGTCCTCCTCGGCGACGACATCATCGACGCCCCCGTGCCCTGCATCCGCCAGCTCCTCGACGTGTACGCCACGCGCGGCCCGGTGATTGCGCTGCGCGCCGTGCCCGCCGAGCAGACGCCGCTCTACGGCGTGATCGCGGGTAAGCGGGTGGCCGATCGGCTCCACCGCATCGAGTCGCTGGTCGAGAAGCCTCCCGCCGGCACGGCGCCGACCAACCTCGCGATCGTGCCCGGCCGGTACGTGCTGCCCCCCGAGATCTTCGACATCCTCGCGCGCACCCCGCCGGGCAAGGGGGGCGAGATCCAGCTGACCGACGGCCTGCAGATCCTCGCCCGCGAGCACACGTTGCACGGCTACGAGGTCGAGGGCGAGCGCTACGACGCCGGCGAGAAGGTCGGCTTCATCGAGGCGACGGTCGCCTTCGCCCTCAAGCGGCCCGACCTCGGGCCGCGGCTCCGGCCCGTCCTACGCCGGCTCCTCGAGCGCTAGGAGCGCGACCCAAGACTTCTTGGGTCGCGGGCACGGACGCGAGCATGTGGCGCTCGCGGCACGCGCGACCGCCGTGCCGCGGCTGGCGAAGCCAGCGCGGCACAACCGACACGCGCCGTTCCAGAGGTCTCGCGGCACTCGTGTTTATCGGTTGCCGATTGGGCCTGTCTGCGGTGGCCGTGGAACCGCGCGTGTTCGTCTGCCGCGCTGGCTTCGCCAGCCGCGGCAGGACAGTCGGGCGTGATCGCGACGGAACACCCTCGCGTCCGGTTCGCGACCCAAGATGTCTTGGGTCGCGCTCCTAGCCCGCCTTCCGCCACTTGATCGAGCAGCCGATCGAGTTGTGCTGCTCGGGCGACGGCCGGCGTCCGGCAAGCAGCGCGTCGAGCGCGGCGGCCAGCTCGCGGCGCGCGACCTTCTCGGGCCGCTGCCAGTTGTCGTCGATGCGGCCGTGGTAGGCGAGCTTCCGCTCGCGGTCGAAGACGTAGATGTCCGGCGTGCACACCGCCCCGAAGGCGCGGGCCACGTCCTGCGACGCGTCGATCAGGTACGGGAAGCCGTATCCCTTCTCGCGCCAGCGGCGGAGGAGGCTCTCGGGCCGGTCGTCGGGATAGTCGGTCGGGTCGTTGGAGCAGATACCGACGAGCTGCACGCCGCGCGGTCCGTACTCGCGGTTGAGCGAGAGGATCCGGTCCTCCACCGCCTGGACGTACGGACAGTGGTTGCAGATGAACATGACCACCAGGACCGGCTTGTCGCGGAAGTCGTCGCGCGCGTGGACCTTGCCGTCGACGGAGGGCAGCCGGAAGTCCGGGCACGGAGCGCCGAGCGCGATCTCGCGGCTCTCGGTGAGCGCCATGCGATCTCAGCTAGCGCCGCGCGCGACGCGAGGCAAGGCCGTCAGCCGGCGCGCAGCACGCGGAGGAAGGCCTCGCCGTAGCGCGCGAGCTTCGCGGGACCGACGCCCGGCACGGCAAGGAACCCGGCTTCGTCGGTCGGGCACGCGGCCGCCATGCGCGTGAGGACGGCGTCACTGAACACGATGTACGCGGGCACGCCCTCGGCGTCGGCGAGCGCGCGGCGGAGCGCGCGCAGCCGCTGGAAGAGCTCCCCGTCGGGCGACGGCGCCGGGCGGTCCACCGGAGCCGATTTCACCGGCCGGACGAGGTCCGCGAAGCTCGTGCCGCGGCAGAAGTCGCACGCCGTGCCGCAGGCCGGGATCGTCTCGTCGAAGCGGGCGACGAGGCTCTGGTGCCGGCACCCCGGCGCCTCGGCGAGCTCGTAGATGGCGAGGCTCTTCCGCCCGGCCTCGCGCCGCAGCTCGGCGTCCTCGATCGTCTCCTGGAGGCGCCGATGGGCGAGCACGTCGGCCCAGGAGTAGAGGAGGATGCAGTCGCTCGCGAGGCCGTCGCGGCCCGCGCGGCCGATCTCCTGGTAGTAGCCCTCGATCGAGCGGGGCATCTCGCGGTGGATCACGTAGCGGACGTTCGACTTGTCGATGCCCATCCCGAAGGCGATCGTCGCCACCACGACGTCGACCTCGTCGCGCGCGAAGGCGTCCTGGTGGCGCGCCCGCACGGCGTCCTCGAGGCCGGCGTGGTACGGCACGGCGCGCACTCCGGCGGCGTGGAGGAACTCGGCCAGGGACTCGACGTTCTTCCGGGTCAGCACGTAGATGATGCCGCTCTCGCCGGCGCGCCGGCGGACGTAGGCGAGGAGGTCCTTGCGCGACCCGCCGCCGTCGCCCTTCTTGTGCGCCGTGAGCACCAGGTTCGGGCGGAAGAACGAGCCCTTGAACCCGTCGGGCTTCACCATGCCGAGCTGGCGGATGATGTCGCCGGCCACCCGGCGGGTGGCGGTGGCGGTGAGCGCGAGGATCGGGACGCCGCCGAGCTCGTGCTTGAGCCCGCGCAGGCGGCGGTATGCGGGACGGAAGTCGTGGCCCCACTCCGAGATGCAGTGCGCCTCGTCGACCACGACGAGCGACACGCGCACCCCGCCGAGGAAGCTCCTGAGCCCGCCCTCGAGCCCCTCGGGCGCCACGTAGACGAGCTCGTACTCGCCCGCCGCGAGCCGGCGGAGGCGGTCGCGGCGCGTCTCCCAGTCGAGCGTCGAGTTGATGACCGTGGCGCGGAAGCCGTTGCGTGCGAGCCCGTCCACCTGGTCCTTCATGAGCGAGATGAGCGGGCTCACCACGAGGACGGTGCCCGGCAGGAGACGCGCCGGAATCTGGAAGGTGAGCGACTTGCCGGCGCCGGTCGGCATGACGCCGATGCAGTCCCGCCCGCCCAGGACCGTGTCGATGATCTTCTCCTGTCCCGGGCGGAAGCCCTCGTAGCCGAAGACGCCCGTCAGGACGTCCCGGGGAGTCGCACCGGAGCCGAGCGAGAGCTGTTCGATGCGCCTCTATAGCGAGCCCGCGCCGCCAATCCAAATCCACCGGCTGGCATGCTCGCTGCTGTCGCTGTCCGCATGCGCGCGATTCTGGTTGTCATCATCCTCGGCGCGGCGAGCCTTTCGCTCGCCGACGAGCGACCGCGTCTCCGGGGCGCCGAAACGCCGCGCGCAACGGATCTGTTGCACGCCAAGCGGCTCGCCGACCGGATGGAGGGCCGGCTCCGGACGCCGGCGGCGCACGGCACGGGCTGGCGTCAGGGCGGCTCGGGCTGGGAGTCGCAGTCGGAGCCGCCCGCGCCGCCGGCCCCGGTCACGATCCAGATCCGCCAGCCCCGCCGGCGGCGCACGGGAGGCGTCTCCGATCCGTGAGCCCGCGCCTCCTCAGCGCGTCACGCCGATCACCAGCGCCGGCTGCCCGCTCGCCGCCTCGCGGGAGTTGTAGTCGGCGCCGTCGTTCGTGGGGTTGTCGAGCGCGAAGCAGTAGACGCCGTCGCCCGACACCGCCGAGGTCACGTCGAAGTCCACCACCTGCCCGCGCGCCACCGGCCCCGCGGTGAAGAGCGCCGGACCGTCAATCGCCGGCTGGTTGCTCCAGGTCACGGCTCGCTCGTCCCACGCACAGTCGCTGATAGGGTGGATGCTGCCTCCGGTGGTGAGGCTCTCGGAGTCCACGACGTCCGACACCTGGAGCTGCACGTGGGCGGACGCGACGGGCCGGCCCCCGACGCCGCTCACGCGGAAGCGGAGGAAGGTGCGCTCGACCGCCACGATGCCGCTGTCCACGCTGAGCAGGGGGCTCGCCCCGAGGTTCGTGGCCGGGTGGGCCGACGAGGCGAAGACGTCGGCTTCGATCGTGCCCGCGGGTGAAGGCGCGCCGCACGCGCAGCTGGCGTCGACGGTCAGCACGGGCTTGCCCTTCTTCGCTTCGCGCGAGAGGTAGTCGACCCCGTCGGTCGAAGCGCTCTCGATGGCGAAGCAGTAGACTCCGTCCCCCGTGATGGCCGAGGTCACGTCGAAGTCCGCCGTCTGGCCGAGCCCCACCGCGCCGACCTCCGATACCACCGGGCCGTCGATCGGCGGCTGCGTCGCAGAGGTCATCGTGCGCTCGTTCCATCCGCAGCTGCTGATCCGGTGGATGCGACCGCCGGTCACGCTGTTGGCGTTGGTCGTCGTCGCCACCTTCAGACGGAGGTGGGCTGCGCTCACGCGCTGGCTCCCGACGCCGCTCACCTGCACCCGCAGGAAGGTGCGCCGGAGCCCGCCTCGCGCGGACGGGACCGACGGTCCGGCGTCGACATGCAGCTGCGTCGCCGTGCCGAAATTCTTCGTCGGGGCCGACGCGTCCACCGACGTGTCGGCCAGCACCTTCCCGACCACCTTGCTCGCCGTGCACGGCGGCACAGCTCCGACGCAGGCGCCGTCCGTACACGTGTCGCCGACGGTGCAGGCGTCGCCGTCGTCGCACGGGAGGCTGTTCGGGCTGTGCATGCAGCCCCACGAGCGGTCGCAGCTGTCGGTGGTGCACCCGTTGCCGTCGTCGCAGTCGCGCGCGCGGCCGCCGACACAGGCCCCGTCCGCGCAGGTGTCGCCCATCGTGCAAGCGTCACCGTCGTCGCAGGAGAGGCTGTTCGACGTGTGCCAGCAGCCCTGCGAGCGGTCGCAGCCGTCGGTGGTGCACTCGTTGCCGTCGTCGCAGTCGACCGGCCTGTGGACGCAGGCTCCGTCGACGCACGTGCCTCCCTCCCTGCACATGTCATCACCGTCGTCACTGCCGTCGTCGTCGCACGGGAGATTGTTCGCGACGTGCACGCAGCCCTCGGAGTGGTCGCACTCGTCGGTGGTGCACGAGTTCCCGTCGTCGCAGTCGAGCTCGGAGCCACCGACGCAGTCGCCGTCGACGCACGTGTCACCGGAGGTGCAGGCGTTGCCGTCGTCGCAGGGGCCCGCCTTGGAGCTGCCGCCCTTGCACTCGCCGGCGCCGTCACAGGTCATGGCGTCGACGCACTGCTTCGCGGCGCACGGCGCGCCAGCCGACTCGAACCCACAGGTCGGCGAGCAGCAGTCGCCGGACTCCGTGTTGTGGTCGTCGCAGTCCTCGAACGGGTCGTGCACGCCGTTGCCGCAGGTGACGACCTTCCGGCCGCTGAGCGTGAACTGGTCCGTGAACGCCGCCGGAAGCTCGTCCGGCAGTCCCGGCCCCTCGATCATGAAGAAGTTCGTGCCGCAGGAGCTCCCCGTGACGGTCTGGTCCGCGCCGGGGTTGCCCGTCAGCCCCGGTCCCGGCGGGACCGGGCCGTCCAGGAAGGTCAGGAACGGACCGACGTCGCCGGTCGTGACGGCCGCCTCGAAGTCGAGCGGCTGCTTGCCGACGTCCTCGGTGAGGTCGATGGCCCCGTCCGCATCGGCCTGCAGCACATTCACCCCGTGGGGATGCGTGACCGTGTACTCGGCGAAGGGCATGAGCGGCGAGATGCGGATCCGGATGCGGGTGAAGACGACCTGATCGCCGGCAAGCGGCACCTGACCGTTGTTGAACGACCCCTCCACGGCGGCCACGTACAGGGCCTTGAACGGTCCGGACCCGTCGATCTTCGACACGGCCCGGGAGTAGTAGAACTCCACCGGGAAGTTGTCCGGGAACGAGATCGGGCGGGTCGGATCGGGGACCGTGAGCCCGGGATCGCAGTCGAGGTCGAGGCACGGGCCGACGGCGACGTCGTTCGAATCGATGTAGTACTGGGGGAACCCGTTCTGCGGATCGATCGGCCCGACGCCGGCCAGGTGGGTGGAGCACGGCTGCGCGTACGCGTTTGCCGCGACCCCCATGACCAACGATGCCAGGCAGGCGCCGAAGCGCTTCACGATGGACGTCATGATTACCCCCCGGCGATGCGTCTCGCTCGACTTCGATTGCCCTTGCGCAGCCGGCTGCGCGCGAGGTGGACATGTCCATCAGTTGGATTCGTTGATCAATTGGCGCATACGATCGTGGGGGCACGGGAAAGCCCGCAGCGGGATCTGCTGCCGGGAACTCCCCCGCGGATTTCCCCGGACGAGAATGCGGACGTTCCGGCAGGACGACGCCGAGCCCGGTCCGTCCGCGCGACACGTCCCGGCTGCCTGCACGGGACAGTGGGGTCGCCGAGACACGTCGGCGACCGGGCGCGGGTTGACGAGAAGGAAGCGTGTGGATATAGGCGAAGGCCTGCCCGGGTTATTCGCCGTCGGCGCCGGTCACGGCGCGGGTCTTGTGGGGCCGTAGCTCAGTTGGGAGAGCGCTAGAATCGCACTCTAGAGGTCGAGGGTTCGACTCCCTTCGGCTCCACTTGCGCTAGCCGCTCTGCGTCCGGGCAGCGTCCGCTCAGGATCCCCGCGCACCACGTCAACGGAAAGGCCGTCCGGCGCCCGCGATGCGGGTGCGGTGTCGTGACCCCTACACGAGCCCGAGCTCCCTGCCGAGGATCCTCGTGACGAAGCGCTCGGCGCCCGTCTCGCTCGCGACCAGGGTTCGAACGCGCTCCCGGGTCTTCGCGACGCTGCCCTGGCGCGCGGCGGCCTTCATCGTCTCCGCGCACGCCGCCCACACGTCGCCCGTGATCTCGTAGCCGTAGCCTTGCGCGAGCCAGTGGAGGGCGAGCAGCCCGGCCTCTACCGCGAAGTCAGGCTCGGCGTCAGCGTGGTCGCGCGCCGCGCGCCCGAGCGTCTTCGGGTCGCACGGCGTGCGCCGTGCGAGGCTCCTCTCGGCAAACGGATACGGGGTGAGGCGCTGCTCTCCATCCTGCGCCGCGGCGACAGGTCCGAAGAGGTGCGCGGCCGGGCGGTGATCTCCTTGGGACCGATCCTCGAGCATGCAGACACCCAAGGCTTCGAGGATGCCGACGACCTCCCGATCACGGAACGCGCGTTCCACACGCTCCAGGAGTCGCTCCGCAAGCTCTACAGGGACGCCAACGTTCCCAAGGAAGTGCGGCGGCGGATCCTGGAGGCCTCCGTGCGCGCCCCGCAGGACTGGCATGAGGATGCGATCCGCGTCGCATACTCCAGCGGCGACGAGGTGTGGAGGCTCACCGCGGTCTTCTGCATGCGCTTCGTTCGTGGATTCGAAGAGCAGATCCTCGAGGCGCTCGACACCGAGAAGCCGGATATCCACTACGAGGCCGTCGTTGCGGCCGTTCCCTCGCCGCGCTCAAGCTGCCCCTCTATCCGTACCAGATCGACGGCATGCTGCATCTGGCGTTCACTGAGCGCGCGCTGCTCGGGGACGAGATGGGCCTCGGCAAGACGGCGCAGGCGGTGGCGGCCTGTGCGCTCCTCCGCGAGCTGCGCGGCGTCGCCCGCGTGCTCGTCGTGTGCCCGGTGTCGCTCAAGGCCGAATGGGAAGAGCAGATCACCAAGTTCACCGACTTGCCGCTCCGCTTCGTGCAGGGCGCGAAACCGCCTCGGCTCGCCTGCTACGAGAACCCTCCACTCAGCTCCACATCACACGTCGTCGATGGGGACACCCCGGCCGCTGCGGAGGCTCTCTCGTGCCCTCTCGACCCGACGCACGAACCGCGGGTCGTTCTCGAGCTGGTAGTCGAACCAGTCCTCTTCGGAGGCGAACCCGATGAGGATCCCCGCCGGGCGTCCGTGGCGCGTGACGATGATCGGAGCTTCCGCGGCGCGTCGGAGGTAGCGGGACAGATCGTCCTTCACCTCGGACAGCGGGACGCGCTTCAGGATTTCAGACCTTCTCGCTCGAGCCATTCTGCGGGAAGCCGCTTGATCCGGCTCCGGCCGACGCGTGTCGGATCGTTTCCGAGCTGCTTGATCGCATCGCGGACCTTCGCCTTGTCGTAGGCCCTCAGCCGACCCAAGTCCTCCACAGCCTCTGGGGCCAGGAGGATCTTGTAGGGCATTCCGGCCAGACTATAGCCAGAATCTGGCGGATCGCGCCAGCTTCGAACAGCCGGAGCCCGATAGGCGTGCGCGGGGCCGCGACGTCGACGTCATCGCGGCCGACCGTTACGAGCCCTGATGCCTCCAGGCGGGCCGCGCGGCCGGTCGGGGATGCGGGGGGACACCCGTTCCCGCCGCTTCCAGGTAGGCGAGCCGGTAGCGCAGCACGCGCTCGAGGTACTCGCGCGTCTCGGGAATCGGCGGCACGCCGCCGCATTCGTCCACGCGGCGGACGCCGGCGTTGTAGGCGGCGAGGGCCAGCTCGAGATCGTACCCGTAGCGGTCGAGCAGCTCGCGCAGGTGCCGGCAGCCGGCCTCGATGTTCTCGCGCGGCAGGAAGACGTTGCTCACCAGGTGCTCGGCCGCCGTCGCGGGCATGAGCTGCATCAGGCCGCGGGCGCCCTTCGGCGAGACCGCCAGACGGTCGAAGTCGGACTCGGCCCTGATCACCGCCTTGACGAGCGCGTACTCGAGGTCGTGACGCCCGGCGGCCTCGCGGATCAGGGCATCGTACTCGGTCGGCTCGACGCGGATCCGGCCCGGCCTCCCCGCCGGCGCGAGCAGCGCACCCGCCCTCCGCAGGTGATCGACGTGGAAGCAGCGGCTGTAGTCCGCGAGCTCCTCGGTGCCGACATCGTTCGTCGCCTGCGCCACGGTGCTCACCTCGAGGCGACCTTCCTCGCAGCGCATCGCCGTGTCGAAGGAGCGGACGCGGGTCCAGCTCGAGAGCGGCGCCTGCGGATCCCGCGGCCCTTTCCCCTCGGGCACCGGCGGAGCCATCAGGAACCAGGCCCCGAGCAGCACGACTCCACGTCGCCGACCCGGCATAGGGGCGCTCTCTACCACACCAGGGGCACCCGCCGTCCAGAGAAATCGGCGGGCCCGCGGGGAGACCCTTAGGACTGCACGAAGCCGCCGCCAGGCAGCCGTGCGAGAGACCGGTCTTTCCAGTATCTCCAGCTGAGCCACGGCGGGCGGAGCGACTTGAGGACGATCGGCACGGCCGTGGCCACAACATTCAGGTTCGGGTTGAGCGACCGCGCCACGCCCTCGATCGTCACGATCGCCTTGATGAGGAGCGTCGCGGAGGGCGGGACGTAGAGACCATGGCGATATGCCACCCTGAACAGGTCGTTGACGAGGGTCTCGAGCCCGTTCGAGCCGCCGGCACCGTCGCCGTTTCGACCCATCATCTGGGCGACGACCTGGCTCTCGCTCTGCCGAACCACCTTCGCGACGTCGGCCTTGAACTCGTCGTAGCTGAATTCGAGCGGAGGCACGCCGAAATCGAGGAGCGCGCGGGTCAACGCCTCGGGGTCGCCCACTACGAAGGCACGCACCGCCCTCGCGATCCGTTGCCGGTCCTGCCTCCCGGACTCCCCGGTCAACCCGAGATCGATCAGGCCAAGGCGCCCGTCGGGGAGGATCAGGAGATTCCCGGCGTGGGGATCGCCGTGGAAGCGGCCGTCCTCGAAGACCTGCTTGAGAATCTCCTTGAAGGCGAGATCCGCGACCCTCCGGGCCGCGTCCGGATCCGTCTTGGCGCGGGCACGGTACGCCGACAGCGGCTCCCCGACGAGCTCCTCCATCACCAGGGCGCGCGCCGAGCACCACTCCCGGTACACTCTCGGCACGCGGACGCGGGGATTGCCGCGCAGCCGTCGCCCGAAGTCGTCGAGCGACTGGGCCTCCCGCCGGAGATCGACCTCGGCGCGCAGCGCGGCGCCGAGGTCCCGGACCGCGTTCGAAAGCGCGAGCCGGGTGGTCTTGCTGGTGAGGCCCGGAAGCGTGAGGACGAGACCGCAGAGCAGCTCGGCCGCGTTCAGGTCGCGATCGATCTCGCGCTGGAGCCCCGGGCGCACCAGCTTGACGATCACGCTCGGTCCGCTCTTGAGCTCGGCCCGATGGACCTGGGCGATCGATCCGACGGCGATCGGCCGCGGGCTGAACTTCCGAAACGGCAACCCGTGCGGGAACGCCACCTTGAGCGTCGTCGCGAGCTGCCGCCCCCGCATCGAGGGCTGTTGCGTGTAGAGCGCTTCCAGGCGCACGCACACGGCCTCGGGGAGGATGTCGCTGCGGGTGGCGAGGACCTGGCCAAGCTTGGTGGTCAGAGGACCGGAGCTCTGGGCGATGCGCACGAGGGCGTCGCCGATCGCCTTCCAGGGAAGCTCGGACAGCCCTTCCCGGAGCAGGACGAGGGCGGCCGACGCCGGGGCCGGCAGCAAACCGTAGCGGGCGGCGTTGAAGGCCAGCCGTGGAGCTACCAGCGCCGCGTCCGCCACGCGCCTCGCCGGGCGTGCCAGGTCGGGCAATGTCACGGGAAACCGCAAGGTCTTCGCCCGGTATCGTCTCGGCCATCAGGGGCCAGGACTTTAGCAGCGCTCTCGCAGGCGCCGGCGCGACGGCTCAGGCTTGCACCGTGCCGCGTCCTTTTGCCAAATCACCCAACGCCCACGGAGGTCGATCTATGAGCGTCTCATCCCGCCACCATTTCCGATTTCACGCACCGCACGCGCATCTCGCCTCGGTGTTCGGCGACGACTGGTTCGCCGTGAGAGCGGAGGCCTTCGCCCGCTTCTTCGGGACGCCGCTATTCCTGGTTGCGCAGACGGTCGTGGTGGCCTTCTGGATCGCCGTCAATGCCGTCGGTCTCACCCGCTTCGACGTCTACCCCTTCATCCTCCTGAACCTCGCCTTCAGCCTGCAGGCCGCCTACGCAGCGCCGCTCATCCTGCTCGCTCAGACCCGGCAGGCCGACCGCGACAAGGCCCTCGCGGACGCGGACGCGCAGCACCGGGAAGCGCTCGCCCAGGCGAGCCTCGAGCGACAGGAGTTCGCGACGCAGCAATCGGCGCAGCTGCTCGAGCTCCTGGACCGGAACACGAAGCTCACGCAGATCACGCAGGAGCTGAGCCAGCGGATCGAGCGGCTCACGGACGAGATTCACCGCAAGGTGGTCGCCGCCAGCTGAGGCAGGCCCCAGGGCGCCGCGACCCGAGCGCGGGCTACCTCGACCGGGCAATCGCCTCGATCAGCTCGCGCCGCACCCGCTCCACGTCCGTGAGCGGGCTGCGGCGCAGCCGGCCGAGCTCGGCCGCCGTATACGGGGCGAAGTCCGCCGGCGCGTCGTCACGGCCGAAGCGTTCGAGCACCCAGTTGAGCACGGCAGCCGTTGCGGCGTCGTCGAGCGGCGCCTGCGCGACACCGGGCACGCGCGCCAGGTACTCCCGCCCGCTTGGCACGCGCAGGAACTTCCCGACGGAGCCGGCGAGCGCCGGGACGCTGCCCGGCGTGGCGGCGCCGTCGGCGCGGTGGCACCCCTGGCAGTTGAGCGCGTAGTCGAGCGCCGGGCCGCCCACGTCGGCGCCCGCTGCGCGGCTCGCAGCGGCCGCAGCCACGAGCACCGCGATGGTCCGAAACATCACGACTTGCGCATCACGACTTGGTCGCGACCCCGAGCACCACCGCCACCGAGCAGTTGACCGCCCGGCTCTTGGTGCCGAAGCACCACAGGAGGTCGTTGTTCTTCGACGTGAAGTAGACGGGCTTCTCGCCTTCCGTCCGGGTGCACCGACAGCGCAGGCACAGCGACTGCCCGCAGCAGTCGTTGTAGGAGATGATGTAGTCCTTCCCGTCGCCGGGGTGCCGGCAGGTGCCGATCCAGGTGACGGGCGACATCTCCGTCCCGGGCGGGCACGCGCTCTGCGAGCCGCCGCAGCACGCGCAGAGGAAGCCGTCGATGGCGCAGTGGCGCCAGTAGCTGCAGCTCTTCGGGTCGCCCACCTCGCCCTTGAGCGCCGCGTCGTCGGGCGGTGGGAGGCGCGCGTCGTCCGCGGCACGCGCCACCGGCAGGAGCGGCAACGTCGAGCCGACCAGCGCGGACCCGAGCCGGGTGAGGAAGCTCCGACGCGACGTGCGCTGCGCCAGCTGCCGCGCGGCGTTCTCCACGAAGCGGTCGATCCAGTATCGTTCGTCCATCACTGTGGTCCCACTCCCATGTCCTGCTGCGCGCGTCCGAGGAAGTCCTGAATCGACGACACGCCGCGCTCCCTGGCCTCGAACAGGCTCTCGAGGTGCTCCCGGGTGTTCACGAGCCCCTTCGAGCGGACGATCCCGGCGGCATCGAGGA
>Ga0209474_10000260_pt1 | contig 62552 bp, 52 predicted proteins | sample GraSoiAngelo_145_FD_185902 | JGI IMG/M metagenome (GOLD analysis project Ga0209474, IMG submission 185902) | Grasslands soil microbial communities from the Angelo Coastal Reserve, California, USA - 14_1009_05_20cm (SPAdes) (version 2) | ecosystem: Environmental > Terrestrial > Soil > Grasslands...
CCCCATGCCCCTCATCACTGGCGCGCCTCGAAAAGGAGGTTGCCCTCGATGGTCATCTTGTCGTCCACCTTGACGAGCAGCAACTCCGGCCGCTCGACCTTGTGGGCGTCGAGGCTGACCGGGAAGCTGAACTTCGCGCGGATGCCCGATCCCTCGGGCGTCAGCGTCACAAGGATCGTCTGCCGCTCGCTCTCGCCGTTCAACTCCACGCGCGCCTCGAGCGGAAGCTGCGTCGGTCCCGAGAGCGGAAGCTGCAACGACGGCAGGGTGCCCTTCACCTCGACGTAGGGGTGCGCGGCCTCGTGGGTCGCCTCGCGCATGTGCGAATCGCGGTTGGAGTTCCCGCTGTCGAACGAGGCCACCGGCACGCGCACCTGTACGAGCGTGGGCCCGCCGGACTGGATCTTGGCGAGGCCTTCCAGCTTGCGCGACGTTCCGTGCACCTCGTGGAGCTTGTGCACGAGGGTGTACGTGATCGCGCCCTCCTTCACTCCGTAGAGCGAGACGGGCGTCTGCTGCGCCAGCGCGGCGCAGACGCAAACGACCGTCGCGGCAACGGCGATGCGAGCGCGCATCAACGGATGCGGGCCGGGATCCGGGCGGCGAGAGGTTCGAGCGAGGAGAAGGTCGTCATTGGCCTCCGGGGGTCAGGTGTGCGGCAATGCGCCTACGAGGACGATCGGTCCGAGCGGCTGGGGCGCCCCTCCTGCCGATTCCACCGTGACGGCCAGCGCGTCCGGCGTCTCGCTGAGCAGGGCGGGATCGATGCGAGCGAGAATCGCGCCTGAGGGCTGCGTACGCAAGAGGCCTGCGGGGAGCTTCTTGTCGCCGCGGATGACCCAAAGCTCATAATCCTTCCCCGAAGGGGCCGGCGGCCCCGCCGCGTATAGGACCGCCGCTCGCGACGGCAGATTCACCAGCGCGCGGGCCGTGATGCTCGCGCCCGCTTGCTGGGGCGCAAGGGCGACGACCTGCGTCGAGGGAGAGGCGAGAAGGGCGAGCGCCTCGCGCTGGAGCACCGCGTCGCTCCGGGCCTCGGCGAGGTCGCGGGCGCACTGATCGCGCTCGGCGCTGGCTGCGCCAAGGGTGGCGGCGCGACGCTCCGCGCGGATGCGCGCCCCTTGCACCCCGACGACCGCGAGGGCGAGCGCGGCGGCGACGGCCCAACCCGTCCAGGTGCGGATGGCCGCCGCACGCGGCTTCTGCTCGATGCGAGAAGCGATGCCTTGCCAGACGCGCGCATCCGGGCGCAAAGGCGGCAAGGATCGTCCCACCGCATCCCAGGTGTCGGAGGCCCGCCGCAGCGCCTCGAAGCATCCGTCGTGCGTCGGTTCGCCGAGATGCTGCTCGGCGGCGGAACGCTCGGGAGGATCGAGCGCTCCGGCGGCGAACAGCGCGGCGATCTCCTTGAACTCGACGCAGGTCATGGAAGCGCATTCCTCTTTTCGTCGTCGAGGAGCGCGGCGAGCTTTTCCAGGGCGAGGCGGACCCGCGTCTTCACGGTACCGAGCGGGTCGCCAGTGCGCTCGGCGATCTCGCGCTGCGTCAGGCCGGCGAAATAGGAAAGCTCGATGGCGCCGCGCTGCTCCGCGGGCAACGCCGCGAGGGCGCGCTGCACCCGCTCGCGATCCTGCCGCTGCACGGCTGACTCGATGGGCAAGGGCGACGGCTCCGGCTCCTCGCGAGCGGATGCGGCGACGGCCCGCTCCGCGCTTCCCCGCGACCGGAGGCGGTCGAGGGCGCGGCTTCTGCAAACGGCGAGGACGAACGACGATGCGCTGCCGCGCCGCGGATCGAAGCTCGCCGCCCGTCGCCAGACCTCGACGAACGCCTCCTGCACCACGTCCTCCGCCTCGGACTTCGCACGCAGGATGCGGAAAGCGACCGCAAGCGCCGCCGCGGCGTGGTGATCGTAGAGCGTGCGCAGGGCCCGGGAGTCTCCCGCTGCGACGCGCCGCAAGAGCGGCTGGTCGGCCTCCGCGCGACCCACGACGCCGAGCAGCGCGGCGAGGAGCATGGCTTGTGTGCGATACCCCGGCGGGCGCAGGGCTGCAACCCCGGCCGTCATGCAAGGGGTACGGAGCCGGAAGGCCCGTGGATTCGTGCCCGAAAACGGAGCGCGCGCTCTTACAGCGCGGTGGCCTCGCCCTTGCGTTCCGCCGCGCGCTGCGCCTTGAGCCGCTTCATCCGGCGCCGGATGAGCTCGCGCTTGAGCGCGCTCACGTGGTCGACGAAGAGCTTGCCGATCAGGTGATCCATCTCGTGCTGGACGCAGACGGAGAGCAGGTTGTTCGCTGCCTCGAGACGATGGGGCTTGCCGTCGCGGCCGGTGAAGTCGACCACGATGCGGCCGGACCGGGTGACCTCTTCGTACTCATCGGGGATGGAGAGGCAGCCCTCGGTGTAGCTGAACTCGCCCTCCGCCTCGCGGATGACCGGGTCGATGAGCCAGAAGAGGCCTTCCCCCTTCTTCTTGGGGGCCTCGCCCTCCTTCGGCTTCTGCTCGACGTCCATGGCGATGATGTTCTGGTGCACGCCGACCTGGGGCGCGGCGAGGCCGACGCCGTGCGATTCGTACATGGTCTCGGCCATGTCGTCGCACAGCTTGCGGACGGCGGCGTCCACCGCGCCGACGGGCTTTGCCTTCTGCTTGAGGCGGGGATCGGGCCAGATGAGGATTTCGCGCAAAGCCATGCTTCGGATTGCCCTCCGTCACTGGAGCGGACGCGCTTTCCAATCTAACGCGGTTCCAGGGATTCCGCCCACAACGGATCGATTCGTCGTCAGGCCAACGAGGCCGGGTCGACGTCGACCGCGAGTTCCACGCCCGGCGGTAACCGCTCCGACAACAGCGCCCGGGCCAGCCGATGGAGCGGGGCGTGCGCGTCGGCCCGCAGCAGCACCTGGAGCCGCTCTTTGCCGCGCAGCCGGGCGATGGGGGCCGGCGCCGGGCCGAGAACCTCGATTCGCTCTCCCCTCGATGCGGCCTCCCGGGCCCGTGCAGCCAGGCGCTCGGCTGCTCCCTCGACCTTGGCGAGGGCGTTCCCCTGGATGCGCAGGGCGATGAGTCGCGACCAGGGCGGAAACCGCAGCGCCCGCCGTCGCAGGTCTTCCACGTCGGCGAAAGCCTTGTAGTCTCGGGCATATGCGATTGCGGGCTCCTCGGGCCGGAGGGCCTGGAGGATCACGCGTCCCGGCTGGGTGCCGCGGCCCGCCCGTCCAGACACCTGTGCGAGAAGCTGGACGCAACGTTCTGCGGCGCGGAAGTCGGGCATGTGGAGCGGGCCGTCGGCATCGATGACGCCCACCAGCGTCACTCCGGGGAAATCGTGGCCCTTGGCCACCATCTGGGTGCCGGCCAGGACGTCGATTTCACGGCGGGCGAACCTGGCGAGGATGGCCGCGGCACGGCCTGAAGCCGCGGCCGCATCGCGGTCGAGCCGGGCGATGCGCGCCTTGGGGATGATGCGCGAAAGCTCCTCCTCGAGATGCTGGGTTCCGAACGAAAGCGGCGCGATGCGCAGCGATCCACAGACCGCGCAAGCGCGCGGCATCTCCTCGTGCCCGCAGAGGTGGCAGCGCAGCATGGTTCCGCCCGCGCGATGGAGGACGAGGGCCACCGAGCAGTTCGGACAGCCGACGGCGCTGCCGCAGTCCTTGCAAAGGAGGCTGCGCTCCTGGCCGCGTTTGTTGAGGAAGAGGATCGCTTGCTCCGAGCGGGCCACGCATTCCTGCAAGGCACGAGCGAGTGCGTCGGTGAGAAGCTTTCCGGCGGGGACCTGCTTGCGATCGACGATCTCGATCGCCGGCAGCGGCCTTCCGTCGACGCGCTCGGGAAGCCTGAGCACGGTGAGCTTGCCTTCCGCGGCCCTCCGCAACGTCTCCAGCGAAGGCGTGGCGCTGCCGAGCACCGCGACCGCGCCGGCGTCCTTCGCCCGCACGAGGGCGAGATCGCGCGCGTTGTAGCGGAGGCGTTCCTCCTGCTTGTAGGAAGGCTCGTGCTCCTCGTCGACGACGAGGATGCCGAGATGCGCGACCGGCGCGAACACCGCGCTGCGAGCGCCGACCACGATGCCCGCGCGCCCTTCGCGCACGCGGTGCCACTCGGCCTGCCGTTCGCGATCGGTGAGCCCAGAGTGGAGCACGGCCACGTCGTCGCCGAAGCGGGCGCGAAACCTGCCCGCGAGCTGGGGAGTGAGCGCGATCTCGGGAACGAGCGCGATGGCACCTTTCCCCTTCTCCCGCGCCCGGGCGATCGCTTCCATGTACACGAAGGTCTTGCCGCTCCCGGTCGCGCCGTGCAGCAGGAATGGCGCGAAGGTGGACGACTCGAGCGCCGCGCGGAGTTGACCGAGCGCCGCGAACTGGGCGGGGCTCGGCCGCAGGGCGCCTCCGCCCCAGGGCGCGTCCGGAGCCCGCAATGGTCCCGCTGGTTCGTTGCGGATCGTCGCCAGACCCCGGGCTACCAGCCGGCGCAGGTGCGGCCGGGATCCGGGGAATGCCGCAAGGAGCTCCTCGACCGGCACGCCTGCCTCGTCGCGGGCGAGAAGCCAGGCCAGCACCTCCGCTTGCCTCGGCGCTCTGGACGGCGGCTGCGCGCCTGGAACCGCGGCGGCGACTTCCACGTCGGGCGCCGGCCGCGCCGAGACGGCGACGCGGCGAAGCTCGATGAGTCCCCGTTTCTCCAGTGCCTGCAGACGGGCCCGGGCCACGGGTTTGCCGTCCGCCACCGCCTGCAGCAGCACGCGGGTGCGCGTCGCCGATCCCTTCGCCGCGGGAAGGAGCTCGGTCTGCGCCGACTCGACGAGCTCCCTGCCTCGCTCCGTGAGGACCCCGGAAAGCTCCTCCTTCAAGCCGCCCCCGGGTGGCAGGGCAGCGCGAATGGCGAGCCCGAGCGGCGACAGATAGTGCGCGGCGGCGAAGCGGCATAGCCTCACGACGTCGTCCGGCAAGAGGGGAGCGTCGTCGAATACGCGCAGCACCTCGCGCACCTCGCCGCGCGGGACGGAGGCTTCCCCGAGCACCACACCGGTCGCCGTGCGCGCGCCGAACGGGACGGCGACGCGCCGGCCCGGCTCCGCCACGAGCCCCGCGGGCAGCCGGTAGGTGAATACGCCGTCGTTCGCCGGGACCGGAAGCGCGACCTCGATCAGGCGGTCAGCGGGCGTCTTCGTCCTCTTCCCGCGCCGCTCCTTCGCGGAAACCGCGGGTCTGCGTGACTTCGAAGCGGGCGACGAGCTTGTCGTCCTGGAACAGCTCGAGAAGGCGAGGGAACCAGTTGGCAGCCGCGGGATTGCCGTACCCGTAGAGGCGCAGGTCGACGAGCTTTCCGTCGCGGCGGGCGATGAGCCGGGCGGGCGCGAACGAGTCCTTGTAGAGCCACATCTGCGGCTTCGTCAGGTCGTGTGGTTGCGCACCGATCAGGATCGCCACCTGGTCGCTCATGCGATCGAGGCCGATCACTGCTGCAAGGTCCGCGCCTGCCGCCTCGGCGGCGCCGCGCAGGACCTTCTCCGCGTCCGCGATGGTCAAGGTCCGGTAGGCGATGAGCGGACAGGCAAGCTCGAGGAGCGTGGCGTCGGGTCCCTCGCGGTCGGCGCGGGCGGCCGGGGTCGCCACCGTGTCCTTTACTTGTGGTCCGTTCTCGAAACGGCAGGAAAGTGGCAGCCGCAGCGCCAGCGTGCGCGGCTCCGGCTTCTGCCCGGCCACCGTGTACATGCCCTGCATGGTGGCCTCGCGCGAGCGCGATCCGTCCCGCGCGCGTTCGGCGGCGTGTCGCAGTGCCGAGCCCGGGCCCGGCACGTAGGCCGCGGCCGAGACCGCAGCCAACGCCAGAAGCGCCGCGGGAATCCGTCTCATCGGGTCACCTCGCGGAGGAAGGCGAGCAGTCCTTCGCGCAGGTCGGCGCGCTTCAAGGCATAGGCGATGTTCGCCTGCAGGTAGCCGAGCCGATCGCCAGCGTCGTGGCGCGTCCCGGTGAAGCGCACTCCGAGGAGGCGGCCCTGGCTCGCCAGCACGGCGAGGGCGTCGGTGAGCTGGATCTCGCCGATGGCGCCCGGTTTCAGGTTGGCGAGCACCTCGAAGATGTCGGGCGGGAGCACGTAGCGTCCGATGACCGCCAGGTTGGAAGGGGCGTCAGCCCGCTTCGGCTTCTCGACGATGCGATCGACGAGGATGTGCCCGTCCTCGAACGGCTTGCCCGCGCCGATGCCGTAGAGGTGGACCTGCGACTCGGGCACCGGCATCAGGGCAACGGCGGCCTTGCCCGTCTTCTGGCACAGTCGCGCGAGCTGGCCGATGGCGGGATCGTCGCCGTCCACCACGTCGTCGCCGAGCATCACGCCGAACCACTCGTTGCCGACCGCATGACGGGCGGCGAGAACCGCGTGGCCGAGGCCGAGCGGCTCCTTCTGCCGCACGCTGATGATCCGGACCGAGTCGCTGATGCGCCGCACCTGCTCGAAAAGATCCTTCTTCCCCTTGTTGCGCAGCTCCGTCTCCAGCTCGTAGGAGCGGTCGAAGTGGTCCTCGATGGCGCCCTTGCCGCGGCCATTGACGACCACCACCTCCTGCGCTCCGGCGCGGAGCGCCTCTTCCACGATGAGCTGGATGGTCGGGGTATCGACGATGGGCAGCATCTCCTTGGGCACCGCCTTGGTGGCCGGCAGGAAGCGCGTGCCCAGGCCGGCGGCGGGGATGACGACCTTGCGCAACGGTTGGTTCACGGGCACCTCGCGGGGCGCGAAAGGTAGCATCGAATCGGCCAGAAAACCGGCGGAACGCGCGAAGTTCGCCTATGCTTCGATTGTATGCTCCGCGCCTTCGCGCTCCGCCCGTCGCGGGCAAAGCCCGCTCCTCTCCAATGCTCCGCGCCAGTGGCGCTCCGCCCGTCGCGGGCAAAGCCCGCTCCTCTCCAATGCTCCGCGCCAGTGGCGCTCCGCCCGTCGCGGGCAAAGCCCGCTCCTCCGTAATGCGCGCGATCCCGCTCGTCGTCCTCGCGTGCGCCTTCGCTGCCCGCGCGCAGAACAAGGCCACCGACCCGGGAGCTCCCTGGCCGGTGTCGGTCGATCTCCCGCGCGCGACCTCGATGGGCGGGGCGCACGCGGCGATCGCCACCTCGAACGACGCACTCACGGTGAACCCGGCGGGCCTCGCCCAGCTACGCCGCTATCACCTCGAGGTGGACGGGCTCACCGACCCGCGCTTTCCCGCCCAGGCGCTGATGGTGAGCATCGTCGATTCCATGAGCTCGCCGGTGGCTACGGGGCTGCTCTTCTCACGATGGGGCAGCGGGCAGCCCGGAGGGCGTGGCGAGGGATGGTACGGCGGCCTCGCTTACTCGTACGGAATCGGCTCGACCTACCTCGGAGGCATGACGAAGTACTACCGATTCGCGACACCCGACGGCGAGGCGCATCGTTTCGCGCAGGACTTCGGGCTCCTCTCCAAGCGAGGGAACTTCGGGTACGCGCTGGTCGTACAGAACATCTCGACGAGCTCGATCCCTGCCTTCCCCATCACCGCCGCGGCGGCGATCGCCTGGGGGAACGACACCGACTGGCACATCTCCTTCGACTACAAGGCGGACCTCTCCGACACGAAGAACGTGAAGAGCAAGATCGCGGGAGGCGGAGAATTGCTCATCGAGCAGGTGATGGCGCTCCGCTCGGGCGCGACCTTCGATGCGACCCGCGAGCTGTGGTGGATCTCGGCGGGGGTAGCCCTCCTCACCGAGCGGGGCGGCGTGCAGATCGTCTGGCGCCGGCGGGTCGCGGGGGCGCCTGGATTCGATCAGTTCTTCGAAGGCGGCATCACGCTGTACCTGGAGTGATCTTCACGGTGACGAGCGGCCGCCCGCTGCGGGGATGGGCGAAGACGTCGAGGCGCGCGCGGTAGACGCGCTCGAGGATCTCCGCGCGGAGGACTTCCGCGGGCGTTCCCGCTGCCGCGATCTTGCCCTGGTCGAGGAGCACCACGCGGTCGCAGGCGGATCCGGCGAGCGACAGATCGTGCATCACGAGGAGCGCGCAGCCGCCTCGGCGCGCGCGGTCGCGCAGCGCCTCGACGAGCTGCGCCTGGTGGCGGAGGTCGAGCGCGTCGGTCGGTTCGTCCAGCACCAGGATCGGCGCTCCCTGCGCGAAGGTGCGCGCCAGGTAGACGCGTTTGCGCTCGCCCCCGGAGAGTTGGGAGACGGGACGATCGGAAAGGTGCGCGGCGTCGAGCTCCTCGAGGGCGGCCTGGGCCTGTGCGCGGTCGCTCTCTCCTTCGAGCGCCCAGAGCCCGAGGTGCGGCGCCCGGCCCATGAGCGCGATTTCACGGGCGGTGAAGGGGAGATCGCCGGGCTCGTCCTGGGCGAGGAAGGCCACCCGCCGCGCCCTCTCGCGGCGGGAAAGCTCGCGGGCGTCGGTTCCCGCAAGGCGCACCAGGCCCGAGGAGGGAACGAGGAGCATCGCGGCGATGCGCGCAAGAGTGCTCTTGCCGGCGGCGTTGGGCCCGACGACGCCCACGATCTCCCCCGGGTCCATTCGCAGCCTCGCGCCCGAGACCGCATCGCCCGACGCGCCGGGATGTCGGAAGTGCACCTCCGCGAGCTCCAGGGCGGGATCGCTCACGCCCGCCTCCGCAAGAGGAAGACGAAGAGCGGCGCACCGACCACGGCGGTGACGGCGCCCACGGGAGGCTCGGCTCCGAGACCGCGGAAGAGCAGCCGCGCGGCGGCGTCGGCAAGGACGAGGAAGGCGGCGCCGCCCACCGCGGAGGCAGGCAAGACGACGCGATGGTCGGGGCCGACGAAGAGTCGCACGGCATGTGGCACGACGAGCCCGACGAAGCCGACCAGCCCGGTCAGCGCGACGGCGGCTCCCACCGCCGCGCTCGAGGCGATGAAACAGATGAGGCGGGTCGCCTCGACGTCGATTCCGAGGGCAGCTGCACCTTCCTCGCCGAGAGCGAGCAGGTTGAGGCGTCCGGCGAGCGCCGTGAGCACCAGCGCGGGAAGGAGCACGGAGACCGCCGCCGCCGAGAGCACGGGGCCCGTCTCGTAGCCGAGCGTGCCGGAGAGCCAGAGCAGCACTGCCTGGGTCTTCTCCGGCGCCAGGATGGCTTCGAGGGAAAGGACGAGCGCCGAGGCGAAGGAGTTGAAGACGACCCCGACGAGGAGCGCCCGTTCGGGGCGGAGTTGCCCGCGAGACCGCCCGAGCGCGACGACGAGCAGCGCGGCGGCGAGCGCGCCGAGCACGGCGGAAAGCTGCGCGGGAAGAAGGCCGGCCCAGCTGGCGGCGGCGACCGTCGCGGTCCCCACCACGGTTCCGCCGGCGGCGACCGCGAGGGCGGCCCCGATCGCCGCGCCTCCGGAAAGACCGAAGACGAACGGGTCGGCCAGGGGATTGCGTAGCAGGGCCTGCAGCGTCGCCCCCGCGATGGAGAGCGCCGCTCCTACCTCGGCGGCGAGGAGCACGCGCGGAAGGCGCAGCCGGAACACCAGTGTCGCGTCGGGCTCCACGCCGCGCAGCGCGTTCGCGATGGAGGCGTTGCCGGCGCCGAGCGAGAGCCCCGCCAAAGCCGCAAGCACGAGCAGCGGCACGAGAACGGCGAGGGCGAGCGCCGCGCGCGCCGCGGCCGATCGTGTCACGGGACGCGCGGCCCCGCGCTACGTACTGCCACTTCCAGATCGTCGAGCGCCTCGACCAGGCGCGGACCGGGATGGAGCAGCGCCTGCGAGCGCAGAGGCGCGACCGGCACCCGGTCGAGGCCGGGCACGACGGGGCGACCCTTGGGTGGGTCGACGCCGGCGAGGACGAGCACGTCGGGCGCGGCCTGCACCGCCGCCTCCACCGAGAGCCGGGCGAACGGCCGGGTCAGTTCCTGGGCTGCATTCTCGATCCCGAGATCGGCGAGGAGCTGCCCCGGATATCCGTAGGGACCGGCGACGACCAGGGGATCGATGCCGAAGATGAGCAGCGCCCGCACGTGCTTGTGCGCAGCGGCGGCCTTGCGAGCGCGGACCCGCCGCTCCTCGATCGCGGCCACCTTGGAGTCTCCCTCGCCGCCCTTTCCGAGAAGGCGCCCGACGCCGCGGATGGCCCCTTCGATCTGCTCGACGGTGCCGAGCGTGAACGCCTCGATGGGCACGCCGAGCCGCGCGAGCGCCTCGACTGGGCCGCGGTTCTCCGGGCCGGTCTGCGCCAGGACGAGGTCGGGATGGAGCCCGAGAACGGTCTCGGGCTCCGGATCGTTGAAGCCGCCGACGCGCGGGAGGGCCTGCACGCGTGGGTCCTCGTCGAAGCGGGTGACGCCCACCAGGCGATCGCGAGCGTCGAGGGCGAGGACGAGCTCGGTGAGCGACGGCGCCAGGGTGACGATGCGGTGGACCTCGGCGGGAACCGGAGGGCCAAGGTGCTGCCGGTCGACTGCGATCGCCGCATGTGCCAGCGCGACGGCGAGGACGAGGATCCGCGCCGTCACTGGACCGCTGTGAGCTTGCGCGAGACCACGTCGCTCGTCGCGTAGTTCACGACCACCACCTGGTCGTCGTCGATCGGCTCGAGATTGAAGGGGCTCGTGCCATCGCCCGTGTTGGCCTCCGCCACCACCTTCGGCCCTCCTGATGCACCGAGGTCGATCTTCTGCACGGTGTTGCTTCCGGAGGCGACGGTGAAGAGGAACTGATCGCGCGCTTTCACGTCCTGCAGGGTGGAGGTCGGGCTCTTGAAGGTCAAGCCGACCTGCGAGGACATCGGGTTCCCGAGGTTGACGAGGGAGAGCGTGTTTTCGAGCGAGTTGACGATGGCGATTCGCCCGTCGGAGGTAGCGACGAACTGGGTGGGGCTCGCGCCGACCGACGCTTGTCCCTTGCTGGCTCCGGTCGCGGCGTCGAAGCGCCCGAGGATTCCCGCCGTGCTCGTGGCGCAGAGGGCGTAGAGGTCGCCTCCGACGATGCCGACGTACGGGACATAGGGGAACTGTCCTTCGGTGGGGCACTTCGCGGGAATGGGCGGATGGGCCGCGTCGGCGCCGTCGACGGGCGCGAAGGTGGCGCGGTCGAAGCTGAGCAGCTGCGGAGTGAGGGAGTCGCCGATCCAGATCCTGGTCGCGGTCAGCGCGACACCGCTCGGCACGGTGCCTTGCGGAATCGCGGCGCGCCGGCTGACCGTGCGGGTCCCGGGATCCACTTCGACGAGGGCCCGGCTCGGATCCGTTCCGTCGAACGAGGCGGCGCACACAACGTAGATCTTGCCAGAGTCCGCGCGCACGACGCCCGGGTTCTTGCACTGCTGCCCGTCCGCTCCGCCGAGGTCGATGAGGTTGACCGTTCCCGTGGTCGGATCGATGGCGGCGAGAAAGCCCGGTCCAGCGGTGACCGGGAATCCACCCGCGAGGCGTGCGTTGGTGAGACCCGCATAGACGATCCCGTTGAGCTGCGCCGTGTAGTTCGGGCGCGCCTCTCCGGGCTGACCCGGATCGTACGGTTTGAGGGCCGCTCCGGTGGGAAGAGCGATGTGGGGTTGCGCGGGCGGAGCGTGGAAGGTGGAGCTTCCGCAGGCGGCGGTGACGGCGAAGCAGGCGGCGATGAAGCGTTTCACGGCGTCTCCTTTCACAAGCGCACCCGGACGATCGCGGCGAGCGAGAGACCGGGCAGCGGGTACTGGAAGAGGTCTTGGAGCCTGCGGTCGTCGAGGAGGTTCTTGGCCTCGACGTCGAGCCATACGGGGCCCGCGAGGCGCGCGCCGGCTCCGGCGTTGATGAGCAATTGCGAGGGCAGAAAAGCGGTATCGAACTGGTTGCGCGGCATCGAGGCAGTGAAGTTCGCCTCGGCGTAGGCCTCCGTGCGGTCTCCGCGGTGGGCGGCGCGCACGAAGAGGCGGTGCGGCGGCCGGTAGGAGAGCGTATGGCCTTCGAGCCGGCCGGGCCGGAGGTTCTCGGCGGAGAGGAAGCTGTAGGCCGCTTCGGCGGTGAAGCCGTAGGGCAGCGCGGCGACGGCCTGTAGCTCGATCCCTGCGATGCGCGCGGCGCCGACGTTGAAGGGCTTGACCGCCAGCGGGGGGAACTGCTCGTAGACGATCAAGTCGCGGTAGCGGGACCAGAATGCGCCGGCGCGGACGGTGAGCGCCCGGGCTCGCCAGCCGAGTCCCGCGTCGAACGAGAAGGCGTGCTCCGGAGTTAGATCCGGATTGGGGGCAAGACCGCCCTGGCGAAGGTACAGCTCGCTGAAGGTCGGCGAGCGGAAGGAAAGTCCTGCTCCGGCGCGCAGCTCCAAGGGTGCGAGGGCACCGTTCGTGAACGGGCTCGCGCTGGCGGCGATCGCGGGACTCGCTCCGAGCTGCTTGCCGACCGCGTCGAACCGTACGGCCGGATGCAACGAGACGATCCCGATCTCGATGTCGTCCGCCAGGGACGCGGAGACGATGGCCCGCCGGCGGCGTCCCGACTCGGTCCCCGAGATGAAATCGCCTCCGGCCGCGATCCCGCTGCGCAACCAGTGCGCGCTTCCGACCGGAACACCGCCCTCGGCCTCGAGCCGCAGCGCGGACGAGCTTTGCGGGATCCGCGGGCAGTCCGCGGTGCCGTCGGTGCAGCTCCCGAGAGCGGAGGCGCCTCGAAGCTCTACGCCGTCGCTACGGCCCCAGGCGCGCATCGCGTACACGGCGCTCCCTTCGACCCCCTTGAGCCGCACGCCGGCGAGCCCGGAGGCGTCGAGCTCGCGCGACAGCGGCGTGATGCTCGCCTCGGGGCCGGGGAGACCGCGAGAGCCCATCGAGCCTTGCAGGAGGAGATCGATCTCGCTCGCGGGCGAGATCCGCTGCGCGACACGTGCGAGGGCCGAGACGCGGCGCGCGTCCGCGTTCGCGCGCTGCTGATCGAACCAGGGCGCGTTGTCGATCTCGGGCGTGAGCTGGCGCTGGTAGGTGAAATCGCCCGCCGTCCGATCCACCTGCACTGCCGCGACGGCACCGGTTCCGTCGCGGAGCGCGCCGGCGGCGTCGGCGGCCAGCCCGAACGAGCCGAAGGAGCCGGCGGTCAGCGTCGCTCCGCCGCGGAACGCGTCGTTGCCGGGCGCTCGCGGCACGAGCTCCGCCGCTCCGCCCAGGGCCCCGGCGCCGAACTGCGCGCCGAGGACGCCCCGGCTGATGATGACGCGATCGAGCAGCGTCGCCGGAAGCGTCGCGAGATCGACGGCGCTTCCGCCGGGACCCTGCAAGGGGATCCCGTCGAGCAGGACCGCGGACTGGTCGGCGCTAGCTCCGCGCAGAGAGAGCGTCGCCGCCTGGCCCGGTCCGCCGAGCGCGTGCACAGAGACGCCCGGCGAGGTTGCGAGCAGCTCCGCGACGGAGCGGACCTCGCCTGCGAACCGGTTGGCCTCTACGACGGTGGTTTCGGAGCCCGGAGCTCGCAGCGAGCCGTGCGGCCGCTCCGCTACGATTTCCACCTCGGGGAGCTCGGTACGGGCCGGGCCCTCGTCCGTGCGCGCCGCGGCATCTTGCGCGCGCGCGGGAACCGAAACGGCCGCGACCAGCGCGACGGCGAAGATTCCACGGCGGCAACGATGAACGCGCCACGGTGTGGCGCAGGCGGGCGGCACGGCTCTCCCTCTTTCTCTCGAAGAGGTGAATCGCTATGTCGCCGCCAGGCAGGTCTCCTGGCTCCCGGGTCTGCCGCGAGCACGTCGCGGCCCGCCGTCCCGCCTTCCCCGGCTATATGCCGAGTGGCTTCTGGGACTGGCTGCCCGGCTACAGTGGCGGGACCGCGCCGGCTTTCGACCGGCTTCCCTCGAAGGCCCTTTCGGGCGCCACGGCGGCGGGAACTACGCTTCGACGCGTGAAGTACGCCGCCGCGGGCTTTGCGGTCAAGGTCCAGCAGGCCGCAGCGTGGTCTCCCCTTCCACGGACAGATGCGTGCGGTTCTTCTGCACGACCGTCTTCATCCGTTTCATGCGGGCAAGCTCGTCGAGGCTCGAGAACGGCCGTTTCGCGCGTCGCTCCACGATGGCGTGGGCGCGCCCGCGCCCGATTCCGGGCAACAGGCGCAACTCCGCTTCGCTCGCGCGATTCACGTTGACGACGCCGGCCATCTTCGCCTTGGGAGGCTTCTTCTCGCGCGGGATCCTCGCGCTCGCTGCGGCGGCGGACGGCAGGGCGGGTGTAGCCGCCGTCGCTGCGCCGGCGAGGAGCGCGAACAGGACAGGGATGTGCATCGTCAGGCTTCCTTGCGCGCGGCCGTGTCGGCGCCCTGCTCGGCGGCGACGGCGAGAGCGCCCGGCTGCGCGGAGCGGCGCACGTCCTTGATGGGCTCGCGGATGTTGACCTTCCCGTCGATGGGGATCGCCTCGAGCAAGAGGCTGATCGACCCGTCGCGGTTGAGCCAGGCCGTGCCGATCCGGCTCCAGACCCGGCCCTTCATTCCGGGTCGGTTGGTGATGTGGTACGCGATCCAGGGCTTCTTCCAGTCGCCGTCCGCGCCCGGTCCCACCGGCTGCATGTGCATCACCTTCGCGTCCGCGCTCTCCATTCCGACCTCCGAGAAGGACCACCGCGCCATTGCGGGGGACGGAGGGCGAGGAGCACGCGCCGTGCCACCGCGCGTGCTCTCGCAAGAGCGGGAACGAAGCCCGTTCCAGAATGGGAGGGGGTCCCGAATCGGGACCCCGCGGCCTTCAGGCCTTGGGCAGCGAGTGCGGCGGAGGATTCGACACGTCGATGCGGCCGAACTGCGACTCGTACTTGGCGACGTTCTCTTGCAGCGCGAGGAGGAACCGCTTCATGTGCTTGGGGCTGTTGATGACCCGCGCCCGGACCACCGCTTTCGGTGGCGACTGCGGCTGCATGTAGATGAAGTCGATGGTGAACTCCGTCTCGTTGTGGTTGAGCATCGCCATGTTCACGTACGCGCCGTTCGCGGTCGCGTCGTCGAGCTGAAGCTGGATCTGCACCTGCGACTGCGTCTCGGCCATCCCCGTCTCCTTGGCTGTTTGCCCGCGTTCCCAAGGCATGCTACCGCCGCGGCCCTGCATGGCGCAGGAGGGCGCCGGGTCCCCCGGCGCCCGGGCGGAGGCCGAAGGCCGGAGCATTGGAGACCGCGGAACCATTTTCGTTGGGAGGGGGCGACGTCGCCTGCCTGCTCTTGCACGGCCTCACCGGATCGCCCGCCGAGGTGCGGCCCGTCGGCGAGGCCCTGGCGAAGGCGGGATTCCGCGCGGTGGGGCCGCTCCTGCCGGGCCATGGAACCACGCCCCGCGATCTGATGCGCGTCGGCCGGGCCGACATGCTGGCTGCTGCCGCCGATGCGCTCCGCTCGCTGGGCGGTGCACGGCGCATCTTCGCGTGCGGGCTTTCCATGGGTGCGCTGCTCTCCGTCGAGCTGTGCGCGCGAGTCGCGGCGCGCGATGGTGCGCCGGCCATCACAGCGATTGCGCTCCTCGCTTCGGCGGTGCGGATGGCGCGGCTGAGCCGCGTCTTCACCGAGGTGATCGGCAGGCTCCCCACGCTTCCCATCATCCTCGGGAAGGGTGCGCGAGACATAGCGGTGGCAGCGGCCGGCGGAGACGAACCGGCGAAACCTTCTGACGGTTCGTACCAGGCAATCCCGTGGAATTGGGGCCGCGAGCTGCGCCTGCTCGGCGAGGAAACGATGGCAGATGCGCGGCGGGTCCAGGTGCCCGCTCTCCTCTTGCACGGTTCGCTCGACCGCACCGCCTCGCCCGCCGGCTCCCGGATGCTGCGCGACGCGCTGGGCGGCCCGGCCAAGGTAGTGCTCTTTCCGCGCAGCGGCCACGTCTTGCCGCTCGACGAGGAAGGTCCCCAGGTCGCGCAGGCGATCGTCGAGTTCTTCCAGGAGGCCTAGATGGCGAAGGTGGTGCTGGCGATCGACCAGGGCACGACAGGAACGACGGCGCTGGTCCTCGACCGGCGCCTCGCCGTCAAGGGGAAGGCCAACGTCGAGTTCCGGCAGATCTTCCCCAAGCCCGGCCAGGTGGAGCACGACCTCGAGGACATCTGGACCTCGACGCAGAAGGCCATCGCGGGAGCGCTGCGCGAGGCAGGCGTGAAGGGCGCCGACCTGGAGGCGATCGGCATCACCAACCAGCGAGAGACGACGCTGCTGTGGGAGCGGCGCGCGGGCAGACCCCTCTACCATGCGATCGTCTGGCAGGACCGGCGCACCGCGGGGGCGTGCGACGAGCTCCGCAAGCAGGGCAAGGAGCCCTGGATCCGCGAGAAGACCGGGCTCGTCCTCGACGCCTATTTCAGCGGGACGAAGCTCCAGTGGCTGCTCGAGAACGTGAAGGGCGCGCGCGAGCGGGCCGAGCGGGGCGAGCTGGCCTTTGGCACCGTCGATTCCGCGCTCCTCTGGAAGCTCACCGGCGGGGCGGTGCACGCGACTGACGTCACCAACGCCTCGCGCACGCTCCTCATGAACCTCACGACCCGCGCCTGGGACGACGAGTTGCTCGCGCTCTTCGGGGTCCCCCGGCAGGTGTTGCCGGAGATCCGGCCCTCCGCCGGCGAGTTCGGAAGGACCAAGGGCGTCCGCGGGCTCCCCGACGGGATTCCCATCGCGGGCATCGCCGGGGATCAGCAGGCGGCGATGGTCGGGCAGGCCTGTTTCGCCGAGGGCGAGGCGAAGTGCACCTACGGTACGGGCGCCTTCCTGCTCATGAACGCGGGGCCGAAGCCGGTCACCTCCAAGCACGGGCTCCTCGGCACCGTCGCCTGGCAGATCGGCGACGAGGTCGCCTACGCCCTGGAGGGCAGCGCCTTCGTCGCGGGAGCGGTCGTGCAGTGGCTGCGCGACGGGCTCGGCATCATCCGGCAATCCTCCGAGATCGAGGCGCTCGCGAAGGAAGTTCCCGACTCGGGCGGCGTGGTCTTCGTTCCCGCGCTCGCGGGGCTCGGCGCTCCGCACTGGCGCCAGGATGCGCGCGGTCTCGTCTGCGGCATCGACCGCGGCGTCACCAAGGCGCATCTCGCACGAGCGGCCCTGGAGGGAATCGCGTTCGAGATCTACGAGCTCGCCCAGTCGATGGCGCAGGACATCGGCAAGCCGATGCCGATGTTCCGCGTCGACGGCGGCGCCTCGACCAACGATCTGCTCATGCAGTTCCAGGCCGACCTGCTCCAGACCCCGATCGAGCGGCCGCGCATGGTCGAGACCACAGCCCTGGGCGCCGCCTTCCTGGCCGGCATCGGCACCGGCATGTGGGCGGGGACGAAGGAAGTGGCAAAGGCCTGGAAGCCGGGAAGGCGCTTCCTGCCGAAGATGAAGGACGAGGCCCGCGAAGCCCACCTCGCGCGGTGGCGGAAGGCGATCGCCCGCGTCTGCGCCTAGGTCAAGAGCGCCTCCATCGCGGCGCCGAGCGTGCCGACGCCGCACAATTCGAGGGGCGCTCCCGTGATTCGCCGCGCGTTGGACTCCGGCAGGATGCAGCGCACGAACCCGAGTTGCGCCGCTTCCCCGAGCCGCTGCTCGATCTGCGTCACGCCGCGCACCTCGCCGGCCAGACCGACCTCGCCGAGAATCACCGTGCGCGGATCGAGCGGGACGTCGCGGAAGCTCGAGGCCAGCGCTGCCGCGACGGCAAGATCCGCCGCCGGCTCTTCGAGCGTCGCGCCTCCGGCGACGTTCACGTAGATGTCCTGGTCCGACAACACGATTCCTTGCTTCCGTTCCAGCACGGCGGTGAGCAGGGCCACCCGTCCGCTGTCGACGCCGATCGCCGTCCGCCGCGCCGATCCTCCTCCGGCCGCGTCGGCGACGAGGGCCTGCACCTCGACGAGGAGCGGACGCGTCCCGTTCATCACCGCGACGACCGCGCTTCCGGAAGATCCGCGCGGGCGCTCGGCGAGAAAGAGCGCGCTCGGATTGCACACCTCCTCGAGGCCCTTGCCCTTCATCTCGAAGACGCCGATCTCGTTGGTGGAGCCGAAGCGGTTCTTGCAGGCCCGCAGGATCCGGTAGGCGTGGCTGCGGTCGCCTTCGAAGGAAAGCACCGCGTCTACCAGGTGCTCGAGCATGCGCGGTCCGGCGATGCCGCCGTCCTTGGTCACGTGACCGACGAGGAGGGTAGGCGTTCCCGTCCGCTTCGCCCATTCGATGAGCCGCGCGGCGACGTCGCGCACCTGGGTCACGCTTCCCGCCGAGGAGTCGAGACCCGCGACGTGCAGCGTCTGCACGGAATCGACGGCGAGGACCAGCGGCCCTAGCCGGTCGGCGGCGGCGAGCGCGTCCGCGACGGACGAATCCGAGCGCAGGAGCAGGCCTGGCGAGAGCGCCGAGAGGCGTTCCCCGCGCATGCGGATCTGCGCCAGCGACTCCTCGCCGCTCACGTAGAGGACAGCGCGATCGGGCGCCTGCCGCGCGAGTCGATCGAGCGCCGTAAGGAGCAGCGTGCTCTTCCCGATGCCCGGCTCTCCGGCGAGGAGCACCACCGCGCCCGGAACGAGTCCACCGCCGAGGACGCGGTCGAATTCGCCGATACCGGTGCTCAGCCGCTCGCCCGATTCCGGCGGAACGCGGTCGATGGCTACCGCGTCAGCCGCTCCGGGCGCCGCGCACTCCTCGACGATCGACGCCCATTCCCCGCATCCCGGACAGCGGCCGAGCCATCGCGAAGTCCGGAACCCGCACCCCGTGCACATGTGCTCGACCTTCGCCGCCCTCGCCGCCTTTGCCATGGAGCGGACCCTACAAGGAGGGTCCGACACGCCTCGCGAGCGCCTTCACCCCGCGTTCATCCGGGGAGCGAATCCAGAGGGGGCGCGTGTTCGCTCACGCGCGGGATGATATTCGAGGAGCGAGTCTCCCGGAGGTCCGGCATGCGCGCTGCGGTGATCGGCGGAGGCGCCTGGGGCACGGCGCTCGCTACGGTTCTCGCCAACAACGGCTACGCGGTGACCATCTGGTCATACGAGGCGGACGTCGCGGCCTCGATCACCGAGCGGCACGAGAATCACAAGTACCTTCCCGGCGCCACGCTTCCGCCCGGGATCCGCGGGACCGTCGATCTGGCCGAGGCGCTGCGCGAAGTCGAGCTGATCGTCGCCGCGAATCCCTCGCACGTCACCCGCGGGGTGATGGCGAAGGCGGTGCCACATCTTCCCAGGGCGACGCCGATTGTGAGCGCCACCAAAGGCATCGAGAACGACTCCCTCCAGACCATGGACGAGGTGCTGGAGGACGTCCTGCCGCCCGAGATTCATCCCTATCTCGCGTTCCTTTCCGGACCATCGTTCGCCAAGGAGACGGCGCAGCGGATGCCGACGGCGGTGGTGATCGCGGCGACCTGGGAGCGGATCGCCAAGCAGGTACAGAAGGCGTTCTCCAACGATTACTTCCGCTGCTACACCTCCAACGACGTCGCCGGAGTGGAGCTCGGGGGCTCGCTCAAGAACGTCTGCGCGATCGCCGCGGGCATCGCCGACGGGATGGGGTTCGGACACAACACGCGGGCGGCGATCATCACCCGCGGCCTCGCGGAGCTGGTCCGTCTCGCGACGCGCAAAGGGGCAAATCCCATCACGCTCTCCGGCCTGGCCGGGATGGGCGATCTCGTGCTCACCTGCACGGGCGACCTGTCCCGCAATCGCACCGTCGGTCTGCGCCTCGGCAAGGGAGAGAAGCTGGATGACGTGCTCGCCTCGATGACCCAGGTCGCCGAGGGCGTCCGGACGGCGAAGAGCGTTCACGACCTGGCGGCGAAGCTCGCCTGCGAGATGCCGCTGCACGAGGCCGTATACCGGATCCTCTTCGAGGGCCTCGCGCCCCGTCAGGCGATGAGTCAGCTCACCTCGCGGGAACTGAAGAGCGAATTCGCCATGCATTGAACACACGGGGCCAGAGTTCTGGCCCCACCGTCCAGAAATCTGGCCGCCGTGACGAGGCGATTCTTCCGCCCGCGCCATTTCGATCGCGTACTATCCGCGCGCCATGAACACCCCCCGACGGATTCTCGGAACGCGCGTACTCGTCATCGCGCTCGCCCTCGTCGCCGCATGCGGCGGCAACGTGAATGTGGTCAAGAAGCAGAACCTCGACCTGAAGCCCGTCAACCTTCCGCTCCGGACCTTCGCCTTCCCGTCGGGGCTGCGGGTCGTGGTCGAGAAGGACACGCGGACTCCGCTCGCCGGCGTGTTCGCGGTCGTCGGGAGCGGCTCGTCGAGCGACCCCAAAGGCAAGGAGGGTCTCGCGCATTACGTGGAGCATCTCGCCTTCCAATCGAAGCCGTTCGGACAGCTGCGCTTCGAGGACATGCTCGATGCCGCCGGCGCGATCGCCTGGAACGCGTCCACCAACTTCGACGCCACGACGTACTACGAGATCGGGCCCGCGTCCGCGCTGCCGCAGCTCTTGCGGGCGGAAGCGGTCCGGATGGTCGTCCCGGTGTCGGATATTTCGAGCTCGGCGCGAAAGGTCGAGCTGGACGTCGTGCGGAACGAGCTTCGCGAGCGGAACGAGACCGGGTTCGTGGGCGACGTCTTCTCGCGGATGCAAGTCGCGCTGTTTCCGCCGGGCCATCCGAATTCGAGCCCGATCGGCGGGACCCATCAGAGCCTTTCCTCGTTGACGAAGGCGGACGCCGATGCATTCGCCAAGGCGCACTACCGTCCCGACAACCTGACCATCGTCATCCTCGGGAACGTCGATCTCGACAAGGCGGGGGAGCTTCTCGCCGAGACCCTTCCGGAGGCGCTCGTCGCGGCGCCGCAACCGGTGAAGCTTCCCACGCGGCTCGCACCCGTCGCGCCCCCGGTGCCGGAGCCTCCACCGCGGCCCGACCGGATCCCGAAGGTAGAAGCCGCGATTCCCTCGCCCGAGCTGTGGATCGGGTGGTCGATGCCGCGAGGATTCGACCGCGACGCGTATCTGCTCACGTTCCTCGCGACGTCGGCGCGACAGAGGTTCGCCCGCCTGCGTCTCGACGACAAGGACATCACGAGCATCAACGTCTTTCCCGTCAGCGGAAAAGACGCCTCCGTCCTGCTCTGCCACATCGCCTTGAACGAAGCCTCGCATCCGGAAGACACGCTGCGAGACGTTCTCGGCGAAGTCGACCATGTCGTGAACCCGTTCATGCGCGATCCGAACGACGAGGCGCGCTCGAGCATGAGGGGTTCGCGCTACACCGCCTCCGACGTCGCCTATACGCGCACGCGGCGCACCATCCTCATCGGGGAAATCCTCGGTATGGAGGATCTCATCCAGCGAGGGCTCCGGCGGGCGACCGTGACGCATTTCGCGGAGGACCCGACGCTGCTTTCCCGCGCGCTGCGCGACCTCGCGGATTTGAATCCGGATCAGCTTCGCGAGTATGCGCGCCCATACCTGACCGCGGACCGGGCGCGGGCGATCCTCTTCGTTCCGAACGGCGCCTCGAGCCGCCTCGCGGAGGCGTCGGGCCGGGCGGCTTCGGCGGAGCACGAGCGCAAATGGGAGAAGCTCCCGCCTCCGCCCAAGGAGTGGATGGCCGAGTTGCTGCGCGATCCCGGGCAGCTCGCATCGCACCAGCTCAAGAACGGGGTTTCGGTAGTGCTGGTGCGGCGGCCGGGCCTGCCGGTCGTCACGGCCAGCGTTTCCCTCGGCATCAGTCCCGCCGCGGCGAAGGACGTCGGCGCCCGCGCCCTCGCGCAGGCGATGGCGTACCCCGCGAGCCACATGAATCCGGCATACGAGTATGGCGGGCTACGGTTCTCCCGCGAGACGAGGGACTCGATGACGTACATCGTCGAGGGGCCGTCGGGGAACGCGGAAGCCGTGCTGGCGACGCTCGCCGAGGAGGTGCGGAGCATGCACCTCGATCCGGGATCGACTCTCCATTACAAGGAGAGCGTCCTGCCCTCGTACCAGCGGTGGGAGCGCGATCCGCGCCATCTCGCGGATCGTGCGTTCCTCTCCGCGGTGCTGCCAGGGAGCCCGTACGGGCACGTCTCCGATTACCGCGAGCTCGAAGCCGCATCGCAGGGCGCCGCGGCAGAGTGGATCGAGCGGACCTTCGTGCCTGCCAACGCGACGCTGGTCGTGGTCGGCGACTTCGAGGCCGGACAGATGCAGGGGTTCGTGGAGGATTCCTTCGGTGGGTGGAGCGGCAGCGCCCCCGCCGTCGCGAAGGAGGCGCGCTCCGCGACATCGGATCGACCGGCGCGTACGGTGGTCATGCCCCGGCCGGGTGCGAGCCAGGGCGAGGTTCGTTTCGGCTGCCAGCTCCCGGACGTTCGCGGCAATGATGCGGTGGCGGTGCGCCACGACGTTGCCGCGGCGATCGCGGGTGATCGGCTGCAACAGGTCCTGCGGGAAACCCTGGGCGCCTCCTACGGCGTCCATGTGGGCGCGGTGAAGCTCGCGGATGGCACGGCGTACCTCGACATCCGGACCGACGTGGAGAACGGGAAGCTCGCCGCGGCGCTGCGCGAGCTTCGCGGCGCGATCGAGTCGATGGCGGCGACGCCGGTCGATTCGCGCACGCTGGAATGGGCGCGATACAGCAAGGCTGCGGCCATCGCGGTCGGGCAGATGAGCAACAATGAGGTCGCTGCATCCATCCTGCGACGGAAGCGGCTCGGGCTGCCGCCCGACCTGGCCGATGTGAAACGCGATCTCGACGCCGTATCGGCGAAGGACGTGCAGAGCGATTTCCAAGCCTGCCTCGCAGCGCATCCGGCGGTGTCGATCGTCGGCGAGGAGCCCGTCGTGCAGGCCGCCCTGAAGGAAGGCTGGCGGTAGGGACGTCTCAGGGCGCGGTAGGGTTCGCGCCATGACCCTACCGCTCGCTTCCCTTTTCGCCGCATTGCTCGCTGCTCCCGCGCCGGAGCCGGTCATCGCCTTGCGCGCCGCTCGCCTCTTCGACGGCATCGGCGAAATGCGCGCTCGAATGACGGTGCTCGTCCGCGGTGGACATATCGCCGCGGTCGGCGAGCGCGTCGACGTGCCGGCCGGCGCCGAGGTCATCGATCTCGGCGACGCGACCCTGCTGCCCGGGCTCATCGACGCGCACACGCATCTCGCGCTGCACGCCGGCGACTACGACCGGCAGATCCTTCGCGAGACGCCGGAGCTGCGCACCATCCATGCGGTGGTGAGCGCGCGGAAGACGCTCGAGGCTGGCGTGACGACGGTTCGCGATCTCGGTAACGAGGCCGCGGGCTTCGCGGACATCGCGCTGCGCGACGCGGTCCGAGAAGGGCTCGTCCCGGGTCCTCGCGTGCTCGCGGCCATCCGGCCCGTCACCAGCACCGGTGCCTATGCGCTGACCGGCTACTCTCCGTATCTGGTCACGCCGCCGCTCTCTTCGAGCGCAGACGGCGTGGGGGAAGTGCGCAAGGAGGTTCGCCGGCTGCTCGCCCAGGGCGCGGACGTCATCAAGATCTACATGGAGTCGTACGAGAAGAAGCAGCCGCGGGAGGACGTGCTGAGCGGCGCGATGAACTACTCGAAGGAGGAGCTGGCGGCGCTGGTCGAGGAGGCGCACCGCGGCCACGTGAAGGTCGCCGCGCACACCTACAGCGACGAGGCCGCGCAGGTCGCGCTCGACGTCGGTGTCGACTCCATCGAGCACGGGCTCTATCTCTCCGAGGCCACCTTCCGGCGCATGGCGAAGCAGGGGACCGTCTACGTCCCCACGCTTCTCGTCTACGAGCTCTGGCGCGACGGACAGATCTTCGGCGGCATTACGCCGGAGAAGAAGGCGCAGCTCGCCAGGACCTGCGAGGAGCACGCGAAGAGCTTCCGGCGCGCGCTTGCGAGCGGTGTGAAGATCGCATTCGGCAGCGACACCTTCGAGCTGCCGGGGACCAATCCGCGCGAGCTCGAGCTCCTCGTGCGCGAGGGGATGAAGCCACTCGACGCGCTCCGCGCCGGTACCTCGGTCTCCGCGGCGCTTCTCGGCGTCGACGGCGTCACGGGCGCGCTCAAGCCGGCGCTCGCGGCGGACGTGATCGCGGTGCGAGGCGATCCGCGCACGAGCATGTCGGTGCTTCGCGAGGTGCTGCTGGTGATGAAGGACGGCAGGATCCACCTGCGCCGCTGAGCAGTCCTTCGCGCCCCGGAACGGCTGCGCTGCTCGCGAGGAGACGCCGGTCCGCCTGGAGGAGAGGGGATGCCGGACGGGCACCACGTGGGTAGCTCTGCGAGGTGGGTTCGCGCCGGCAGCTCCGGTGGGTCTCGCTCGCTGCCGTCGCGGTAGCGCTCGCTTGCGCGCATCCGGCGGTGCGCAACGAACCTCCGCCCGAGCAACAGGCGCCCGCGCCCCGGCAGCGACACGAGTTCCAGAGGGGCGTCGCAAGCTACTACGGCAACGAATTCGAGGGCCGCCGGACCGCGAGCGGCGTTCTGTATAACAGCCGTTTCATGACGTGTGCGCACCGGACGCTACCGTTCGGCACTGTGATTCGCGTCACCGACGTCGAGACCAGCAAGAGCGTCGTCGTCAAAGTGACCGACCGCGGCCCCTACGCGAAGGGGCGCGTGGTCGATCTCTCGCTGGCGGCCGCTCGCAAGCTCGGCATTGTCGATCGCGGCCTGGCACGCGTTACCGTCGAGATCGTGCAATGACGAAAAAATTTGTTCCGCGGGGCGCTTCCGGGGGGTCCCAGCAGCCATGACAGGAGGGGGGAAAAGGAAGACCCGAAATGAAGGTTCGTCCCCTTAGTCCTGCTGTTCCCGTCGTCTGCCTGTTTCTCCTTGCCGCCGCTTGCGCACCCGATGCGGGTCCAGGCGATGACATCGCCGGCACCGAGCAACGGAGCTCGGAGCTCGTGCAGACGTGTACCGCCACCAACGTGACTGGCAATCCTTACAAGGGCAGGCTCTGCGGCGGAGCCTTCATCGACAATTGCACCCCAGGGCTCGTCTATTCCTGCCGCGGTGGCGCGCGCGGCACCACCGGTAATTGCACGCTCGACACGACCTGCTCCGTCGCATGCTTGACCGGAGCCGGGGACACGCCGGTCACCGCCAACATCGGAACCGCGACGCCGGTCGCCAACGACGCTTGCTTCAACGGGCCCGCGCCGCTGACGTTCTCGACCAACTCCACGACGGGCGGAAGCTACGTCACCATGACAGGGACGCTCACCCAGCCTCACAGCCCGTACGCCATCGTCAATTTCAAGGGGACCACCGCGGACGTTCCACCGCTCTGCAGCCCGCCGCTCTTCCTCTTTCCGAATACCAATTCCGTGAGCTGGATCGAGCCCACCAACGTCGTCGCTGCGCCGAAGACCGTTCCACTCTGGGCGCTGATCAGCTTCAACGACTCGACCGGCGCGGGTCGCAATCTCGTCTCCGTCACCAATCCGCTGACCCTCAACCCGGGGGGAACGCTTCCCAAGCCGGCGCTGGCCTCGTTCAGCGTCACGGACGCGAACGGAACGCCCATCTCCACCATCCCCGGAGGAAGCAACGCTTTCGCACATGGGACGCTGCCCGCGTCCACACCGGCTCCCGTGGGTGGGACGAGGGTGGCGGTGACGAGCAATCCGGCGAACGCGTTCGTCACCGACGGCAGCTTCAACATCGACGCCGGATGCTTCTCCAACACCACCGCGGGAACCCTGACGGCCACGAGCAGCCTCACCTCCAACCTCGCTGCCACGGTCAGCGCGACCAGTGGAGCGGGCGCGGCATTGAGCCAGAACGTCGTCGTGACCCCGCCGGCGCTCGCGGTCCAATCCGTGACGCTCACGCCGTCGACGGTGACCGGCGGCGCGTCGCTCACCGGAACGGTGAACCTCAACCGCGTCGTGCTCTCGAGCGACGCGAGCTCGACGGTCTCTGTGCGGATCAGCGAGGGAAACATCTCCGGCGCCAAGCTCGCGACCTTCTCCGGATGCACGGGTTCGCCGGCTTGCACGGGAACCGTCGCCGTACCGCGGGGTTCGCGGAGCGCCTCTTTCACCATCTCCACCAGCGCGGTCGGCTCCCAGGATTTCGTTACGGTCGCCGCGGGCGCCTCCTGGAGCAACACGTCGGCGAGCGCGCAATTGACCATCAACCCCAGCGGGAACGCCTCGGCGTCGCTTTCGTCGCTGGTCATCTCTCCGTCGAGCGGTTTCTGCGGCTTCTCGGCCACGGGAACCGTCACGCTTACCGGCCCCGCACCCGCGGGAGGCGCAGCGGTCGCGCTCTCCTCGAGCAGCACGGCCAACGCGCAGGTTCCCGCCAGCGTGACGGTGGCTGCGGGACAGACCCAGGCGAGCTTCACCGCGACCACGGGTCCGAGATGCAGCGCATCCTCGGTCGTGATCACGGCGACGTACGGCGGGGCTTCGCAACAGAACGCGCTCTTCTTCAATTGAGCGAACGCGTTCGGCTACGCGTCGGCGTCGCGATCGAGATCGTGACGCCGGCGCTAGCGGGGCGGCTAGCGCGCCGGGAACATCCGCTGGGGCATGGTCGCGTCCGGGTGCTGCGAGGCCGGGTCTTCGGCCTCGAGATGCCCGAGCAGGTGCGACGAGGCGACGAGGATGATCGGACGGAAGAGCAGGTTCATCACCGGCACCGCGAGCAGCGTCGCGGTCATGAAGGCGAAGCCCGTAGAAATGGTCGGATGCCCTTCCATGAGCGCGAACTCTCCGCGCCAGGGCAGCGAGAGCCGATCGCAGAAGCGGGCGAACTTCCGCAACGCGCCGGCGACCGGTCGCACCGGGATGTGGTCCGCGGCGCGCAGGAACATCCGCACGAACCAGGGGCTCCGGGCGCGCTGGTCGGTCGCTTCCGCGCTCTTGACGGTCTCGCCGGGAAGCAGGACCCGCGCGTCGTCGAAGGCGTCCACCACCACCCAGTGCACCGTCCACGCGCCGACGACCACCTGGGAGATGATCTTCCCGAAGAAGGGGATGAAGTGCCAGATCGCCGCCAGCGGCAAGAGGCCGATGGCGATGACGATGGCCTGCTGGATCGCGCGCCGGAGCGAGGTGAAGAGCGGGTACTCGCGCGGGCCGCAAGCGCCGAATCCGAGCTTCCAGCGCACGAGCGCGGCCATCCGGGCGTAGTGCTTGGCGAAGACGATCGACGGAACCGGCGCGAGGACCGCGAAGGTCCGGTAGAAGGTCTTGAAACGACCCGCCCAGATGGGTCCGTCGGCGGGGCTGACGAGGGCGCAAACGGCGCAGAAGGCGGCGAGCCACACGGCGGGGACGAGCCCCTCGCGAAGCAACTCGGGATCCTTCAAGAGGATGCGCGCCCCGAGGATCGGCTGCGCCGCGCCGTAGAGGACGTTGACGGCGGGGTCCGCCTTCGCGGGCGGCGGCTGCATCTCGCGCGAGAACGACTTGAACCGCTTGCGCGCCCAGCGGGCCCGCAGGGCGAGGCTTTCCTTCGAAAGAACGGTGGGCAGGCTCGACGGAAACATCGGTTCTCTCTGTACGCTCTCCGCGCACCGTTTATTGCACGGTGGCGTCGGGCCCTGGCAAGCGGCCGCCTACTCGCCGAGATAGGCCTTTCGCACCTCTGGACTGCGCAAGAGCTCCTGGCCTGTCCCACTTTGTACGACCTGGCCCGTCTCGAGCACGTGCCCATGGTGCGCGATGCCGAGCGCCAGGTGGGCATTCTGCTCGACGAGCAGGATGGTCACGCCCTGGTGATTGATCTCCTCGATGATGCGGAAGATCGTCTCGGTCACTTGCGGCGCCAGCCCCAGGGAAGGCTCGTCAAGCAAGAGCAGCTTCGGCTTCGCCATCAAAGCCCGGGCGATGGCCAGCATCTGCTGCTCGCCGCCGGACAGCGTCCCGGCCATCTGTTTTTCCCGCTCTTTCAAGATGGGAAAGAGGGTGAACCCGCGCTCCATGTCCTTGGCTATGCCGTCCGTGTCGCGCCGCAGGAAGGCGCCGAGCTGCAGGTTCTCGCGCAGCGTGAGGTTGGGGAAGATGCCCCGGCCTTCCGGCGCGTGCGAAAGACCCCGCTCGACCAGCTTGTGCGGCTTGAGCCCCGCGGTCTTCTCGCCGCGGTACTCGATGCTCCCGCCCGAGGCGCGCAAGAGCCCGCTCACCGCCCGCAGGGTCGTCGTCTTGCCGGCGCCGTTCGCGCCGATCAAGGTGACGATCTCTCCCTCGCCGACCTGGAAGGAGATGCCGCGGAGCGCGTGGATCGCCCCGTAGTGCACGTTGAGGTCGCGCAGCTCGAGGAGCGCGCTCACGTCCGCCCCGCCTGCGCGATCTGCGCAGCGTGCTCGCGCGCGTACTTCTCGCCGAGGTAGGCCTCGATGACCTTGGGATTGGACTGGATCTCCCGCGGCAGTCCCTTGGCGATGGTGATCCCGTGGTCGAGGACGAGGATCCGCTCGGAGACGCCCATCACCAGCTTCATGTCGTGCTCGATGAGCACGATGGCGACGCCGAAGCGGTCGCGGATCGCCCGGATGAGCGTCATCAGCTCGCCCTTCTCCTTGGCGTTGGTGCCGGCCGCGGGCTCGTCGAGGAGCAGCGCCTTGGGCCCGGTGGCGAGGGCGCGGGCGATCTCGAGGCGGCGCTGCTCGCCGTAGGGAAGGTTCTTCGCCAGGGAGTCGCGGCGGTTCGAGAGGCCCATGACCGCGAGAAGCTGGTCCGCCCGTTCCGCGACCCAGTCCTCCTCCACCTCGGCGAGCTGGCCCTGGCGGATCGCCGCCGCCATCGATTCGCGGGTCAGGTGGTGACAGGCGACGCGGATGTTGTCGAACGCGGTCAGCTCGCGGAAGAGGCGAATGTTCTGGAAGGTACGCGCCAGCCCGAGATGGGCGATGACGTGCGGCGCGAGCCCGCGCGTGTCGCGGCCGGCAACGAGGATCCTCCCCTCCGTCGGAGGGTAGACGCCGGTGAGCAGGTTGAAGACCGTGGTCTTGCCGGCACCGTTCGGTCCGATGAGAGCGACGAGCTCGCGGGGCTTCACTTGCAGTGAAAAGTCGCTGACCGCGGTGAGGCCGCCGAAGCGGATGGTCGCGCGGTCGACGTCGATGAGGAATTCGGTCACTTCGGGCGCCGCGCGAGGTACCTCGATCCCCGGCTTGCGAATGCGCTTGCGCCAGAGCTCGCGGACCCAGTCCCAGGCCTCGGTCGTCCCGAACAGGCCGCGCGGCCGCACCAGCATGAGCACGATGAGCGCGATGGAGTAGATGACCATGCGCAGATTGGCGAGGAAGCGCAGATACTCGGGGAGGAGCGTCAAGACCGCCGCCGCGATGGTCGAACCGGTGATGGAGCCCATGCCGCCGAGGACCACCATCGCCACCACCTCGAAGGAGCGCACGAAGGTGAAGCTCTGCGGGGCGAGGTTTCCCTCGAACGCGCCGGAGAGCCCGCCGGCGATGCCTGCGAGCGCGGAGCTGATCACGAAAGCGCGCACCTTGTATCCGGTGGTGTCGACGCCCATCGCCTCGGCCGCCACCTCGTCCTCGCGCACGGAGAGGAAGGCCCTGCCGTGGGTGGAGTCGCGCAGCCGCTTGGAGATGAGGATGGTGATGATCGCGAACGCCCAGATCCAGGTGAAGTCGGCGCGGTGGGGGATGGGCGAAAGGCCGATCGCGCCGCCAAACGCCCGCGTGTTCTCGATGATGACGCGGATGATCTCGCCGAAGCCGAGCGTGACGATGGCGAGATAGTCGCCGCGCAGCCGCAGCGAAGGCTTGCCGACGATGTACCCGGCGAGGCCGGCGGCGAGAGCCCCCGCGGCGAGAGCGGCGATGAAGAAGATCCGGTAGGGGTCGTCTTGCGGCCCGTTGATGAGGAGCAGCGCGGTGACGTAGCCGCCCACCGCCATGAAGCCCGCGTGGCCGATGGAGAACTGGCCGGTGAGGCCGTTCACCAGGTTCAACGACACCGCGAGGATGATGGCGATGCCGATGTGGTTGATGTTCTGGAACGCGTATTCCCAGTCGGGCTGACCGGCGAACGCGGACTGGATGATCCAGAGGATGGGGACGGCGGCGACGAAGGGGAGCCAGGCCTCGAGCGCGCGGCGCGAATGCTTGAGCGCGGAGCCGCCGAAGAAGGGCATCAGACCTTCTCCGCCTCGCCCCGGCCGAGGAGGCCCGACGGCTTGACGAGCAGGATGAGGATCAAGATCGCGAAGGCGACCGCGTCGCGCCAGCTGGAGCTGAGGTAGCCGCTCACGATCTGTTCGGCGAGGCCGAGCAAGAGCCCGCCCAGCATCGCGCCGGGCACGTTGCCGATCCCGCCCAGGACCGCGGCGACGAACGCCTTGAGACCGGGCATGAGACCCATGAGCGGATGCACGCTCGGGTACTTGCTCGCGAAGAGGATCCCGGCGGCCGCGGCGAGCGTCGAGCCGAGCACGAAGGTGAAGGAGATCACCAGGTCGACGTTGATCCCCATCAGCGCCGCGGTGTCCGGATTGAAGCTGACCGCCCGCATCGCCCGGCCCATGCGCGTATGGAAGACGATGAACTGCAGGATGTACATGAGCGGCACGGCGACCAGCACCGTCACCGCGTCCACGTAGCCGAGGGAAACGGAGCCGATGTGGATCGGCGCGTTGTGCGGCAGCACGTTGAAGAAGCGGGGCGTCGCGCCGAAGAGGTACTGGCCGCCGTATTCGAGCAGGAAGCTCATGCCGATGGCGGTGATGAGCGAATTGAGCCGCGGCGAGCTGCGGATCGGGCGGTAAGCGAGCCGCTCGATGAGGAAGCCGACCACGCCGCAGATCGCCATCGAGGCGAGCGTGACCCAGAGGACTCCGAAGATGGAAGGATTGCGCGCCTCGCTCGTCCAGCGCGAGGACACGTACCAGCCCATCATCGCCCCCAGCATGAAGACGTCGCCGTGGGCGAAGTTGATGAGCTTCAAGACGCCGTACACCATCGTGTAGCCGAGCGCGATGAGCGCGTAGATGGCGCCGACGCTGATCCCGTCGATGATGTGCTGGAAGAGCTCGATCAAGCTGGGCTCAGAATCGGGACGAGCAGAGCAGGGCGCGCGCGGGTTCCACCAAGGCTATTTCTTCGGCTGCTCCCCGGAGGGTACTCCTTGCGGCTGCCCCGTGGTCGCCGCCGACTGGGCGCTGCTGCTCGAGCCGACCGGCGGCGTCCGCGTGGTGGTGGGCATCGTGCCCGGAGCGGGATTCGGGGCCGTGTTTCCCTCGGGCCGCGCAGTCGGCGACGACGGCTCCCCCGCGGCGACCTTCACGCCTTCCGGATAGATCTTGGTGACGAAGTCGTATTTGCCGCCCTTCGCCACCTGCAGGACGACCGCAGGCTTCAACGGATTGCGCTGGGTGTCGAGGGTGATGTCGCCGGTGACGCCGTGGAATCCTTTGGTGTCGGCGAGCGTCGAGCGGATGTTCGGGCCGGTCAGGTCGGGCGCCTTCTGCATCGCCTCGAAGAGCATCCCCGCAGCATCATAGGCCTGGGCGGCGAGGGAATCGGGAAGCTGCCCGCCGTACTCCTTCTTGAACTTGCCGACGAACTCCTGGATGCGCGGGCTCGGGTCGTCCACCGAGTAGTGGTTGGAGAAGTAGCTGCCTTCGAGCGCGGCGCCGCCGATCTCGTACAGCTTCTCGCTGTCCCAGCCGTCTCCGCCGAGGAGCGGTACGGTGATGCCGACCTCGCGCGCCTGCCGCGCGACCAGGCCGACGTCCGTGTAGTAGCCGGGAACGTAGAGCGCGTCGGGTTGCGACGCTTTCATGTTGGTGAGTTGCGCCTTGAAGTCGACGTCGCCGTTCGAGTAGCTCTCGGTGGCGACGATCTGCCCGCCCATCTTCTTGACGTTCTCCTCGAAGTTCTGGGCGAGGCCCACCGAGTAGTCGTTGCGCACGTCCTTCAGGATCGCGAACTTCTTCAGCTTCAGGTTGTCGGTGGCGAACTTCGCCATCACGTAGCCCTGGAAGGGATCGATGAAGCAGGCGCGGAAGATGTAGTCGCCTTTCCCGGTCACCTTCGGGTTGGTGGAGGAGGGCGAGACCATCGGGACCTTGGCCGGCTGCGCCTTGTCCGCCATGAACATGCTGCGGGTGGAGGCGACCTCGCCGAGGAGCGCGACCACGTGCTCGCTGGAGATGAGGCGGGTCGCGGCGGTGGCGGCCTCTTCCGGCTTGCCCTGGTCGTCGAGGGCGATGATCTGGATCTGCCGGTTCTTGATGCCGCCCGCGCCGTTTACCTCCTTGACGCGCATCTGGATGCCGCGGTCGCTGGAGATGCCGAAGGTCGCCTCGGTACCGGTCATGCTGCCGACCTCGCCGACCTTGATCGGACCGTCGGTTGTGGCGCCCGTTGCCCCGCCGCCTTCCGGCTTCTTCGAGCAGGCTAGGGCGAGAGCGAGCGCGGCGATGGCCCAGGGCGTCCGGCGCATGGCGATTCCTCTCGGAAGAACGGTGGGAAAGCGGCCTTACGTAACACTCCGGGAAAGCGTGATCAACCGTACGGCCCGTCCTTGACGCCACGAGGCCGGGGCCTAGAGTGCGGCTCGATGGCGGGGCCTCGGATACTCGTCGTGGACGACAACGCGGAGCTCCTCACCTTGCTCTCCTCGTCGTTCGAGGAGGCGGGGTACGCCGTCCAGACGGCGACGAGGGGCCGCTCCGCGCTCGAGCTCGCCCGCAAGGAAAAGCCCGATCTGGTGGTCGTGGACGTGCTTTTGCCCGATCTGATGGGGTACGACGTCGCCGAGGGGCTCAAGCGCCTGCGCATCCCCTTCATCTTCATGTCGGGCGTGCACAAGGGCGGTAACACGGCCGCCAGCGCCAAGACGAAGTACGGGGCGCTCGCCTACTTCGAGAAGCCGTTCGAGCGGCGAGCGCTCCTCGACGAGGTTCGCAAGCGGCTCCCGGTCATCGCCCCTCCGCCGCCGATAATGGGCCTCGACGTGGAGACGGCGCCGGAAGTCTCGGAAGAGGAACCCGAGATGCAGCTCACCAACCGCGTGCAGGTGACTGCCCCGGGCGGGCGCTCCACGCTGAAGGGAGCGGGCCCCATCCAGCTGCGGCCAGTCGATTCGGGTCTGGCGGAGCGGATGAGCACCCACGAGCCGACTTCGCCGCAACGCGTCGCCTCGCGGAACGTGGTGGAGCCTCCGGCCACCGAGGAGCCGGCGCGCGCCGTCCCCGTGCCTCCCGAGGCACTCCGCCCGCTGGAGACGGAGGGCGTGCGCCGGGGCGAGCTGAAGGACAACCTCCCGCAGCTCTTTGCCGCCTTCTACGCGGCCAAGGAGACCGGCGAGCTCGGCCTCTCCAAAGGGCAGGTGAAGAAGGTCGTCTACTTCGAGGCGGGGATGCCGGTGTTCGCGCTCTCCAACCTCGTCGCCGATCGGCTGGGCCAGTTCCTCGTACGCGCCGGGAAGATCGACGAGGAGACGCTCAAGCACGCCGCCGACGAGGCGGCAGCGACCGGACAGCGGACCGGCGACGTCCTCATCCTCATGGGAACCCTCGGCGAGGACGAGCGCCTCTATTACGTCGCCCAGCAGATCAAGAGCATCCTCTACAGCCTCTTCGCCTGGGAGGAGGGGAACTTCCAGCTCGCCTTCCAGGACCGCGCGCAGAAGGAGGCGATCAAGCTCGACATCCACCCGGCCAACCTGATCATGCGCGGAATCAAGAAGCTCTACAAAGCGCCGCGCCTGCGCCGGCTCCTTTCCATGGAGGCGCGCCCCATCCCTTCGCAGGAGCCGCTCTTCAACCTCGCGGACGTGGAGTTGCAGCCGTGGGAGGCGCACCTGCTCCCGCGCTGCGACGGTACGCGTACGGTTCGCCAGCTCATCCAGCTCTCGGGGAAGTCGGAGAACGAGGCCCTCGCCTCGCTGGTCGCGATGTCCGCGCTCCGCGTGCTCGACGCGAAGTAGCTCAGGCGCTCTCCCGGGCTTCCGCGCTCTCCAGCGTTTTCTCGATCGCCGCGGATCCCATCTCCATGAGCGTCCGGATCGCGGGCTCCATGTCGTCCGGGAGCAAGTCCGCGATCCAGACGAGCCGCGCGCCGCCCGTTCCGTCCGGGAACACCTGCATCGAGGCATTGTGGTGGCTGAGGCGACCTCCCACCGCGGACCAGCAGAATCTCCTCGCTTCGTCGTCGAGGGAGACGATCCGTTCGCGGACGACGAGGCCGTTGGCGAAGGTCACCACGCGGGCATCGCCGTCCAGGCGCGCATCGACGAGGACGCCCGGTACGAGACGGCGGTGGACCTGCCCGACGTCGCGAACCGCGCTCCAGACGGCGTCGGGGGAAGCGCGACGGACGATTTCCTTGCGGATGGTAGCCATGAGGCGACGGTACGCGTGCTCCGTTTCGCAGTCTTGGCGAAAGTTGCGCTTCCTACGCCACTGCTGGATGCACTCTATCGCCGCGTGCAATTCCCCGGAACCTCGGGCATGACGCGCCTTGACACCCCCGCCCCTTCGCACTAGACGTGCGCGCCCGATGATCGCTCGCGGCACAGAGGCGGCGCCGCCGTCCCCGTTCACGCCCGAGCAACAGCGGCGGTTCGACGAGGGATTCGAGTGGGCGGTGAACAAGTACCCGCCCGAGCGGCGCAAGAGCGCGCTCCTCGCCGTCCTCCATCTCGCGCAGGATCAACTCGGCTGGCTTCCCGAGTCGGCGATGGCCTACGTCGGCGCGCGGCTCGAGGTTCCCGCCGTTCGCGTCCGCGAGGTGGCGACCTTCTACACCATGTACCGGCTGAAGCCGGTCGGCCGGCATCACATCGGCGTGTGCAACTCGATCTCCTGCTGGGCGATGGGGAGCGAGAAAGTGCTCGAGCAGTGCGAGGAGCGCCTCGGCATCAAGAAGGGGCACACCACCAAAGATGGGAAGTTCTCGCTCGAGGAGGTTGCCTGCCTCGCTGCCTGCGGCGGAGCGCCGGCGGTGCTCGTCAACAATTTCGCCTACTACGAGAACGTCACGCCGGACTCGATGAGCCGCCTCATCTTGCAACTCGCCGAGCAACCCGGCCAGCCGATGGCGCAGGCGCCCGAGCCGCGGCCGACTCTTCCCATCCTCGAGAAGCAGAGCCAACCGCAAGCAACGGGGCCCGAGGCGGCGACGACCTGGGCCGAGGCTGGCTCGACGGAGCGGAAGTGATGGCCGGCCCCGCCCGCATCCTCACCGTCGATTGGGACAAGCAGGACAGCTTCGCCCTTGCGACCTACCAGGCGTCGGGCGGCTACAAGGCGCTCCCCAAGGCGCTCAAGATGCAGCCGCAGCAGATCGTCGACGAGGTGGTGAAGTCGAACCTGCGCGGCCGGGGTGGAGCGGGTTTCCCGACCGGCATGAAGTGGAACTTCGTCCGCAAGGAGACGAGCTTCCCCAAGTACCTCACCGTCAACGCCGACGAGGGCGAGCCGGGCACCTTCAAGGATCGCGAGATCCTGCTGCGCAGCCCGCACATGTTCGTCGAGGGGCTCGTCATCGGCTGCTACGCGATCGACTGCCACCTCACCTACGTCTACTGCCGCGGCGAGTTCCGCGAGACCGCGATGAAGCGGGTGCAGACGGCCATCGACGAGGCCTACGCGGAAGGCTTCGCGGGCAAGAACATCCTCGGCTCCGGATTCGATCTCGAGATCCGCGTCGTCTACGGGGCGGGCGCGTACATCTGCGGCGAAGAGACGGCCATGCTCGAGTCGATCGAAGGCCGCAAAGGCTATCCGCGCCTCAAGCCGCCGTTCCCTGCCAACGCCGGCGGCGGACTTTTCAAGCAGCCGACCGCGGTCAACAACGTGGAGACGCTCGCCAACATGCCCGCCATCGTCAACATGGGCGGGGAGGAGTACGCGAAGATCGGCGTCCCCAAGAATGGCGGCACCCGCCTCTTCGCCATCAGCGGGCACGTCAAGAAGCCCGGCGTCTACGAGGCGCCGATGGGCGTCACCTTCCGCAAGCTCCTCGACGAGTACGCCGGCGGGATGCGCGACGGATCGATCCTCAAGGCGATCATTCCGGGCGGAGCCTCGAGCGCGATCATGACCGCCGAGGAGGTCGACTGGCCGAACGACTTCGACACCCTCAAGGCGAAGAAGACGATGGCGGGCTCGGGCGCCGTCGTCTACCTCGACCAGAGCGTCAACATGGCGCACGCGCTCGCCAACGTGATGCGCTTCTTCGCCCACGAAAGCTGCGGCCAGTGCACTCCTTGCCGCGAGGGGACCGCCTGGCTGTCGCGGCTGCTCGACAAGATTGCCCAGGGGCGCGGCGAGCGGCAGGACGTGGACAACGTCCACCAGATCGCGCGGCAGATGGAGATGAAGACCATCTGCGCGCTCGCCGACGGCGCGGCCATGCCGGCGAAGAGCTACATCGAGAAGTTCCGCGCCGACTTCGACGCGCTGGTGCGCGAATAGGACTGCCATGACCGAGTCGGTGTTCTTCTGGATCTTCGCCGTGCTCACCGTGTTGCTCGCCGCCCAGGTGGTGCTGCGGCGCAATCCCGTCCACGCCGCCGTCTCGCTGGTCGGCGCGTTCTTCTTCCTCTCCGGGATCTACCTGCTCCTCGCGGCCCAGCTCATCGCCATCCTCCAGGTGATGGTCTACGCGGGCGCGGTGATGGTGCTGTTCGTCTTCGTCATCATGCTCTTGAACCTCAAGGAGGAGGAGATGGGGCACGAGCGGCTCACCGCCTGGAAGATCATCGGCGGGGCGTCGATCGTCGTCACCACCGGCCTCATCGCCTATCTCGCTCTGGGGAACGCATACCCGACGGGTCTGCTCCGCGACATGGCGCGCACGCAGCCCGGCTTCGGCTCGGTGAAGGGAGTGGGGCAGGCGCTCTACATCGCGAGCGTCCTTCCCTTCGAGGTGACGAGCCTGCTCCTCACCATCGCCGTCGTCGGCGCCGTCGTCGTCGCCAAGGGGAAGATCTGATGGTCGGCCCCGTCCACTATCTGGTCCTGGCGGCGATCCTCTTCGCCCTCGGAGCGGCCGGCGTCGTCATCCGCCGCAATGCGATCATCGTCCTCATGAGCATCGAGATCATGCTGAATGCCGTGAACCTCTCCTTCCTCGCCTTCTCGCGGTTTCCGCTGGTTCCCGTAGCCCCGATGCAGGCGGGGATCTACGCCGGCCAGGTGGCGGTGTTCTTCGTCATCGCGGTGGCCGCCGCGGAGGCCGCGGTCGGCCTCGCCATCGTCATCGCGGTCTTCCGCAGCCGCACTTCCGTGCACGTGGACGAGTTCGACACGCTCAAGCTCTGAGCGGGAAGGCCAAGGCTCGATGGAAGTCGGTTGGTTGTACCTCATTCCGCTCTTGCCGCTCCTCGGGGCGGCCTTCAACGGGCTCGCCGGAAGGTGGGTCCCGAAGAGCTGGGTCTATACCGTCGCGCTCGTCGTCGTCCTGCTTTCCTTCCTCATCGGCTTCGCCGGATTCGTCCAGATGTCGGGCGAAGAGGGCACGCAGTTCCACGAGACCGTCTACACCTGGTTCGCCGTCGGCAGCCTGCACGTCGATCTCGCGCTCAGCCTCGATCGCCTGAGCGGCGCGTTGGTGCTGGTCATCACCGGCGTCGGCTTCCTCATCCATCTCTACTCGGTCGGGTACATCGACGAGGATCCCGGGTACTGGCGCTACTTCGCCTACCTCAACCTGTTCGTCGCGGCGATGCTGCTCCTCGTCCTCGGCGACAACCTGGTGGCGATGTTCGTCGGCTGGGAAGGGGTGGGCCTCTGCAGCTACCTGCTCATCGGGTTCTGGTTCGACGACGACGCCAAGGCGTACGCAGGGCGCAAGGCCTTCATCGTCAACCGCATCGGCGACTTCGGGTTCCTCATCGGCATCTTCATCCTCTTCAACGCCACCGGGCACGTGGACTTCGCCGGCATGCGCGCAAGCCCGCTTCCCTACGCAGTCGCGATGTGGGCAGCAGGGCTCCTCTTCCTCGGCGCGACCGGCAAGAGCGCCCAGCTTCCGCTCTATATCTGGCTGCCCGATGCGATGGCGGGCCCCACGCCGGTCTCCGCACTCATCCACGCCGCGACCATGGTGACCGCCGGCGTGTACATGATCGCGCGCCTCTCCTTCCTCTACGTGCAGGCGCCCGGGATCCTCGCGCTCGTGGCGCTGATCGGCTGCCTGACGGCGTTCTGGGGCGCGATCATCGGGACGGCGCAGAACGACATCAAGAAGGTGCTCGCCTACTCCACGGTGTCCCAGCTTGGTTACATGTTCATCGGCGTCGGGGTCGGCGCCTTCTTCGCCGGGACCGCGCACCTCATCACCCACGCCTTCTTCAAGGCCTGCCTCTTCCTCGGATCGGGAGCGGTGATCCACGGCCTCCACGGCGAGCAGGACATCGCGAAGATGGGCGGCCTCAAGAAGTACATGCCGCACACCGCCATCACCTTCGCCATCGCCACCGTCGCCATCACCGGCGTCCTGCCCATCTCCGGTTTCTTCTCCAAGGACGAGATCCTCGCGCAGGCGCTCAATACCAGCGCTTTCAAGTTCCTCACCCTCACGCCGGACCCGACCGGGCCGCGCCTCGGCTTCCTCGGACCGCTCATCTACGTCCTCGGCACCGTCACCGCGGGCATCACCTCGTTCTACATGTGGCGCTGCTACCTCCTCACCTTCCACGGCAACTATCGCGGCCCGGAGGACGTGCACCCGCACGAGTCGCCCGCCGTCATGACGCTCCCTCTGTGGGTGCTCGCGATCCTTTCCGTCGTCGGAGTGGTCCTGGTGCTTCCGATCCACGACTTCCCCTGGTCGTGGGAGCACTTCACCGACGGGCTCTTCGCGCACGCCCGCGGCGGCGCGCCGGGCGAGTATCTGCCCCCATTGGTGACCTACGGGATCGCGGTGGTCGTCGCCTGGGTGGGATTCGCGGGCGCCTGGACCTTGTACAAACCGGCCCGCAACATCGCGGGCGACGTCGCTTTCGAGCGCGCTACGCCGCGGTTGCGCCGTGCCCTGGTGAACAAGCTCTACGTCGACGAGATCTACGACGTCGTCGTCGTGCGGACGGTCTGGCGCGGCGCCAGGCTGCTCTGGCGCGTCGTCGACGCCGCCATCATCGACGGCCTTCTCGTCAACGGATCGGCGCAGCTCGTCGCGGCCATCGGCGCGCTCGGGCGGCGGTTCCAGAACGGAAACGTGCAGCGGTACGCGGCGGTCACCGCGCTCGGCGTCGCCGCCCTCGTCTACCTGCTCCTGGTGAGGACCTGACCATGGGCTTCGAAGGCGGGCCGCTGCTGTCCTTGGTCATCTTCCTGCCGCTCCTCGGCGCCGTCGTCGTGCTGTTCCTGCCCCGCGGCGAGGGCGGGCTGCACAAGGGCACCGCGCTCGTTACCAGCATCGTCACCTTCCTCTTCTCGATCCCGCTCTGGTTGCGCTTCAAGCCGCAGGTACGCGGCTGGCAGTTCGAGCAGAAGGCCGACTGGGCGCCCTCCCTCGGGTTCGGCTACCACATCGGCCTCGACGGAGTGGCGCTGCTGCTCGTGATGCTCACCACGCTGCTCGGACCGATCGTCGTCCTGAGCTCGTGGAAGTACATCCAGGATCGGGTCAAGGAGTACAGCATCGCGCTCCTCGTCCTCGAGACGGCGATGATCGGGACGCTCGCCGCGCTCGATCTCGTCCTCTTCTACGTCTTCTGGGAGGCGATGCTCATCCCGATGTACCTGCTCGTCGGACTGTGGGGAAGCGAGCGTCGCATCTACGCAGCCGTGAAGTTCTTCCTCTTCACCTTCGTCGGCAGCGTGCTCATGCTCGTCGCCATCTTCTGGCTGTGGAGCGATTCCTCGCGTGCCGGCGGCGCCCGGACATTCGACTACGTCTCGATCGCCCAGCTGAGCGGAGCGCTACCCTTGCAGGCGCAGCGCTGGCTCTTCTGGGCCTTCGCGCTCGCCTTCGCGATCAAGGTGCCGATCTGGCCGCTCCACACCTGGCTGCCCGACGCGCACACGGAAGCGCCGGCTTCCGGTTCGATCCTGCTCGCAGGCGTGATGCTGAAGATGGGCACCTTTGGCTTCATCCGCTACGCGATGCCGCTCTTCCCGCAGGCCGCACTCGATGCTGCGCCGGTCATCGGAGCGCTCGGCGTCACCGGGATCGTCTACGGGTCGCTCATGTGCATGGCACAGACCGACATGAAACGGCTCATCGCCTATTCGTCGGTCGCGCACCTCGGCTTCGTCATGCTCGGCCTCTCGGCCCTGAGTCCCGAGGCGGTGAACGGCGCGGTCTTGCAGATGGTGAACCACGGCGTCTCGACGGGCGCGCTCTTCCTCCTCGTCGGGTATCTCTACGAGCGTACGCACACGCGCGACCTCGCGGCGTACGGAGGGCTCGCCAAGGTGACGCCGGCGCTGGCCGCGGTGTTCGTCGTGGTGACGCTCTCGTCGATCGGCCTTCCCGGGACCAACGGGTTCATCGGCGAGTTCCTCATCCTCCTCGGCACCTTCGTCGCGCCGATGGGCACCTGGTCGCTTCCGCTCCTCGGGTCAGTCTCGAAGGGCGTCCTGCTCTCCGTCATCGGATCGACCGGCGTCATCCTCGGCGCCGTGTACATGCTCTGGCTCGTCCAGCGCGTGTTCTTCGGACCGATGCGCAAGGCGGCGACGCATGGCCTGCCCGACCTCTCCATCCGCGAGTGGCTCTGCGTCGCGCCGCTCCTCGCCGCCATCATCGTCATCGGCGCGTACCCGATGCCGTTCCTCGCCGCCTCGCAGATCCCCGCCAACGACCTCATCGCCCGCGTCCGCCCGCGCGCCGCGCTGCTGCCAAGGCCGCAAGGCGCGCAGCTCATGGTGCCTCCCGGAGACGCTCGATGAGCTTCAACGCCGCCGATCTGCAGGGGGTGCTGCCGGCGATCATCCTCTCGGTGGGAGCGCTCTTCCTGCTCACGAGCGAGGTGTTCCTCCGCAACGTCCGCCCGGCGGTGCTCGGACACGCGGGCGGGATCCCCACCAGCCCGGCCGAGCGAGTCGAGGCCAAGCTCCCGCCGGGCGCGCAGGGCGCATCGCCTTCCGCGGTCACGCCTCCCGATCGCCGCTACCAGGCGTGGGTGGCGGCCGCGTTCGCCGCTCTCGGGCTCTGGGCCTCGCTCGCGCAGCTCGGCGACCCAGCGATCGCCATCTTCAACGGGACCGCCGCGAGCGACGGATTCGCCCGCGTCGTCGCCGCGGTGGTGTGCGGTTCGCTGCTCCTCTCCTGCCTGGTCGCCTTCGGATACCTCGAGGCGCTGCGCGCCACCCGCGGCGAGTTCTACGCGCTCGCCCTCTTCAGCGCGGCGGGGATGTGTCTGCTCGGCCAGGCCACCGATCTCATCGTCATCTTCATCTCGCTCGAGGCGATGTCGCTCGCCGTGTACTGCCTCACCGCATACCTGCGGCGCGGAAAGCGGCCCGCCGAGGCGGCCTTCAAGTATTTCGTCCTGGGCTCGTTCGCCTCCGCCATCTTCCTCTACGGCGCGGCGCTCGCTTACGGGGCGACCGCATCGACGCGACTGGTAGACATCGCGGCGGCGCTCCGCGGAGGGGGCAGCGGCCTGCTCTGGGCGGCCGCCGCGCTTCTCGTGGTGGGCTTCGCCTTCAAGGTCGCGGCGGTGCCCTTCCACATGTGGGTCCCCGACGTCTACGACGGCGCTCCCGCGCCGGTGACGGGCTTCATGGCGGCGGCCGTGAAGGTGGCCGCCTTCGCCACGTTGGTGCGGATCCTCCTCGGCGGCTTCGGCGATCCCGTCGCGGCGCTCGGTGCGCACGGCTGGCAGCGGCTCGTCGTCTGGCTCGCCGGCCTCACCATGGTCGTCGGCAATCTGCTCGCCATCCCCCAGCGCAGCGTGAAACGGATGCTCGCCTATTCCTCGATCGCCCACGCCGGCTATCTGCTCGTCGCCGTCGCCGCGATGGCGGGCCCGTTGCCGCGGCAGGACGCGATCGGCGGGCTCCTCTTCTACCTCGCCTCCTACGGAGCGACCGTCATCGGCGCTTTCGGCGTCGTGGCGATCATCGAGCGCAAGCTCGCCCTTTCCGGCGCGGGCGACGACCTGTCCTCGTGGGCCGGTCTCTCCGAGCGGCATCCGGCGCTCGCCGCCGCCATGTCGCTCTTCATGGTGTCGCTCGCGGGAATTCCGCCCACCGCCGGCTTCATGGCGAAGCTCACCGTCTTCCGCGCCGCCGTGTCCGCCGAGCTGGTCCCTCTCGCCGTCCTCGGCGTCCTCACCAGCGTCGGCGGCCTCTATTACTACCTGCGCGTCGTCGTCTACGTGTACATGATGCCGACCACCAAACCCGACGCCGTGATGGGCGAGCGCCTGGTGGCCGCGGGTCTCGCGCTCATCGGTTGCGCGGTACTGGTCGTTTGGATGGGCGTGCAGCCCGGTGCGTTCGCCTCCGTCGCACAGAACGCGGTGGCGGTCTTCTCGCGCTGACCGGCGCGTCTCCGGCCTCCAGCCTGCGAACCGCTCCACGGGCGCTCGGCACCCTGCCGGGCGGTATGCCGGCTGGCTGCTGTGACACCCGGGAATCTTGGACGAACCGCTCGCGAGCGTTAGTCTGCGCCGCCGTGGCGCATACCGGCGACTTCTCGGAGACGCATTTCGCCGACCTGGTCCAGTTCTACTGTCAGCGCCGCGAGCAGGTTGCCGTCCGCTTCCGGGGGCCGGAAGGCGACGACGGTGTCGTCTACATCGGGGATGGCCAGCTCCTCGCAGCGGATCTCGGCGAGTTGCGTGGAGTGGACGCCGTACGCGTTGCGCTGGAGCTCAAGCAAGGGACCTTCCGCGTCGAGCGCAACATCCCGGCGCCCGACCGCAACATCTTCGCGCCGTGGACGCAGGTACTGCTCGAGGCCGCGATCCACGTAGACGAGTCGGCACTGATGCCGACGCCGGCGGGAATCCGGCCGTCCGTGACGCCTCCTCCGGCGAGGCCCACGAGCTCCACTTCCCTGCGCCCGCCTCCGCGCGCCACCAACGCTCCGTCCCCGAGACCGCCGCAACCACCTCCGCGGCGCTCGCCGGTGATCCCCATCGTCGCCGGGCTGGTCGTGCTCGCCGTCGCGGCCGCCGGGTTCTTCTGGTACCGGGGCCGCGAGGACACCGCGCCCGTTGCGCCCGCGTCCGCCGCCGTCCAACAGCCCCTCCCCGATCTCAATTTCGGAATCAGCGCGGCCTTGACCGGTCCCGCCAAGGAGCTGGGGCGCGCGATGAAGACCGGCATCGAGGTCGCCTTCGCCGCCGCCAACGCGAAGGGCGGCGTGAACGGGCGCAAGCTCCACCTCATCGCCGTGGACGACGGCTACGAACCCAGCCGCACCGTCGAGGCGATGAAGCAGCTGGTCGAGAAGGATCATGTGGCGGGAGTGATCGGGAACGTCGGAACTCCCACGGCCGCGGTCGCGGCCCCTTATGCCGTCGACCACAAGGTCCTCTTCTTCGGGCCCTTCACCGGCGCGCCGCTCCTGCGCAAGGACCCGCCCGACCGCTACGTCTTCAACTACCGGGCGAGCTACGCCGAGGAGACGGCGGCCATCGTGCGCTGGCTCGTCGATGTACGGCGGATCAAGCCGTCCGAGATCGCCGTCTTCGCCCAGGAGGACGCCTACGGAGACGCCGGCTTCGAGGGCGTCGCCCGCGCCACGCGCAAGTACGGCGTCGATCCGGCCACCATCGTCCGCGTCGGCTACAAGCGCAACACCGCCGAGGTCTCTGACGCGGTCGACCAGATCTCGAAGCGCAAGGACCTCAAAGCGGTGGTGATGGTCGCCGCCTACAAGCCGGCCGCCAGGTTCATCGAGAAGATGCGGGACCGCTCGAGCGACCTGCTCTTCACCAACGTCTCCTTCGTGGGGTCGACCGCCCTCTCCGACGAGCTCGTCACGCTGGGGCCCAAGTACGCCAAGGGCGCCATCGTGACGCAGGTCGTTCCGCTGCCGACCTCGAACGCCACGGCGGTGCTCCGCTACCAAGAGCTGCTCAAGAAGTACGCTCCGAACGAGAAGCCGGACTTCGTCTCGCTGGAAGGGTACCTTGCGGCAAGCCTCCTCATCGACGGGCTGAAGAGAGCGGGCCCCAACCCCGACACCGAGAAGATCGTCGACTCGCTCGAGCAGATCCGCGGCCTCGATCTGGGTACCGGCGCGCCGGTCTCTTTTGGCATGAGCGAGCACCAGGCCTCGCACAAGGTGTGGGGCACCGTCCTCGACGAGAAGGGCAATTACTCCACGTTCGACCTCGATTGAGGGCATCCGCGACCGGGTGTTCCTGTGGTACCGTCCACGGCCCTTTTGCTTTTTTGGCCCGCCTTCTTCCGGAGAGGTCCACGAAACATGCAGAAATTCCTCGCCATCCTGGTGACGTTCGGTCTGTCCGCGCCCGCGTTGGCAGCGGATTCCCTCAAGCTCGCCATCACCGGCCCTTTCAGCGGCGGCTCCGCGCCGATGGGCGTGTCGATGCGCGACGGCGCCAAGCTCGCCATCAACGAGATCAATTCCAAGGGCGGCATCACGGTCGGCAAGGCCAAGCTGAAGATCGAGGTCATCGAGCGCGACGACGAGGCGAAGAACGAGCGCGGCGCCCTCATCGCCCAGGAGCTCGCCTCGATGCCCGACATCTCGGGCGTGATCGGCTCGGTGAACACCGGCGTGGTCATGGCCGGCGACCGCCACCTCGAGGAGAAGGGGATCACCAAGATCATCACGCCCGCCGCCGGGTCGGCGTCGATGACCCAGTGGGTGGGCAAGGCCCAGGATCTCCCCATCTTCCGCTTCGCCGCCCATGACGGCATCCAGGCCTCGATGGTGGTGGAGGAGGCAATCAAGCGGAACTTCAAGAAAGTCGCCATCTTCCACGACGCCACCAACTACGGCGTCTCGGGCCGCGACGATCTCATGAACCAGATCAAGAAGCAGGGCGACAAGCTGCAGGTCGTCGCCACCGAGAAGTTCAACATCGGCGACAAGGACATGACCGCGCAGCTCCTCCGCGCCAAGCAGGGGGGCGCGGAAGCCATCCTCATCTGGGCGATCGGACCGGAGCTTGCCGCGGTGGCGAACGGCAAGGCCAAGATGGGGCTCCAGGCGCCGCTCATCGGCGGCTGGACGCTCTCGATGTCGAACTTCATCGACAACGCGGGCAAGAACGGCAACGGCGCGCTGATGCCGCAGACCTTCATCGAGGACCCGATCACGCCCAAGGCCAAGTCGTTCATCGAGGCGTACCACAAGACATACGGCGTGACCCGCATCCCGTCGGCCGTCTCGGCGGCGCAGGGCTACGACGCGGTGTACCTGTTCGCCGCCGCCGTGAAGCAGGCAGGCAGCGGGGACACGAAGAAGATCAAGGCGGCGCTCGAGGACCTCAAGGAGCCGGTCGAAGGCGTGATCACCACCTGGCGGCACCCCTACAGCAAGTGGGACAGCCAGAACGTCGAGACCCACGAGGCGTTCCGCCGCGAGCAGACGGTCATGGGGATGGTGCAGGACGGGAAGGTGGTCTTCGCCCACGACTCGGATCGGCAGCGGCTCGCGAGCGTTGCGAGCAAGGGCAAGTAGCAAGACCGCCGGGGCCCATCGGTGACGCTGTCGATCATCGCCCAGATGACCGTGAGCGGCTCCCTGATGGGCCTCGTCTACGCCCTCATCGCGTACGGGTTCCAGCTCACCTACGCGACTAGCAAGAGCGTCAATTTCGGCCAGGGCGAGCTGGTGATGGTCTCGGCGTTCGTCAGCCTCACCCTCATCACGCTGGGACTGCCCTACTGGCTGGTGGTGCTGGGCGGGCTCTTCTTCGGCGCGCTCCTCGGCCTCTTCGTGGAGCGCGCCGGCGTCCGTCTCGCCCTCGAGCAGAGGAGCGAAGGATGGATCCTGCTCACCATCATCCTCGGGCTGCTCTTCTTCTCGGTGGCCGAGAACGTGTGGGGACGCGACGACCGCCCGTTTCCAACGCCCATCTCGCAGCAGCCGATCCACATCCTCGCCGTGGACGTGACCCCGGTGGAGCTCTCCGTCGCGGTCGGCGTCTTCGCCATCATGGGAGCTATCGAGATCTTCAAGCGGCAGACGCTCCTCGGGAAGGCGTTCGACGCGGTATCCGCCGATCGCGACGCGGGCGAATTGATGGGCATCTCCGCGACGCAGACGGTGAAGCTTTCCTACGCGCTCTCGGGCGTCGTGGCCGCGGTCGCCGGCATCCTCGTCTCGCCCATCACCACGGTCGGCCCCACCATGGCTTCGGCGCTGGTCCTCAAGGCCTTCTCGGTCGCGGTGGTCGCGGGCCTCGAGTCGGGTTTCGGCGTGGTGGTGGTGGGCATGTTCCTCGGCGCGCTGGAGAGCATCGCCAGCTTCTATCTCGGGAGCGGATGGCGCGAGGCCCCGGGGCTCATTCTCCTCATCCTCGCCCTCGCCGTCCGTCCCACCGGCGTCTTCGGCAAGACGCTCATCCGCAAGGTCTGAAGGGAGCCCGAAGGCCATGTGGAAGAGGCTGCTACTCATCCGCGGCGCCGAGCTGCTCATGTTCGCGGTGCTCCTGGCGCTGCCGCTCGCGGTGCAGAACAACTATCTGCTCGGACTCCTCACGCTCCTCTCCATCTACGGCATCCTGCTCATCGGCCTCGACGTCACCGTCGGATACCTGGGCCAGGTCAACCTGGCGCAGGCGGCCTTCCTCGGCATCGGCGCTTACACGGCGGGCCTTTTCGTCACCAAGCTCGGAGCGGGCTTCCTGGTCTCGGCGCTCGCCGCGACCGCCGTCGCCACCGCTCTCGGGGCGCTCCTCGCCCTGCCGGCGTTGCGTCTCGAAGGGCCGCAGTTCGCGCTCGCGACGTTGAGCTTCACCGCGCTCAACGTCACCGTGCTGAACGAGATGGAGTGGCTGACCGGGGGCGCGCAGGGTCTGAGCCTTTCGCGGCCGCCGCTTTTCGGGATGAGCCTCAGCGCCCGCGGCTTCTACTGGTTGTGCATGGCGTTGTTCGCCCTCGTCTGGCTGGCGATGCGCAACCTGCTCGCCTCGCAATGGGGCCGCGCCTTCGAGGCGCTTCGCGACAGCCCCATCGCCACCGACGCGATGGGAGTAGGAACCTACCGCCACAAAGTTGCGGGCTTCGCGCTCGGGTCGGCCCTCGGCGGCCTCGCCGGCGCGCTCTACGCGTTCAACTTCCAGTACCTCCAGCCCCAGGCCTTCGTCTACGAGCTCACCGTAATCCTGCTCCTCGGCGTGGTGCTGGGAGGGCGCAAGAGCCTGTGGGGCGCGTTCGTGGGCGCGACGCTGGTGGCGCTCCTCCCCAACCTGCTCTCGAATCGGACCCTGTTCGAGTTCATGTCGGGAGCGGGGTTCCTCTTCGCGCTCTTCGCCGCCATCCGCGGTCTCTTGCGCAAGACCATGCGGCCGTTCCAGGCCATCGCCCCCGTCGTCGCTACCGGCGTTCTGGTGGTCGGCGGCCTCCTGGTGAGCAACACCGAGGATTGGCGCAAGGCCATCTTCGCCTTGATGCTCTTCTCGGTGGTGGTGGGGCTGCCGGAAGGCCTGATGGGCTTCGCCGCGAAGTTCCTCTCGCGGCTCTTCCGCATTCCCGACCCGCCGCCACCCGCTCCCTCCCAGCTCGACGGCGTGCTCCCTCCGCGCCGCGCGATGTCCGGAGGACCGCTGCTGGAGATCCGCGACTTGAAACGGCACTTCGGTGGCGTGCGCGCCCTCGACGGGCTCTCGACCACGGTGCGTGAAGGCCACATCCACGGGCTCATCGGGCCCAACGGCTCGGGCAAGAGCACCCTCGTCAACGTCGTCTCCGGCCTCTACACGCCGAGCGCGGGCGAGGTGCTGCTGCGCGGCCAGCCGCTTCCGCGCGGTAGCCTGTTCGAGACGGCCCGCACGGGCGTCGCCCGCACCTTCCAGAACCTGCAGCTCTTCACCGGGATGACGGCGCTCGAGAACATCATGGTGGCGATGCGCGGCAACTACCGCCGCTCGCGGAACCTGCCGCTGGTCCTTCTCGGCCTCGGGCGCACCGAGGAGAAACAGGCCCAGGCCGACGCGCTGGCGCTGCTCGAGTTCGTCGGCCTCGGCGCCGACTGGCGGACCCCGGCCAAGGACCTCACCTACGGCGCGCAGCGCTTCCTCGAGATCGCCCGCGCGGTGGCGTGCAAGCCGGCGGTGCTCATCCTCGACGAGCCCGCGGCCGGGCTCTCCCATCCCGACATGCGGCGGCAGATGGAGATCATCGGCCGCGTCCACGAGCGCGGGATGACCATCCTGCTCATCGAGCATCACATGGACGTGGTGAGCGAGCTCTGCAACGTCGTCACCGTCCTCGACGGCGGAAAGGTCATCGCGGAGGGCACGCCCGGCGAGGTGAAGCGACACCCGAAAGTCATCGAGGCCTATCTCGGCGAAGTCGAGGCGGGCGAAGCCGCGGCGGAGACCCCGGCGCCGGTGCCGGCCACGTGAGCGGATCGCCATGCTGACCGTTTCCGATCTCCATGCCGGCTACGGATTGAGCGAGGTGCTCGCCGGCACCTCCCTGGAGGTCAAGGCCGGTACCGTCGTGGCCCTCATCGGCGCGAACGGAGCAGGAAAGACGACCACCATGCGCGCGATCTCGGGCATGCTGCGGCCGACGAAGGGCCAGGTCCTGCTCGACGGCAAGCCCGTCCAGGGCCTTCCCGCCTCGCGCATCGCGCGGCTCGGCCTCGCCCATTCGCCGGAGGGCCGCAAGGTGTTCGGCCCGCTCTCCGTCGAGGACAACCTGCTCCTCGGCGCCTTCCGGCGGCTCCCCCGTTTCTTCGGCTTCCACGCGCGGGCGGCGCGCGATCTCGATCGCGTCTACGAGCTGTTCCCCCGGCTGCGCGAGCGAAAAAAGCAGGATGCGGGCACTCTCTCGGGCGGCGAGCAGCAGATGCTCGCCATCGGCCGTGCCCTCATGGCGCAGCCCAAGGTGATGCTGCTCGACGAGCCCTCGATGGGCCTCGCCCCCGTGATCGTGCAGGAGGTCTTCCGCACCATCCGCCGCCTCAAGCAGGAGGGAATGACCATGCTGCTCGTCGAGCAGTTCGCGAAGCAGGCGCTGGGCGTCGCCGACTACGCATACGTCATGGAGCGCGGCCGCATCGCGATCGAAGGCAAGCCTGCGGACCTGCGGCGGGACGAGCGGATGCTGGCCGCTTATCTCGGCTGAGGGTCTTCGTTCCGCTCACGCGTGCGACGTCGTCGCTAGCTTGCGTGGGCGGGAGCCGTCATGCGCGCTCGGGCAGCGGTAGCCTTGGTGGCGGTGGTCGTTGCGATGCTGGTCGGTTGCGGCGGAGGCGGCGGCCAAGGTGCGGCCGGCACGGGAGCGGCCCCACCAGCAGCGCCGGCCCCGGATGCGGGCACGGACAGCGACGGCGGCATCGTCATCGGGACCGACGCGGGAACGGATGCGGGAACGCCCGGACAACCTCCCGTCTGGTCGGTGACCGACCTGGGGAAGGGGGTGGCGAATTTCGTCGATTCCCAGGGCCGCGTCGCGGGCTTCACCTGCGACGACTCGAGTTGCAGCGGCGCCGTCTACACGGCTCCTGCTGGATGGATTCCCGTCCCGGTTCCTCCGGGCGCGGTCCATGTGGAGGTCATGGGGATCGACGCGGCCGGCCGCCTCGCGTTGAACGTCGACTACCCCGCGACCATGCGCTCGACCTACCCGCTGCCCTATCGATGGCCGCCGCTGGAGCTCGTGCCGATCCTCGCCACCGATGCGAAGGACCTCAGCCGCGAGTCGCGCATCGCGGCGATGAGCTCCGCCGGCCACCTGGTCGGGCGCCTGTTCGAGAACGCCAACGGGCCGAGCGTCGCGAGCGGCGGCTATTTCTACGACGGCAAGGTCACCCGGATCGCCTTCGGGCCGGGACAGAACCGCGGCGCAGCAATGGCGCTCAACTCTCGCGATCAGGTGGTCGGCTGGATCCAGCAGGGCAACGAGCAGCACGCCTTTCTCTGGGACCACGGCGTCCTGCGCGACCTGGGCACGGTCTCGGGAGCGAGCACGATGGCCACCGGAATCAATGACTCGGGCGTCGTGACCGGATGGGGCGGGACCACGCCCTTCTCGGGCGTTAGCGTCATCTTCCGCTGGGACGGCGAGATGCATCCCCTCGGGTGCCCGGCGGGGACCATCCACTGCGAGGCGACCGCGATCAACGCGCGCGGCGACATCGTCGGCCAGGCGCTCACCGCGGAGAAGACGGAGGTGGCCTTCCTGTATCGCGATGGGGTCTTCCATCGGCTCGACGATCTCGTCCAAGGCGCAGAAGGCTGGCATTTCATTCTCGCGAGCTCCATCAACGATGCGGGGCAGATCGCGGGAACGGGTCAGCTGAACGGCGTCGATCACGGTTACCTGGTCACGCTCCGGTAGCGGTCGCACCGGTGCCTACATCTACTCCTTACCTATCGTTAAAGGTTTAGGAAATCCGGCCGATTGGCTCGTCGGCGGGGGCCAACGAGCGCAGATCGATGAAACCGAAAACGAGGGCTGCCCTGCTGGAATGCGTCGGAGGAGATTTCGCACTCCTCCGCGAGATCGTCGCGCTCTTTGCCGAGGACGCTCCGAGGCAACTCGAAGCGATACGGAAGGCGATCGCGGCCGGAGACGCGAAGGCGCTCGCCATGGCCGCTCATACGTTGAAGGGCGCCGCAGCGAATTTCGATCCGGGCGAGGCGGCCGGTCTGGCGCTCCGCCTGGAAAGGCTGGGACGCGCCGGCACCGTCGAAGGCGCGGCGGAGCTTTGCGACGCGCTCGCGAAGGCGATCGGCGATCTCGGGACGGAACTGTCCAGGCTCTGCGACGAGCCTCGACCTTGACGCGAATTCTCATCGCGGACGACGGCGCCGTCTCGCCGGCGCTGCTTGCCAGCTTCCCTGGCCCGGTGGCGTGGGTCTAGACCCGGCGCAAGAGCAAGTAGACCGCTCCCGCTCCGCCGTCGTGCGGCCGCGCGGTCGCGAACGCGAGCACGTGCTCGGCGAATCGCGCCGTCGTCATCCAGCGCTTGAGCGCGTCCTTCAGCACCGGAACCTGGTCCTTGGAGTGCAGCCCACGGCCGTGCACGACGAGGACGCAGCGCTTTCCGGAGTGGCGCGCCTGGAAGAGGTAGACGTCGAGCGCCGCCTTCGCTTCCGCGCGTGTCATTCCGTGGAGGTCGACGTGGCCCTGCACCGCGAACTCGCCCTTGCGCAGCCGGCGCACGACTCGCGGATCGAGGCCGTGCACGCATCCCTCGATGAACTCGTCCGAGTCGCTGAGATCGAAAGGCGTCTCGCCGCGCACCAGGGCGCGCAGCTCTTCGTAGGCGGCGATCTCCGGATCGAGCTGCGCCGGCACCATCGCCTGCGGGCGAGGCCCGGGCCGGATCCGCTCCTTGCGATCTTCCAGCGGCAAAGCGCCGTCGGTCGCCATCTGCCACAGCTCGTCGTCGGTCAGGCCCTCGCGCCGCGGCGGGGGAGGCGGCGGCTTGGGAGGAGGAGCTTTTGGCGCCTTCTCCTTGGGCGGCAGCTTGATTCCGCGGAACGGGTTGTTGAACGGCTTCTTCACGGCCTCAGTACCACGCGATCCCGACCCCGAGAGCGACCAGGGTTTCCGGATATCCGACAGGCGCCTGCAAGGCGAGCGAGACGCGAAGCTGCGGCTCTTTCGGTCCCTCCAGCGCGACCCGATCGAGATGCATCTCCGCCCGGACCCAGGCGGCGTGCAGCCCGGAGCCGAGGACAACCTGGGGCGCCGCCGCGGCGCCAAGCACGTAGCCTCGCCAGTTCGCTCCCGTGGAGATCCCGCCCATGGCGCGCTCGGCCCCGAAGAGGAACGGCACCTCGAGGCGCAGCCGGGGCGGCCCGGAGGAGACGGCGAGCCGGGCACCGGTACCGGCGCGCAGCGCCGTCCAGGAAGACGCCATGGCGGTCGCCGGCGGCGTCACGATGCGGATCACCGCCACCCCGACTCCCGCTCCGCCCAGGACCTGCGCGGATCCGTCGTGATCCGCGAGCGCGCCGAATGCCCGCACCTCCGTCTCGTAGAACATCGGCGCGCGTAGCGAATAGGCGCGCAGCGCCGCCGCGGCATCGGGCTGCGCTGCGGCGAGCAGGGCGAAAGCGAGGAGCATTGCGAGGGTACGTCAATCGCGGCGCAGGCCGAGGCGCTTCATCTTGCGCCACAGCGTGGTGGTCGACACGTCCAGCTCGCGAGCGACGCGCTCGAGGTTCCCGTCGGCCCGCGCCATGGCGCGCTGGATTGCTTCGCGCTCGGCTTCGTCGATCTGCTCCGCGAGAGTGCGCACCGCGGGACGACCCGAATCGGGGATGAGCGCCTCGAGGCGGACGTCGTCGGCGGTGATCTCGTCGGAATGCGAGAGCGCCGCGGCCTGCTCGACGACGTTCTCCAGCTCGCGGACGTTTCCGGGGAAGGCGTGGGCAACCATCTTCTGCAGCGCCCCCTGGGTGAGGACGCGCCTGGTGCCGTTGCGCTGGTTGAAGCGGCCGACGAAGTGCTGGGCGAGGATGGGGATGTCGTCGCGCCGTTCGCGCAGGGGCGGGACGACCAGCGGCACGACGTTGAGACGATAGAAGAGGTCCTCGCGGAAACGCTTCTCCGCGATCGACTTGCGCAGGTCCTGGTTCGTCGCCGCCAGCACGCGCACGTCGACCTGGATGGAGGCGTTGTCGCCGACGCGCCGGATCTCGTGCTCCTGGATGACCCGGAGCAATTTGGCCTGGAAAGCGGGAGTGGTCTCGGCGATCTCGTCGAAGAAGAAGGTCCCGCCGCTCGCCTCCTCGAGCAGGCCCTGGCGGAGCTTGACGGCGCCGGTGAACGCTCCCTTCACGTGGCCGAAAAGCTCGCTCTCGAGAAGGCTTTCGCTGATGGCCGCGCAGTTGACCGGCACGAACGGTCGCGAGCTGCGTTTGGAATTCGCGTGGATGGCGCGGGCGACGAGCTCCTTTCCTGTTCCGCTTTCCCCGGTGATGAGGACGGTCACCTCGGTCGGCGCGACGCGGACCACGCGGGTTAGTAGCTCGCGCATCGCCGCCGAACGTCCCACCAGCGCGTCGAGCTTGTAGCGCTGTCGGAACTCGTCGGTGTAGAGGCCGACTTCGACGAGCAGGCGTCTCTTCTCCAGCGCGCGCTGGACGCGTACGAGAAGCTCCTCCTGCTTGAACGGCTTCGAGACGTAGTCGTGCGCGCCCTGCTGCATGGCGGCGACCGCGCTCTCCACCGTCCCGAAGCCGGTCATGACGATGACCTGCGTCGCGGGGGCGATCTCGAGCGCGCCGCGCAGCACGGCGAGGCCGTCCAGGGGCGCCATCTTGAGGTCGGTGAGCACCACCTCGAACGGCTCGGCGAGCAGCCGCGCGAGCGCAGCCTCGCCGCTCTCCGCCTCGGCCACGTCGTAGCCCGCCTGCTGGAGCACGAAGGCGGTGGTGGTACGCATGTTGCGCTGATCGTCGACGACCAGGACGCGCGGTTTTCCGCCGGAGGGAAGCTGGGGCGCTACTGCTTCGGAGCCTTCGGCCATCGTCGCGAGAGTCTAGAGCCGAGCCACCTTGGCGCGGTAGCGTTTTTCACAGCGGCAGGAGCAACTGGAACTCGGCGCCCTGGTCGATCTCGGCCAGCTGGACGTGGCCGCCGTGGCCCTCCGCGATGCGCCGCACCACGGCGAGGCCCAGCCCGGTTCCGGTCGGCTTGGTGGTGAAGAATGCCTGGAACACCCGGTCGCGGTCCTCGCGGGGAATTCCCGTGCCCGTGTCGCGCACCGAGATGCGGGCGAGGCGGCCCCCGTCCGATATGACGTCAGTCGCGGAGATGGTCACGCTGCCGCCGCGCGGCATGGCCTGGAACGCGTTGGTGACGAGGTTCACCAGGGCCTGCCGGAGCAGCCGGGAGTCGGCCCGTACCGTGGCAACCCCTGGAGAGATCGAGGTGTGCACGTCGACGCCTTCGTTGTGCGCGACCGAGGTCCGCACGGCGGACACCGCCTCGTCGACGAGCTGGCCGAGCGCCACCGGCTGGAGCGCGGGCTGGATGGGGCGCGAGTAGTCGAGCAGATCGCCGACCATGTGGTTCAGCCGCTCCGACTCCTCGCTGAGGATGTCGAGGAGGAGCTTCACGTCGCCCTTCGGCTCTACCAGGCGGCGCAGGCTGCTGATGGAGTTGAAGATCACCCCGAGCGGGTTGCGCACCTCGTGCGCGATCGACGCCGACAATTCGCCCAGGGCGGCGAGACGCTCGCGCTCGATCAGCTCCGCCTGGGTGCGGGCCAGTTCCGCGTAGCTGCGGCGCAGGTCTTCGTAGAGCCGGCCGGAAAGCACCGCGAGCGCAATCTGCTGGGCGCCGGCTACGACCCGCTTGATCTCACCGTCGGTGAACACGCGTGAGCCGCGGACGTCGTCGAGCATCACTGCGCCGAGCACCTCGTCCCGGGCGATGAGGGGCACCGCGAGAAGCGCGCGCTGGCCGAAGTGGCTCACCAGACGCGGGTTGGCGCGCGGCGATTGTTCCGGGTGCCCTTCTTGCACCGGCCGCCGGGTGCGCACCGCCTCGAGCGCGATCGACGACTCGCTGACGTGGAGCACGACGTCGCGCATGAACTCGGAGTGCTGCGGGCTGCAGGCGATGTTCCGCAGGGTCTTCTTCCCCTCGTCGAGGAGGAGGACGAACCAGTTGGTCGCATCGACGAGCTTGCGCAGGCGCTCGCCGGCGGCATTGAGCAGCGGCACGATCTCGAGCGACCCGGCCACCGAGCGGCTCAGCTCGTAGAGCGAGGTCATCTCCTCTGCGCGCGTCCGCTCCTCGGCGTAGAGCCGCGCGTTGGAGAGAGCCACCGAGAGCTGCGCGGAAAGCGCGTCCGCGATGCGCGCCTCGTCGGCGGAGAAGGGCCTTTCCGCGCGGCGGGCGACGCAGAACGCGCCGCCTGGCGCTCCCGCCGGACCGGGCATCGGCGCGCACAGCGAGTGGCGGAGACCGTTCTGCCCGTCGAGCTCCACCCGGCGCTGCATTGCGTTGTTCTCCTCGCAGAGGCCGAAGCGTCCCAGCGGAGCGCTCTCCGGGAACCCGTGCGCCGTTCCTTCCTTGGCTTGCGTGAAGGAGAGCCGCAGCTCGTCGCCCTCGCGCTCGTAGACGGCGGCGACGTCCGCGTCGAAGAGCTCGAGGGCGCGGGAGAGGGCCGAGACGAACAGCTCGTGCCGATCGAGCTTGCCGGCGAGCGCCGTGGAGATCTGCTGCAAGAGCCCCAGCTCGTCGGCGCGGCGCCGCTCGCGCGCCACGATGTCCGAGCTGACCACCGCAGCGGAGAGCAGCTGCGCGACGTGGGTCGCGAGCCGCACGTCCTGGGCGCCGAGGATCCGGTCGCCGCGGGTGAGCAAGCTGAGGGCGCCCACCGCGACGTCGTGCGAGACCAGCGGCACCGCGAGGATGGACCGGGCGGGAATGCGGCGGACGAGCTCCGGATCGATGCGAGAGTCGGTCTGGGCATCGAGCGCCGCCTGTGGCTGGCGGGTAGCGAAGGCGAGGGTCACCATCGATCGGCGGGAAAGCGGAAAGACGATTCCCTGCGCCGCGCCATCGGCCACGTCCGGATCGTGGAAGGCCTCCACCTTCAAGCTGGTCCCGGTCGAGTCGGGCAGCCAGACGTAGGAAGCGGTGCAGCGCAGGATGCGCACCGCCACCCGCGCGCCGGCATCGAGAATGCGGCGCAGGTCGAAGTTGCCCAGCGCCGTCTGGCCCAGCTCCAGCAGATTGGAGAGCTCCTCGACGCGGCGCTGGGTCTGCTGGAAGAGCATGACGTTGAGCAGCGACACGGCGAGCTGCGCGGCGAGCGTGTTGAGGAGCCGCAGGTCCTCCCGCTCGAGCGTTTCCTTCTTCACCGCGACGAGGACGCCGTGCACCCGCTCGCCGACCTTCAACGGCAGGACGACGCCGTTGTGCTCGGCCTGACGCTGGGCAAGGGCGAGCGGGATGACGCCGCCCGGCGGGGTCTGCAGGCGGAGCGAGGCGGAGCGGACCTTGCCGTCGGGGAGCAGCGTGAAGAGGACCGGGTCTCCGGCGAGCGCCGCGTCGGTCCAGGGCAGCTCGCGATCGATGGCGACGCTCTGCAGCACCGCCGCGAACTCGTGCCCTTCGAATCCGCGCTGGGCGGCGAGCTCGAGCGAATCCTCCTCCCGGCGGAGGATGGCGGTCCGCTCGACGCCGGCCACCTCGGCGAATCGCTCCAGCGCCTGCCGCAAGGAGTCGGCCGATCCGAGCGCGGCGCTGGCCCGGGCCACCTCGTTGACCGCGGCCAGCTCGCGGTTCTTCCGATCGAGCTCCTCGATCCTGCGGATCTGCTCGAGGAAGGCGCCGACCTGCTGCCCGAAGAGTCCGAAAGCGCTCGCCACCGTGGCGTCGAGCCCGGAGCCGGTCGCCGACAGCGCATACGAGGGGCCTTCGCCCGAGACGGGGATGATGGCGTAGATCGCCCGCGAGGGAATGGTGGGATCGACCTCGTCCCGCCGCTTTCCGAGCGCCTTGGCGATGAGCCCGGGAAGGTCCTCGATGAGGTTCCCCTGCGAGGCATGTCCCTTGCGGGGGAGCAGGGCGCGGAAGGCTTCCACGGGGATGTCGTGGGCCCACCGCTGGCGGAGCGCGCTCAGGCCGCCGGGGCCGTCGCCGAGGTCGAGGATGTGGACCGCCTGACCGGAGATCTCGTTGAAGTTGACGAGCAGCCCGAGTTGGGCGAGACGGTCTCGCACCGAGCGGAAGAGCCCGAATGCGGTCTGCTCCCGCTGGGCGGCGACGGCGGCATCGACGAGCCCGCGGACGATCTGCGCGGTGCGTGCGAGGCCCCGCTCGTCGGTGCAGACGATGAGGACCGCGCCGGGGCCGGCGAGCGGGAAGGGCGAGATCCTGCCGCGCAGGGGAATGGGCGCGCCGTCGGAGCCGCGCCCGACGAGGTCCATCTCGTCGACCGCCCGTTCCGCGGCTCCCGCCTTGCGCGAGATGGGGATGAGCACCGTCTGCAGCGCGTCCGGCGCTCCGACGATCTGCTCCTTGGTGCGGCCGAGCAGCGAGCAGAGGCGCTCGTTGGCGGCGACGATCCGCGATTCGTCGAGGACGCAGGCGGCGAGGGGGAGTTGATCCACCAGCGCGCTGGCGAGCGAGGTCGCCGAGCTTCTCGGGTCGGCGCTCACCGCTCGCGCTCCTTGCGCAGGACCCGCTTGTCCCCGACGCGCAAGGTGATCCGCTCCTTGTCGAACCACTCGGCAAGGGGAATGGTGAACTTGCGGCTCTGCCCGGTCAGTTCCTTGAATCCCTGGGCATCGATCGATCCGTGCGCAGCGAGGTGCGCGAGGAGCTTGCCGCGCAATTCGTGCAGGGGCCGCGATCCGAACCACAGCTCCTCGCTCACCTTGTTCGCGCGCCCCGCCGAGGCGAGCGTCTTGAGCAGCGCGCCCGTCCGGTGCGGCGACTCGCCGATCATCGCGGGCAGCTCGTCGGTACGGGGAGGAGACAGGCCCGCGCTGTCGAGGATGCCGGCGAGCTTCTCCTGCGCCGAGGCATCCGGTCCTCCGAGCGGTGCCGGGGCGGAGGCAGGTCGCACCCGTTCGGCGTCGGTGCGCAGATCTCCCGCCTCGGCGAGCTGGGCAAGCGCGCGTGCGAAGAGCCTTGGCGGAGGCGCTCCGGAGCGCTGGCGCAATTCCTCCTTCGCGATGGAAGGGTCGACCTCGCCAAGGGCAGCGTGCTCCTCGAGCCGGACGAGGATCTTCTTGGTAAGCCTTCCGAGCAGGCCCGCGTGCACGTAGAGCCGCGATTCGCGGTCGAGGAGGATGGCCCTGCCGAGCTGCGAGAGCCGCTCGAGCGCCGTTCCTGCCGCCTTGAAGGTGAAGGCGCCCTGCGCGGCGAGGCGCTGGGGCGAGGATCCCAGATGCCCGGCTTCGAGGAGCAGCGCTTCCGCCTGGGCGAGCGCGTCGTCTCCCGCGAGCGCCTGGAGGGCGCGCACGTCCGACTCGCGCTTGCGACGCTTGCGGGACCCGACGGCGAGGATCCTGCCGCCCCCGAGTGTCGACGCATGCGCCCGCGAGGCGGCGGTGAACCTGCCTGGAGGCGGCGCTGCGCCCTCGACGGGTTTGCCGAGCTCTCCGCGGACGAGGAAGCGCAGCCCCGACAGCGCCGCCACCTTGGAGCCGAGGCGGAGCTGGCCCACGGCGCGCTCCCCCGGAAGGAGCTCCTTGCGGTCGATGAGCGCCACCGTTGCCTGCGCCTGCGCGGTGCCGATGTGCGCGAGCAGCCGCGTCCGGTCCTTGAGCGGCCGCGCCGCCCAGGGAAGCAGCTCCAGCTCGACGTCGAGGATCTGCGCCCCGCCGGTCGCCTCCAGCGTCCCCGCCGGCACCAAGGCGGCGCCGCGCGGAGCCTGCGCCACCTCGATGCCCGCGACGTTCGCGGCGGTCCGCTGGCCCGCCCGGGCGCGGTCGACCGATCCGCCGTGCACCTGGACGCCGCGCACCCGCGCTCCGCGGATGCGCGCACCGGACCCGATCAGGTCCACCTCGTCTCCGGGGCCGAGCGAGCCGGAGAAGAGCGTGCCGGTCACCACGGTGCCGAATCCTTTCACCGCGAAGGCGCGATCGAGCGGCAGGAAGAGCGGTCCCTGCTCCGATCGAGGCGCATCGATCCGTTCCTTGACCGCCCCGGCGATGGTCTCGACCAGCTCGCGCAGGCCCTGACCGGTACGCGCCGAGACCTCGACGATGGGCGCCTTCTCCAAGAACGATCCGGCGAGCAGCTCGCGCAGCTCGAGCAGGAGCAACTCGCGGTGGTCGGAGCCCAGGCCGGGCAGGAGGTCGGACTTGGTGAGCGCGACGACGCCGGAGGTCACGCCGAGGAGCCGCAAGACGTCGAGGTGCTCGGCGGTCTGCGGCATCGGCCCCTCGTCGGCCGCGACGCAGAGGACCGCCACGTCTACGCCGAACGCGGCGCCCACCATCGCCCGCAGGAACCGCTCGTGGCCCGGGACGTCCACCACCCCCGCCGTCCCGACGCCGGGCAATTCCAGGTGCGCGTAGCCGGCCTCGAGCGTGATGCCGCGGCGCTTCTCTTCCGGCAGACGGTCGGTGTCGATCCCGGTCAGCGCCTTCACCAGCGCCGTCTTCCCGTGATCGACATGGCCTGCTGTCCCGATGACGACGCGCAGCGGGGATGTTGCGTTCACTCGTCCACCCAGGCGACCCCGGGCGCTAGTCTACCTCGATCGAGCGCTGCCTCGCCGCTCATCACGGCGACCGGAGCCGTGCAGTAGAGGGTCGAATGGAGCCCTGCCGGACGGTGGTTGCCGCTGCGCTTGAGGCCTCCGAAGGGAAGCCGGCCGCTCGCGCCCACCGTCGGGGCATTCCAGTTGACCACTCCGCACTCGATGCGCGACAGGCAGCGCTCGAACGCCTCGCGGCTCTTGGTGTGCACGCTCGCGGCGAGCCCGTACTCGGTGGCATTGGCGAACGCGACGGCGGCGTCCTCGTCGGGCGCGTCGAACACTGCCAGGTCGGGCCCGAAAAGCTCCTCTCGCTCGTAGGCGGTGCCGTCCGGCCTCCGTACCCGGTGCACGGAGGGCGACACGTAGCAGCCGCGCAGCCCCCGCGGCGAGAGCCGCCGCGAGGCGAGCACCGTCTCGGCACGGGTCAGCGAGATGCCGGTCTCGAAGCGGGCGAGCGCGGTCTCGGAGGCGAGAGGCCCCATGAAGACGCCGGCGTCGAGCGGATGCCCGATGGTGAGCCCCTCCGCGAGCTTCGCGATCCGTCTTGCCATGGCGTCGGCGCGCTCGGGCGGCCCCTCCACGATGAGCCGGCTCGCCGCCGTGCAGCGCTGGCCCGCGGAGACGAACGCCGAGAAGAGGACGTCGTAGGCGGCCTTGTCGAGATCGGCGTCGCGCAGCACGAGAGCGGCGTTCTTCCCGCCCATCTCCAGGGCGAGGATCTTGGTCTGCCCGTGCGTTGCGCGCTCGATGGCGAGCCCGACCGACCAGCTGCCGGTGAAGAGCACGCCGTCGACGCCCGGATGGGCGGCGAGCTTCGCTCCGACAGGGCCGGGTCCTTGCACGAGATTGAAGGCGCCGGCGGGGACGCCCGCCTCGACCAGACAGCGCGCGTAGACCTCTGCGGCGTGGGGCGCCACTTCGCTCGGCTTGAACACCACCGAGTTGCCGCAGGCGAGGGCGGGAAGCACGTGGCCGTTCGGGAGATGCACCGGGAAGTTGAACGGCCCGAGGACGGCGAGGACGCCGAGCGGGCGGAAGCGGCACTCGGCGCCGGGTTGTCCCGGGGCGGGAAAGGGAGCGACCAGCCGCAGGCCGTCGTCAGCGGTGATCGTCGCCTTGGCGGCGCAGGCCTGCGCCTCGGTGCGCGCTTCCCAGAGCGGCTTTCCGATGTCGACGGCGATCGCCCGCGCCAGCTCATCTTCGCGGGCCTTGAGCACTCCGCCGATGCGCCGGACCAGGTCGGCGCGTTCGGAAGGCGACATTCGCGACATCGCCCGGGCGCCTTCGCGCGCGGCAGCGACCGCGTCGTCGACCTGGGAGAGCGCCCAGGGGAAATTGCCGATGACATGCTGTAAATCCGCGGGCGAGATGTCTTCGATGGCGCCGTCCGCATGCCGCGGATTCGCGAAGGTGCCGCCGATGAGATCCATCGCAACGCGGCATAGCACGGACCCTCGCGGGAGGGCTCGACGGATCGACTCCCTGCGGCGGGCAGATGTGGTCTACTGTTTCGGTGCCGAGCGAAGTCCCGGACGCGACCGTGTCCAAGGTCCTCGTGCAGGCGGCGCTGGTCCCCGCGGTACTGGCGCTGATCGTCGCAGCGGTGCTCGCGATCGAAGTGCACTCCCTGGTCACGCTTTCGCGCTGGGTCCAGCATACCGACGACGTCATCGCTACCGCTCGTGAAGTCCAGTCGATGCTGATCGATCGCGAGTCGACCCTGCGCGGGTACGTCATCGCTCGATCCCCCGAGTACCTCGAGCTCTACCAGGCCGCCAACTCGGCGCTGCCCGGCCGTTGGGAGGCGCTCCAGCGGCTCGTTTCCGACAACCCGAGCCAGATGAAGCGGGTGGCCGGGATGCGCCAGCTGGCGATTGAATGGGAGGCATACGCGCGGGCGGCCATCGCAGCCAATCCGCGGGATGCCGTCGCGCTGGTCGGCCAGGGACAGGGCAGGCGGCTGATGCAAGAGCTGCGCAACCAGCTCGAATCCTTCGTCCGCGTCGAGGAAGGGCTGCGGGACGAGCGCGCGCGCAAGGAGCAAAGGGGCGCGCTGCGCGCCGTCTCGCTGAGCTCGGCGCTGCTCGTCGCGGTTGCCGTGCTCATGGCCTTCTCCGCTCGCAGGCAGATCCGCGAAGTGGCCGGCCGGTTCGGGGCGGCGCTGCGCTCGGCGCAGGAGATGGAGAAGCTGCGCGAAGAGTTCATCACCATCGCGGCGCACGAGCTGCGCACGCCGCTCACCGCGCTCCTCCTCCAGCTGCAGCGCCTGCGCCGCGACCTCGACCGGGGGACGGCGGTGGATTCCTCGGCCCTCATCGACACGCCGCTGCGCCAGGCGCGCAGGCTCTCCTCTCTCATCGAGTCGCTCCTCGACGCGCAGGCGGTGGCCTCTGGCGGTCAGGTGGAGCTGCGCCTTTCCCGCACCGACCTCGCCACCATCGCCCAGGCTTCGCTGGCCCGCGTGCGCGACGGCCTGGTGCGCCTCGGGTGCGAGGTCGAGCTGCGGCTCGACGCCGGCGTCGACGGCGATTGGGACGCCAAGCGGATGGAGCACGTCGTCGCCACGCTCATCGCCAACGCCTGCAAGTACGGCGAGGGAAAGCCGGTCCAGGTGAGCGCGCGCCGCGAGGGCGAGATGCGGGTCCTCAGCGTGAGCGACGAGGGAATCGGCATCCCCGAGGATCTCCAGGAACGGATCTTCGGCCGCTTCGGTCGAGCCGCGCCGTCGCGCTCCTACGGCGGATTCGGGCTCAGCCTCTTCGTCGCCCGCCGCCTCGCCGAGGCCCACGGAGGCACCCTCACGGTGGTGAGCGAACATGGGAAGGGGGCGACGTTCACCCTTCGCCTCCCGCGCGTCGCCGCGCCTTCGGAGCCCATCGCACTCCGAGCGGGGTAGAGGTTCCCTAGTCGAACGGGATCGTGTGCAGCCGGTCTCCCGCCTTCGCCCCCAGGGCGCGGGCAGCGGTCTCCGGCAAGCGCAGCTCCGCGTCGCGGAAGTTGCACAGGCAGCGGACGGCGCGGAACCGGTTGCGGCCCTGCGGTCGCTCGACGGCGACCAGGCGATCCTCGACCTCGCCGGCGCGGGCCTCGGCGGTCGCCACCAGCGGTTCCCCGGCGAGGCGGCCCCGGCGGTAGCGACGCACCGGCTCGATGTCGCGGGTCGGGGCCGAGTAGTGCGGCCCTCCGTCGAAGGGATCGATGCGCTCGTCGTAGCGGAAGCCGATGCGGGTGAGCATCTGCTTCGCCCCCGAGGTCTCCGGCCCCACCTCGCCGATGGCGTCCTGGATCTTCTGCGTGAAGATGGTGGTGTAGATCTCCCCGGGCGGGAACAGCTGCTGGATGAATTCCTTGTTCTCGCGGGAGAGCCGATCGGCCTGTTGGTACGAGAGACCGGTGAACTTGCGCCCCAAGGCCTCCCAGAGGGGGCTGCGCCGGTCCTCGACGAGGCGCGGAAGAAGCTCGACCAGGATCCTCTCCCGGAAGC
>Ga0209474_10000261_pt1 | contig 62522 bp, 56 predicted proteins | sample GraSoiAngelo_145_FD_185902 | JGI IMG/M metagenome (GOLD analysis project Ga0209474, IMG submission 185902) | Grasslands soil microbial communities from the Angelo Coastal Reserve, California, USA - 14_1009_05_20cm (SPAdes) (version 2) | ecosystem: Environmental > Terrestrial > Soil > Grasslands...
GACGAGGCGCCGGGGGCGGGCATCGTCACCGGCATCGGGCGCATCGCCGGCCGCGAATGCGTCGTCGTCGCGAACGACGCGACCGTCAAGGGCGGCACGTACTACCCGCTCACCGTGAAGAAGCACCTCCGGGCACAGGAGATCGCGCTCGAGAACCGGCTCGCGTGCGTGTACCTCGTCGATTCGGGCGGCGCCTTCCTGCCGTTGCAGGCCGAGGTGTTCCCCGACCGCGACCACTTCGGGCGCATCTTCTACAACCAGGCCCGAATGTCGGCGGCCGGGCTGCCCCAGGTGGCCGTGGTGCTCGGCTCGTGCACGGCAGGCGGCGCCTACGTGCCGGCCATGTGCGACGAGGCGATCATCGTGCGCAACCAGGGGACCATCTTCCTCGGCGGCCCGCCGCTCGTGCGCGCCGCCACCGGCGAGGAGGTGACGGCCGAGGAGCTCGGCGGCGGCGACGTGCACACGCGCATCTCGGGTGTCGCCGATCACCTCGCCCAGGACGACGACGACGCGCTCGGCATGGCGCGCGAGGTCTTCCAGGCGATGCCCCCGCCCCGCCGCCACCCGCTCGAGCGGCAGCCGTCGGAGGAGCCGGCCTACGACCCGCGCGAGCTCCACGGCATCGTGTCGCGCGACCCGCGCCGGCCGACCGACGCGCGCGAGGTGATCGCCCGGCTGGTCGACGGCAGCCGCTTCCACGAGTTCAAGGCGCTCTACGGCCAGACGCTCGTGACCGGCTTCGCCCACCTGCACGGCTATCCGCTCGGCATCCTGGCCAACCAGGGCGTGCTGTTCTCGGAGTCGGCGCTCAAGGCGACCCACTTCATCGAGCTCGCGTGCGCCCGCGGGGTGCCGCTCCTCTTCCTCCAGAACATCACCGGCTTCATCGTCGGCAGGCAGTACGAGCACGGCGGCATCGCCAAGGACGGCGCCAAGATGGTGAACGCCGTCGCCAACGCGGCGGTGCCCAAGCTCACGGTGCTGATCGGCGCCTCGCACGGCGCGGGGAACTACGGGATGTGCGGGCGGGCGTACTCGCCGCGGCTCCTGTTCACGTGGCCGTCGAGCCGCATCTCCGTGATGGGCGGCGAGCAGGCGGCCCAGACGCTCCTCACCGTCAAGCTCCAGCAGCTCGAGGCCCGCGGCGAGACCCTGACGCCCGCCGCGCGCGAGGCCTCCATGGCCCCCATCCTCGAGAAGTACGAGACCGAGGGGAGCCCCTACTACGCGACGGCCCGGCTGTGGGACGACGGCATCCTCGACCCGCTCGAGACGCGCGACGCGCTCGCGCTCGGCCTGGCGGCGGCGCTGAACGCGCCGATCCCCGAGACGACCTACGGCGTCTTCCGGATGTGACCCGTGCGAAGCGTCCTCATTGCCAACCGCGGCGAGATCGCCGTGCGCGTCGCGCGCGCCTGCCACGAGGCCGGACTCCGCGCGGTCGCGGTCTACTCGGAGGCGGATCGCGGCGCGCCCCACGTGCTCGCCGCCGACCAGGCGGTGCCGGTCGGCCCGGCCCCCGCCCGCGACTCCTATCTGAACGTGGAGGCGCTCCTCGCGGCGGCGCGGACCGCCGGTGCGGACGCCGTGCACCCGGGCTACGGCTTTCTCGCCGAGAGCGCCGCCTTCGCCGCCGCGGTCGAGGCCGCGGGCCTGGTGTGGATCGGGCCGCCGCCCGCAGCGATCGCCACCATGGGCGACAAGCTCGCGGCGCGCGCCACCGTCGCGCGGGCCGGCGTGCCGCTCGTGCCCGGCACCGCGCTCGTCGCCGGCGACGCGGCGGGAGCACGCCGTCAAGCGGCGGCGCTCGGCTACCCCGTGCTCGTGAAGGCGGCCGGGGGCGGCGGCGGCAAGGGCATGCGGACGGTCGCGAGCGAGGACGAGCTCGCAGCGGCGCTCGCCGCCGCCGCACGCGAGGCGGAGGCCGCCTTCGGTGACGGGCGGGTGTACGTCGAGAAGCTTCTCCGCCGCCCGCGGCACGTCGAGGTGCAGGTGCTGGGCGACCGCCACGGGCAGCTCGTGCACCTCGGCGAGCGCGAGTGCTCGATCCAGCGCCGGCACCAGAAGATCGTCGAGGAGACGCCGTGCCCCGTGCTGACCCCGCGACTCAGGGCCGAGATGACCGCCGCGGCGCTCGCCGCGGCGCGCGCCGTCGGCTACACCAACGCCGGCACCGTCGAGTTCCTGCTCGACGCCGACGGCCGCTTCTACTTCCTCGAGATGAACACCCGCGTGCAGGTGGAGCATCCGATCACCGAGTGGGTGACCGACGTCGATATCGTGGCCGCCCAGCTCCGCATCGCGGCCGGCCAGCCGCTCGGCTTCGCCCAGTCCGACGTCGTGCCGCGCGGCCACGCCATCGAGGTGCGCCTTTACGCCGAGGATCCGGCCCGGAACTTCTGCCCGAGCCCGGGGCCGATCCTCGCGCTCCGCGAGCCCGCCGGACCCGGCGTGCGCGTCGACTCCGGGGTGGCGGCCGGCGGCGTGGTGCCCGTCGAGTACGACCCCCTGCTCGCCAAGATCTCGGCCTGGGCGCCGGACCGGACGGCGGCCGTGCGGCGGCTCCGCGCCGCGCTCGAGGAGACGGTCGTGCTCGGACCGACGACGAACCTCCCCTTCCTGCTCGACGTCCTCGGCCACCCGGCCTTCCTCGCCGCCGACACCCACACCGGCTTTCTGGCCGAGCATCTCCCCGAGTGGCGGCCGGGCGGACCGGACGAGACGGCCGCGGCGGTCGCGGCAGCGATCGCCCTCTCGCGCCCGGCGGCGCCGGGCGGCGGGGACCGCGCGGCGGCGGCGCCCACGCCGTGGGAGACGCTCGGGCCGTGGCGTCTCGGGGCGCAGCGGTAGGCGAGCGGTGGACATCCGCCTCCGGTACGCGGGCCGCGAGCAAGCGATCCGCCTGGTCCCCGAGGACGGCGGCTTCGTCGCGACGGTCGACGGCCGGGTGCACCGGGTGGCATGGGTCGCGTCCGGAGGGCGCACCGCGGCGCTCGGAGGCACGACCGTCGAGGAGCACGCGCTCGAGGTCGACGGGCGCGTCGTGCGCACCATCGTGGCCCGTAGCCGTGATCGCGTCCTCGTCGCGCTCGCCGGTCGGGTCTACGTCTTCGAGACCGGGGAGGAGACCCGCCAGGCGGCCGCCGGCATGGGCACGGGAACCGTGGTCGCGCCGATGCCGGGCAAGGTGCTGGCGGTGCTCGTCGCCCCGGGCGAGCGGGTCGCGATCGGCCAGCCGCTGGTCGTCCTCGAGGCGATGAAGATGGAGAGCACGCTCACGGCCGACGTCGCCGGCTCGGTGCGCACCGTCGGCGCCGTCGCGGGCGCCACCGTGGCGGGCGGCGACGTGCTGGTCGAGATCACGCCGGACGGGTCGGAAAACTCGTAGCTCCGGCCGTTCCTACAGGCCTTGTCGCGGCGCGCCCAGCCGGTAGTCTGACCGGGTGCGACACCCGTCCGTCGTCCTGCTCGCGTCCCTCGTGCTCGCCGCGTGCTCTTCCGCCCCCGCGGGCCCCGCGGCGCCGACCGCCGTGCCCGTGCGGGTCGCGACGGTCGAGCGGCGCGACGTGCCGGTCGCCCTGCACGCGATCGGCAACGTCGAGGCGTTCCAAACGGTCACGCTACGCTCCCAGGTGGAAGGCCGGCTCGCGGAGGTGCGCTTCAAGGAGGGCGACGAGATGCGGGCGGGCGACCTGCTCTTCGTCGTCGACCCGGGGCCCTTCCAGGCGGCGCTCGACCAGGCGAAGGCGAACTTCGCGAAGGCCGAGGCGCAGGCGGCGAACGCCGCCGTCCAGCAGCGGCGCACGAGCGAGCTCGTGAAGGCCGGGATCGTGTCGCGCGACGAGTGGGACCGGGTGCGCACCGATGCGGAGACGGCGGCGGCGGCGGTCGAGGCGGCGCGCGCAGCGGTCGAGAACGCGAAGCTCCAGCTCGGCTTCTGCTACATCGCCTCGCCGCTCGACGGCCGGATCGGCCGGCTCCTCGTGAACCAGGGGAACCTCGTCAAGGCACACGACACGGAGCTCGCGACGATCAACCAGATGAAGCCGATCTACGTGAGCTTCACGGTCCCCGAGAAGGAGCTGCCGGCGATCCGGCGGTGGAACGCCGAGCACCCGCTCGCGACGCGCGTCGCGTTCCCGGGCGGCGGGAAGCCGATCCCGGGCGAGCTCAGCTTCATCGACAACCGGGTCGACACGGCGACCGGCACCGTCCTCCTGAAGGCCGTCTTCCCGAACGCGGACGAGGCGCTCTGGCCGGGGCAGTTCGTCGACGTGACGCTCACGCTCACGACGGAGCGCGACGCGGTCGTCGTCCCCGCCGCGACCGTGCAGGCGGGTCAGGAGGGCCCGTACGTCTTCGTCGTGAAGCCCGACGGCACGGTGGACTCCCGGCTGGTGAAGGTGGAGCGCACGGAGGGCGACGAGGCCGTCGTCGCGTCGGGCGTCGCGCCGGGCGAGCGGATCGTGACCATCGGCTTCGTCCGGCTCGCCCCCGGGGTCCGGGTGACGGTCGAGGACGGCGCGCCGGCGCCGGAGCGCGTCGGGGCGGCGCGATGAACCTCGCCGCGCCGTTCATCCGCCGTCCCATCGCGACGACGCTCGTCATGTGCGCCGTGCTGCTGTTCGGCATCGGCGCGTACCAGACGCTGCCGACGAGCGACCTACCGAACGTCGACTTCCCGACCCTGCTGGTGCAGGCGTCGAATCCGGGCGCGAGCCCGGAGACGATGGCGTCGTCGGTCGCGACCCCGCTCGAGCGGCAGTTCTCCACCATCGCCGGGCTCACGTCGATGAACTCGACGAACGCCCTCGGCTCGACGCAGATCACGCTGCAGTTCGACCTGTCGCGCAACATCGACGCCGCCGCGCAGGACGTCCAGGCGGCGATCACCCAGGCGACGCCCTTCCTCCCGCCCGGCATGCCGACGCCGCCGACGTACCGCAAGGTGAACCCGGCCGACCAGCCGATCCTCTACGTCGGCCTCACCTCGAAGATGCTGCCGCTCTGGACCGTCGACGACTATGCCGAGGTGCTCCTCGCACAGCGCATCTCGATGGTGAGCGGCGTCGCGCAGGTGCAGGTCTTCGGCGCGCAGAAGTTCGCCGTGCGCGTGCAGCTCGACCCGCACGCGCTCGCGAGCCGCGGCATCGGCATCGACGAGGTGGCCGACGCGGTCCGGAACGCCAACGTCAACCTCCCGACCGGGACGCTCTACGGGAAGGAGCGTGCGTTCACGGTGCAGGCGACCGGGCAGCTGACGGACGCGAAGGCCTACGGGCCCGTCATCGTGACGTACCGGAACGGCGCCCCCGTCCGGCTCGAGCAGCTCGGGCGCGTGATCGACAGCGTCGAGGACGACAAGACGGCCTCGTGGTACCTCGACCAGCAGACCACCGAGCGCGCGATCGTGCTCGCGATCCAGCGCCAGCCGGGAACGAACACGGTCCAGGTGGCCGAGGACGTGAAGGCGCTCCTCCCCGTCCTCGGCAAGGAGATCCCGCCGTCGGTCACGCTGCGCGTCCTCTTCGACCGCTCGCAGTCGATCCGCGACTCGGTGAACGACGTGAAGGTGACGATGCTGATCGCCTTCGCGCTGGTCGTGATGGTGATCTTCGTCTTCCTCCGCAACCTCTCCGCGACCGTGATCCCGAGCCTCGCCCTGCCGCTCTCGGTCGTCGGCACGTTCGCCGCGATGGCGCCGCTCGGCTACACGGTCGACAACCTCTCGCTCCTCGCCCTCACGCTCTCGATCGGCTTCGTCGTCGACGACGCGATCGTCATCCTCGAGAACATCGTCCGCCACATGGAGGCGGGCGAGCGGCCGTTCGACGCCGCGCTCGCGGGCTCGGACGAGATCGGCTTCACGATCCTGTCGATGACGCTCTCGCTGGCGGCCGTCTTCATCCCGGTGCTCTTCATGCCGGGGATCCTCGGCCGGCTGTTCCACGAGTTCGCGGTGACGATCTGCGTCGCGATCCTGCTCTCCGGCTTCGTGTCGCTGACGCTCACCCCGATGCTCTGCGCGCGCTTCCTCCGCCCGCACGCGCGCGAGCGGCACGGCCGTTTCTACCAGGCGACCGAGCGCGTCTTCGATCGCCTGCTCGACGCCTACCGGCGGAGCCTCGCGTGGGTGCTCCGCCACCGCCCGGCGACGATGCTCGTCTCGCTCGCGATCCTGGTCGCGACGGTCGTCCTCTTCCGCGCCGTCGCGAAGGGGTTCATCCCCGACCAGGACCAGTCGGCGATCTTCGCCGTCGCCGAGGCGGAGCAGGGTATCTCGTTCGAGGCGATGGTCGAACGCCAGCAGGCGGTCGCCGCGATCATCAGCCAGGACGCGAACGTCGCGCAGCTGTTCTCGACGATCGTGAGCTCGACCTCGGGCGCCGGCATGACGGCGAACCAGGGGCGGATGTTCCTCCACCTGGTGCCGCGCGCGCGGCGCAGATCGATCGCCCGGGTCATCGACGAGCTGCGGCCGAAGGTGGCCGCCGTGCCTGGGCTCCGCGTCTTCATGCAGCAGCTGCCGACGATCCGCATCGGCGGCCAGCTCACGAAGAGCCAGTACCAGTTCACGCTCCAGGGCACGAACACGAACGAGCTCTACCGCGCGGCGCAGGGGTTCGAGAAGCAGATGCGCGCCATCCCGGGGCTCGCCGACGTGACGAGCGACCTCCAGCTCCAGAGCCCGCAGGTGAACGTCGTCATCGACCGCGACAAGGCGTCGGCCCTCGGCGTGACGGCCGATCAGATCGAGAACGCGCTCTACGACGCGTACGGCGACCGCTGGATCTCGACGATCTACGCGCCGAACAACCAGTATCGCGTCATCATCGAGCTCGAGGAGCGCTGGCAGCTCGACCCGGCCGCGCTCTCGCTGCTCTACGTCCGCTCGAGCAAGGGCGATCTCGTCCCGCTCTCGACCGTCGCGACCCTCGACGAGGGCGTCGGACCGCTCACCGTGAACCACGCCGGGCAGCTGCCGGCGGTGACGCTGTCGTTCAACCTCCAGCCCGGCGCGTCGATCGGCGACGCCGTCGCGCGCATCGAGGCGCTCGCGCGGCAGAAGCTCCCGGCGACGATCACGACGAGCTTCCAGGGGACCGCGCAGGCGTTCCAGTCCTCGCTCGCGAACCTCTGGTTCCTCCTCGCCGCCGCGATCCTCGTCATCTACATCGTGCTCGGCGTCCTCTACGAGAGCTTCGTCCACCCGCTGACGATCCTCTCCGGGCTCCCGTCGGCGGGCTTCGGCGCGCTGCTCACGCTCGTCGTGTTCCGCGCCGAGCTCGACGTCTACGCGTTCATCGGGATCATCATGCTGATCGGCATCGTGAAGAAGAACGCGATCATGCAGATCGACTTCGCGCTCGCCGCCGAGCGCGAGGAGGGAAAGGCGCCGATCGACGCGATCACCGAGGGCTGCCTCATCCGCTTCCGGCCGATCATGATGACGACGATGGCCGCGCTGCTCGGCACGCTCCCGATCGCGCTCGCGTTCGGCGCGGGGGCGGAGGCGCGCCGCCCGCTCGGCCTCGCGGTCGTCGGCGGGCTCCTCTTCTCGCAGCTGATCACGCTCTATCTGACGCCCGTCTACTACACATACCTCGAGGCGCTCGTGCAGGCGTGGCGGCGCCGACGTCGCACGCGTCGCGTGCGGCCGGCGGAGCCGGCGCGCCCGGCCGAGAGTCCCGCGGTGGTGCCGTTCGAGCGCCACGGCGGCGACCAGCGGCAGTCGCGCTGATAGGCGGAGGGCCGGCGGATGTGCGGGCCGATGCCTGGCTGACAGCGGCTGTTCGCCCGACTCAGCGGCCGTGCGCAGCCACTTGAGCGAACAGGTCGTCCACCAGCGGCGCCAGCTCCGGCAGCTGGGAATGGGGCGGAAGCCGCTCGTGCTCACGGTGTCGGCTCTCGCCCACGCCAGTGAGGACGAGAACCTCGCGCCTCTCGGGGAAGAGACACCAGACGACGGCCACGCCCGCGTCGAGATACCAGTGGGCCTTCTCGCGCAGCTCTGCCTCCGACTCGTCGCGGCCCGCCACCTCGGCGGCCAGCACGGGGGGCACCCGCGCGAACCCGCTGTCCGCGCCCAGCCCCGCCCGGCGCCAGACGGCGGCGTCGGCCGCCCGCACTGCTCCGGCGAGCGCCATGCCCGCCTCGTTCGTCCCGACCTCGAACTCCGGGTGCCTTCGGCCCCAGTTTCCGAGCGTGGTGACGAGATCGGCGACCGTCACCCACTGCAGCCTTGCGCACGGCGGCATGTAGAGGAGCCTCCCGCCCACCCATTCGAGCCGGCCCGCGACCCGCGGCCACGTCTCGAGCCGCACCGGGTCGAAGCCCTCGGGGGGCACCAGCTCGACGGGGAAGCGCACCGTTCGCGGGACCGGGATCGTCTCCTCGTCGAACTCGCTGGGGGCGGGTCTCACCATCGCGGCAGAGGCTAGCCCTCGCGCCACGGGAAGGTCAACGCATTGGACAGGAAGCGCGCCCCTGACGTCGTCCGAACGTATTCTCGAGCGAGACGTCCCCGCAGCCCTCCATCGGATCGGAAGTCGCCCGGCCCGCAGCGCGGCCCGGCGCGCGGCGCCAGACGGCGCGCGCCGGGCTGCGACGTCGGCGCCGAGCCGCGCTTGCGACGTCCGCGTGCCGCGACCTACGTATCGGCCCCGTGCGTATCCTCATCCTCGACGACGAGCCGCTCCGCGTCGCGGCGCTGACCGCGGCGGCGCGGCGGGCGTGTCCTGCGGCGCACGTCACCTCGACGGCGGGCGAGCCCGGAGCCGCGACGGACGACGCCCGGCCGCGTCTCCTCGTCATCGGCCCCGCACGGGCGGACCAGGCCGGCGGAGCGGATCTCGTACGGGCGCTGCGCGCCCGCTGCCGCGACCTCGCCGTCCTCGTGGTGAGCGGTCGGGACACGGCCGACGCTGCCGTCGAGGCCATGAAGGCCGGAGCCGGCGACTACGTGGTGCTGCGCGATGCCGAGGGGCTCGCGCGGGTGACGGAGGCCGTCACGCGTCTGGCACGCGCCGCAGCGCCCGCCGGTCTCAGCCGTCACGCCGCTGCCGCGCGCGGCGAGGGACTCTCGGGCCTCGTCGGCCGCAGCCGCGCGATCGACGAGGTGCGCACGCTCGTCCGTACGGCCGCGCACACCGAGGCGCACGTGCTGATCGAGGGCGAGACGGGCACCGGCAAGGAGGTGGTCGCGCGCGCGGTGCACGGCCTCGGCCGGCGCGCCGCGGGCCCCTTCGTGCCGGTCAACTGCGCGGCCGTACCCGAGACGCTCGCCGAGAGCGAGTTCTTCGGCCACGCGCGCGGCGCCTTCACCGGCGCCCTCCAGGAACGGCCGGGCGCGCTCCAGCTGGCGGACCGGGGCACGCTCTTCCTCGACGAGGTGGAAGACCTCCCCCTCGCCCTCCAGGCGAAGCTGCTGCGCGTCGTCCAGGACCGCGAGGTCCGCCCCCTCGGCGGCAGCGTGGCGCGCCGGTTCGACGTCCGCCTGATCGCCGCTTCCAACCGTGACCTCGCCCGCATGATCGAGGCCGGCACGTTTCGCAGCGACCTCTACTACCGGCTCCGCGTGTTCACCATCCAGCTGCCGCCGCTCCGCCAGCGGCGGGACGATGTGCCCCTCCTGATCGAGCACTTCGTCGGGCGCTTCAACCACCGCCACGGCACTGCGTTCGGCGTGCCGGGGGCGGCGGCGCTGCGCCCGCTGCTCGAGCACCCGTGGCCGGGCAACGTGCGCGAGCTCGAGAACGTCGTCGAGTCCGTGCTGATCCTCGCCGGCGCCACCGGGGCGTCCATGGCCGAGGTGCTCGGCGCGAGCCAGAGGCCGGTCGGCGGCTTCCAGCTCGACGAGCGGAGCCGCATCGTGCGCATGCTCGACGAGCACCGCTGGAACCGGCAGCGAGCCGCGGCCGCGCTCGGCATCTCGCGCGTCACACTCTGGCGGCGCATGGAACGGCACGGCATCCGGGACCCCCTCGGCACACCCGCGCGTGAAACGGCCTGAGCGCACCGGCTTCAACCCCAGGCGCGCTGATCCCCGCCGGCGGGCCCTGGCATGTGGCACGGCCGCTGCAACTCGCCGTGCCGCCCCGGCTCCCCGCCCCAGGAGGTGTCATGGCGAAACGATCCACACTCGTCTCGGGCGCGACTGCCGTCGCGGTGCTCGCTGCGCTCCTCGGCCGGGCGGTCACCGTCCACTCGGTCGGCCCCACGCCGCTCATCTACCGCGTGATCGCGAACAACAACGACCTCGACGCCGTCGAGGGCCTGGCTCCGCCCGGCCGCACGGTGGAGCTCTGGTACCGGCAGAGAAACTTCATCGAGGGGGATCTCGTGGCGGGCAGCGCCGACCCGTTCTCCTGGTGCGCCTGGAAGAACAACGGCAACCGCGTCATGCTCGGCTGGACACAGGCCGACGCGAACGGCCTCTGGCGCTTCCAGCACCTCCGCGACCGCAACACGGTGATGATCTTGCCCGCCGGCCCGGGCGCCAACCGCTGTCTCGGCGGCATCTACACCGAGCTCCTGCCCCGCGCCTGCGACAGCCCCGGCGTGAACTGCACGGCGTGGTCGGTGCCCGTCCTGCACAACCTCAACGTGCGGAAGATCACACCCACGGTCGGCGCCGCCGCCGGCTCGGTGTCGGGTGCGTTGCAGACGGCCATCGCCGTAGCCGACGGTCCGAACGACGGGACCGAGCCGACCGACGTCGTCGACGTCGATCAGAACGGCATCGACACGACGCTGCCCGGCTTCGTCGCGGGCCAGCGGGTGACGTGGAAGTGCGGTGCCGGCGGCACGGCGGTCTGCCCGAGCGTCGCGATCCACGACGCCTCGACGGCGGTCACTCCGGACCCGGAGTACCCGTTCGTCCTCGGCACCATCCAGGCCCACCGCGAGGGCGGCTCCATCATCGCGGCCGCCGCCATCGCTCGCGGCGAGCCGCTCGGCTTCGCGGTGAACGTCAACGTCAGGTTCCGCGGCCGCCTGGACGTGAACCTCGGCTGCGACCGGAAGCTGCCCTTCGACTTCGGGCTGGGCTACCTCTTCTAGCCCCCGAGACGGGCTCCAGGCTCGAGCCCGATGGTCTGCGCCAGCGCCGCGGCGGCGGCCTTCGTGCCGCCGTCGCGGCCGCGCGCGCAACGCACCGCGCCGCCGTCCCCGCAGGCGACGGTGATGCCCTCGGCGTCGATCGCGAGGACCGTCCCCGGCGCCGCCCCTGCCTTCCCGGGAACCCGCCTCGGCTCGTAGAAACGCAGGCGCCCGTCCCGCCAGACCGTGTGCGCGCCCGGCTGCGGATCGCAGCCGCGGATCAGGTTGTGGACCTCGGCCGCCGGACGCGCCCAGTCGACGGCGGCGTGCTCGTCGCGACAGAGCGGGTCGTAGCTCGCCCGGGACTCGTCCTGCGGGATCCGGGGCGCCCTCCCCTCGCGGATGAGCGCCACCGCGTCGACGACCGCCTGGACGCCGAGGGGGTAGAGCGTCCGGTAGTAGAGCGTCCCGGCCGTGTCGTCGGGATCGACCGGGGCCTCGCGCTGCAGGAGGATCGGCCCGGTGTCGATGCCGGCGTCGGGCCAGAAGACGGTGACGCCGGTCCGCGTCTCGCCCCGGATCAGCTGCCAGGCGATCGCGCTCCCGCCGCGGTAGCGCGGCAGCAGCGAGGGGTGGAAGCAGATGCTGGTGAGCCGCGGGATGCGGAGCAGCGGCTCGGGGACGATCTGCGTCGCGTAGACGAGGGCGGCGAGGTCGGCCCGCGCGTCCTCGAAGGCGCGCCTGGCGTCGGGCGTCTTCAGCGAACCGAACTGATGGACGGGGACGCCGCGCGCCTCGGCCGCCTGCTTCAGTGGATCCGCCTTGCCCGGCGCGTCCGGCGGACAGACGACGCCCGCCATGGCGTCTCCCGCGGCCTCGAGGCGTTGGAGAACCTCGGCGGCGAACGCCGCCTGGCCGACGAGGAGGATGCGCACCCTGCCCTCAGCGCTTCAGGTGCGTCGCGAGGAAAGTCTTGAGGTGCTCCCAGGCGTCGCGCGCGGCCTCGGGCCGGTAGGAATCGCGCTCGTTGCAGAAGAAGCCGTGCGGGGCCTTCGGGTAGACGATCACCTCGGCGTGCTTGCGGTGCCGTGCGAGCTCGGCCTTCAGCCGCTCGACGGTGTCGAGCGGGATGAACGGGTCGTCCTCACCGAAAAAGGCGAGGAGCGGGGCCTTGAGCTTCGCCGTCTTCTCGATCGGGATGCCGCCCCCGTAGAACGGCGCGGCCGCCTTGATCTTGTCGGGCAGCTCGCAGGCGACGAGAAAGCTCACCCGGCCGCCCATGCAGAACCCGGTGATGCCGATCCGGTCGCCGCGCACGAAGGGCTGGCGCTCGAGGTACCCGACCGCGCCGCCGACGTCGGCCACCACCTCGTCGTCCTTGAGGCTCTGCATCAGGGCGATCGCCTCGGGGAGCTGGTCGTACCGGACGGCGCGTCCCTTGCCGCCCCGCCAGTACAGGTCCGGTGCGAGCGCCACGTAGCCCTCGGCGGCGAGGCGGCGTGCGACGTCCTTGATGTGCGCATTGAGGCCGAACGCCTCCATGATGACGAGCACCGCAGGGGCTGGGCCTTCGCCGGGAGGTCGTGCGAGGAAGGCGGGGAGCGCGCCGGCGGAGGTCGGAACCTCGATCGTCTCCATGTGGCGCCATATAGGAAACATCCCCCGGCCTTTTCAATCGAGGCCCGGCGAAAGACGCTGTTCCGGCGTCGAGCGGCTCGCGTCCGGCGCCGCGCAACCGTCTACAATCGCAAGGATTTCGCTGTCTTGGGCCGATCCACCGACCGCCGTTGACTCCCCTGGAGGTGCGGAATAGCCTAAACCCCCGTTTTGTGAAGACATGCGACGCGAGAAATCCAACTACATCATCCAGTCGGTCTCCCACTCGCTCGACGTCCTCGAGCAGTTCTTCGGCGAGGCCGACGAGCTCGGGGTGACCGAGCTCTCCAAGCGTCTCAAGCTCCACAAGAACAACGTCTTCCGCCTGCTGGCGACCCTCGAGTCGCGGGGCTACATCGAGCAGAACCGGGCGACCGAGAACTATCGGCTCGGCATCCGGTGCCTGCAGCTCGGCCAGAGCTACGTGCAGCACATGGGCCTCCTCCACCAGGCGAGGCCGATCATCGCCGACCTCGTCCGCCAGGTGCGCGAGACGACCTACATCGCGGTGCTGCGTCGCGAGTCCGTCGTGCCGATCGAGGTCGTCGAGGCCGACCGCCCCGTGCGCATCGTCTCGCCGCTCGGCGAGGCGCTGCCCCTCCACTGCACCGCGGCCGGCAAGGCGCTCCTCGCCTTCGAGCCGGACGACGCCCTCCGCACGCTCCTGCCCGACGGCCTGCCCCGCTTCACCGAGCGCACCGCCGTCGAGCGGCAGGCGCTCGTCCAGCAGCTGCGCAGCGTCGCGAACGCCGGCTACGCGGTCGACGCGGGCGAGCACCTCGAGGACGTGCGCGCGGTGGCCGCGCCGGTCCGCGACTACACGCGCACCGTGGTCGGCACGCTGGCCGTGGTCGGCCCCGCCTACCGCCTGCCCCCCGAGCGCATCGAGAAGGAGCTCGCGCCGCTCGTCGTGAAGGCCGGTCGCGAGCTGTCGAGCCGCCTCGGCTTCGACCTCGGCCGCCGCGCCAGCGCCGCAGATTGACTGCTCTTGCCGCGCTGTGTAAGGAACCCGAACCCGCCCTGAGAGCAGCCCTCCGGAGGAGAGCCCGACGTGAAGATCCTCGTCCCCGTCAAGCGCGTCCCGGATCCCGAGACGGTCATCAAGCTCGCGCCCGACGGCACCTCGATCGTGACCGACAACGTCAAGTGGGTGATCAACCCCTTCGACGAGATCGCGATCGAAGAGGCGCTGCGCATCAAGGAGAAGCTCGCCGGCACGGAGGTCGTACTCCTGTCGATCGGGCAGAAGGCCGCCCAGGAGCAGCTCCGCACGGGGCTCGCCATGGGCGCCGACCGCGCCATCCTCGTGCTCGCCGACCGGCCCCTCGAGCCGCTAACGGTGGCGCGCGTGATCCACAAGCTCGCCGGCACGGAGAAGCCCGACCTGATCCTCCTGGGCAAGCAGGCGATCGACGACGACTCGAACTGCGTCGGTCAGATGCTCGCCGAGCTGCTCGGCTGGCCGCAGGCCACGTTCGCGTCGAAGGTCGAGATCGAACCGGACCAGAAGTCGGCGCGGGTGACGCGCGAGGTGGACGGTGGGCTCGAGACGGTCGCCATTCCGCTGCCGGCGGTGGTCACGGCCGATCTCCGCCTGAACGAGCCCCGCTACGCGTCGCTGCCGGGCATCATGAAGGCGCGCAAGAAGGAGCTCAAGGAGATCCCGCTCGCCGACGTCGGCGCGGACGTCACCCCGCGGACGAAGGTCGTGAAGCTCGAGACGCCGCCCAAGCGCACGGGCGGGCGCAAGGTGGCCTCCGTGCAGGAGCTCGTCAAAGTGCTGCACGACGAAGCGAAGGTCATCTGAGCATGGGCAACGTCCTGGTCGTCGCCGAGCATCTGCACGGCAAGTTCCCGAAGACCACGCTCGTCGGCCTGCAGGCGGGGACGCAGGCCGCGACGCTCGTCGGCGGCAAGTGCCTCGCCGCGGTCCTCGGCAAGGGAATCGACGGGCTCGCCGCCGAGCTCGCCGAGTACGGCGTCGACGTCGTCGGCGTCGAGGGCGACGCCTACGAGCACTACCTGGCCGATGCCTACACGGCCGCCGTCGCCGAGATCGTCGCGCGGAAGGACGTCGAGATGGTGGTCGGCGCCGCCACCGCCGTCGGCAAGGATCTCCTGCCGCGGGTGGCCGCCCGGCTCGGCGCCGGCATGGCCTCCGACGTCACGGCGATCGTCGACGCGCACACCTTCAAGCGGCCGATGTACGCCGGCAACGCGATCGCGACGGTCCAGGTCGAGGCTTCGCCCCGCGTCGTCTCGGTGCGGACGACGGCCTTCGACGCCGCGTCGAAGGGCGGCCAGAAGGGGACCGTCGAGAAGCTCGCGATCACGCCGGATGCCGCGCACGCGCAAGCCAAGTTCGTCGCGTTCGCGGAGACCAAGTCGGACCGCCCGGTCCTCACGGAGGCGAGAATCGTCTGCTCGGGCGGCCGCGGGCTCAAGAACGGCGAGAACTTCACGATCTACCTGGAGCCGCTCTGCGACGCGCTCGGCGCCGCGATGGGCGCCAGCCGGGCCGCGGTCGATGCCGGTTTCGTGCCGAACGACCTCCAGGTGGGGCAGACGGGAAAGGTCGTCGCCCCCGCGCTCTACATCGCCGTGGGCATCTCGGGCGCCATCCAGCACCTGGCCGGCATGAAGGACTCGAAGGTGATCGTCGCCATCAACAAGGACGAGGAGGCGCCGATCTTCCAGATCGCCGACTACGGGCTGGTCGCCGACCTGTTCAAGGCGGTGCCCGAGCTCACCGAGGAAGTGAAGAAGCTGAAGGGCGCGTGAGCGCGCGCGCCCTGCCGCGGCGCCTCTACCTCCAGCCAACGCTCCGGGTCGCACGCGCGTTGCTCGGCAAGACGCTGGTGCACGACGGCCCCGAGGGCCGCACGGCGGGCCGCATCGTGGAGGTCGAGGCGTATCGCGGCCCGGCCGACCGCGCCGCGCACAGCTCGGGCGGCCGCCGCACGCCGCGCAACGAGGTGATGTATGGGCCTCCGGGGTACGCTTACGTCTACTTCATCTACGGGATGTACTTCTGCATGAACGTCGTCTGCCAGCCGGCCGGCGTGCCCGAGGCGGTGCTGCTGCGCGCGCTCGAGCCGCTGGAGGGCGTCGAGCTGATGCGGCGCCGGCGCGAGCTGGCCGAGGGGCCGGAGTGGCGCCTCTGCCGAGGCCCGGGGGCGCTCTGCCGGGCGCTCGGCATCGGGCGGGCCGAGAACGGCGCCGACCTGGTCCGCGGGCCGTTGCGGATCGTCGACGCGCCGCCCGTGCCGGCCGCTCGGGTGGCCCGGACGGCGCGCATCGGCGTCGCCTACGCGGGGGCGGACGCGGCGCGTCCCTGGCGGTTCCTCGTGCGCGGCAGCCCGGCGGTGTCCGGGCCGCGCGTGCCGTGACCCGCCCCCAGAATCGGATCAGCCGCCGAACCAGGAGCCGTGAAAGTAGCGCACGATGGCGGCGAGGAGAATCCCGAGCCCCGCCGCGGTGGGCACGAGCTCGCGGACGCCCTGCCAGGCCGATCGCCCCGTGAACGGCAGGAACGGCGTCTCGTCGTAGAAGGGGCGGAACCTCGGGTCGGTCGCGAGCTTGCGGCGGTCCTGGTGCGCGGCCCCGACGACCGCGAAGAGCGGGAACCCGCCGAAGAAAGCGACGTCGGCCGTGCTCCCGTTGGGCACGAGGTGCAGCAGGCCGAACAGCGCGATGCCCATCATGAGCGGATGGCGCGTGATGCGAAACGCGCCGCGCGGCGTCGGGTTGCCCGGCACGACCGCCGCCGGGCTCGGCCGAACGAGCGCCGCCACGATGAGCACGAACGCGAGCCCCATCCCCGCGTAGATCGTCCAGCGGAGCGCCGTGCCGAGCGGCACCGTCCACAGCCACGGGCCGGCGTGCTTGTGCGCGAAGTAGGTCCACACGAGCGGGATGAAGAAGGCGAAGGCGACGAGCGAGTAGAGGCCGCGGAACGCGTTCTCGCCGATCCGGGCGACGAGGCCCCGCCGCACGGGCAGGCTCGACAGCGTGAGGTGAGATCCCGCGAAGCCGAGCCAGAGGAGGATGATCCGCATCGCTGGGGACATGGCGCGCCTCCCGGCGCCAGCGGCTGGCGCCTCGATGATGACGGCGTCAACATCTAGCGCCACAAGTTGACTCTGTCAACATTCCCTGGCAGGACGGACGGCGTGCGGAGGGCGGCCGCCGCGGGCGCGCCGGCAGGCCGGCGTCGGGCTTACCACCACGGGAACCTGCGTGCCGCGCTGGTGGCGGCAGCCACCGCGCTGCTCGAGGCCGGGGGCCCGCTCGGGGTGACGCTCCGGGGAGCGGCCCGCCGGGCGGGCGTCTCGCAGACGGCGCCCTATCGTCACTTCCCCGACAAGAGCGCCCTCCTCGCCGCCGTCGCCGAGGAGGGATTCCGCGGGCTCGGCCGGGCGATCGTCCGGGCCGCCCGGCCGCACCGGGGCGATCCCGTCCCCGCCCTCCAGGCGATGGCGGTGGCGATCGTCCGCTTCGCGGCGGCGCACCCCTCGCACTATCGCCTGATGAGCGGGCCGGCCGTCCGGGGCCGGGACCATCCTCCGCTGCGCGAGGCCGCGGTCGCGGCCTGGCAGCTGCTCACCGGAGCCGTCCGGGACTGCCAGCGCGCGGGGAGAATCCGGGCCGGCGATCCCGCCGAGCTCGCCTTCGCGCTCTGGTGCCTCGTGCACGGCCTCGCGGTGCTCGCGGTGGATGACCAGATCCCGGCGGAGGTCCTCCACGCCGTACCCCTGGAGCGGCTGGCCGAGCACGCCACGCGGTGCCTGCTCGAGGGGCTGGCCCGGCGCGGCTGAGGCGTCCCTAGCCCGGCCGCCGTGCCTCGAGGACGACCGGCATGCCGGCCGAGGGCGCAACGGTGACGGTGCGCAGCACGGGGCGCATCCGGTAGCCGGGCGCGACCCGCAGGTCGACGCGCGCGAGCAGCTCGGCGAGCACGACCTTCATCTCGTAGGTCGCGAACGCCGCGCCGAGGCACCGCCGGTCCCCGCCCCCGAACGGGAGAAAGGCGTAGGGGCTCGGCCGGGCGCCGACGAAGCGCTCGGGCGCGAAGCGCTCGGGGTCGGGCCAGAGGTCGGGCCGGTGGTGGGTCAGGTAGATCGACGCCGAGACGCCCACGCCCGCGGGCAGGTCGAGGCCGCCGATCCGGGCCGGTGCCTTCAGCACCCGGAGGACGTTGGTGGCCACGGGCGTCAGCCGGGCGGACTCCTTGATGACGGCATCGAGGTACTCGAGCTTCACGACGTGCTCGGGCCCCACGGGTCCCCCGTCGAGGACCCGCCCCAGCTCGGCGCGCATCTTCTCGAGGACGTCGGGCCGGGGGAGCACGTGATGGAGCACCCACGCAAGCGACGTCGCGGTGGTCTCGTGGCCGGCCATGAGGAGCGTGAACATCTCGTCCAGCAGCTCCTCGTCCTGCATCGCCTCGCCGTGCTCGTCACGGGCCTCCATCAGCATCGACAGCACATCGGAGCGCCCGCCCGTCCCCTCCCGGCGGCGCCGCGCGATCTCGGCCAGGAGGATTGCCGCGAAGTCCCGCCGATCCCGCACGAAGCGGCCCCACGGCGAGAAGCGCCCGAGGTCGATGCGCAGCGCCGGGATGAAGAGGAATGCCGCTGCCGAGCTGTTGGCGAGCGCGAGGAGCCGGAGGAGGCACGCCCGCAGGCGCGCGAGCTCCTCTCCTTCGTCGATTCCGAAGACGGCGCGCAGGATCACGTCGAGCGTGATCGCCTGCAGCTCGCGGTGCACCGGGAACGGACGGCCGAGCGACCAGGTGTCGATCACGCGGCGGGTGATCTCCCGCATGATGCGCCCGTAGACGTGGATGCGTTCGCCGTGGAACGGCGGCAGCAGGAGCTTGCGCTCCCGGAAGTGACGGGCGCCGTCGAGCACGAGGAGCGAGTGCCAGCCCAGGATGGGGCCGAGCACCCAGGCATTCCCTTCGCCGCCGCGCAGCTCGTCGGGGTCGCCCGCGAAGATGTCCCTGATGGCCTCGGGGTCCGCGAAGATCACCGTCGGCGGCTGCCCGAGGGCGCGCGCCGTGAAGCAATGGCCCCAGCGGCGCCCGCTCTCCTCCACGGCCTCATACGGCCGGCGAACGTAGCGGAGGCTCTGGAAGAGCGGCGGTCGCCGCGGCCCGGGGGGAAGAGCCGCGCGTGGGGACGGACCCGCCGTCCGAGCGGGCGGCGCCTGGAACCGGGGTTCGGCCAGCATGGGATCTACCTCCCGGGCCTGGCTCAGCGCGGGAGCAGGCCCTGCATGGTGATGTCGGCGTAGAGCGGCAGGACGGTCTCGTACGGGTAGTAGCGCTGGTTGTGCACCTGGTTCAGGGCGTCGCCGCCGACGAACAGGATGAACGCCGCGCACTGGGGGTCGACGTCGCGCAGCGTCCCCTCGCGGATGCCGTCGCGGATGACGTCGGCCATCATGGCGACGTTCTTCGTCACGAGCTGCTCGTGCAGCTCGTCGACGAGCGGCGCGAACACGATCTCCTCGTCACGCCGGAAGACGGAGTTGATCAGGGAGTTCTCGCGGTTGAACGCGACGCTCGCCTGGGCGAGGCGTCCGAGCCGCTCGACCGCGGTCCCCGGGCCGGCGAGCGCCCGGCGGGCCCGCGCAAGCCAGGCCTCGTGCAGCTCGCGCACGACCGCGCGAAAGACGTCTTCCTTGCTCTCGAAGTAGCGGTAGATCGTGCCGGCGGAGACCCCCGCCTCGCGCGCGATCTCGGCGATGCCGGTGCGCCGGTAGCCGAAGGTCGCGAAGCGCCGTTCGGCCGCGGCGAGGATGCGCTCGCGCGCTGCGGAAGCAGCCTCGGCGACCGCCGTCTTTGGCATAGTGAACGATTAATTCAGTTGTTCATTTCGTGTCAATAGCCTTGGAACGGGCTCCTTGGGGATGGCCGGACGTGGACGCCTTGCGGGCGCGTCCGCAGCTCGTTACGGTATGCAACTGAGTATTACTGCAAGGAGTACCGATGGCGCATCGAAAGACGGCGATTGCCATCCCCGAGGACGTCCTCGACGAGGTCGACCGGGCGGCGCGCGCGCGCGGCGAATCACGCAGCCGTTTCATCAGTCGAATCCTCCGCCTGGCAATGCGGGCACGCCGCGACGCCGAGATCACCCGGCGCCTCGACGCCCTGTTCGCGAACGAGCCCCTTGCCGAGGAGCAGCGCCGCGAGGCTGAAGACCTCGGCGGGCTCGCGGTCGACTGGAGCGACGAGCACTGGTGATGCACCAAGGCGAGGTCTACTGGCTCCGCTTCACCGGTGAAGGTTCAGAACCGCGCGGACGGCGACCCGCCGTCGTCGTACAGCATGATCGATTCAACCGGAGTGCTATCCGGACGACGGTGGTCGCGGCCGTCACCTCGAACCTGCGACTGGCCGCGATGCCCGGCAACGTCCGGCTCCGCAGGGGTGAGGCGAACGTACCTCGCCCGAGCGTCGTCAATGTGAGCCAGCTCCTGACCATCGATCGCGGGCGGCTCACGGAATGCCTGGGGACTCTGGGCAGCGAACGTCTCCGCGACGTTCGACGCGGTCTTGCACTGCTCTTCGGAATCGAGTCCGCCGACACCTGATCCGTCGGAGCCAGGCACCGGGCCTTCTAGCGCGTCACGCGGTCGACGATCTCCATCACGTCCAGCGTCTGGACCTTGTCCTCCAGGTCCTTTGCCTTGATGCCGTCGGACAGCATCGTCATGCAGAACGGACACGAGACCGCGATCACCTCCGGGTCCGACTCGAGCGCCTGGTCGGTGCGCAGCAGGTTGACCCGCTTGTCCGGGTCCTCCTCGATCCACATGCGCCCGCCGCCCGCGCCGCAGCACATGCCGAAGCGCCGGTGGCGCTTCATCTCGACGAGCTCCGCGCCCGCGCTGCCGAGGACCGCCCGCGGCTCGTCGTAGACCTCGTTGAAGCGGCCGTAGTAGCAGGAGTCGTGGTAGACGGTCTTTTTCCGGAACTCCGCCGGCACCCGGAGCCGCCCCTCGGCGATCAAGCGCCGCACGAGGTCGGCGGCGTGGATGACCTCATAGCGGCCGCCGAACTGCACGAACTCGTTCTTCACGGTGTTGAAGCAGTGCGGACAGTTCACGACGATCTTCTTCACGTGGTAGGTGTTGAAGGTCTCGATGCAGGCCTGCGCCATCGACTGGTAGAGGTACTCGTTGCCGAGGCGGCGGGCCGTCTCGCCGTTGCACAGCTCTTCCTTGCCGAGGCAGGCGAAGTCCACGCCGGCCTTCTTGAGGAGCCGGGCGAAGGCCTGCGTCGTCTTCTTGTTCCGGTCGTCGAAGGCGCCGGCGCAGCCGACGTAGTAGAGGTACTCCGCCTCGGGCTTCTCGGCGAGCGTCGGGACGTCCAGCCCCGCGGCCCAGTCGAAGCGCTTCTCGGCGCCGATGCCCCACGGGTTCGACTGCGTCTCCATGCCCTTGAAGGTCCGCGTCAGCTCGGCGGGAAAGCGCGCCTCCTCCTGCACCAGGTGGCGGCGCATGTCGACGATCTTGTCGACGTACTCGATCATCACCGGGCAGGACTCCTCGCAGGCGCGGCAGACGTTGCACGCCCACAGCACCTCGTCCGTGATCACCGGCCCGACGACGTTCTCGCCCACCGGCGGCGGCTCGGCGCCGTCGCCGTCGGCGCGGTGGTGGACGCGCTTCTCGATCACCTCGTCCTGGTGCGCGTAGAGGTAGTCGCGGAGGTCGAGCAGCAGCTGGCGGGGCGCGAGCGGCTTCTTGGTGGCCGTCGCCGGGCACTGCGACGAGCAGCGCCCGCACTCGGTGCAGCTGAACATGTCGAGGACCTGCTTCCAGTCGAAGTGGTCGACGTGCGAGCTGCCGAAGCGCGTCGCGTTCTCGAGGTCCTGCTTGGAGAGCTGGCCGATCGGCTCGAGCTTGCGGAAGAAGACGTTGGGCAGCGACGTGATGATGTGGAAGTGCTTCGAGCGCGGCAGCAGGTTCAGGAAGACGAGGACGACGAGGTTATGGACCCACCAGGCGACGTTGCTCGTCCCCGCCGCCACGCCGGGCCCCGCTGCGGCGAGGAGGGGGGCGACCCGGCTCGAGATCGGCTCCCACGCCCCCTCGCGCGCCACCTCGGGATCGGTGGCATGGACGACGAGCCGGCCGCCGTCGTAGACGAGCCCCGTCACCATGATCGTCGCGATGAACCCGAGGATGACGTACGCCTCCCAGTGCGAGTGGCCTTGCAGCCGGCGCTCCGCGGGCGCGTAGCCGAAGAGCCGCGCGGGCCGGGTGACGAGCCAGCGGGCGAACGCGACGGCGACCCAGAAGAGCACGATTGCCTCCATCAGGTCGCGGAGGGCCAGGTACGGCCCGCCCAGCAGCCGCATGCTGAAGCCGGGGAGGTAGAACCGGTCGCTGTAGCCGCGGCCGAACATCGTCATGATCTGGAGGCCGAGGATCGTGAAGCCCCAGAAGATGAAGAAGTGCATCCAGCCGGCGCTGGTCTCGTTCACGGACGCCACCTCGGGCCGCACGAACTTCTGCTGGCCGAAGAAGTAGACCGCGACGGCCTGGAGCCGCTCGGCGATGCGGTCGAAGCGGTTGACCGGGGCGGCGGCGCGGAGGAGGTTGAAGCGACCCCAGAGCTGACGGACGAAGACGCCGAGCGCCACGAGGAGGCAGAGGCTGAAGACGATCGCCGTGGCCATGCGGCTCCCGCTTAGTCTACGGTCGGCGGTCATGCAACCGCGCGGCGCTCGCACCGCCGGCGCGGCGCTCCTCGCGCTGGTCGCCTGTGGCGCGCGCGAGCCGGCGGCCGTCGTCCACACCGCCGGCGGGGGGCGGGCCGAGGTCGCGGTGGAGGTCGCGGCCACCCCCGAGGCGCAGGCGCGCGGCCTCATGTACCGGCGCGTGCTCGCCGACGGGCAGGGCATGCTGTTCGTGTTCCCGGCCGAGGCGCCGCACCAGTTCTGGATGAAGAACACCTTCATCCCGCTCGACATGATCTTCATCGCGGCCGACGGCCGGATCGTCGGCATCCACCCCAACGCGACGCCGCTCTCGACCGCACCGCTCGGCGTCGAGCGCCCGTCGCGCTACGTCCTCGAGGTCCCGGGCGGCTGGGCGGCGCGGCGCGGCGTCGCGCCGGGCGACCGCGTCGAGCTGCGCGGCATCGCCTTGAATTCCCCATGAGCGCATACTAGACAACGCTGCTTTCAGCCCGATGGGCATCAAGGAGAATCTCGAGGAGCTCGAACGCCGCACTCGCGACGCGCTCCTCGGCGGCGGCGAGGAGCGGCTCCGCCGCCAGCACGAGGAAGGCAAGCTCTCCGCTCGCGAGCGCGTCGAGCAGCTCCTCGACCCGGGCAGCTTCGTCGAGCTCGACCGCTTCAAGACCCATCGCTGCAGCGACTTCGGCATGACCGAGCGCCGGATCCTGGGCGACGGCGTGGTCACCGGGCACGGCACGATCGACGGCCGCCGCATGTTCGTCTTCTCGCAGGACTTCACGGTGTTCGGCGGCAGCCTCTCCGGCGCCTTCGCCGAGAAGGTGTGCAAGGTGATGGACCTCGCCATGCGCACGGGCGCACCGGTGATCGGCCTCAACGACTCGGGCGGGGCGCGCATCCAGGAGGGCGTGGTGAGCCTCGCGGGCTACGCCGACATCTTCCAGCGCAACGTCATGTCCTCGGGCGTGATCCCGCAGATCTCGGTGATCATGGGGCCGTGCGCCGGCGGCGCCGTCTACTCGCCGGCCATGACCGACTTCATCTTCATGACCAAGTCGAGCGGCTACATGTTCATCACCGGGCCCGACGTCATCAAGACGGTCACCCACGAGGAGGTCACCAAGGAGGAGCTCGGCGGCGCGGACACCCACAACCAGCGCAGCGGCGTCGCCCACTTCGAGGGCGAGAACGACGCCGACACCCTCGCCATGGTGCGCGAGCTGCTCTCCTTCATCCCGAGCAACAACCTCGAGGACCCGCCCTTCGTCCCGACCGACGACGACCCCAACCGCCGCGACCCGAGCCTCGGCACGATCATCCCCGACAGCCCGAACAAGCCCTACGACATGCACGACCTCATCCGGGGGGTGATCGACGACGGCTACTTCTTCGAGGTGCAGCCCGCCTTCGCCCGCAACATCATCTGCGGCTTCGCGCGGCTCGGCGGGCGCTCCGTCGGCATCGTCGCCAACCAGCCGGCCTTCCTGGCCGGCGTCCTCGACATCGACGCGGCGGTGAAGGCCGGGCGCTTCGTCCGCTTCTGCGACTGCTTCAACGTGCCGATCATCACGTTCGTCGACGTGCCCGGCTTCCTGCCCGGGACCGCGCAGGAGTTCGGCGGGATCATCCGGCACGGCGCCAAGCTCCTCTACGCGTTCTGCGAGGCGACCGTCCCGAAGGTGACGATCATCACCCGCAAGGCCTACGGCGGCGCCTACGTCGTCATGTCCTCCAAGCACATCCGCGGCGACGTCAACCTCGCCTACCCCACCGCGGAGATCGCCGTCATGGGTCCCGACGGCGCGGTGAACATCATCTTCCGCGACCAGATCGAGCGCGCCAAGGAGCCGGAGCGCGAGCGCGCGCGGCTCGTCGACGAGTACCGGCGCACGTTCGCCAACCCCTTCAAGGCGGCCGAGCTCGGCTACGTCGACGAGATCATCTCCCCGGCCGAGACGCGGCCCCGGCTGATCGGGGCGCTCGAGATGCTGCAGAACAAGCGCGACCGCAACCCGCCGAAGAAGCATGGCAACATCCCGCTCTGACTCCGGCCGCGCGGCTGGGCCGCCCTTCCGGCGGGTGCTGGTCGCCAACCGGGGCGAGATCGCGGTCCGCGTGATGCGCGCCTGCCGCGAGCTCGGGGTCGAGGCGGTGGCGGTCTACTCGGAGCCGGACCGGACGGCGCTGCACGTGCGCCAGGCGGACCTCGCCTATGCGATTGGCCCGGCGCCGGCGAGCGAGAGCTACCTCCGCATCGACAAGCTGCTGGCGGTCGCCCGCGAGTCGGGTGCCGAGGCGGTCCACCCGGGCTACGGCTTCCTCGCCGAGCGCGCCGCCTTCGCGCGCGCCTGTGCCGAGGCGGGCGTCGTCTTCATCGGGCCCTCGGCCGAGGCGATCGAGGCGATGGGGGACAAGCTCGAGGCCCGCCGGCGGATGATCGCCGCCGGCGTCCCCGTCGTGCCCGGATCGGAGGAGCCCGTCGAGAGCGACGTCCAGGTCGAGCGCCTGGCGGCCGAGTTCGGCTTCCCGGTGATGCTGAAGGCGGCGGGCGGCGGCGGCGGGAAGGGGATGCGGCTGGTCGGCACGCGCGAGGAGCTCAAGAGTGCGCTGCGCGGCGCCCGCTCGGAGGCCAGGTCGGCGTTCGGCGACGATCGCGTCTACGTCGAGAAGGCGATCGTGCGCCCGCGCCACGTCGAGGTGCAGGTGCTCGGCGACACGCAGGGACACGTCGTGCACCTCTACGAGCGCGAGTGCTCGATCCAGCGCCGGCACCAGAAGGTGATCGAGGAGTCGCCTTCGCTCGCCGTCGACCAGAAGACCCGCGAGCAGATGGGCCGCGTCGCCGTGCAGGCCGCCCAGGCCGTCGGCTACGTCGGCGCCGGGACGGTGGAGTTCCTGGTCGACCCGGAGCGCCGCTTCTACTTCCTCGAGATGAACACCCGCATCCAGGTCGAGCACCCGATCACCGAGGCCGTGACCGGCGTCGACCTCGTGAAGGCCCAGATCGAGATCGCGGCCGGGCGGCCGCTGCGCCTCCGCCAGCCGGACGTCGTGCAGCGCGGCTGGGCGATCGAGTGCCGCATCTACGCCGAGGACCCCGACAACAACTTCCTCCCGGCGCCCGGCCGGATCGAGGTGCTGCGCGTGCCGAGCGGCATCGGCATCCGCGACGACTCGGGGGTGTACGAGGGCTTCGAGGTCTCGACCTTCTACGACCCGATGATCTCGAAGCTGATCGCCTGGGGCAGCAACCGTGACGAAGCGATCGACCGGATGCTGCGCGCGCTCGCCGAGTACACGGTGGTCGGACCCGTCGCCAACATCGCCTTTCACCGCTGGGCGCTGGAGCACCCGGCCTTCCGGGCGGGCGACATCGACACGGGATTCATCGCCCGCCACTTCCGGCCCGCGGCGCCGGACGCGGCCGGCGACCTCCCGGTGATCGGCGCCGCCATCGCCGCCGTTTCGCGCCTCGACGGGGCCGCCGCCCGCCCGGGCGCCGCGCCTCCCGGCCTCGCCCCCTCGCGCTGGCGGACGCTCGCCCGGCGAGAGGCGCTGCGTGAGTAGCCGCCCTGCCCGCTTCACGGCGCTGGTCGGCGATGCCGAGCGCGCCGTCGAGGTGGTGACGCTCGGCGAGGGCCGTTACCGGGTGTCGATCGACGGCACGGTGCGCACCGTCGACAGCCGGCGGACCGGGGCCGCCGCCTTCTCGCTACTGATCGACCACGCCGCGGCGGAGGTGAGCGTCGTCGCGCGCGGCGACGACTACCTGGTGGACGTGGCCGGACGCCTCCACCGCGTGCGCCTGCTCGACGCGCGGCGCGCCCGCGCCCGTGGCGCCGGCCCTTCGGGGCAGCGGGAGGTGCGGGCGGCGATGCCCGGCAAGGTGGTGGCGATCCTGGTCGAGCCGGGCGCCGCCGTCGCGCGCGGCCAGGGACTCCTCGTCATCGAGGCGATGAAGATGGAGAACGAGGTGGCGGCGCCGCGCGACGGCACGGTACAGGAGATCCGGGTGCAGCCCGGACAGACGGTGGAGGCGGGCGAGCTGCTGGCGGTCGTCGAATGACGCCGAAAGCTTGTAGGCGAAGCCGGATCGTGTTAGGGCCGTCGGGATTACGATGAGCGCGGCCTACGTCCCCAGAAAGATCTTTCTCACCAAGGGCGTCGGCAAGCACCGCGAGAAGCTCTCGAGCTTCGAGATGGCGCTGCGCAGCGCCTCCATCGCGCAGTTCAACCTCGTCCGCGTCTCGTCGATCTTCCCCCCGCACTCCAAGCTCATCTCGCCGCAGGAGGGGCTGAAGCTCACCAAGCCGGGCCAGGTGCTCTACGTCGTCATGAGCGAGAACGCCACCAACGAGCCGCACCGGCTGGTGGCGGCGTCGGTGGGGGTGGCGATCCCGAAGGACCGCTCGCAGTACGGCTACCTCTCCGAGCACCACAGCTTCGGACAGACCGAGAAGCAGGCCGGGGACTACGCCGAGGACCTCGCCGCCTCCATGCTGGCCACGATCCTCGGGGTCGACTTCGACCCGAACACCAGCTACGACGAGCGCAAGGACATCTGGCGGATGAGCGACAAGATCGTCATCACGCGCCAGGTGACGCAGTCCGCCATCGGGGACCGGGACGGGCTGTGGACGTCGGTCGTGGCCGCGGCGGTGTTCGCCGAGTAGTACGCCAGCAAAGGAGCATACCGAGGAGCACGCGCTCGACGCGCGGCTCTTGGCCGCCCTCGAGCGACGCCCGAAGCCGACGGCCCTGCCGGAGCTCCTGCGCGCGGCTCGGATCGAGCGCGGGCTGCGCGCCGAGGCCACGGAGCGGCTGAGCGCGCTGGAGGCGACGGGCAGGCTCGTGCGCACCAAGGGCGACCGCTACACGCTGCCCGCGCGGCTCGACCTCGTGGCCGGCCGGCTCGCCGTCCACCGCGACGGCTTCGCCTTCTGCGTGCCGGACGAGCAGGAGGAGGCCGACGTCTACGTGCCCGCCGGCGGCGTGCGGCCGGCGATGCACGGCGACCGGGTGCTCGTCCGCATCGAGCCGTTCCAGCGCCGGGGCCGTCTCGAAGGCCGCGTGGTGAAGGTCCTCGAGAGAGGGACCCACCGGATCGTCGGCGTGCTGCGGCAGGGCCGGACGGCCGCCGTCCTCGTTCCCCAGGAGCAGCGGCTGACGCTCCCGATCCTGGTCCCGCGGGGGGCCGAGGGCGGCGCGCGGGACGGCGACATGGTGGTTGCCGAGCTGGTGCGCTATCCCGGGCTCGCCTCGGAGGCGGAGGCGCGCGTCGCGCTGGTCCTCGGCCCGGCCGACGACCCACGCGTCGAGACCGAGGCCGTCATCCACGCCCACGGACTGCCGCTCGAATTTCCGCCCGAGGTGGCGGCGGCCGCCCGGCGCATGCCCGCGGGGCCGTCGGCCGAGCAGGTCGCGCGGCGGCTCGACCTCCGCGCGCTGCCGATCGTCACCATCGACGGGGAGAACGCGCGCGACTTCGACGATGCGGTGCTGGTGGAGCCGCTCGGGCGAGGCTTCCGGCTGACGGTGGCGGTCGCCGACGTCGCCCACTACGTGCCCGCCGGGAGTCCGCTCGACCTCGAGGCACGTGCGCGCGGGACGAGCGTCTACTTCCCCGACCGCGTGGTCCCCATGCTCCCCGAGGAGCTGTCGAACGGCATCTGCAGCCTCAAGCCCGCCGAGGACCGGCTGGTGAAGGCGGTGCGCCTCGAGCTCGATGCGCGCGGCCGTCTCGTCGCGGCGAGCTTCGGTGACGCCGTCATCCGCAGCGCCGCCCGCCTCACCTACACCCAGGTGCGCCAGGCGCTGGTCGACGGCGACCCCTCGGTGCGGGCCGCGCTCGGCGGCCTCCTCGAGCCGCTCGAGCGAGCCGAGGCGCTGGCCCGCCTCCTGATCGCGCGGCGGCGGGCGCGGGGCTCGATCGACTTCGACCTGCCCGAGGCCGAGGTGGTGCTCGACCTGCGCGGCCGGCCCGCCGACATCGTCCGGGCCGAGCGCTCGATCGCGCACCAGATGATCGAGGAGTTCATGCTCGCCGCCAACGAGGCGGTGGCACGCGAGCTGGCGCGCCGGGGGCTTCCCTTCCCCCACCGGGTCCACGAGCCGCCGGCCGCCGACAGCGTCGCGGCGCTCGCCCGCTTCCTCGAGGGGTTCGGCCTCCGGCTCCGGCTCGAGGAAGGCCGGCCGACGCCGGCCGCTTTTCAGGCGGTGCTCGAGCAGGTGCAGGGTCGGCCCGAGGAGCGGCTCGTGAACACCGTCCTTCTCCGCTCGATGCAGCAGGCCCGCTACGCCGCCGAGCCGTTCGGCCACTTCGGGCTCGCGACCGACTGCTACACCCATTTCACCTCGCCCATCCGGCGCTACCCCGACCTCGTCGTGCACCGCCTCCTCGACGTCGCGCTCGGCGGGTCGGGCCGCGTGCCGCCCGACCTGGTGGCGATCGCCGAGGAGTCGTCGCGCCGCGAGCGGGTGGCGATGGAGGCCGAGCGCGAGATCGTGCAGCTCAAGAAGATCCAGTTCATGCAGGACAAGGTCGGCCAGGTCTACGAAGGCTTCGTGAGCGGGGTGGCGCCCTTCGGGTTCTTCGTCGAGCTGCGCGACGTGTTCGTCGAGGGCCTGGTGCACGTGACCGCGCTCGGCGGCGACTTCTACGAGCACGTCGAGGGCCAGCACCTGCTCCGCGGCCGGCGGACGCGGCGCACCTACCGGGTGGGCGACCCGGTGACGGTCCGGGTGGCCGGCGTCTCGGTCGAACGCCGCACGATCGACTTCGTGCTGGCGAACGGGGAGGTGGAGGAGCCATGGCGCAGGCGAAGGCGCTCACGTTGATCGGCACCGCGCTCGCCGCGGCCGTCTGCCACGCGGCGGCCCCGGAGAGCGACCCGGCGCGGCGAAGTCTCGTCGTCCAGGCGGTCGAGAAGGCCGGCCCGGCAGTGGTCAACGTCTCGACCGAGCAGGTGGTCGAACGCCGCGGCTCGCCCTTCCCGTTCCCGGAAGATCCCTTCTTCGACCAGTACTTCCGGGACTTCTTCGATCCCCGGCCGCGCCGCTTCACGACCACCAGCCTCGGCTCGGGCGTGATCGTCGCGCCCGACGGCACGATCCTGACCAACGAGCACGTCATCCTGCGCGCCAGCCGCATCCACGTCACGCTCGCCGACGAGCGCGAGTTCGACGCCAAGCTGGTCGGCGCCGACAGCGACTCCGACGTGGCGGTGCTGCGGGTGCAGGCGGGCGGCGAGCTGCCGCACGTCACCCTCGGGACCTCGTCGGACCTCATGATCGGCGAGACGGTGATCGCGATCGGCAACCCCTTCGGGCTCTCGCACACGGTCACCACCGGCGTCGTCAGCGCGCTCGGCCGCTCGATCCACAGCGACGACAAGACCTACAGCGACTTCATCCAGACCGATGCCTCGATCAACCCCGGCAACTCCGGCGGGCCGCTGCTCAACATCAAGGGCGAGCTGATCGGCATCGACACGGCGATCTACAGCCGCAGCGGCGGCTCGATCGGCATCGGCTTCGCGATCCCCGTCGACCGGGCCCGACGCGTGATGCGCGACCTCGTCTCCTACGGCGAGGTGCGCCGCGCGTGGGTGGGGTTGGTCGTCCAGGACCTGACGCCCCAGCTCGCCCAGCACTTCGGCACACGCCGCGGCGTGGTGGTGGCCGAGATCGACCCGGGGAGCCCCGCCGCGGGGGCGGGGCTGGCGCGCGGCGACGTCATCACCCGCGTCGACGGCCGCGAGGTCCACTCGCGCGACGAGTTCGAGCAGCGCGTCCAGGACCATGCCGAGGGGACGAAGCTCGTGGTGACGCGCCGGCGCGACGGCAGCGAGGAGGAGGTGGAGCTCGTGACGGCCGTGTTCCCGGCCGCCCAGGCCGACGACCTGGCCTGGCACCTCCTCGGCCTCGGCGTCGGCGAGGGCGACGACGGGCTCGTCGTGAAGCGGGTGCGCGACGGCAGCCCCGCGGCGGGCATCGGTGTCCAGCGCGGCGACCGGCTCCTCGGCCTCGGCGGCGCGCCGCTCGAGTCGCTCGCCGCGTTCCGAAGGAAGATGATCGAGCTCCGGAGCGCGCGCAGCACGCTGCTGTCGATCGGGCGGGGGCCGTACCAGTACAACGTGCAGGTCGGGCTCGCGCGGTAGCCGTCCACCCTGTCACAGCGACGGCGTGTTGGCCCGGCGCCATTCAGGTTCCGCGGTGGTGACGATGTTACTCTCCGCCGCGGCGCTGGCAGCGCGAGTCGACAAGGGGTAGAGGAGATGGGGCGATGCCAGACCTTCCGATCCCGGAACCACCAGGCTTCAGCGACCTCACAAAGGCGGAACAGATCCGCTACCTGCAGGCGCTGTGGGACAGAATTGCGGACCAGCCGGGTGAGCTCCCAGCACCCGAGAGCCACCTGCAGCTCGCCGAAGATCGGCTCGCGTCGTACCGGAGCGATCCGTACCGAGCGCGACCGGCGCATGATGTCCTCGATCGACTCGCGAAGAAGTCGCCGTGACGTCCTATCGGCTCGTCGCGGAGCCGGCGGCCGATCTGGATGTCGAGACAACTTCGAGACCGGCCGACGTTCAGGCGAGCTTGACGAGCGCCGCGACCGCACCGACCGCGACGGTGAGCATCGCACCGAGCCGCAGTGTGAGGCGGTACTCGAGCTCACGGAGATCCTGCTTGGTAGCGAGCGTCTCTGTAACAACGGCCGCCAGCGCCTCGGCATGAACCTGGGCTTGCTCCTCCGGGACGCCCGCCTGCCGCAGCTTCCGGGCGTAGGCCAGGGTGTCGAACGCGACAGCCATCTCCGTACGATCCTAGCGGGTCGCGCACACTCGCGAAAGACTCTTGGTCGCAATACCGGCGGGCAGCAGACCGACGATCGGCTCAGCGGCGCGCAGCCGAGAGCTCCTCGCACGCGTCGGGCGCGATCGTCTCGATCGGACCGAACTTCGCCTCCAGCGGTGCGCGGACCTGCGACGCCTGACCCACCACCACGACCGCCACCCGGTCGGGCGGCGGCATGTGAGCACGGGCGACCCGCTCGACGTCCGCCGGCGTGACGGCGGCGACCCGCCGGCGAAACGTGGCGAGCTCGTCGACCGGCAGCCCGTAGAACTCGATCTCCGCGAGCCGGGCGGCGAGCGCGTCGGGGGTCTCCAGGCGAAGCGGGAACTGTCCCCGAAGGTAGGCCTTCGCCTTGTCGAGCGCCTTCGGGTCCGGCGGGCGGTTCCGGAAGTCGCCCTCGACGGCGAGCGCGAGCTCCAGGGTCTCGGACGTCGTCGGGTTCTTGCTGAAGGTGCCGAGCCGGAAGTCGCCGCCCGCGAAGCGGGCCGCGAACATGCTCCACGCGGCGTAGGTGAGGCTCCGCTTCACGCGGAGCTCCTCGATCAGCTTGGAGGTGAAGCCGCCGCCGAGGATCGTGTTGGCCACCTGCGCCGGCAGGTAGTCCGGGTCGCTGCGCTTGATCGCCACGTTGCCGAAACGGATCTGCGCCTGGGTCGCGTCGGGCTTGTCGACGAGCAGCAGGCGGCGCGCCGCCACCGGCTCCGGCGGCGTGGGGCGGAGCGGGATGGCGTCGGGACGCGCGCGCCAGCCGCCGAAGGCGTCGCGCAGGCGGGCCACCGCGTCCGGGGCTGACACGTCGCCGACCAGGACGAGGATCGTGTTGTTCGGCCGGTACCAGCGGTCGTAGTAGGCGGTCACGTCGGAGCGGCCGAGGTCGGACACGGTCGCGCGCCGTCCCTCCACCGGCCGGCCGTACGGATGCGACCCGTAGAGGAAGCCCCCGTAGCACTTCTCGGCGAGCGCGCTCGCGTCCTCGAGCCCGGCGACGATGCCCGCCACCTGCTCCTCGCGCGCCCGGCGGACCTCGTCGCGCGCGAACGTGGGATCGAGCATCACCTGGCGGAGGAGGTCCAGGCCGGCCGTGAAGTCGTCGCGCAGGAACTCGGCGGTCACGATCGTCCCGTCGGTGCCGGGCGTAGTGCTGATCCGGCCGCCGAGCGACTCGATCGCCCGGGCCAGCTCCTCGGCCGTGAGCTTGCCCGCGCCGCGGCGGAGTGCGTTGGCCGTCACCGCCGACACGCCCTCCTTGCCCGGCGGATCCTGCGCGGCGCCCGCGCCGACGATCAGCTGGAACTCGACGAGCGGCAGCTCGTGATACTCGGCGACGACCACGTGGAGCCCGTTGTCGAAGATCGCCCGCGTGACCCGCGGCAGGCGGAGCTCGTCGTCCCCGTGCGCGAGGCCGGCGAGGACGAGAAGGAGCGCCAGCGTCTTCACGACACGCCACCGGGGCGCGGCGCCCGGCTGGCCGCGGGCCGGCCGGGCGCCGGCACGGGCTCGAGGACGACGACCGTTCGGTGGGTGGGGACCAGATACGTCCGCGCCACGCGCTGGACGTCGTCGGCGGTCACGGCACGCCAGGCGTCCTCGAGGCCGAAGAGCGCGCGATAGTCGCCGAAGACGGTCTCGAAGAAGCCGAGCTTGTTGGCCTTGCCGCTCACGGTCTTGAGGCCCTCGACGTATTCGGCCCGGAGCTGGGTCTTGGCCTTGGCGAGCTCGTCGTCCGGCACCCGCTTCGCCTGCAGCCCCTCGACCACCGCGTCGATGCGTTCCTCGAGCGCGGCGGCCGTCCTCTTCGGCCGGGCCTGCGCGTAGATCCAGAAGAGGTCGGGGTCGATGCCCCAGCTGTTGTTCGCGTCGACGGCGGTCGCCACCTCGTGGCGGCGGACGAGGTCCTGGTGCAGGCGTGCGCTCTCGCCTCCGGAGAGCAGCCGCTCGACGACGTCGAGCGGCGCGCGGTCGGCGTCGAGCGCCCGGGGCGCATGATAGCCGATCATCACCGCCGGCAGCTCGGCGTTCTTCCGCACCACCACCCGCCGCTCGCCGTCCTGCGGCGGCTCGGTCGCGTCGACCGGGAGCGGCGGCCGCCGCCGCGGGATCGCCCCGAAGTCGCGCTCGACCAGCCGGAAGGCGTCCTGGGGGTCGACGTCGCCCGCGAGCACGAGGGTGGCGTTGTTGGGCGCATAGTAGGTCTGGAAGTAGGCGCGCGCCTGGTCGAGCGTGATGTGCTGGATATCGGACATGAAGCCGATGACGTTCCAGCGGTAGGCGCTCTCGACGAAGGCCTGGAGGTAGAGCGCCTCGTCCATCACTCCCCACACCTCGTCGTCGATGCGCAGCCGGCGCTCCTCCATGACGATGCCGCGCTCCTGCTCGAGGTTCTCCTTGGTGATGGCGAGGTTGGCCATGCGGTCGCTCTCGAGGTCGAGCACGATCGGCAGCGCCTCGCGCGGGATGTTGTTCAGGTAAGCCGTGTAGTCGCGCGTCGTGTAGCCGTTCGTCGAGCCGCCGTTGCCCTCGATCAGCTCGTCGAACACGCCGCGCCCGAACTTCTTCCCGCCGTTGAACATCATGTGCTCGAAGAGGTGGGAGATGCCGGTGGCGCCCCGTACCTCGTTGCGCGAGCCGACGTGGTAGAAGACGTACGACGAGACGACGGGCGCCGAGTGATCCTCGTGCACGAGGACGCGGAGCCCGTTCGGGAGCGTGCGCGCGGCGACGGGCAGCTCGAGCGCGAGGGCGAGGCGGGGAAATGCCGCCAGCGCAGCGAGCAGGGTGACGAGGCGGCGCGGCACGGGCCGTGCTCATAGCAGATGACCGGCGACGGTCAAGCTGCTAGGAACACGAACATGGCGCGCGCCTCGCGGGACGTCCGCCAGGAGGTCGAGCGGCTCCGCCGCGAGATCGAGCACCACAATTACCGCTACTACGTGCTGGACGACCCGCTCGTCTCCGACGCCGAGTACGACACGCTCTTCCGCCGTCTCGAGCAGCTGGAAGCCGAGCATCCGGAGCTCGCGAGCCCCGACTCGCCGACGCAGCGGGTCGGCGCCATGCCCCTCGAGAAGTTCGAGACGGTGCGTCATCGCCACCCGATGCTCTCGCTCAACAACATCGCGACGCGGGAGGAGATGGCGGAGTTCGATGCCCGCATCCGGAAGTTCCTGAACCTCGAGCGGGTCGAGTACGTCGGCGAGCCGAAGATCGACGGGGTGGCGGTCGAGCTCGTCTACGAGGACGGCGTGCTCACCACGGGATCGACGCGCGGCGACGGGGTCGTCGGCGAGAACGTCACGCCCAACATCCGGACGATCCGCAGCGTGCCGCTCCGCCTGCAGCGCGGCCCGACACCCGTGCCCGAGCTGCTCGAGGTCCGGGGCGAGGTCTTTCTGCCGATCGAGGCCTTCCGGCGCGTGAACCGCGAGCGCGAGGAGGCCGGGCAGCCGGTGTTCGCCAACCCGCGCAACGCCGCCGCCGGGTCGCTGAAGCAGCTCGATCCGCGCGTCACCGCGTCGCGTCCGCTCGCCCTCGTCTGTCACGGCGTGGGCGAAGTGCGCGGCGTCAAGCTCAGCCGGCACTGGGAAGCGCTGGAGGCCTTCCAGGGCTGGGGACTCCGGCCGGTGCCGCGGACGCAGGTGCTCGATTCGCTCGACGCAGCCGGTGCCTTCTACGCCGAGCTCGAGCGCGAGCGCGACTCGCTGCCGTACGAGATCGACGGCATCGTCGTCAAGGTGAACGACGTCGGGCTCCAGCGCCGGCTCGGCGAGATCTCGCGCGCGCCGCGCTGGGCCGTCGCCTGGAAGTTCAAGCCGCGCCAGGCGACGACGCGCATCGTGAACATCCTCCCCTCCGTCGGACGCACGGGCGTGCTGACGCCCGTGGCGGAGCTCGAGCCGGTGCAGGTGGGCGGGGTGACCGTCCGCAACGCGTCGCTCCACAACATGGACGAGGTCGAGCGCAAGGACGTCCGCATCGGCGACACCGTCCTCCTCGAGCGCGCGGGCGACGTGATCCCGTACGTCGTGAAGGTGGTGACCGAGCGGAGGAAGGGCCGCGAGGAGCGCTTCCGCATGCCGGCCGCCTGCCCGGTGTGCGGCGCGAAGGTCGTGCGCGCCGAGGGCGAGGTGGCCTACCGCTGCATCGGGCTCGCCTGCCCGGCCAAGCTGAAGCAACAGCTCCGCTTCTTCGGCGCGCGCGGCGCCATGGACATCGAGGGCCTCGGCGAGAAGCTCGTCGACCAGCTCGTCGAGCAGCGGCTCGTGCGTGACGTCGCCGACCTCTACCACCTCGACGCCGACACGCTCGTCGCGCTCGAGCGCATGGGCAAGAAGTCCGCCGCGAACCTGCGGGCACAGCTCGAGCGCAGCAAGCAGACGACGCTGCCGCGCCTCCTGGTCGCGCTCGGCATCCGCCAGGTCGGCGAGGCGACGGCCAAGGCGCTGGCCGAGCACTTCGGCACGCTCGAGCGGCTGATGGACGCCACCGAGGAGGAGCTGCAGGAGGTGCGCGACGTCGGCCCCGAGGTGGCGGCGAGCATCCGGGGCTTCTTTGCGGAGAAGCAGAACCGGAAGGTGATCCAGAAGCTGCTCGCGGCCGGCGTCCGGCCCGCCGCCGTCAGCCGCCCGAAGGGGCCGCTCGCGGGGAAGAAGTTCGTGCTGACCGGCACCCTCGAGACCATGACGCGCCCCGAAGCACAACGCCGAATCGAGGCCCTCGGCGGTCGCGTGCAGTCGAGCGTCAGCAAGGAGACCGACTACGTCGTCGTCGGCGCCGACCCGGGCTCCAAGGCCACGAAGGCGAAGGCGCTGGGCGTCCGCACCCTGCAGGAGAAGGCGCTCCTGAAGCTGCTGGGCGACTGATGGCGGTCCGCGCGCACCTCGTGATCCGCGGACGCGTGCAGGGCGTCTGGTACCGCGGCTCGATGGAGGACGAGGCCGAGCGGCTCGGCGTTGCCGGCTGGGTACGCAACCGGCCCGACGGCTCCGTCGAAGCCGAGGTCGAGGGCGAGCCCGGGGCCGTCGAGGCGCTGATCGCCTGGGCCCGGCGCGGTCCGCCCGCCGCGCGCGTCACCGACGTCGAGGTCCGCTGGGTGGACCCGCACGGCGAGCGGGGCCGGTTTGTCGTCTGCTGACCGGCTGGCGCTCCTCCTCGCCGCCGGCTTCCTCGCCGCCGCGCTCCACGGCCTCGGCGACGCCGACATCGTGGGCGACGACGAGGCGCGCGAGGCGGGTCTCGTGCAGGAGATCGTCGCCGGCCACTGGCTCCTGCCGCGCTTCAACGGCGACACGCTGCCCGACAAGCCGCTCCTCTATCACTGGCTCGCCGCGCTGCCCTGCGGCGCGGCCGGCTTCTCCGAGGCGGCGGTCCGCCTCCCCTCGGCGTTCGCCGGCGCCGCCCTGGTCGCCTGGACGGCCCGCTTCGGCGCCGAGCTCGGCGGCCCACCCATCGGGGTCGCGGCCGCCGTGATGCTCGGGACGATGCCGGCGCTCTTCGACCACAGCCGCGTCGCCCGGCCCGACATCCTCCTGACGCTGCTCCTCAGCGTGGCCCTGGGGCTCGCCTTCCGGTGGTCGCGCGATGAGAGCCCCGCGGCCGCCACCGGTGCGCTCGCCGTCCTGGGTCTCGCGACGCTCGCCAAGGGACCCGTCGCGCCGGCGCTCTTTGCCTTGACCGTCGCGGCCTTCCTCTGCTGGGAGCGAAGCCTCGACCGCCTGCAGCGCCTCTTCACGCCCGCGGGCGTCTTCCTCGCCCTCGGGCTCGGGCTCGGCTGGTACGGCGTCGCGCTCGCGGGGTGGGGCGCCGCGTTCGTCCGGGAGCACCTCGTCGGCCGCTACCTCGGGAACCTCGTCGGCGGCTTCGGCACGGTCGACTACACGCCGGCTCCACGCCCGCTCGCGTACCACCTCGCCTTCTACCCGACGCACCTGCTGGCGAGCGCCCTGCCCTGGACGCCGTTCACGGCGGCCGCCCTCTGGCGGCTCGGGCGAAGAGGCGGCTTTCGCGACGCCCGCGCGCGGTTTCTCCTCTGCTGGGCGGCGGCGCCGGTGATCGCCTTCACACCTGCCGCGACGAAGCTGCGCCACTACCTGCTGCCGAGCCTGCCGCCGCTCGCGCTGCTCACGGCGCCCACCGTGATCGCTCTCCTCGAGACGTCGGCCCGCCACCTCGAGCGGCGGAGTCTTGCGCTGCGCGCCGCCGGCCTCCTGCTGGGTGCCGCCGCGCTCGCGGCGGGCGGCTGGTTCCTCGGCGACGGATGGGCGCTCCTCTCGCGCTCGGACCGGAGCACGCTCGAGGCCGTGCTGCCGCTCCTCGCGGGCCGCCCGGGCGCCCTGGCGGCGGCGGCCGTGGGGTTCGCCCTCGGCATCGCCGTGGTGGTGGCCCGCCGCCGTCCGTGGCGGGCGCTGGTGGGGCTCGTCGTGGCGGGGACCGTCGCCTGGATGGTCGTCGGTGCGCCGGCGGTCGAGCGCACGCTCGCGCGGCGCGACTCGCTCCGCCCGTTCGCACGCGCGATCGCCGCGCGCTACCCGGCGCCCGCACCGATCGCCTTCTACGGACGCCCCGTGCGAGCGGTCGTCGTCTACCTCGGGCGCCACGCACGAACGCTCGACGAACGTCCCGGCGCGATCACCGCGGGGCTTCCCGTGGTCGCCGAGGAGGAGGCGTACGGGAGGCTGGCAGCGGACCACGTCGTCGGCGCACCCCTGCTCTCCGCCGAGGGCCGCCTCGGCAACCGCAGGCGTGGCCGGCTTGTGCTCGCAGAAGGGACGGTGCCCTGAAGGCCGCGCCGGGAGGCACTGCTACGGTCCGCCCGGGTGCGTCGCCCCGCCGCGCCGGAATGCGATCAGCCGCACGTCGGTCTCGGCGACCGTCCCGTGGTGGCTGTAGACGTAGCGCGTGATGCCGAGCCCGGGCACGAAGTAGACGAGCACGTGCCCCGGACATGTCCGGAAGCCGATCCGATACTCATGCCGGCGGCGCTTCGGATCGACGCCGGGAACGCCCGGGATGTGCACGCAGCGGGCCGCTTCCACGTGCCACTGGTACCACTTGTCGGGACGCTTCCTGACGGACTCGTCACCCCCGAACGTGCGGCCCACCCGGAGGAAGCGGTCGAGCATCATGTGCGCCGGATCGGGGATGGGCGGCGCACGACACGTCTCCGGCCAGCGTCGCAACGCGCTCCCGTCGTCGTCGGCCACCAGGTAGAGGGCCCCGCCGTCCCGCTGGATGATGAGGTAGGTTCCGCGTGGCCGCCCCGGCTCGTACCACGCGAGCTCGCTCGGGTACCCCCTCACGAGCGCCACCGTCGTGCGTCCGTACCTCTTGACCGCGCGCACCTCCATCGTGCGCGTGACGAGACGCCGGATCAGGTGCGCACTCCCCCTCTTGAGGACGGTGCTCTCGATCGTCCCGCGGTACACCCAGCGGGCGCCCGGGACGAGGGGGAGCATCGGTCGACCTTCGGGGCACCGCGCCGCGCCGGCCGCGACCACCGTCGGCGCGACGGCCAGCGTGACCACGACGGCGAGACAGGAACGGCGCGCGGCGTTGAGCGACACGGTGCACGCGCGGCCCATCGAGCTCCCGGGGCGTCAGCTACCGGGGCTGACGCACCCGCGCAAGCGGCGTTCGCGTGATCGAACCGCCCGGTCTCGAGCCGCAGCGCCGCGGTTGGGGATCTCCCCGGCAACGGTAGGGGAACTACCAAATTGGCCAGCCCGGAGGCCGAGATGCACCAGATTTCTCGGACTATTTCGGGACTTCCCGCACGGGGTCGCAGGGAATTGCGAATTTACAGCCATCTCCTCGGTCACTAGAAGCCCCGGCACAGAGGTCGTCATGTTGTCGGCCATGAGCTTGAACGTGCGCAGGAACAACGCTGGTGAGACAGCAGCGTCTTCCCTCGGCTCGAGGGAGCATTCTAGCACGCTCGCCTACATGACCCAACGGACGTCCTCGCAGGCTCGCGGCCGGGGGGTCTGGCTGGCCTGTGGTCCCTCGGACGGCCGCATCCCGACGCTCGTCGAGCTTCGGAACGGCCGCACGAGGGACCCCGCGCTGCCGGGGCGCAACGGTCAATGGACGACGATTTCAGCGAGCAGCTCTCCCCGCGTCGACGCAGGACGTATCACGTGGCGGCGAAAGGAGGCGGAGAGCCGGCGCGAGCGAGCTCGCTGAGACATCTCGGAATCAAGAGAAACGCATTAGCTAACGAGGAAAAACGCAACACGAACCGCGAACTCGGCCCCGAGGGGGGGGCCGGGGAGCAAGAGGGGAAGACAATGCGACGACTCACAGCAACGGTAACAAGCCTGGTCCTGCTGCTCGGCGTGGCGAATTACGCGGCGGCGAAGGGCGGGGTGCCAGCGGGGGCCGGGGGCTGCGCCAAGAAGATCAACCTCGTGGCCTCGCCGGCCGGAAAGGCGATTGCGGCACGGGGAACGGCGGCCGTCCGGACAGCTGCCAAGATCGGCTTCGTGCAGCAGAACTTCGAGGTGAGCATGCGGGCCGCGGTGGCCGATGGCACGACCTTCATGGTCTTCGCCAACGGCCTGCCTGCCGGGACGATCACCATCGTCCTGGGCAACGGCATCTTGTCCCTGGACAACGAGCCGCCGAACGTGCTGCCGGCCGGCGTGGACCCGGTCTGCTCGATCGTTCCCGTCATCGTCACCGACGCTGCCGGGAACACGATCCTGAGCGGCAGCTTCTAAGACTCGTCGGCGGGGGCGCACCATGCGCCCCCGCCGGCAAGGTGGCCTCGGGTCAAACCAGCATGGGACACAAGATCTGCCTTACGTGTGAAGCTGCCGAAGCGCGACTGTTGCGGCGCCCGACCCGACCGGCGCGGGGCGACTGGCGCTCCGTCGCGCTCGTCGTCCTGATGCTCGTGTCGATCGCGTTGGCGGCGCTCGCCGGATAGCCCGCCTGGCCGGGCGATCCGGCCCACAACCTGCGACGGCCAGGGCCGAGCCTTCGGGCAACGGCAGGTCCGTTCGCCCATCGACTCTCTCGATTTGGCGAGCTAAGTCTGGGACAGCGTGACGCCCGAGCCAGGTCAACCGATCGAGGCCCTCCTTCGTCAAAACTCCGGGTGAATACGGCTGCCCGCGTCCCGCCATCACTCGACGCCCTCTACCGGGCGCACCGAGAGAGGGTCCTCCGGCTCTGCCGGCTGCTGCTCGCCGACGCCGATGAGGCGGCCGACGTGGTCCACGACGTATTCCTCCGTGTGGAGCGGGCGTTCCGCGTGGCGCCGCCCGCCGACTGGGCCGCCTGGATCACCCGCGTCACGGTGAACACCTGCCGCGACCGGCGGCGCTCCGGATGGTGGCGGTGGTGGCGACTCACGGGCGTCGAGCTCGACGCGGACGAGACGCCCGGCCCCACCGCCACCCCCGAGCACGAGGCCGTCCGGCGCGAGGAGCACCGGCGCGTCTGGGCGGCCCTCCGGCGGCTTCCCGCCCGCCAGCGCGAGGTCTTCGTGCTGCGCCACCTCGAGGGCTTCGCCACCGACGACGTCGCTGCCACCCTCGGCATTGCGCCCGGCAGCGTGAAGCGCCATCTGTTCCGCGCGGTGCACGCCTTGCGCCGCGCGCTGGGAGAACGATGATGACGACCATGTGTCTGCAGGACGATGCACTCCTCGCCATCCACCTGGGCGAGGCCCCGGCCGCCGACGTGCGGCATGCCGCGATCTGCCCCCTCTGCACGGGGCGGCTCGGGACACTCCGCGCGGACCTCGCGCGGATCGACGCCCATCTCGCCCTCCCACCCCCGCCCGCGCGCCGCGAGCGCTCGCTGCGCGCGCTCGCCTGGGTGCCGCTCACCCTTGCGGCAGCCGCGGGGCTGGCGCTCGTGCTCCTGCGCCCGCACGCCGAGGCACCCACGCCTCCCGCCGCCTACAATCCCGAGGTCGTCGTCTTCCTCGACGACCTCGCAGACGCGCTCGACCCCGTCGACGGCTACAGCGGCGCCGAGGACACGCTCGAGCCCCTCGACGCCACCGGCGACGCGGACGTGCAAGGCCGTGCCAACACCGCAGCGGCGCCCGTCGGCCTCGCGCTCGGCGGCGGGTCAACCCGGGGGCTCGATGAATCGTTCATCGGGGTGGGATGCGACAACGGCATACAGCGGGGCTGAGCGCAGGCGAACGGAGGACCAGTATCATGCGACGCACACTGCTCGCGACGATCGCCGCCGGCGCGCTACTCGCGGCCGGCCTGCGTGGCGCCCACGCCTTCGGGCACGGCGGGCCCGGGTCCTGCGGCCGGCGGCACGGGATGGGGATGGCCGAGGGCCCCGGCATGCTGCCGCTTCCCCTGCTCCTCTCCGTCATGACGCCCGAGCAGCGCGCACAGCTCGGTGACGTGATGAAGGCCGAGAAGCCCGCGATGCGGAGCCTCTTCGATAAGATGCGCACGGCGCACGAGGAGCTCGCCGACCGGGTCTTCGCGCCGGGCAAGCTCACGGCCGCCGACCTCGAGCCGCAGGTGAAGAAGATGGCCGCGCTCCGCGAGGAGCTCGTGCAGCAGGCGCTCGCGACGACGCTCAAGGTCCGGGACCTGCTCACGGCCGAGCAGCTCGCCGAGGCCGCGAAGAAGAAGACCCGGCTGCGCGAGCTCGGCCAGGAGATGCGCAGCCTCCTGCCCGAACCCGAGGAATACCCTAACGAGTGAACGCCTCGCGCGGCGGGCGTACGGGCTCCCCTTCCCCCGAGCCCTACTTCGGCGCCCGCCGCGCGACCCCCAACCCCCGTGTGTCGCGCCCGCGTCGACGGCGCACTCCTTCTTGCTGCCGAGGGCCGCGGCGGCGATCAGTAGGGGAAAGGTGCCTGGAATAGGGCACTCCGATCTCCTTGTCTGCCATGCGATGTCCACTTATCCTCGAAACGTGAGTGCTTACCGTGTCACCGTCGTCGCACGGAACCCGAAGGACGAGGATCGTGCTACGCCACCGATCGAGGTGTTGGTGGACACAGGGTCGGAGCTCACGTGGCTTCCGCAGGACGAACTCCGGCAGATCGGCGTGGTTCCGAGGCACCAGCGCAGTTTCGCCACGGCAACCGGGCAGGTTGTCACTCGGGACGTCGGCTACGCGATTCTTGCTGCGGAAGGCTTTGAGACGGCGGACGAGGTCGTGTTCGCGGAGCCCGGCGATGCCAAGCTGCTCGGGGTACGCACGGTGGAGGGCTTCGGGGTGACCGTAGACAACATCGGCCACCGCTTGGTCGCGCGCAGGACGATGGCGGTCTGAGCGTCCTTCGCCCCGTTCACGTCCGCTCGAGCGCCAGGGCACGCCGGTAGACCGCGCGGCGCGGGACGCCGGTCTCGCGCGCGATCTCGGCCGCGAGATCGGCGACACTCCGCCCCGCCGCGCGCGCCGTCCGGATGCGGGCGTCGAGGTCGGGGGTCGCGGGCGGCACCTCAGGCGCCGCCCGCGCGCCGACGAGGATCGTCACCTCGCCCCGCACACGCCCCATCGCGGCGACGCGCTCCGCAAGCTCCGCGAGCGTACCCCGCAGGACCTCCTCGTGCCGCTTGGTCAGCTCGCGCGCGACCGCTGCCTCGCGCTCGCCGAGTGCCGCGTGCGCCGCGGCGAGGAACGCCGCGAGGCGGCGGCCCGCCTCGAAGAAGACGATGGCGCGCGGCTCGCGAGCGAGCGCCGCCAGGCGCTCGGCGCGCGGCCCAGGCCGGCTCGGCAGGAACCCCTCGAAGACGAACCGTTCGGCCGCGAGTCCGGCAACCGAGACGAGCGCCATTACCGCCGACGGGCCCGGCACGGGCACGACCGGCACGCCCGCCGCGAGCGCACCCCGCACGAGATGATATCCCGGATCGGCGATGCCCGGGGTCCCCGCGTCAGAGACGAGCGCCACGCGCGCACCGGCCTTGAGCTTCTCGACGATCGCGGGTGCGCGCGCGCGCTCGACCGCGTCATAGTAGCTCGTGAGCGGCCGCGATATCCCGTGGCGGGAAAGGAGCACGCGCGTATGCCGCGTGTCCTCGGCCGCGATCAGATCGACCTCTCGCAGGACGCGCAGCGCCCGCAGCGTGATGTCCTCGAGATTCCCGATCGGCGTGGCGACGACGTAAAGGATCCCGCCGGGCATGGGTGCGGGCTAGCGGCGCGAGCCGGGCGCGCGCGCGACGGCGCCGGCGGCACCCCGCCGCAAGCTCGGGCTCACACCCCTATCCCGCAAAGATCCGGCGGGCCGCCTCGACGCGTGCCAGCAGCCAGTCGAACCGGATACCGAGGACCAGCGTCGCTGCCGAGAGCAGCCCGACCGCCGCGAGGTCGTTCGCCCGGAAGACGACCGGCGCGTCCTCGGCGTGCGGCTCGTCGAGGAACATCGTCTTCACCACGCGCACGTAGTAGTAGAGCGACACCACGCTGTTCAGCACGCCGAGGACGACGAGCGCGATCAGCCCCCGCTCCACGCCGGCCGCGAAGAGGTAGAACTTGCCGACGAAGCCGGCGAGCGGCGGGAGCCCGGCGAGCGAGAAGAGGAAGACGGAGAGCGCGAGCGCGGGCAGCGCGCCCCCCCGCCAGGCGAGGCCGCGGTAGCTCGGCAGATCCTCGCGGCCGGTCGCGTTGGCGATCAGCATCACCACCCAGAAGGCGCCGAGGTTCATGATGTAGTAGACCGTCAGGTAGAAGAGGACAGCCTGCACGCCGGCGTCGGCGAACACGACGAACCCGAGCAGCGCGTAGCCCGCGTGCGCGATCGAGGAGTACGCGAGCAGCCGCTTCATGTTCTGCTGAGACAGGGCCGCGAGGTTCCCGAGCGTCATGGTCGCAGCGCAGAGCAGCGTGCCGAGCTGGAGGAGCGGCACGCGCGTGACCGCGGCCGCCGGACCCGCGGCGCCGACCCCGAAGTGGAAGAAGCGGAGCAGCATCGCGAAGCCCGCCGCCTTGGAGCCGACGGCCAGGAAGGCGGTCACGGGGATCGGGGCGCCGGTGTAGACGTCGGGCGCCCACATGTGGAAGGGCACCGAGGCCACCTTGTAGCCGAAGCCGGCGAGCACCAGCACGAGCGCCAGGAAGAAGGCGCCGCGGTTCGCGTCGTCGAGGCGGGCGACGCCGGCGGCGATGGCGGCGTAGTCCATCGACCCCGTCAAGCCGAACACCCAGCTCATGCCGTAGATCATCGCCCCCGACGCGACGCCGCCGTAGATCAGGTACTTGAGCGCGGCCTCGCCCGAGCGGCGGTTGTGGCGCAGGAAGCCGGTCAGGACATACGAGGTGAGGCTCGCGAACTCGAGCGACAGGTAAGCCATGAGGAGGTTGCCCGCGGCGGCCATGAGGAACATCGCGAGCGCGCTCGAGAGGAGCAGCGTGAAGTACTCGCCCTCGTTTGGCTGGCCGCGCACCTCGTGCGAGCCGAGCGACATCCAGACCGCGGCGAGGAGCGCCAGCCCGAGCAGGACCTTGAAGTAGACGCTGAAGCCGTCGAAGACGAGCATGCGGCCGAAGAGCCAGGCGCGCGTCGGCACGTGCATCAGACTGAGCGCCGACGCGATGGCCGCCGCCGCGCCCGCCAGCGCCACGACACCCGGCCAGCGGCTCCGCTCGACGCCGCTCGCGGTGAGCCCGAGGTCGAGCGCGAGCACGGCCATGATCGCCGCCGTGAGCACCAGCTCGGGGCCGAAGTAGAGGAGGCTCTGGGTCGCGCCCATGCGGCTAGCGCGCGGCGATCGACTCGGGCGGGGCCGGCGCGGCCGCCTTCTGGACCTGCTCGTTCAGGCGCAGGAGCGCCGGGCTCTGCAGGTTCAGGATGGGGGTCGGGTAGATGCCGAGGAAGAGGACGATCGCGGCGAGCGGCACGAGCGTGAAGAGCTCGCGGCCATTGATCTCGGCGAGGCCCAGGTATTTCTCGTTCGGCTGCCCGAGGTACATGCGCTGGAGCGCCCACAGGAGGTAGCCGGCGGTCAGGATGACTGCGCTCGCCGCCACGATGGTGAGGCCGGGGAACTGCTGCCACGCGCCGAGGAGCACGAGCGCCTCCGAGATGAACGCCGAGAGGCCGGGGAGCCCCATGGCGGCGAAGAAGGCGAAGCCCGTGACCCCGGTGTAGACGGGGACGATCGAGGCGAGGCCGCCAAAGCCGCTGATCTGGCGGTGGTGCGCCCGGTCGTAGATGACGCCCACCAGGAGGAACAGCATGGCGGTGATCGTCCCGTGGTTGAACATCTGGAGGACGGCGCCGTTGATCCCCTGCGGCGTGAAGGCCGCCATGCCGAGCATCACGTAGCCCATGTGGCTGATGCTCGAGTAGGCGACGAGCTTCTTCAGGTCCTCCTGCGCCATGGCGCACACCGCGCCGTAGACGATGTTGAGCGTGCCGAGCGCGGCCAGGAGCCAGAAGGCGACCGAGTGGCCGTGCCAGAGCGGCGCCAGCGTGGCCGCCGGCAGGATGCCGTAGTTGATGCGCAGGATGCCGTACGTCCCCATCTTGAGGAGCACGCCCGCGAGGATCACGGAGATCGCCGTCGGCGCCTCGACGTGCGCGTCGGGCAGCCAGGTGTGGAAGGGGAAGGCCGGGATCTTGATCGCGAAGCCGATGAACAGCGCCACCCACAGGATCACCTGGACGTCGAGCGGGATCTTCTTCGCGAGCAGCGTGCCGAGCTGCGTCATGTCGAAGGAGTGCGGGTCGGCGGCGAAGTAGAAGTAGAGGATCGCGACCAGCATGAGCACCGAGCCGAGCAGCGTGTAGAGGAAGAACTTGATCGCCGCATACTCGCGCCGCGGCCCGCCCCACACGCCGATCAGGAAGTACATCGGCAGCAGCATCAGCTCCCAGAAGATGAAGAACAGGAAGAAGTCGAGGGCGACGAAGGTGCCGAGCATGCCGGTCTCGAGCAGGAGGAAGAGCGCGAAGTAGCCCTTCACCGCCTTGTCGATGCCGAACGACGCGAACATGCAGAGGAAGCAGAGGAGCGCCGTGAGCAGGACCATGGTGATGCTGATGCCATCGACGCCGACGAAGTAGTTGATGCGGTAGGCGGGGATCCACGCGAAGCGCTGGACGAACTGCGGCGCGGTCGTCTGCGGGTCGAAGTGCGCGAGGAGCCAGACCGCGAGCAGCAGGGGCGGCGTGGCCGTCGCCACGCCCATCCAGCGGATGGCCGCGTGTGCCCGCGCCGGCAGGCAGAGGATCACCGCCATGCCGACGACCGGGATGAAGACCATCAGGCTCAGCACGTTGTGTTGCATCGTTCCCTCACGAAACCGACCAATAGATCAGCACGCCGCCGAGGACGCCGATCAGCACCACGTAGAGGTAGGCGCTGATGGCGCCGGTTTGGACGTTCCGCACGCGGCGCCCGATGAAGTAGGTGCCGTCCGCGACGGCGTTGACCGCCCCGTCCACCAGGTAGAGGTCGAAGAGCCCGGAGAGCCACGCCCAGCCACGCACGATCGCGGCCGAGAGGTTCACGATGCCGTCGATCACGTGGAGGTCGAACCAGGCGACGATCCGGCAGAGGAGCAGCCCGCCGCGCACGAAGACGAGGTCGTAGACCTCGTCGACGTAGTACTTGTCGAGCACGACGCGGTACGGCACGCCGCCCAGCGCCTCGCTGAACGCCTCGGGACGGAGCCGGCGCCGGTAGTACATGAGGTACGCGAGCCCGAAGCCCGCGAACGCGACCGCGACCGAGATCGCCATGAGCGTGATCTCGAGCCCGGCGCCGCCGGTCTCGGCATGCGCCGCGCTCGCCGCCGCGTTATGCCCCATCACCGGCTCCAGCCAGCCCTCGAAGAGGCTCGCGTGCGGGAACCCGAGCCACCCCGCCAGGACGGAGCCGGCCGCCAGCACCCAGAGCGGCACGGTCATGATGGACGGCGACTCGTGCAGGTGGTGCTGCGTCGCGTGGTCGGCCCGGCACTCGCCGAAGAAGACCATGAAAACCTGGCGGAACATGTAGAAGGCGGTCATGCCGGCCACCAGGACCGCGACCGCCCACAGGAGCGGGCTCCCGACGGGGCTCGACCAGGCCTGCCAGAGTATCTCGTCCTTCGAGAAGAAGCCCGCGAGCAGCGGGCAGCCGGCGATGGCGAGCGTCGCCACGAGGAAGGTGCGCGACGTCGCCGGCAGGTGCGCCCAGAGCCCGCCCATCTTCCGCATGTCCTGCTCGCCCCCCATGGCGTGGATGACGCTGCCGGCGCCGAGGAAGAGGCAGGCCTTGAAGAAGGCGTGGGTCATCAGGTGGAAGATGCCCGCCGCGTAGGCGCCCACCCCCATGGCGAGGAACATGTAGCCGAGCTGCGAGACCGTCGAGTAAGCGAGCACGCGCTTGATGTCGTTCTGCGCGAGCGCGATCGTCGCGGCCAGGAGCGCCGTGCCGGCGCCGATCACCGCCACCACCGCGAGCGTCTCCGGCGCCATCGAGAAGAGGAAGTTGAGCCGTGCGATCATGTAAACGCCCGCGGTCACCATGGTGGCGGCGTGGATCAGCGCGGAGACCGGCGTCGGGCCCGCCATGGCATCGGGCAGCCAGACGTAGAGGGGGATCTGCGCCGACTTGCCGGTCGCGCCGACGAAGAGGAGAAGCGTCACCGCCGTCGCCACCGGCAGCCCCCACACGAACTCGCTGCGCAGGAGGTAGGCGCGATCGACGAGCTCGCGGAAGACGAGCGTGGCCTCGCCGCGCGCGGCCAGGCTCCAGAAGAGGAGGAAGATGCCGAGCACGAAGCCGAAGTCGCCGACCCGGTTCACGATGAAGGCCTTGTTGCCGGCGGTCGTGTTCGGCAGCTCCTTGTGCCAGAAGCCGATCAGCCCCCAGGAGCAGAAGCCCACGCCCTCCCAGCCGACGAACATGAGGAGCAGGTTGTCGCCGAGGACGAGGGTCAGCATCGCGAAGGTGAAGAGGTTGAGATAGGCGAAGAAGCGCCAGTAGCCCGCGTCCTCGTGCATGTAGCCGGTGGCATAGACGTGGATGAGGCCGCCGATCCCCGTGACCACGAGGATCATCACCGCCGACAGCGGGTCGACCGCGAAGGCGAGGTCGACGTGCAGGTCGCCGACGTGGATCCACGGCAGCACATTGGCGAGGAGCCCTGGCACGCGGTGCTCGGGCTCGAGCCCGAGGAGCTGGACGAAGGCGACCACCGAGAGCAGGAAGGAGAGCGCGACGGTGCCGCAGGCGATCAGGCCGACCGGCCCCTTCCCGTAGCGGCGCTGGAGCGGCGCGCCGCCGAGCGCCAGCGCGGCCGCCCCCGCGAGCGGGAGGAGCGGGATCAGCGCCACGTACGGCGCGGAGGTCGGCACGTCGCTCACCCGCGCAGCCGGTCCGTCGCCTCGACGTCGATCGTCTCGAAGCGCTGGTAGATGCCGAGCACGATCGCGAGACCGATGGCGGCCTCGGCGGCGGCGAGCATGATCACGAAGATCGCGAACAGCTGGCCGTCGTAGCCGCCCGGCCCGTAGCGGGCGAAGGCCACGTAGTTGATGTTGGCGGAGTTGAGGATCAGCTCGATCCCCATGAGGATGCCGATGGCGTTGCGGCGCGTGACGACGCAGAAGAGACCGAGCGAGAAGAGGACGGCCGACAGGACCACGAAGTGGATGAGCGACGGCCCGCTCACCCCTTCACCTCCTTGCGCGACACCACGATCGCGCCGATGAGGGCGGCGAGCAGCACCACCGAGGCGACCTCGAAGGGCAGCACGTAGGCGCCGAGGAAGGCGTCCCCGATGCCGGCGGTGGTCGGCGCCGGCGGGCCCGGCTGACCCTGGACCCAGCGCGCCGTGCGCGCCACCCGGATCATCCACGTGGCCACGACACCGACCACGACGAGACCCGGGAGCCTCCCGACGGCGCGGTTCGAGACCTGCACGTCGATGCGGTGGGTGAGCATCACGGCAAACAGGGTGAGCACGAGGATGCCGCCCACGTAGACGAAGAGCTGGATCACGCCGAGGAAGTCGGCGCCGAGGAGGACGAAGATCGCGGCGACGCCGAGGAAGGTCCCCATGAGCGCGAAGGCCGAGTAGAGGATGTTCGTGCCGAATGCCACGCCGCAGGCCGAGCCGACGGTGACGGCGGCGAGGAGGTAGAAGACGGCAGTCGTGACCGACACGAAATGTGCTCGGGTTTTCGCGACGTTGGGGACCCGAGGCGTTTACCAAATGACCCCCGGGAGGGCAAACGGGCGCGACCGCCGGGAACCCGTGGACGGGGTCAGTCGGGGCACCCTCGCCGGGCGAGGTAGATGTCGCTGTCGCCGTTGCGGTCGTCTTCCCACACGACGTAGCACACGCGCCGGGCGCGATGCCCGGTGATCGCGAGGCGCGGGCGCGTCTGCTCGCTCACGCCCGTCCCGGTGTCGTCCACCCGCTCCGACGGCGCGAAGGTCGCGCCGCCGTCGGCGCTGGTGGTGAAGAAGACGTCGTCGTTGCCGAGGCGATCGTCCTGCCAGGCGACGAAGAGGTGGCTCCGGTCGAGCGCGAGCGATGGGTGCCACTGGTTGGACGGCGTGTCATGGTCGGGGTCGAAGCCCGCCTTCGAGTCGTCGAGCCGGCGGTTCGGCGAGAAGTGCAGGCCGCCGTCGTCGCTGCGCGCGTAGAAGATGTTCGTATCGGGCTCGCGCGCGCGCAGGTCGGTCCACACGACGTGCACGTGGCCCAGGCGGTCGGCCGCGACCGACGGACGCTCGTCGATGCGCTCGAAGTCCGGGAAGTCGTCGACCTGGACGTTCGACCCCCAGCTCGCGCCCCGGTCGGGGCTGCGCGCGAGGAAGATGTCCCAGTTGTAGTTGCGGAAGTCGGCCCACGCGGCGTAGAGGCTCCGTCCGGAGGCCGCGAGCGTCGGCCCCCACTTGTTGTCGAGGTGCGTGGCGAGCGGTACCGGCGCACCCCCATCGACGCGTACGGCCGGACCGAACACCGTGCCGCCGCGGCGACCGTGGGCGGCGAAGACGTGCTCGAGCGGCTCGCCCTCGGGGCCCGCGTCCCGCTCGTCCACCCAGGCGACGACCGGATCCGTGCCGACGAACGCGATCGCGGGCAGCCACTTGCCCGAGGCGTCGAGGCCGTCGACGCGCACGTCGGCACCGCGCTTGCGTCCGAGCGGGCCCAGGCGCGCGAGCTTGATCCGGCCCTGCCGGTCGTCGTGACCGGCGGCGAACTCCTGCCACACGACGAGGACGCGGTTGCCGCGCACCGCGACCGCGGGGAAGAGCTCGGCCACTGTCCCCGCCGGGTTGTCGCTCACCCGGATCGGCGACGCGAACGTCTGGCCGCCGTCGCGGCTCACGGCGAGAAAGACGTTCTCGAGCCCGGCGCGCGCCTCGTGCCAGACGACGTAGACGCGCGCGCCGGCGGCCGCGAGCTGCGGGGCGTGCTGCGCGACGGGCATAGTCTCCGGGCCGCTCACCCGCACGCTGGGCGAGAACCGCGGCGGCGGGGCTCGCACCGGGTCGACCGGCGCCGTGGTGGGGCCGTCGGGGAGCGTCACGTCGGTCCACACTACCGCCTCGCGGTAGCCGTTCTCGCAGGCGCCGACGATCAGCGAGCCGCCGCACGGAACGCCCGAGCCCGGCAGCAGCTTGGCGCCGTCGGCCGCGAGCAGCATGCGCCGCTCGGCGAGCGTCAGCGCGGGGCTGGCGATGCCGGGGTCGGGCTCGATCCAGGCCGCGATCACGCGGAAGCCGGTGTCGGGGTTCTGCCCGATCCACGCGTTCTGCGGGCCGAGCGGGCCCGGACTCGCCTTCCCCTTGCGGCCGAGGATCGCGCTCTGCCCGTCGAAGGTGATCTCGAAGAGGTTGCCCGTCAGGCTGGCGTTGACGTTCACCAGGAAGCCGGCCTCCTTCTCGAGGTTCGCGAAGCCGCCCTCCTTGAAGACGTCGGGCTGCCAGGGATCGGCCGCATACGCCCACTCGCTGAACGCTTCGTTCTGGAGCATCACCGTGGCGCCCTTGGCCGCGAAGCGGTCGTTGACGTCGACCATCCACGCGTCCTTGGAGATGACGACGGCGAGGCGGCCGACGGGCGTATCGAGCACCTCCATGTCGCGCACCGGTCCGAAGGCGAGCGCGAGGCCGACGGCCTGGCCAGGCGGCGGCTGCTCGATCGGCGTCAAGTACGCCTTGTCGGTCGAGCCATTGACGACGCCGGCGGTTTCCGCGGGCGCATGCAGCGTCCCGCCGTTCCCGTCGGGCACCAGCACCGACCCGTCGGGCGCAAAGATGAACGTGGTGTTGTGCGCCAGCGGAGACACCGCCTCGTAGGCGTAGGTCCGCGTCGGCTCGTCGGGATCGCGCAGCAGGGCGACGAGCCCCGGGTCGTCCGCTTCGTCCACCCGGCGCGCGGGAGCCGCGTTGACGCTCGCCGCGAGGTGGACGCCGTACGTCACCGCGAGGTCGCGGAACGTCTCGTAGAAGGCGCGGTAGAACGTGTCGGTCAGGGCGAGGACGAGGACCCGCACCGCTGGCTGGCCCGGAAACTTGCTCTGGTAGTAGCTGAACTGCGCCCCGTAGGGCCCGAGCAGCCCGGCGATCGCGAGCGTCGAGCTCGTCTGCTGCCGTGCCGCGGCGCCGCGGCTGCCGATGAAGGCCGTGATGAGGCCGACGTCCTCGGGAAAGACCACGAGCGCGTTCGCCGGCGCGCCCGGATCGGCGGGGAGGAGGTGGCTCGCCACGTCGTCGACGCCCGCCTGCACGAAGTTGCTGCGTCCCGGGAAGGTCGCGTCCATCAGCGCGGTCATCTTGTCGCGGTAGGTCTGGTAGGTGACGGCGTCGTCGAGGCGCTGCTTGTTGCCGACGGCGAAGATGCGAACGGGCGCGGCAAAGGCCGGCTCCGTCAGGACCATGAGCGCGAGGCAGGCGACGAGGCGTGGCCGCATGCGGCCGAGCCTAACGCTCGCCGACGCCCGCGAGCAAGGAGTTCCGTACGGGCGCGGTTCGACGATGCCGCGCTCCGGCGGTAAGGTGTCGGCGTGGACCGCATGGACCGCCCGCGGAGACGGCGGAGGACCGGTCCCTGGCTCGCCGCCGTGCTGGCGCTCGTCGCCCTGGCGCTCGGTGCCTACGTGTGGCTTCGAAGGCCACCCCTCATCACTCTGCCGGTGCCCCCGAGCTCCGCTCCCGGTCCCGAACCCACTCCGCCGCCAACCGTGCCCCCGCCCGCGGTCACCGAGCCGCTCGCGGCGCCGCCCGGCACCGCGCCCGATACGCCCGAGGAGCGGGGGCTGCCGCCGCTCGCCGAGAGCGACACGCTGGTGCGGGAGCTCGCGAGCGGGCTCACGTCCCACCCGGGGCTCTCCGTCTGGCTGTCCACGGACGGGCTGATCCAGCGCTTCGTGGCCGCGGTCGACAACATCGCCGGCGGCGAGAGCCCGCGGCCGCACCTGCTGTTCCTCGCCCCCGCGGCGAAGTTTCGCGTCGTGCGCCGCAAGGGTCGCCTGTACGTCGACCCGAAGAGCTACGAGCGCTACGACCTGGTCGCCGACGTGCTGGCCTCGCTCGACCCGCCGCGCACGGTCGAGGTCTACCGGCGGCTCCAGCCCCTGTGCGAGGACGCCTATCGCGGGCTCGGCAAGCCGCAGGGCCGCTTCGACGACGTCCTCGTCAAGGCGATCCGCACGCTGCTCGCCACGCCCGTCGTCGAGGGCGACGTCGAGCTGACGCCCAAGGTGATCACCTACGCGTTCGCCGATCCGGCGCTGGAGGGACTGAGCCCGGCTCAGAAGCACCTCCTGCGCATGGGGCCGAAGAACGAGCGCGCGATCCAGGCGGAGCTCCGCGCCCTCGCGACGGCGCTCGGCATGGGCTGAATGCGCGAGCGAGGCTGCGGATGGCCCCCGCCGACCCGACCTCGCAGCCGGCTGCGAGGCACTCCGAGCGCCCCGGGGAGACCCCTAGGACTCCGTCACGCTCGCTCGGGGTTCGCCCAGGGTGCCTATCTAGGGAGATCCTAGTTGTGCGAGATGAAGGACATACGGTACATGGCTCAGCCCATGCGACCGACCCGCCCCACCTCCTTGGCCCGTGCATTCGCCGCCGCCGTGGCTCTCCTGCTCGCGTTCCCGAACGCGGCGCGGGCCATTCACCACAACGTCACGCTGCTCGGGGAAACGCAATGCACGAACGACACCGCCATCCAGCTCGTGCGTGTCAGGATGGACAGCCCTGACGCGTTCTCCTGGAACAACTGCGTCAAGCTGACTTTCCAGAACGCGGCCGGAGTGCTGACCGGAGAGTTCGCCATCCACCAGGATCCTCCCGCGGGCAACGGCCTGGTCGTCGGCATCGGGACGGCCGAGCTCGCGAGCACGCCCGGGGCGCCGCCGATCCACCTCGTCATCCCGAGCAACCTGATGAACCCGAACGGCAGCGTCTGCTACCGGGGGATCAAGGGCAACACGCACATCCCGGACGGCCGCGGCTGCAGCGCCATCGACCTGTGTGTTCCCGTGACGCAGGCGACGTGCGGCTGCGACCACCTGCCGAACAGCGGCAAGACGCTCGACCGGTGCGGCGTCTGCGGCGGGAACGGCAGCACCTGCGGCTGCGGCAACGGGATCGTCGATCCCGGAGAGCAGTGCGACGGCGGCCCCTGCTGCTCCGCGAGCTGCACGTTCCTGCCCGCCACGACGGTCTGCCGGGCCGCGGCCGGCGACTGCGATCTCGCGGAGACCTGCACCGGCGTCAGCAACGCCTGCCCCGCCGACGCGAGCAAGGCCGCGGGCACGACCTGCACCGACGACGGCAACCCCTGCACCCTCGACGTGTGCGACGGCGCGAGCACCACCTGCCGTCACCCGGCGGGGAACGCCGGCGCCGTGTGCCGGCCGGCCGCCAGCCCGTGCGACCTCGCAGAGGCCTGTGACGGCACGAGCACCACCTGTCCCGCCGACGCCTTCGCGGCTGCCGGCACGCCGTGCCGCGGCGCCGCCGGGGAATGCGACGTCGCGGAGCTCTGCTCCGGCACCGGGCCGAATTGCCCCGCGGACGCCAAGCAGCCCGCGGGTACGGCGTGCACCGAGGATGGCAACCCCTGCACCGCCGACCAGTGCGACGGCACGCGCGTAACCTGCCAGCACCCGGCGGGGAACGCCGGGGCCGTGTGCCGCCCCGCGGCCGGCATCTGCGACCTCGCCGAGAGCTGCGACGGCGCGAGGCCGGCGTGCCCGCCGGACGGCTTCGCACCTTCCAGCGTCGTGTGTCGGGCAGCGGCCGGGGTCTGTGACGTCGCCGATCTCTGCCCCGGGAACGGCCCGACCTGTCCCGCCGACTCCGTCGGCCCGGCTGGAACAGCCTGCCCCGACGACGGCAACGCGTGCACGCTGGATCAGTGCGACGGCACGAGCGTCACATGTCGACATCCGCCTGCAAGTGCCGGCACCGTCTGCCGCCCCGCCGGCGCCCCGTGCGACGTCGCCGAGGTCTGCGACGGGACAGGCGGCAACTGCCCGGGCGACTCCTTCCTCTCCGCCGCAACAGAGTGCCGGCCGGCGGCGGGCCCGTGCGACGTGGCGGAGTTCTGCCCTGGAAACGGCCCGACGTGCCCGCTCGACGCCAAGCTGCCCAACGGAAGCCCATGCTCGGACGGCAGCCTTTGCACGACCGGCGATACCTGCCAGGCGGGCCTCTGCACGGGGACGCCCGTGGCCTGTCCGGCGTCCGACCAGTGCCACGTGGCGGGGACCTGCGATCCCGCGACCGGCACCTGCCCCAACCCTGTGGCCGCCAACGGCACCGCCTGCAACGACGGCAACGCGTGCACGACCGGCGACACGTGCCAGGCCGGCGTCTGCGCCGGGACCGCGGTGACGTGTCCCGCGTCCGACCAGTGCCATCTGGCCGGGACCTGCGATCCCGCGACCGGCGCTTGCTCGAACCCGCCAGCGCCGAACGGCACCGCCTGCAACGACGGCAACGCCTGCACCACCGCGGACAGCTGCCAGGGTGGTGGCTGCCAGGGGACGGCCGTGGTCTGTCCCGCTCCCGACCAGTGCCACACCGCGGGCACCTGCAACCCGCTGACCGGCGCCTGCTCGAACCCGCCCGTCGCCAACGGCACCGCCTGCAGCGACGGCAACGCGTGCACGACCGCCGACACCTGCCAGGCCGGCGTGTGCCGCGGCGCCGGCATCGTGTGCCCGGCCCCCGATCAATGCCACACGGGCGGCAGCTGCGATCCGGTCACCGGCACCTGCCCGAATCCCCAGCCGGTGGCGGACGGCACGATCTGCAACGACGCCAACGCCTGCACGACCGGCGACACCTGCCAGGCCGGCGCCTGCTCCGGCAGGCCCGTCGTCTGCACCGTGCTCGACCAGTGCCACGGGGCCGGTACCTGCAATCCCGTCACCGGCACGTGCTCGAACCCGCCCGTGCCGAACGGCACCGCGTGCTCCGACGGCAACGGGTGCACCAGCGGCGACAGCTGTCAGGCGGGGTTGTGCACCGGGACGGCGGTGGCGTGCACCGCCCAGGACCAGTGCCACGCGGCGGGGACCTGCAACCCCGCCACCGCCACCTGCTCGAACCCGCCCGTCGCCAACGGCACGATCTGCAACGACGGCAACGCCTGCACCACGGGCGACAACTGTCAGGCCGGCGTCTGCAGGGGAACGGGCGTCGTCTGCGCCGCGCTGGACCAATGTCACGTGGTGGGGACCTGCGACCCCGCGACCGCCACCTGCTCGCACCCGGCCGCACCCGACGGGACCCCCTGCAACGACGGCGACGCTTGCACCGTCCGCGACACCTGCGCGGCCGGGAGCTGCGTGGGCGAGCCGGTGGGGCCCTGTGCGGCCAACGCGGCCGCGGTGGTCGAGGCCGACTCGTTCGTGGATGCGGCAACGCCCGCCCGGAACTTCGGGGCGACCACCCGTCTCGAGGTCGACGCCAGCCCCAGGAAGCAAACATTCTTCCGCATCCGGGTGAGCGGCGTCGGCGCGCGCCAGGTCACGTCCGCCCGTCTGCGGCTGCAGGTATCGAACGTGCCGAACTCGCAGAGCGTCGCGGCCGGGCGCATCCACCCGATCACCGCGTGCGGGTGGGACGAGCAGACCGTCACGTGGAAGACGCGGCCCGCGATCGACGGGCCTGTTCTCTCCACGCTAGGTGCCGTGGCCCTCGGCCAAGTGCTCGAGTTCGACGTGACGAGCGCCATTCAAGGCGACGGCGTGTACTGCTTCGCGATCGAGAGCCCGTCCGCCGATGGGGTGCGATACAACTCGCGCGAAGCGGCGGCGGGGAAGCCCGAGGTCATCATCGGCGTGGGCAGTCAGGCACCGGCGACGACGACCACCACGACCACCCTGCCGCCCGCCGCGCCGGCGGTCGGCGCGGTCCTGGCCGACACCTACGTCCAGTCCGACCTGGCGACCACCCACTTCGGGGCCAAGCCCGTCATCTCCGTGGACAACGGCGTCGCTTCGAATCCGGGTACCACGGGCGTGCAGCATACCTTCCTCCGGGTCAGCGTGAGCGGCGTCGGCGCGAAGCACGTCTCGAGCGCTCACCTCCAGCTCGAGGTCGCGAACGTGACGAACGCTGGGAGTGTCTCGGGCGGCAGCATCCATGCGATCACGAACTGCACCTGGGACGAGCTGACGATGACGTGGAACACGGCGCCGCCCATCGACGGACCGGCGCTGGTGACGCTCGGCGCCGTGGCGGCGGGTCAAGGGGTGGACTTCGACGTGACCGCGGCCATCCCGGGCGACGGCGTCTACTGCTTCGCGATCGACACCACCAGCACCGACAGCGCGATCTACAACTCCCGCGAGGGGAGCGGGGTGCCGCCCGCCCTCGTCGTCCAGGTCGCGCCGTGAGCATCTGATCGACGGCCCAGGCGGGCGCGGTGGCACGGGGCCAACGGGTGGAGTTCCACGTGAACGCCCGCGGTCACGGGCGACGGCGTCCACGGCTTCGCGCTCGACAGCCCGTCCCCGGACGGCGTGCACTACAACTCCCGCGAGGCCGGCGGCCTGCCGATCGATGGCACCACGCTGAGGATCCTTCATAGAGCTACCTGCTTGAGTGAGGGCGACCTCCAATGCCACAAGGACGGCCGTGATGCCGTCGTCGTCACGCTCCCGAAATCCGTTCGTCCGCTCGATCGTCCTCGTCCTCGGCGTCGCCCGGCGGCAGCGGTTTCGCGTCGCGCTAATCGGAGGCTTTGCGCTGCCCTTCCACGGCGTCCAGCGGGCCACCGGCGACGTCGACTTTCTCGCGGAGGCGCGCGGGTCGCCCGCCCTCCACGATGCCCTGCTCGCAGCCGGGGCACGGTGCCTGCACCGGGGCACCGACGCCGCGAACTATGCGAGGGGGACGTCGCGACTCTCGCCAGTCGACTTCATCTTCGCTCGTCGCGAGCGAGCCCTGGACATGCTGCGCCGGGCCGGGAACAGGCTCCTCCGCGGTGCCCGGCTGCGTGTCCCGGTGGTCGACGCGGAAGCGCTCATCGGACTCAAGCTCCAAGCGCTCGTCAACGCCCCGACCCGTCGGGCGCAAGAGGAGGCTGACATCGAGGCCCTCTTCGCGGCCCACGGTGGATCGCTGAACGCTGACCTGCTCCGTGACTACTTCCGGCTGTTCGATCGTGAGCGAGACCTCGACCGGTTGCTCGCCGACGCGAAGAAGCGCTAGCCTCGAGTCACGTGAAGCGTCCAGAGGACTTCATCATCGGCGCCGAGGTCCCCCATCAGGCGACGCTGCGCGCCCCGGAAGCCGTGAGGGACCTGGACGCGTTCCTCGAATTCCTCGCCCAGCTGGAAGCCGTCTTCGGGCCCACCGAGCGCACGCGGCAACTCACCACCGGGGACCGCTTCCTGCTGTAGGGGCCGCCCAGGCCGTTGCGACGCGCGCCGCAACCCGTGTCCACGGGATGGCGACGAAGAACATCGGGGAGGCTGCGCGTCCTCGATGCGTGAAGCAGCCTTGGCATCTTGACGCCGACGGCGGGAGCAGCATACGCGCGACGTCACATGAAAGAGACGTGTGCGCGGGGTGGCATCGTTCTCATTGCTGTCCTCGCCTCGCTCTTCGGCGCAGCGCGGGCGAGCGCGGTCTGCGACACGCCACGCTGCTTCGACGTCGCCGTGCCGGTGCCGGCGGGCCTAATCGTCCCCGACAGCACCGTTCGCATCCTGCTGCCCACGGACTACGCCACGTCGCGCGCGCGATACCCGGTCCTCTACCTGCTCCACGGCGCGGGCGACACGTACCGTACCTGGACCGAGCAGACCGACGTCGAAGCGTTCTCCGCGCAGTTCCCGCTCATCATCGTGATGCCGGACGGGGGACACGACTCCGAGGCGGGCTGGTACTCCGACTGGGCAGACGGCTCGCGCCAGTGGGAGACGTTCCACACTCGCGTTCTCGTGCGGTACGTCGACCGCCACTTCCGCACGCTGCGCCTGGCGCACCGGGCGGTGGCGGGACTGTCGATGGGCGGTTTCGGGGCGATGAGCTACGCGGCCCGCCATCGCGGCCTCTTCCGGGCCGCCGCGAGCTTCTCGGGCGCGGTCGACACCCGGTACGTCGAGCCGGCGTCGGGCATCGGCTTCAACATCTTCCACGACACGTTCGGCACGCCCGACGACCGCGTGTGGGGCAACCAGGTGACCGACGAGGCCACCTGGCGCGCGCACAACCCGACCGACCGTGCCGCGGACCTCGGCGGCGTCGAGCTCTTCGTGGCCACCGGCACCGGGACCCCCGGCGGCCCGGCCGGCGACGACCCGAGCAACCCGGGCGGTTACTTCATCGAGCAGGTCATCTTCCAGATGAACCTCTCGTTCGGGCGGGCGCTCGACGCAGCCGGCGTCCCTTCGCACCGTGATTTCTACCTCGGCGGCTACCACGGCTGGCCCTACTGGGAACGGGAGCTGCACTGGGCGCTCCCGCAGATCGTCGACGTGATCCAGCGAACGACGCGTTGAGCCCCGGTCTGAGGGGCTATGAACCAAGCCCTAACGGACGCCGCCGAGGCGAACGGTGTTGGTCCGCGTCGGTCTCAGCGAGCCGGTCGTCGGGTCGACTGCCAGGCCGAGAGCCTCGAGCGCCTCCACGCCGAGAAGCGGCTCGTCGCACTCGGCGATGACGACCGTGGTGGCGGCGCTTCGGTCACCGATCCGGACCATGACGGTGCCGACCTCGGCCTCGATACGTCGGCCGTCGGCGAGGATGATGGTCTGCTTCCGGGGCAACCGCGAGACGCCGAGGCGGTCGGCGAGCGACGGCGGGATCAGCGAGTAGGTCGCGCCCGTATCCACCAGGATGGTCAGCTCCTCCTCGTGAACGGCGGCAAGCTCGACGCGCTGGTAGACGTGACCCATCGCGCGCCGCGGCTGACTACCCCTCCGCGTCCGCCGACGCGAACTCGTTCACGTAGCGCATCCCCCGCTCGAGGATGGGCGCGATCTCGGGATCCGTCTCGCCGCCCTTCTTGGGCTTGTAGGCGAGTACGGGGGTCTTGACGAACTTCCGCACCAGGCTCTCGAGCGAGTAGTCCGCGCCCTCAAACTCCGGGGTGTGGTGGATCGCGCCGGTCGGGCGCGGCTCGCTGCATTCTTGCCATCGCTATTCGGTAGGATAAGAAGTCGGACGTGCCCTCCAAGCAGAAGGTCTCCGTGACGGTCGACGGCGCGCTTCTCCGCCGCGTCGCGCGCCTGGCCGGACGGAGAAGTCGCAGCCAGGTGTTCACCGAGGCGCTGGAGGCCTGGGTGCGACGCCGAGGCGAGGCCGAGCTCGACGCCGCGTTTGAGCGGTACTACCGCTCCCTCACGCCGAGGGAACGGCGGGAGGATGACGAGTGGGCGACGATCGCGACCGACTCGGCCCGGCGCGGCTGGGGCGACTGAGGCGCCCGGACGACTTTCCGCGTCGCGCGCATCTCTACTGGGTGCGGATCCCTGCGGCAACGCGGCGGAAAGCAGCGGCCCGCGCTGATCGTCTCCCCCGATGGTCGAAATAGATTTGCGACCGACGTGTTGCTGGTGCCGCTTTCCACCGTGCTGCGCGACGCCCCGCCCATGTGCGCCTGCGACCCGGAGAGGGCGGGCTCCCGCACCTATCAGTGGCCAAGTGCGAGCAGATCACAAATCTCCGGCGTGAGTTCATCAGCGCTGGTCCGCTCGGCACACCGCTTGCCCGGCAGCGTATGCTCCAGGTGGAGAAGGCGATATTGCGCGCGATCGGCGTTCCGGTCGACTGACGGCGTCGGCCGCGGCTTCCCCTACCCCTCCGCGTCCGCCGACGCGAACTCGTTCACGTACCGCATCCCCCGCTCGAGGATGGGCGCGATCTCGGGATCCGTCTCGCCGCCCTTCTTGGGCTTGTAGGCGAGGACAGGGGTCTTGACGAACTTCCGCACCAGGCTCTCGAGCGAGTAGTCCGCGCCCTCGAACTCGGGAGTGTGGTGGATCGCGCCCGTCGGGCACGGCTCGCTGCAGAGGCCGCAGTACATGCACTTCGCCATGTCGATGTCGAAGCGGGTCATTACGAGCCCGCCCGCGGCCTTGTCCTTCTCGGCGTCGATCACGATGCAGTCGATCGGGCAGGCCCGCTCGCAGGCGAGGCACGCGGTGCAGATCTCCAGGTCCACCTCGAGGATGCCGCGGTAGCGGAAGGGCAGCGTGTCCTGCACGCGCACGCCGTCGGGCAGGCGGTCCGGGTACTGCACCGTGTACGGCTTGCGGACGAGATGCGAGAAGGTGACGGCGAGGCCGTCGCCGATCGTCAGCGCCGCGTCCTTGATGTTCCGGAGGTACGTCCCGAGACCCATCAAGCTCACCCTATCACGCGCGCCGTCGACAGGGGATTGAAGCTCAGGTCCTGCCGCGTGAGCCGGGCCCGCCGGATGTGGAAGACGACGCGGCGGCCGAACGCGCCTAGGAGCGCGGCGGCGCACAGGCAGAGGAGCACGCGCACGCCCCCCAGCCCTGCCGGGAAGAGGACCATCCACACGGCCGTCCCCATGAGGTTCACGAAGGCGAGCGGCACGAGGTACTTCCAGCACATGACCATCATCTGGTCGACGCGGATGCGCGGCAGCGTCCAGCGGAGCCACACGGCGACGAACACCCAGAAGTAGGCCTTCGCGAAGAAGACCGCGAACTGGAGCACCGTGCGCGGCACGGGATGCTCCGCGAGCGCCAGGGGTATCTGCCAGCCGCCCAGGAAGAGCGTCGTCACGACCGCCCCGATAATGTAGAGGTTCCCCCACTCCGCCATGAAGAAGAGGAGGTTTCGGAGCCCCGAGTACTCGGTCGCGAAGCCCATCACGAGCTCCGACTCCGCCTCGGGCAGGTCGAACGGCGTCCGGTTCCCCTCCGCCAGCGCCGAGACGAAGAAGATGAAGAAGGCCAAGAACGTGAACGGGTTGTCGAAGACGTGCCACGTCCACGGCGCCCAGCCCTGATGGCGGATGATGTCCTGCATGCTGAGCGTCCCGGCGAGCATGACGACCGGGAGGATCGAGAGCCCGGCGGGGATCTCGTAGCTCACGATCTGTGCCGCGGAGCGGATGCCGCCGAGCAGCGACCACTTGTTGTTCGACGCCCAGCCCGCCATCAGGATGCCGACGACGACGAGCGCGGTCACGGCCGTCAGGTACAGGATGCCGACGTTGAGATCGGCGATGATGAGCGGCCCGCCGAACGGCACGACGACGAAGGCGGCGACAAACCCGGTAATCACGACGTAGGGCGCAAGCTTGAAGAGCGGGACGTCGGCCGCCGCCGGTACGATGTCCTCCTTCAGCACGCTCTTGATCCCGTCGGCGAGCCACTGGAGGAAGCCCGCAGGCCCCGTGCGGTTCGGCCCGATGCGGCTCTGGATGCGCCCCGCGACCCGCCGCTCGACCCAGGTGGTGATGCCCGCGATCGGCAGGATGAAGACGAACACGACGATGCCGCCGAAGACGAGCATGGCGGACAGGTAGCACGCCCAGAGCGGGATGCCGCCCGGGGCGAGGCCATCGGCGACGAGGCGGTCGACGAGCTCCTGCATCGGGTTACCGATCGATCTCGGGCGCGACCAGGTCGAAGCTCGCGATCACGGCGATCAGGTCGGCGATCATGAGGTTGCGGCTCACCTTCTGGATGATGCTCATGGCGGCGAACGAGCCCGTGCGGATCTTGCAGCGGTGCGGGAAGGCCGTGCCGTCGCTCACCACGTACCAGCCCATGTCGCCGCGCGCGCTCTCGACGCGCACGTAGCAGTCGCCCGCCGGCGGCTTGAAGTTGCGCGCGACTTTGGCCACCACGGGTCCGCCGGGAAGCCGCTGGAG